>Ga0189287_100039_pt1 | contig 184007 bp, 167 predicted proteins | sample UW86minimetaG_FD_130319 | JGI IMG/M metagenome (GOLD analysis project Ga0189287, IMG submission 130319) | Marine microbial communities from the Costa Rica Dome - UW86 mini metaG | ecosystem: Environmental > Aquatic > Marine > Oceanic > Photic zone | place: Costa Rica: the Eastern Pacific...
AAAGGCGTCACCCCCTTCTTCATCGCAGACGCCATCACCATCGCACTGCTGGTGGCTTTCCCCGCAATCGTCCTGTGGCTGCCGTCACAGGTGTGATCCGGGTGAGACGATAAAAGAGGGGACCTCAAAATTGGCTCGGGCGTCAGCCCGGGCCGCGCCCGACCCTCCCCCATGGGAGGGCGCATCGGCGGTGTCATTGCATGTAAAGATGTATTGAGCGCTTTGAGGGCTCTCCTTGTCAGGGATGTTCTCTGCGCCCACCCGAGGGTCGGACGCGGCCCTAAGTCCGATCAGTCAAACAGCGATCAGGTGATTATCAAACGCCATGTCGTGCAACACAGGATCGTTCTCAGCCCCGATATAGCGGATCATCCCAGTGCCGGAGGTTGCGATATGCCCGTCGCCAGAGGGTGACAGGCCGCAGACATCCACCTCGTCAATCTGACTGATAAAGGCGCCCGTTCCAGCATCAAAGATCTGCACCGCATTGCCACGGGGCGAGGTGATGGCAACCGTTTGCCCATCGCCGCTGAAAGCGATGGAGCCGGCGTAATTCTGCATGCCCTCATGCTGGGGTTTGGGGGCGGCGCTGAGGCGAGGCGCCTCACCGGGGCGCATCAGCCCCAGCAGCGGCGGGTGGCTGCCATCGCGGCCCTGCCACTGCATGGCAAAGCCGATCAACCCATCCGCCCTGAGCGCCAGATGGCGGATTGAGTTCAGCCGCAAGGCGGGCGCCAACTGGGTCACGTCCAGCCCGCCGTCCAGATCCAAGATCGCCAGATTGGCGCGCATGGTCGGCAGGTTCAGCGGGGTGCGGCCGCTTTCGGGATGGGTGTCTATGCCGCCATTGGCGACCACAAAACGGTCCTGGCCGGGCAGGCGCTGCAGGTCATGTGGGCCAATCCCGCCAGAGGGTAGATCGCCAATGCGGCGATAGCCCTGCCGCCTGTCCCAAAGGGCGATGCGGCCTTCACCGGCCTCATAGTCATTTTCCGGCGTCAGCAGCAGATCACCAGCCAGATCAAATGCCCCGTGACCCATGAAGTGACGCCCTTCGGGGCTGTGAAGTTCGGCGATGACCTGACCGGTTGCGCAATCAATCACATGGGCAAAGGTGCCGGGGCGGCGCGCGAAGGCGACGGCCTCGGCCCGGGTGGGATGGGCTGCGGCGGCATGGCCACGGCCGGGCAGGGGCAGATCAAACACCGGCTGACCCCGGGCCGAAAGGCCAAACAGGCGAAAGGACCCGTCTGGCGTTTTGGCAGCCGACAGGTAGCGCGGCGCGCCGACATCGGCCCAGGTCACCGCAGGTGTCAGACCCGCCGCCAGAAGCCCCGCCAGAAAACCACGCCGTGAGGTCATCAGATCAATCCCCGTCCAGCGCGTTGAACCCTGCGGGCACACCCAATTCTTCACCCAGCAGCGGCATCAGCTCTTCCATGATCCGGTCATGTAGGGTCAGCCGCAGCATGTCGACCTGCATCCAGCCCATCGGCTCGGTCACTTGCCCCAGATCCGCGCTGGTGATGCCGCCCAGGTTATCCGCGGCCTCGGCAAAGGCGCCTGCCAGTTCGCGTTCAAGGCTGCTGTCATCGGTTGCCAGCAGATCGGCCAGCAGCGCCAGTTCGGTGACCGCTAGTTCGATATGACGTTTGGAGCGTTCTGAGCGGCGAGCCTCAGCACGTTTCGGACGCGGGCGGTCAAAACTGCCCAAGGGGCGGCCGAGGCGCATGTCGCTTGTGAACTGCAGGCCGGTCAGTAGGGCTTTGAACAGCTCCTGTGTCGCTTCGTTCTGCGTTTTATAAGGGCCATCGGCTGCGGGGCTGCGCAGCGTTTCGGCATAGCTTTGCCAGTCTGTGTTGATGGCTGCGGTGATCCGGGCAATGTCGGCGCTGCCGGCCTGCACAAGGGCGCAGGCATAGGCGGCGGGCTGTTGTAGCTGCGGTTCAAACAGCAGGTATTCCAATGCGTAAAACCCGCGGGCTGCGATAGAAAGCTCGGCGTATTCCTCAGGGGCCAGCAGGGCGACATCCTGATCGGCCAGTAGACGGGCCAATGCGCGCGGTGTCTTGCCGCGGCTGTCCGGCCAGAAGGCCAGCGCAAAGGCGCGGTTCTGCACCTCACTGGGGCCAAACCGCAGATGGCTGACCCGCACCCAAGCGTCAAAGGCGCGGTTATAGGCCTGCATCAGATCGCTGTTGCCCGGCGTGCAGTCATTGCCCGCGACAGTTGCCAGCATTGCGCTGCTCTCTGCCAGTTCGGCAAAGCCCGGCACTATCTGTTGATCCAGCACCGCCGCGACCTTTTCGCCAGCGGATTGGGCCAGAGCTGCAGTGGGCAGGATCAGGGCAAGTGCGGTGGCAAAGGGTTTCAACATCTCAAAGGCTTTCCAAAAAGGCGATCAATGCGTCACGGTCTGACGCTGGCAGCTGGCGAATATGGGTCTGGGCGCGGGCGGCTTCGCCCCCGTGCCACATCACGGCCTCCAGCAGGGTGCGGGCGCGGCCATCATGCAGGAACCCGGCCTCAGGCGAAGCGGCTTGCGCCAGACCGATACCCCAAAGCGGCGGCGTGCGCCATTCCTGATTGCCCGCGATCCCTTCCGGGCGGCTGTCCCTAAGCCCTTCTCCCATGTCATGCAACAGGAAATCGGAATAGGGCCAGATCAGCTGAAACGAACGTTCCGGCGTATCGATCAGGCGGTGGGTGACAAAATTGGGGGTGTGGCAGGCCTGACAGCCCGCTTGATGAAAGATCTCTTTGCCGCGCAGAACCTCGGGGCTGTCCACATTCCGCCGTTTGGGCACGCCCAGATTGGCGGTGTAAAGCGTCATCAGGTCCAGCGCGATATCGTCCACCTCATGCACCCGGACGTCCCTGTCGCCATGCGGCGCGGCGCGGCATTTGGTCTGCGCCTCGGTGCAATCGCCCCAGCCGGCAGGGAACAGCGGTGTCGACAGACCCAAATCGGTGCTGAGTGCTGCAGCAACCTGTTGGCGCAGGGTGGGTTGGCCGGCCTTATGGCCAAAACGGCCCAGCATCCAGCGGTCATGCTCCACTGACCAGGCGATGGCGGCGCGCCCGGAAATGCCGTCACCGTTGCTATCCTCAGGATCGGCAAGGGCCAGAATATCAGCGGCGGGGATTGCCTCAATCAATCCAAGGCCGCTGAGCGGGGGCGCGATGCGTGGGCTGAGCATCACGTCAGGGTGCAGCGCGCCATAGGCCATCTGTTCCAGCGCGACCTCAGGCTGGCGCAGCGACAGAACCGCGCCATCCTCAAAGGTGACCTGATGAGTGCTGTAGCTGACCGATAACCGCGCCTCAGCGCCGATATTGGCGGTGGCAAAGTCCTGCAACTGGCCACCGTAGTTGGGTTCCGGTGCCGTGGCGATCCAATCGGCGATTCCGGCCGTCCGCTCATCCAAGGGCGCGGGGACGGACAGTTTCAGGGCAAAGCTTTTGGCGTCATCCTCGGGCCCGGCTGGGGCATGGCCGCGCCCATCATTGATGTGGCAGCCCGAACAGGCGCGTGCGTTATAGACCGGTCCCAAACCGTCAGAGGCGCGGGTTGAGGACGGCGCTGCCACCCAGAGCTTTTCAAACAGCGACCGCCCCAATTCGAAATCCAACGTGTCTGACAGGTTGGCCGCAGGCTGTGTAAAGAGCGCGGCGCCGCCCCGGACCAGAACAGTGCCTGCACCAGCGGGCAGGACCTCAAACTTTTGCGGGGCAGTGAAATCCAAAGGGGCTGCGCGCACAGCGGCGATGCGGGCCACTTCAGACGCGGTGCGGGGCAGGGGGCTGAGGTGGGGCTCTTGCGACAGATCGGCCAACACGGGGGCGGCTGTCAGCGGTAGGGAAAGGAGCGGTAGGAGGTATTTGGACATGGTTTCTGGCACCGGGAGGGATCCCTTACGAACAGGGGCGGGGCTGGATGTCAACGCTTCAACAGCGCGAATGCCAAATGTTGAAAGGCGCAGGCCGGCCACGGTTGCCCGCAGCCGGCCCATTGGAAACCCTCTGTTTATTCGAAAACAGCGGTCGGGTTGTCGAGGCTGTCGGAGCCTTCAAAGGCCAGCTGGTCAAGGCCCAGGGCGGCCACAACACGCTCGATCGATTTGGTTTGATCAACCAGACCGTTGACGCCACCCATGATCAGCGCTTCGCCTTCGGCATTGCCGCGCTCCAGCATCTGGTCATAGGCGAAACCGTTGTCGGCAGCCTCTTTCATTTTGCCCAGAGCGGCCATGGTCACTTCCAGTTTGCCGGTCATTTCCGCGTCCAGCGCAGCGTCTTTGGCTTTCACCAGATCGCTCAGCGAGGCGCCGGAAACAACGGTGCCGTCTACGCGGGTGTAGCTGCCCAGATAAACGTTCTGGATGCCCTGACCATCGTAGTAGTGGCTGTTGTGGGTGTTGTCGGAGAAGCAATCGTGCTCTTCCTCAGGATCGTTCAGCATCAGACCAAGGCGCATACGCTCACCCGCCTGCTCACCGTATGACAGCGAGCCCATGCCGGTCAGCATGGCCACCAGACCAGCACCTTCGTCGGCCAATACGGTTGCGCGGCCTTCGCCACCTTCAGCCCAGGCTGCGGCCATGAACTCCAGGTCCGAAACCAGCAGGTCGGTGGCGGCTTTCAGGTAAGCGCCGCGACGGTCACAGTTGCCGCCAGTGCAAGCCTCGCCCGATGCGAAATCGGTGGCCGGACGGTCGCCGGCGCCAGCGCCGTGGCCGTTCAGGTCCTGACCCCAAAGCAGGAATTCGATGGCGTGGTAGCCGGTGGCAACGTTGGCTTCAACGCCGTCAGCTTCGTGCAGGGTGGCTTCCAGCAGGTCCGGGGTGATGTTGGTGGCGTCTACCTCGGTGCCCGACAGGGTGAAGACCGGAGTCGCAACCACGTTCAGCGCGGCGTAGTCGTTTTCTTCCGACAGGCCGTAAGAGGCATCAACATAGTCGATCAGGCCTTCGTCCAGCGGCCAGGCGTTCACTTTGCCTTCCCAGTCGTCAACGATGGCGTTGCCGAAACGGTAGACTTCGGTCTGCTGGTAGGGGTTGCGCGAGGCCAGCCAGGCATCCTTTGCCGCCTGCAGGGTGTCATCCGACGGCGATGCGATCAGCGCATCAACGGCGGCCTGCAGCGCTTTGGCGGTGTTCAGGCTGTCCTGATACTTCGCTTCAGCGATGTTGGCATAGTTTTCCAGAACCGCTTTGGCGCTTGGGGCCTCGGCGAGGGCGGCGCTGCCCAGCGTCAGTGCCAGCACGGAGGTGCTCAGGAAGGTGGTTTTCATGTCAGACTGTCCTTGGTTGGTTTTATGTCAATTATTGTGAAACTTGCGGGCTCGGGTAGAGGTGGCCGGTGTGCGGCTCCAGTGCCTCTGTCCCAAAATCTTCGCTTGATCTGGCGCGCGAAAGCGCGGTGCCGACGGATTGTGCCAATGCGGTCGACAAGGGAACCTGTTCGGCGCGCAGCATCAGGGTAGCAATCAACATTGCATCTGCATCTTCGCCCGCAGCGGCCAGTTCGACGAGGTTGGCAAAACAACTCTCATCCGCCCCCAGACACTTGCACTGCAAGTGATGGCGGCACAGGCGACGCCGACCGTGGTTGATGCACAGGCTGCACAGATGATCAAATTCCTGACCGGCGCGGGCGGCCGCCTCAGGGCCAAGTGCAGGCAAGAGATCCTGCCGCAATTGGTCCCGATGGCCCTCGCACCACAGACGCAGGTACATCACTGCCGACATTGGCACCGGCTCCAGATCGCTCAGCACCCCGACAGGGACGGCGCCTTTGGGGCGGGTGGTATGCGGCGTGTGGTGGCTCATTTGGTCAGGATCAGCTTGCCGGCGCGGGTGATGCGCAGGCTATAAACTTGGTCGTTCAAAACGATCAGGGCCTGAGTCCCACCTTGGGTCAGGTCCTCGGCGCGGTGAGTGGGCAGCGTCGGCAGCTCAATTTCGGATGCGCCGGATTGGTTCAGTCTCATGGTGGTCATGACAGGGTCTCCCGTTGATCAAGCCGGTCAATGAGCCGTTCCAGAGAGTAATTCTCGGAAAGGCCTGTTTCAAAAATGCCGGTCTCGGAAAGCAACGACAGCACCAGCGGTCGTTCTGAACGGGTTGAAGAGGGCGCGTTTGCCCGACGTCCAGCCGCTGAGATTTGCACGTTTCTCATATCGTTGTTTCCTGTTTTTCAGCAGAATCGGGCTGCCGCATGTGCGGTTGGCTAGACACGGGCGCTTTCTGACTAATTTACTCAGGATGGTCAAGCTGAGTTTTTCACTCAGGTTTAATTTTCGCTCACTTACCACTGTGCGCCCTCTGGCGTAGTAGGGGCTAAAACCTTATGAAGAAGGCACTATTGGCAGGAGCGCAGCATGGTGAACCGGGTGACATTTTCTTCGCTGCAAGACATTGCAGCTGCCGGGTTTGATGACATCATCGATGTACGTGCCCCGGCAGAATATGCCGAGGATCACCTGCCCGGCGCCATTTCGCTGCCGGTCTTTACGGATGAGGAACGCGCGAGGGTCGGCACGATCTATGTGCAGGAGGATCCTTTTAAGGCACGCAAAGTGGGCGCAGCTTTGGTGGCGCGCAATGCTGCGGCGCATCTTGAGGGCGCTTTGGCGGACCGCACGGGCGGCTGGCGGCCACTGGTCTATTGCTGGCGCGGCGGGCAGCGGTCAGGCTCCTTTGCCTCAATCCTGTCGCAGATCGGCTGGCGGGTGTCCTTGATTGAAGGGGGCTATAAATCCTACCGTCGTCTGGTGGTGCAGATGCTCTATGATCAGCCCTTGCCGCACCGGTTGGTGTTGATCGACGGGGGCACGGGCACCGGTAAGACCGATCTGCTGGCGGCGCTGGTCGATCAGGGCGCACAGGTGCTGGATCTGGAGGCCATGGCGCATCACCGCGGGTCCCTGCTTGGGGGGCGTGATGGCGGTCAACCCAGCCAGAAGGCTTTTGAGAGCCGTCTGGCCATGGCGCTGGCGGCGATGGATCCCGCCCGGCCCGTACTGGTTGAGGCGGAAAGCGCCAAGATCGGCCGCATCCGCATTCCGCCCTCCGCCTGGCAGGCGATGCTGTCGGCAGATCACATCCGGCTGGAGGTGCCGCTGCAGGCGCGCGCGCAGTATCTGGCGCAGGCTTACAGCGATGTGATCGGCGATATGGAGGAGCTTTGTGCCCGGCTGTCACACCTTGCGCCGTTTCATGGTCATGATCTGGTGACGCGCTGGCAAAACATGGCGCGGGGTGGCGATCATCAGGCGCTGGCCGCTGATCTGGTTGCGGTGCATTATGATCCCAGCTACCGCCGATCCTCGCGGCGCGCCGGGGCGCCGCTGACGGTTTTGACCCTAGCGGGACTGTCTGCTGACGACATCACAGCGGCAGCAACCAAGGTGCTATCCGTTCTGACGCCCTAGCGACAGCGCAGTTCAGTGCCGGGGAAAAACGTGCCGATCTGCCGGGCTGCGATACCATCACCCGCCAAAGCATAGAGCAGGGCATCCGCCTCACCCTGATCCACGGCGGCCAGCAAGCCGCCGGCGGTTTGTGGATCGTGCAGCAACAGGCCCCGCGGCCCACGGGCGTTTGTCACTGGCGCATGGGCCAGGTTGGCGGGATAAAGCGAGGAGGTCACGCCAGCTGCCGCCAGCGCCTCCGCCCCATCGTAGAGCGGCAGCGCCTCCAGCCAGATCTCAGCCCCCAGTCCGGAGGCGGCGCAGATCTCCTGCAGGTGACCGGCCAGACCAAATCCGGTGACGTCGGTCATGGCGTGCGCCTTTGACAGATGCCTTGCAGCGATCCCCTGCGGCTGGGTCATCTGATGCAACATTGCGGCCACATCGCGGCCCTTTGCCTGGCCCTGCATCTCAGCCGCCAGCAAGGTGCCCGATCCCAGCGGGCGCGTCAGGATCAGCGCATCACCCGCCCGTGCGCCGTCAATCCCGATCGGATCTTTTGTGGTGCCGGTCACGGTGAAGCCGATGGTCAACTCAGCCCCCAACGTGGTGTGGCCGCCCACAATTTCCGCGCCAGCCTCTGCAAAAACCTCACCGGCGTGGTGCATGATTTCGCTTAGGGTGCGCCGCTGCAAACGGTCGGACATGCGGGGCAGGGTCAGTTGGGTCAGCGCCGCCTGCGGGCGGGCGCCCATCGACCAGACATCGCCCAGGGCATGCACCGCCGCGATCCGCGCCATCAGCGCCGGGTCATGGCTGAAGGCGCGCAGATGATCGGTTGAGATCACCTGCTTCACGCCGCCCATCTGCAGGATCGCTGCATCATCGCCAGCCCCTTGCACCACATCGGGATGGGCGGGCATGCGCAAGGCGCTCAGCGCATCGGACAGCGCAGCCGGCCCCACCTTGGATCCGCAGCCGGCGCAGATCGGCTTGCCGCTGGCCAGTTCATCGGCGACACCCGCAGCCGCAACAGCAGGCGCCGCAGCGCTGGCCATCTGCGGCAGATCCTGAAACTTTACCATAAAGACGCGGTCGATCCGATCCTTCCAGCGCCACAGGGCTGCACCTGTGACCGGGTGCCCCCAACGTTCGGCAAGGGCGGATTTCTGACCTAGAGAAATCAGCTTAAGATATTGCGATTGCGGTTTGAAAATGCGTGGTCTTTTGCCAACAAGCAGTGCCTCGATATTGCCGTGCAGATAGGGCGCGGCCCGGACGGCAAAGACGCCCGCCTTGGGCCTTGGTGCATGGCTCAGATGGGCGCAGTCGCCGGTGGCAAAAAGGGTGTCGACCCCTTCAACCTGCAGCGTCGGGCCAACCTTGATGAAACCCTTATGCAGCGGCAGGCCGGTGTTTTCCAGCCAGCCATGGGGCGTAGCACCCGCAGCCCCAACCGTCAGGGTGGCCGGAAGCACCTCGCCAGATTTCAGGCGTGGGCCATCTGGAGTGATTGCCTCAATTTCCACGCCTTTCCTGAGGGTTATACCGTTTTTCTCAAGTTGCTTTTCTAGCGCGCGGCGGGTTGCTGGGCTGGTGCCGGTCAACTGCTCCGCGGCCTCCAACACCGTCACATCCGCCGCGCCTACGGTGTGGCGCAGCCGATGCGCCATGGCCAGCGCCAGTTCTACGCCCGCGACCCCGCCGCCGATGACGGCAACGGGGCCCCCCTGGCCCGCCACCTGCGCCTCATCCAGAAACTGCTGCCAGCGCGCAGCGTAGCGATCCAGCGGTTTGGCGGCGATAGCGTGTTCGGAAAATCCCGGCAAATCAGGCAGATCCGAGATGATGCCAACGTCGATTGAGGCGATGTCATAGTCCACCAATCCGTGGCCTTCGACCATGATCTGGCGCGCCTTGGGATCAATGCCAGTGGCCCGTCCCAGCAGCAGGCGCGCACCTGCGAACCGGGCCAGACGGACCAGATCAATTTCCAGCTCATCCCGGCTGTAATGACCGGCGATATGGCCAGGCAACATGCCGGTATAGGGTGCCGTGGGTCCTGGATTGATCAGGGTCAACCGCACGCCTGGCAAAGGCCGCATGCCCCATTTGCGCAGCACCAGCGCATGGGAGTGGCCGCCACCGATCAGCACCACGTCTTGGGTTAGGGGGATGTTATTTTGCATGGCGGCCTCATCATCAGATGGCCAAGAGCTACCTCAGCCGCAGGCCAAGGGCCAGAGGTCAGGTGGTCCCATCTGCGTGATCTGAGTGGCTTAGTGCGTGCCCGCGGCGCTGCCGGTCGCCATGTCCTTCGGGCAGCGGATCATCAGCACGGCAGGATTTTCAATGCCTTTGGCGGCAATGCATTCGGCCATTTCATCCAGAGCGCAATCAAGGATCTTCTCATGTGGATGGCTGGCAGCGGCCACGACTGAGACTTCGGTGTCGCCGGGCAGGCCACCCGACAGCAGGTTTTCCTGCACCTCAGCCGCCTTATGCACCGCCATGTACAGCACCAGGAGTGAGCCAGGAAGCGCCATCTGTGCCCAATCAGGCTGATCGTCGCCGGGCCGCAGGGTGCCCGTGGTCAGGGTGACGCGATCGGTTTCGCCGCGTGCGGTCAACGGCCGGCTCAAGGCGGCTGCGGCGGCAGAGGCGGCGGTCACGCCCGGCACAATTTCTACCGGAATACCGGCGGCACGGGCGGTTTCCAATTCTTCCACCGCGCGGCCAAAGATTGACGGATCGCCTGATTTCAGGCGCACCACGCGCTGGCCCTGCCGGGCGGCGCGCAGAACCACCTCATTGATGCGGTGCTGCGGCCATTGGGTGGTGCCCAGCACCTTGCCGACGTAGACCCGTTCGGCGTCACGGCGCGCCAATTCCAGCACCTCGGGATCAACCAGCCGGTCGTAAAAGATGATATCGGCCTCTTGCAGCCGCTCCACGGCCCGCAGGGTCAGCAGATCCCGCGCCCCGGGGCCCGCGCCCACAAGGCTGATTTGCCCCAGATCCGAAGTGCCGGGTGCGCCACCAGCGGCGATGGCCTGTTTCAACAGATCTGCCGCTTGCCGTTCCGCACCGCGTTTGTGGGCCTGCCAGGGATCTTCCTTAAAGGTCCAGCGCCAGAAATTGCGCCGTTTGGGTTGCGGCACCCGTTTCGCCACCGCATCCCGCAGCCGACCCGCCAATGCGGCGAAACTGCCAAGGCGCGGGTCCAGCATCACCTCAAGATCGGTTTTCAACCGGCGCGCCAGAACAGGCGCTGTGCCCTCGGTGCCGATGGCCACAACGACCGGATCACGGTCGACAATTGACGGGGTGGTTGCATCGCAAAGGTCTGGCTGGTCCACCACGTTGACCGTGGCGCCGGCGGCTTTGGCGATGGCATGCAGCGCCGCGTCCATCCCCGGGCACCCGGTGGCAATGAAAACCAAGGCCGCGTCCGCAAACTGCGCCACGCCAATTGGGCCGGCGTGATGCTCGGCGCGCCCTTCGTTGACGATTGCCTGCAGTTCGTCGTCCAGATCTGTGGCAAGAAAGCGCAAGGCGGCTTCAGTCTTCAGCACCAAACGGGCCTTTTGCGCAGCCTGCTCCCCGCCACCTGCGATCACCACACGGCGGTCTGCCATCCGCAAGAACATTGGGAAGAATTTCATCGGCTGCGTCCTAAACGGCTGCGGGCGGACCCGGGGATCTTAACTGGCACCTTGGAGGGGGCCCGTGCAAGGCCACCCGTCGACTGGCACCGTGGTTTAACGGTGTTTTGCGGCGAAGCAAAGGGGCAAGCGGCCTTATTCCGCCGCCTGCCGTGGCATTGCCGCAGAAAGCAGCGCCGCCAGTTCTGGCCGGCAGGAGCCGCAATTCGTCCCAGCGTTGAGCGCGGCGCCGATGGCGTCTACTGACATCAGGTTTTGCTGCTGGATGGCGCTGATGATGGTGTTGATGCCGACGTCGAAACAGACGCAGATCGTGGCACCTGGATCCGGCTGATCAGCACCGGCGCGCCCGGCCAATGCGGCGGGGGCCTCAGTGCCCAACAGGGTGTTGACATGGCTGCGGGCCAATGCGACCGGGTTGGGGGCGATGAACAGGGCGGCCTCCAACAGACCGTCACGATGGGCGGCCAGTCGGAACAGGCCTTTGGCCGGGTCTTCAGTGGTTTGCAGGCTGCAGCCATCAGTGCCGAGCAGCTGTTGCGCGTAAGCTCGCCAATCCGCAGGCGTATGGCGATCGGCAAGCTCTATCTGCCAACCGTCCCCCAGCCGCGCGAGGGCCCAATAGTCTGCCTCAGGCTTGGGCTTTTGGCGGCTGACGGCATAGCCATACCAGCGGGCAGGCAGCTTTGTGATCGCCACCGGGGTCGCTTTGGATTCCGGCTGGCCCGAGACCGGATCAACCTCCGCCGCAACCACGGCGTCGATCCGCCCGGCGGAGGATAACTGGCCCGTCCAATGCATCGGTGCAAAGACAGCGCCGGGTTTCACCTTGTCGCTCAGCAAAACACGCAGGATGGCGCGACCATGGGCCGAGGAGATCTCGGCCAGATCAGCGGCTTGCAGTCCCAATGTGTGGGCGTCGCTTGGATGAATTTCCAGATAGGGCTCGGCCATATGCTGGTTCAGCCTAGGCGCCAGGCCAGAACGGCTCATCGTGTGCCATTGGTCGCGGATCCGTCCGGTGTTGAGGATGAAGGGATGCCTCGCGTCAGCGGGTTTTGCCGGGGCGCGGTGATGCAGCGGCAACATGTTGGCGCGCCCTGACGGTGTGAAAAAACGCCCGTCTGCAAAGAACCGTCCGCCGCTTCGCGCCTTGGTCAGGGGCCAGTGCTGCGGTGGCAGGGCGTCATAGTCGACCTCAGACAGATCGCTGAGGGCGGAAATATCGAAATCCTTGCCATGCTGCGCGGCCAGACCTGAGAGGGCGGCATATTCACGTAGAATTTCGGCCGGGCTTTCATAGGCAAATTCAGCCTGCCACCCCATGCGCCTGCCGACATCCGCCAGAACATCCCAGTCGTGGCGCGCGGTGCCCGGCGCAGGCAGGAAGGGGCGCTGGCGCGAAATGCAGCGTTCGGAATTGGTCACGGTGCCGGTTTTTTCGCCCCAGCCCGTGGCGGGCAGGACGATATCGGCCAGCTTTGCCGTATCAGTGTCGCCATACATGTCCGAGACCACCACGAAATCGCAGGTTGCAATGGCGTCTTTGACACGATCCGCTTCGGGCATCGAGACGACGGGGTTGGTGCACATCACCCACAGCGCCTTGATCCGCCCGTCGCCGACCGCGCGGAACATATCTACGGCTTTCAACCCCGCCGCTTCGGGCAGGGTGGGCGCCTGCCAGAAATCGCGCACGGTTGCGCGGTGGCCTGCGTTTTCCAGATCCAGATGGCAGGCCAGCATATTCGCCAGCCCCCCAACCTCACGTCCGCCCATGGCGTTTGGCTGGCCGGTGACCGATAACGGACCCATACCCGGCCTGCCGATACGCCCGGTGGCCAGATGACAGTTCAGGATTGCGTTCACCTTGTCACTGCCCGAGGTCGACTGGTTCACCCCCTGACTATAGATGGTCACAACTTTTTCGGTGCCGACCCAGGCGCGGGTGAATTCGGCAAGCTCATTCGCACTCAGCCCCGTTGCCTGCACATCACCGGAACTGGCGGCGGAGAGTGTCGCGTCAAACCCATCAATATGCTGTGCCACAAATGCGCTATCGACGGCACCCATTTCGTGAATCATGGTTAGCAGATGGTTAAAAAGGGCCACATCACTGCCCGGTGTCAGCGCCAGATGCAGATCCGCCAGATCCGAACTGGCCGTGCGGCGCGGGTCAATGTTGATGATCTTCATCGCCGGACGCGCGGATTTCGCCGCCGCGATGCGTTGGTATAAAACAGGGTGGCACCAGGCCAGATTTGAGCCAACCAAAACAATCAGATCGGCCTGTTCCAGATCCTCATATTGCCCCGGTACGGTGTCGGTGCCAAAGGCGCGTTTGTGACCGGCAACCGAAGAGGCCATGCAAAGCCGCGAGTTGGTGTCGATATTGGCCGAGCCAATGAAACCTTTCATTAATTTATTTGCGACATAATAGTCTTCGGTCAGCAACTGACCGGACACGTAGAAGGCCACGCTGTCGGGACCGTAGGTTTCAATGGTTTGTTTGAAACGGCTGGCGACCTGCGACAGGGCGCTGTCCCAGGAGGCTTGGGCGCCGTTTATCGTGGGGTGGAGCAATCTGCCGTCAAGTGACAGGGTTTCGGCCAGCGCCGACCCTTTGGAGCAGAGCCTGCCTTTGTTGGCGGGGTGATCCGGATCGCCTTTCACCGTGACCTGCGGACCGGTGGGCGTGTCCATTAGCGTAGCCAAAACCCCGCAGCCCACGCCGCAGTAGGGGCAGGTGGTTTTCACGGTTTTGCTCTCGGCGCGGGTCGGATCAGGCTGTGCCATTTGGGCTCCGTTCAGAATGGAGGCGAGGAAAAGGAGGGATCGAACAACAGCTAAGAGACGATCACTGGAGCTGGGGCTGCCCGCCGCGAGGAGGACCTTCGCGGCGATGGTTGATCGAGTGATTTGCGCCGCGTTGTGCGGTGTTGACTGGCAGGGCTGTGGCCAAGGAACCCCGGCATCACGCCGCAACTGCCCCCTGTAAGCGGCTGACATCCAACAGGATGTTGCCCTGTTCAACCCGTACTGGATAGGTGTCAATCGCACCCTCATCCGCACCTTGGGCTTCGCCAGTTTCAAGGCTAAAGACCCAATTGTGCAGCGGGCAGGTCACGGCACGGCCATGGACAATGCCCTCAGACAGAGGGCCACCTTTGTGCGGGCAGCGGTCAGAGGTGGCAAAGACCTCATCCTCGCCGGTGCGGAACAGGGCCACGCAGCCAAGGCGGGTTTTCACCACACGGGCGCCGCGCAGTGGGATTTGGTCGACAGGTCCGATATTAAGCCAGCTCATTCCGCAGCCTCCAGGGTCAGATCAGCGATTGGGGTGAATTGTTTGGCGGGTTCGGGCTGTGCCTGTTCGGCCCAAGGGTCAGTGCGATAGACCGATTGTGACACATCAAACCGCTCGGCAAGGGCGCGGCGATTGTCCAGATCGTCAACCACCTGTTCCTTGCACCAGTCGAGCCCTACTTTGGAGACCCATTTATAGACCCGGTCCAAATACTTGCCGTTTTCGCGGTAAAGCTGGGTAAAAGCCGAGATGACCTCAATCGCTTCAGCCTCATCCGGGACTTTGCACAGCAGTTCGGTCTCTTTAACCTCCATGCCAGCGGCACCTGCGACAGAGATTTCATAGCCTGAGTCCACGCAGATCACGCCGATGTCCTTGCAGGTTGCCTCGGCGCAGTTGCGCGGGCAGCCCGAGACCGCAAGTTTGAGTTTGTGCGGCGTCCACGAGCCCCAGAGGTGCTTTTCCAGTTTCACCCCAAGGCCGGTGGAATCCTGGGTGCCAAAGCGGCAATGGTCGGTGCCAACACAGGTTTTCACCGTGCGCAGCCCTTTGGAATAGGCGTGGCCCGACACCAACCCGGCCTGGTTCAGATCAAACCACATGGCGGGCAGATCTTCACGTTTGACGCCTAAGAGGTCGATCCGCTGACCGCCTGTTACTTTGACCGTCGGCACGTTGTACTTATCTGCCGCATCGGCGATGGCGCGCAGCTCATCCGGGGTGGTCAACCCGCCCCACATGCGGGGGACCACCGAATAGGTGCCATCCTTTTGAATGTTGGCGTGGCGGCGTTCATTGACGAAGCGCGACTGCGGGTCATCGGCATAGTCCAGCGGCCAATCCGCCAGCAGGTAATAATTCACCGCCGGGCGACAAGTGTGGCAGCCATTGCGCGTCTTCCAGCCCAATTCCTGCCAGACCGCCTCCTGGCTTTTCAGCCCTTGCGATTTGATCAGCCGGCGCAGCGCCTCATGGGTCAGATCGGTGCAGCCGCAGATGGCCTGATCGGTGGGAATGACAAAATCATCCCCCAAAGTTGCACCCATCAGCTGTTCCACCAGCCCGGTGCAGGTCCCGCAGGAGGCCGAGGCCTTGGTGGTGGCGCGAATGTCGCCCAGGGTGGTGGCACCGGCCTGAATGGCCGTCACAATGTCGAGTTTTGAAACGCCGTTGCAGCCGCAGATTTCTGCATCATCCGGCAAGGCTGCAACGGCCGCCATAGGGTCCATCGCGGCCCCCCCTTGGTAGGCGGGCCCAAAGATCAACGTGTCCCGCATGTCGGACACATCGGTGCCGTCTTTGATCATGCCGTAGAACCAGGCGCCATCCGCCGTATCCCCGTACATCACCGCGCCGATGATCCGGTTTTCTTTCAGGATCAAGCGTTTGTAGACGCCGCGGGCAGGGTCGCGGAACACGATGTCCTCACGGTCGTCGCCTTCGGCAAAATCGCCGGCGCTGAACAGATCGCAGCCCGTGACCTTCAGTTTGGTAGAGACCTCTTTGTTCACAAAGGTGTCTGTTTCCCCCAGCAGGGTCTTGGCCAGAACCTTGGCCTGATCATAGAGCGGCGCCACCAGACCAAAGATTGCGCCGTTGTGTTCCACACATTCCCCGAGCGCCAGAACATCTGCATCAGAGGTGATCATCTGGTCATCCACATGGATGCCTTTGCCGACGGCCAGACCGGCCTCAGCCCCCAGTTGGGTGGCAGGGCGGATGCCGACGGCCATACAGAGCAGATCACAGGGCAATTCGGTGCCGTCATCCAGCAGCAGCGCCCGGACCTTGCCACCTTCCCCCAGGATTTCCTTGGAGTTGGCGTTGCACATCACGGTGATGCCTTTGTCGACCAGCGCCTTGCGCAACAGGTAGCCCGCTGCCGGGTCCAATTGGCGTTCCATCAGGTGGCCCATGATGTGGACCACGGTCACATCGACACCCTGCGCCGCCATGCCCGCTGCCGCCTCAAGCCCCAAGAGACCGCCACCGATCACCACCGCTTTGGCACCGGGTTTGGCGCCAAGCGCCATCATGCGTTCGGTGTCTTCCAGATCGCGGTAGGGGATCACCCCGTCCAGGTCATGGCCGGGCAGTGGGATCATAAAGGGGTTGGAGCCCATCCCCAGCACCAGCTTGTCATAAGGCACTTCGTCATTTTCGCCGATGACCACCTTGCGGTCACGGTCAATGCGCAGGACCTTTTCGCCAAAACGGCAGGTGATGTTGTTGTCAGCGTACCAATCCGCGTCATGGGTGACGATGTCCTGATAGGTTTTTTCGCCCGACAAGACGGGGGACAGCATCAGGCGGTTGTAGTTGCCGCGGGGTTCTGCGTTGAACAGCGTGATGTCATAGGCGTTCGGATCTGCCTCCAGCAGGTGTTCCAACGCCCGGCCCGAGGCCATGCCAGCCCCGATCACAACCAGTTTCTTAGACATGGGAGCCTCCTTGCCCGAAGTCATGGGCAGGGAGTGCTGCCCCTAGGACGCCTTGGAATAGGCGGCGTCGATCATTGTGGTTGAGACAAATCCATAGACCTGTCCCCAAAGCAGCTTCCGCTCGTCCGAGAGGCCCCCGGGGGTCAGATCGTCCAGCGCGTAAATCAGCGCTTCGCCGACCAGCTCGTAATGCGCAGGCTCCGCCCCGTAGGTGACGTGCCGCCGCGCCAGCCGCTTGATCTTGCCGGCCAGGAACATGGGCTGGTGCAGGTTGTTGACCAGAAAGTCGAGCATGCTTTCCAGCTTGCTCATCTGTTCGCTCATATCCTCGGGGAAAAGGGGCCGGGCCTGTGGCGCGATGGCGAACAGACGCCGGTAAAATACATTTGTCAGATAGCCCTTGCTGGGGCCGAGGTCGTGATACGACGCCTGCACCTCTGCGATGTCGCTCTTGCTGAGGAAGTCCATCCGCATTCTCCATTTTTGGTGCAAAGACGGTAGGGCGGTTTGCTTGCAATTCTCTAAACGCTGGCATGTTTTTTCCTCAGGCCGCGATGGGGTTCTTGCCGTTTTTTGGCGTTTTCGGTTTGGCGCCGTGTTCGTATTCCTCAAGGAAATCAAGAACCTCTTGGCGGAACGTGTAGTAATCCGGGTGATCCAGCAGAGCCTTGCGGCTGCGCGGGCGCGGCAGATTAACGTCGACAATTTTACCGACTGTGGCCTGCGGCCCGTTGGTCATCATCACCACGCGGTCCGCCAGCAGGATCGCCTCATCCACGTCATGGGTGACACAGATCGCGGTCACCTTGGTGCGGTCCCAGACCTCCATCAGCACCTCTTGCAACTCCCAGCGGGTGAGGCTGTCGAGCATGCCGAAAGGTTCATCCAAGAGCAGCAGTTTCGGTGACAGGGCAAAGGCCCGGGCGATGCCGACGCGCTGTTGCATGCCGTTTGACATGGACTGCGCTGGGCGGTCCATCGCATCGGCCAGGCCCACCCGTTCCAGGTAGTATTCCACCACATCCTGCCGTTCGGCCTGCGAGGCCTTGGGATAGACCTTATCCACCCCGATGGCGCAGTTTTCGCGCGCCGTCAGCCAGGGGAAGAGGTTGGGGGATTGGAACACCACCGCGCGTTCGGGATCGGCGCCTTCGACGTGGCGGCCATCCAGGCGAATACCGCCTTTGCTGATCTCATTCAGGCCCGCCGCCATGGTCAGCACGGTGGATTTGCCACAGCCGGAATGCCCGATGAGCGAGATGAACTCACCCCGGTTCAGTTTGAGGTTAAAATCCTCCACCACCGTCAGCGGGCCCTTGGGTGTCGGGTAGATCTTATGCAGCTGCGAAAAGTCGAGGAAGTTATTGTCGATCATACCTTTCTGAGCGTCGGCAACCGCCGCAGGGACGCCATGGATCGGTTCGACATTCGGCAGGGTGCGGGTGGCCTCGGCCTTGGCTTCGATCCCCACATCCATCAGGTATTTGGTGATGTCACCGCGCAGCTTCTTGAAGCCGTCATGGTGGTTCATCGCCATCCGATCCCGCGGTCTGGGAATAGAAACTTTGAAGGGGTCCCCCAGGGTGCCGTCGGGATTGAGCGGAATGATGCGGTCGGCCATGATGATGGCCTCATCCACGTCATTGGTGATCAGCACACAGGTCTTTTTGTCATCTTCCCAGATCTCAAGGATCTCATCGGCCAGATTGGCGCGAGTCAGCGCATCAAGGGCTGACAGCGGCTCATCAAGCAGCAGAACCTCAGGGTTCATCGCCAGCGCACGGGCCACATTCACCCGCTGCCGCATCCCCCCCGACAGTTCCGCCGGGCGCCGCGTCATGGCGTGGCTGAGGCCCACCATCTTGACGTAATGCGCCACCTTCGCGGTGCGGTCCTTTTTGCTAAGACCGGGGAAGATCGTGTCCACCGCCAGCCCCACATTGCCCGCCACCGTCAGCCAGGGCATCAGCGAGTAACTCTGGAAGATCACACCACGTTCGGGGCCGGGGCCTTTGATCGGGGCCCCTTTGAAGGTGATCTGACCGCTGGTGGGCTGATCCAGACCGGCCATCATGTTGATCAGCGTGGTCTTGCCTGAGCCGGAGAAGCCGAGGAGGACCAGAAATTCGCCTTCCTCCACCTCCAGGTTGATGTCTTTCAACACCTCCTGGCGGTGCTGGCCTTCGCCGTAGCTCTTGCAGAGGTTTTTAAAGGAAATCATAGACATATCGATCACCGGTTGTTCGTGAAGGTGAACAGGGATTGCAGCGCATACATCACACGATCCAGCAGGAAGCCGATAATACCGATGGTGAAGACCGCAACCATGATCTTGGCCAAGGACTGGCTGGAGCCGTTCTGGAACTCATCCCAGACAAATTTGCCAAGGCCGGGGTTCTGCGCCAGCATTTCGGCAGCGATCAGCACCATCCAGCCCACCCCCAGGCTGAGGCGCAAACCGGTGAAGATCAGCGGCAGGGCCGAGGGCAGCACCAGTTTGGTGATCTTGGTATAGGTGTTCATTTTCAACACTTTGGAGACCGAGACGAGGTCCTTGTCGATGCTGGACACCCCCAGCGCGGTGTTGATCATCGTCGGCCACAGCGAACAGAGCGTCACGGTGATGGCCGAGATCAGGAACGACTTGGAAAACATGCCGTCATTGGTGGTGTAGACGGCCGAAACCACCATGGTCACGATCGGCAACCATGCGAGGGGCGAGACCGGCTTGAAGATCTGCACCAGCGGGTTCACGGCGGCGTTAGCGGTTTTTGACAGACCCGCCGCGATACCCACGGGCACCGCCACAACAGTGGCGATCAGGAAGCCGAAGAAGACGGTTTTGATCGAGGTCCAGATTTGCTGGTAATAGGTTGGTTTGCCGGTGTAGCTGCGGTTTTTCACCTTGTCGGCTTTGCCCGCCGCAATCAGCTTGGCGTTGCGTTCATCCTGTCGCTGGTAGAAGGCTGCCGCCTTGTCCTGTTCGCGCAGATGGTCGTCATGCAGATTGCCGACCTGTTCCCAGACCTGCACCGGACCGGGAATGGCGCCAAGTGAGGTCTGCACCTTCGGCGCCAATGTGCCCCAGGCAATCAGAAAGGCAAAAATCGCGATCAGCGGCACCCCAAGCAACTGCCAGACCTCTTTCATCTGGGCGCGTGGGTTGTCACCCGCGGCAGCTTTCAGGATCGGGGTCAGCCAAGCGAGCCCCAGCACCTGAAACCAGCCGTCCAAACGGTTGATGCGGGTGAAGATACGGGCCTGTCGGGCGTCTTTCCGGGCGGTTTTCTCCGCGTCAGAGAGAGATTGCGGGTCGATGGCAGTCATGGCGAGAGATCCTGGCTGGAACGGTCAAGTCGAGAGGTTTGGAAAAGCGGGCGCGGGATCGAACCCCGCGCCCGAAGTGGCGGGGTGGTTAACCCTGGACGTCGCTGCCCACGACCTTCTGCGCGCCTTTCAGGCCGATCGGCAGGCTGTCGATATAGGCGTTGGGCGTGCGGCCGTCGTAGGCGATGCCGTCAATGATGTCGCCGGCTGGGGTGGGCGCTTTGTAGCCATCGCTGTCAAACGGGAAGTCGGCGGCATCAGCCAGACCTTCGTCGACCAGCATTTTGGCCGCTTCCAGATAGATCTCGGGCTTGTAGACCGATTTGGCGACCTCATCATACCAGCTGTCTGGTTTCTGTTCGGCAATCTGGCCCCAGCGGCGCATCTGGGTCAGGTACCAAACCGCGTCCGAGTAGTAGGGGTAGGTGGCGTTGTAGCGGAAGAAGACGTTGAAATCGGGCACCTCACGTTTGTCGCCCTTTTCATATTCAAAGGTGCCGGTCATCGAGTTGGCGATCACGTCATAATCTGCCCCCACATATTCCGAACGGCTGAGAATCTCGACCGCTTCGGGGCGGTTGGCGTTGTCATTTTCATCCAGCCACATGGCGGCGCGGATCAGGGCCTTGGTGATGGCCAGGGTGGTCTGCGGGTTTTCCTGTTGGAATTCCGCGCTCAGGCCAAAGACCTTTTCGGGGTTGTTCTTCCACAGCTCATAATCTGTGATGACTGGCACGCCGATGCCTTTGAACACCGCCTGCTGGTTCCACGGTTCCCCCACGCAGTAGCCATAGATCGTGCCAGCCTCCATCGTGGCGGGCATCTGCGGCGGCGGTGTTACGGACAGCAGAACATCGGCGCCGATCTGGCCGCTTACGTCCTCTGGCGAATAAAACCCCGGCTCCAGGCCGCCCGCGGCGAGCCAGTAGCGCAGTTCGTAGTTGTGGGTCGACACCGGGAAGACCATGCCCATGTTGAACGGTTTGCCGTCATCGGCATAGGCCTCGACCACCGGTTTCAGGGCGGAGGCCGAAATTGGGTGGATCGGTTTGCCTGCATCGTCATGGGGGATGTGCTGTTTCATCTCGGCCCAGATCTCATTCGACACGGTAATGCCGTTGCCGTTCAGATCCATCGAGAAGGGGGTGATGATATGCGCCTCAGTGCCGTAGCCGATGGTGGCGGCCAGCGGCTGACCGGCCAGCATATGTGCGCCGTCCAAAGTGCCCGAGATCACACCGTCCAGCAGCACCTTCCAGTTGGCCTGAGCTTCCAGCGTGACAAACAGGCCCTCGTCTTCGAAGTAACCCTTTTCATAGGCCACCGCCAAAGGCGCCATGTCGGTCAGTTTGATGAAACCGAACTTCAGCTCATCCTTTTCAACATCCAGCAATTCAGCCATCGCCGGGGTGGTCAGCAGGGTACTTGCAGCCAACAGGCTAGCGATCTTCAAATGCGTGCGTTTCATATCAAGTCCTCTGTTGGTGCCCGCCCAGAAAGGGCTGAGGCAAAACGAAAAAAGCCGCTCGTCTGCTCTGTCCTTGGGAGGTTGGACAGAGAGAACGAGCGGCTTTGCTCTTGGCAGTCGCCACCCCCATCGGGAGGAAGAAGGGTAGCGCCATCTAGCGGAACGCCATTGTTCCGGTCGCCAGAGATGTTGTGGGTTTTGCGGCGCTGCGGCAATCGATTTGAGTTATTTTTTCTGCGTTGCCGCAAGGCAGGTGCCGAGTTGCCTGATTTTTCATCACCTAATCCGCTCAGGATCAAAAATGCGGCCATCGAAGAAGGAATCGGGGGGCAGAATCAGCCGCCCGTTTTCCGATCCCAATGCGCTGGCGTGGCTCAGTGCACCCTCAACCTTGGCCGAGGCACCGGGCAGGCTGCGGGTCACCTGGGACAAATGATGGCGGTGCAGGTCGGCCCGGAACACTGCCTGTGCGGCCTGCGCGGATTTCACCGGATCGCGGCCATGGCGGCGCGCAAGTTGTACCCCGATCCATGCGGCCTGAGATTGCCAGGGGAAGGTTGCCGCGCCGTCAAAGAAGGCCACAAACCTGTCCGCCTGCCGGATTTCCCCGCGGGGTGAAATGACCAGCCGGCCCGACAGCGCCCGGTCAATTAGGTCTGGCGACACCCCAAGGTGTTCCGGCCGTGACAGGATCTCCGCGCAGGTCGTCATGTTCTGGGCATCCCCCAACCAACGGCCCGCGCGCCACAGGCAGCGGATCAGGCGCCCGGCCAGATCAGGATGTCGGTCGGCCCAGCCGTGGCGGGTGGCCAGTACCTTCTCGGGTGCGCTTTGCCAGATGGCCTGACCGGGCAGCAGCAGTTCACCCACACCGTTTTCAACCGAAATTGTTCCCCAGGGTTCGCCAACGCAGAAGGCATCAATCTCACCCTTCGCCATGGCCTCCGCCATCAAGGGTGGCGGCACTGTGTGAATGGTGGGGCGTCGATCAGCGGGCAGGCCAAGAGCGTCCAGCCAGTAAAACAGCAGTTCGGCATGCATTGAGAACGGGAAGGGCACCCCGACCCGCAGCGGCTGATCCAGCGCAAACAGCGCCTTGCCAGCGGCACGCGCATCAGCAAAATCAAAGCGGTAGCTGTTGTTCCGCATCAAATGCGCCAGACCGGGGCTGACCCCAATGACGGTGCCATTGAGCGATAGGACTGAAAGCACCTCAAGCGGTTGCGCCGCGCCGCCAAGGCCTAGCGCCGCAGCAATGGGCAGGGGCGCCAGCAGATGTGCGGCCTCGACCCGGCCAAGCGCCAGATAGTCACGCAGGGTTGCCCAGCTGGGCGCGCGGTGCAGCTCCAGATGCAGGCCTTCCTCCTCATCAAACCCAAGGGAGCGGGCAATGATTAGCGGCGCGGCATCGGTCAGTGGGATATATCCGGTGGGCAGGGTATAGGTCATGACAAGAGCCCCGCAGTGCTGACCAGCGCTTCGGCCACCTCGGCCAGTTTGCGGCCCTGATCCATTGCGGCCTTGCGCAACAGCGCATAGGCCTCATCCTCACTGACGCCACGCGCTTTCATCAAAATGCCCTTGGCGCGGTCGATGGTTTTGCGTTCCTCCAAGGCGCGGCGGGTGGCAGCCAGTTCACTGCGCATGCGGCTGACCATGTGAAACCGAGTGATCGCCGCATCCAGAATTGGGGTCAGCCGTTCCTGCTGCAGCCCGTTCACCACATAGGCGGACACGCCGGCCTCAATCGCGGCTTTGGTCAGCGCCCCGTCTGAGTGATCGACAAACATCGCAACGGGGCGATCCATCGGGCCGGAGGCTAGCGCCAGCTCTTCCAGCGCGTCGCGCGACGGGCTGGCCATATCGATCAGCACCACATCCGGGTCCAGTGCCGCGATCCGGCGGGCCAACCCGCTTTCTTCGGACAGAACGGTGATGGCATGATCGCCAGAGGCGTTCAGCCCATCGACGATCTGAAGCGCACGGTCGCGGTCCTTTTCGACGATAATGATGGTAAGGTTCTTGGGCATGGCGGGGAAAATCCGTGGCTGGTCCCTCGGATTTTCTGCGCTGCAGCGATGAAGGGCAATGACGCGCGCGGGGCGTCATTGCGGAAACTACCGGGGTAAAGATTGGCTGCCTGAATTTTGGGCGACTGCCCGCAAATCAGACGATTTGAGGGCCGCTCAGAAATCCAGCCCCAGATCCAAAGTCTGCGCCGAATGGGTCAACGCCCCGGAGGAGATGTAATCAACACCGGTCGCGGCAACCTCGGCAATGCGCTCCAGCTTCATATTGCCGGAGGCCTCCAGCACCATCCGGCCCGCGGTCAGCTTCACCGCCTCCTGCAGGGTGGGGGGGTCCATATTGTCCAAGAGCACCACATCGGCGCCACCGGTGCGCAGCACCTCATCAAGCTGGGTCAGCGTGTCGACCTCAATCTCCACCCGGACCATATGGCTGGCGTGGGCTTTGGTGGCCTCCAACACGGCGCGCACGCCGCCGGCAGCGGCGATATGGTTGTCCTTGATCAGGATGGCATCGGACAGGCTGAAACGGTGGTTGAACCCACCGCCATGCAGCACGGCCTGTTTTTCGACGATGCGCAGACCGGGGGTGGTTTTGCGGGTGCAGGTGACGCGGGTCTGGGTGCCAGCGGTTTCCGCCACAAAGGCGGCGGTCAGGGTCGCAATACCGGTCAGGCGCCCGGCAAAGTTTAGCGCCACCCGTTCACCGGATAGGATTGAGGCGGCGGCGCCTTCAATCTCCATCAGCGTGTCACCTTTGCTGATCCGGTCGCCATCCCGTTTCAACGCGCGGAGCTGCAACGTGGGATCCACCAGACGGAAGGCAATTGCCGCCACCTGCAAGCCCGAGGCCACGCCATCAGCCCGGGCGTTCAGCCGCGCGGTATAGGTGACATCGGCGGGGATCACTGCGCGGGTGGTGATATCCCCATAGGTGCCCAGATCCTCCATCAGCGCGGATTTCACCAGCGGTTCCAAAATCAGGTCGGGCAGGGTGGCGTAGCTTTGGCTCATGTCGGTTCACTCACGATTTCGGCGCGCAGGCGCAGGGCCGCATCCAAGGTCATCAGGCTGCGTGTGCCGACCTTGCCGTTGGTTTCGGGAAAATCAAGGCGGCAATGGGCGCCGCGGCTTTCTTCACGCAGGAGCGCCGCAGCGGTGATCAGCGTGGCGGTGGCGGTCATGTTGCGGAAGGCGGGGCAATCTGGCTGCGCCCCCTCCAACAGGGCGATCTGGCGCAGGGCGGTCTGCAACCCGGTTGCGTCGCGCAGCACGCCAACGTGATCGGTCATGATCTGGCGCAGCTGTTCAACCGCCTGGGGATCTGGGGCCTGACCGCCGGCGCGGAAGCTGAGGGTGACCTGTTCCGCAGCTTCGGGTGCAGTGGTCGCCGCGATATCACGGGCGCAGATACGGGCGAAAACCAGTGCTTCCAGCAATCCGTTGGAGGCGAGGCGGTTCGCGCCGTGCAGCCCGGTTGAGGAGGCCTCCCCACAGACCCAAAGCTGGCCAAGCGTGGCGCGGCCCTGCAGATCGGTGGCAATACCACCCATGTGGTAATGTGCGGCGGCGGCCACGGGGATGGTTCCTGCAACTGGATCAATGCCGCCCCGTGCACAGGCGGCGGCCACGGCGGGGAACTGGCGGGTGATCGCATCCCCCAGCGCGGCGCGGGTGTCCAGAGCAGGGTGCTTGCCGGCCTGTGTTTGGGCATAGATGGCGCGGGCCACCACGTCACGCGGGGCCAGTTCGCCGTCAGGATGAACCGCCTGCATGAAGCGTTCGCCGTCCTTGTTCACAAGGATCGCGCCTTCGCCGCGCAGGGCCTCGGTGGCCAAGGGGGCGGGATCTTCGCCCATGTCGATGGCGGTGGGGTGGAATTGGACAAATTCGGCGTCAGTTATTTGCGCCCCGGCCCGGGCCGCCATGCCAATCACCTGTCCCCGGATCCGGGGCGGATTGGTTGTCAGCTTATAGAGACCGCCTGAGCCACCACCGGCCAGCAGCACCGCAGGTGCCTTAATCAGCAGCGTCGCGGCGCGGTGGTCCATGTCTGAGGGTTCAACCCAAACGCCCTGAACGGTCTCGCCTTCGGTCTCCAGCCCTGCGGCCATCACACCTTCCAGCACCTGGATTGACGGGGTCGCCATCACCTCTGCGATCAGCGCGCGCATGATTTCGGCGCCAGCCTGATCGCCTTTGACCCTCACGACGCGGGCGTAGCTGTGGGCCGCTTCGCGTGACAGCACATAGCCGCCCTCACTGTCGCGATCAAACGGGGCGCCACGCCGGGTCAGATCCAGAATGTGATCGCGCGCTTCCTGCGTCACCCGCTGGGCCACGGCGGGATCAACGGTGCCGGCGCCCGCAGCAAGCGTATCCTTGGAATGGCTGTCGGGGCTGTCAGGATCCCCCATGGCCGCCGCCACACCGCCCTGCGCCCAGGCGGAAGAAGCCCCTTCGCCCAAAGGGTCGGGCGAGATCATCAAAACCGGGTGGGGCGCAAGGTTCAGCGCCGCATAAAGCGCGGCCAGCCCCGCACCGACAATCACGATGCGATTGGTTTCAACCCCTTGCACAGCTTCTGTCATGACGCCCCTCCCACAGGTGATGCCCAGACGGTTCAGCTCAGATCAGAGCCCCAATTTCCGGCTGACATCGATCATGCGCTCAACCGCCAGCCGGGCGCCTTCGGCCACGGTGGGGTCAACCTCCACCGGGGTCGACATTGTATGCAGGGAATAAAGGATCTTCTCGAGCGAGATCTTCTTCATGAAGGGGCACATGTTGCAGGGGCCGACAAAGTCCACATCCGGCAAGGCGTCCGAGATGTTGGAGGCCATGGAGCATTCAGTGACCAGCATCGCCTTTTCGGGGCGTTCATTTTCCACATAGGCAATGATGCCAGCGGTGGAGCCGGAGAAATCAGCCTCATTCACCACATCAGGCGGGCATTCCGGGTGCGCGATGATGCGGGTGCCGGGGTTCCATTCGCGGAAATCTTTCAGATCCTGCGCGGTGTAGCGTTCGTGCACAATGCAGGAGCCTTCCCACCAGACGATGCGTTTGCCGGGCACCTGTTTGGCAACGTTCTGCGCCAGATACTGATCCGGCGTCATGATCACAGTGTCACTTTCCTGCGCGGCGACGATCTGCGCCGCGTTGGAGGAGGTGCAACAAATGTCAGAGGCGGCTTTGACCTCAGCGGTGGTGTTCACATAGGTGACCACCGGTGCGCCGGGGTATTTTGCCCGCATTTCCGCTATACCCGCCGGGGTGATCGAGGAGGCCAGCGAGCAGCCCGCCTCCATATCCGGCATCAATACGGTTTTGGCGGGGTTCAGGATCTTGGAGGTCTCGGCCATGAAGTGCACGCCGGCCTGAACGATCACATCCGCCTCGACCCGCGCGGCCTCAATCGCCAGCTGCAGGCTATCCCCCACAACATCAGAAACCCCGTGGTAGATATCCGGCGTCATGTAGTTATGGGCCAGAATGGCGGCGTTGCGCTGGGCCTTCAGGTCATTGATGGCTTTGACATAGGGCGCATAGGTGACCCATTCGGGCGGTGATACCACCCGGTCCATACGGGCGTAGATGTCCGACATGCTGTCGGCCAGCCGCGGGTTGGGCGCCAGATCGTAATGGTCGGCAAGGTCGCTGCGCAGCGTACTAAGGTCGAGCAAGCAAGGATCCTCCGGTCAGATGCTTGGGGCGCTGCTATACGGGGAAACTACGGTGTTGGCCAGTCGTCAAACGCGGCTTTCCGTCGCGAAAGTGTATCAATTCCCGGCGCGAGATTTCCGAAACAGCACAGGGCGACGCGATCGGAACGCACGATCGGAACGCAAGGCCCCGCGCCTAGGGTTTTGCCAGGGGCGGAACTTACGATTTTTGCGGGTGTCGTTTCGGGATTGCGCAAGGCGGTGAGGTGGTGATTTCCGGGTCAAAAGCTCAGGCGAATCTCCTAAAACGGCGGATCGCAAAAAATGTGAGGAATTGGCGAAAAAACAGCGAAATTCCTGATTTCGCGCGGCGGATTGGCCCGGAAATTGCATCAATCTGGCCGAGAACGACCGGATTTTACCGACATTTAACTGCGCGCCTACATACTTTTGTAGGCGTACCCCAAACCTATTCTTCAGGGGCCTCTTCCTATGCGACGTAGCAATCACAACGGACCTTGGGCAATCATGAGGTCAGACGCCAACACAGCGTCAGATCGCAACCGCAAACGAGATACCGAAAGGAAGGTCCCCATGTCGTTCCAGTTTCAGCCCGCCGCCCTGGCAGATGCAACACCGGTATCTTTCCCTGCACCTGCTGCGACGAACAAAGAAAAGTCGGACAAGCCTATGATGGGTGGTTGGTGGCTGGTGCCCTATATCGCCAGCGGCACGATGTTCTGGCTCTGGTTCATCCCGACCGTGACCAAGACGATTATCTAAGGTCACATCCCCAGTTTCACCAAGTCTGCGGGGATGGGCCCCCGTCCCCAAACACCCCATCTCCGCAGCGCAATCTCTCTCTCCAAGAGAAACGGGTGGTCCCTCGGGACCGCCCGGTTTTGCTTTTGGCGGATGGCTTTGGGGGATGACCAAGGCTGAAGGTTAGTCGGAACGGCCCAGCCAGCGGGGCAGGGCATCAGCCAGTTTGGCGATCTGAAACCGCAAAGCGCCCGCCAGCGATAGCAGCGCACAGAAGGACATCACCAGCGAACGCAGCGGATCACCCTCTGTCACCATGACCTCCCCCAGCAGGAACAGGCCAACCCCGGCAAAACACAGGGTTGAGATCATCTGGCCATAGGCGCCTTTTTCGCGTCGTTGCATCATCATCTGTGTCTCCATTGCTTGGCGGGGGCGGGCCGGTGCGGCCCGCCGGTGTCATTCGTTATGCAGCATTCTTGCCATGTTCGTTGAACTGGAACTCTTTGGTCAGCTCGACCTCTGGCAGTTCAGCATCAGGTTCCTGATCCAGGTGGTAAACATGGGCCAGAATGGTCGCCACCGCTGCATAAAGGCCCGGGTGGATCTCACCGCCGATTTTCGAGGTGAAGTAGAGCGCACGGGCCAGCGGTGGCACCGGCAGGATGGTGACGTCATGTTCTTTGGCCAGCTCACGGATCTGGAAGGCCATCGCCCCTTCACCCAGTGCCAGCACGGTAGGCGCATCATCTTCACCCGGCACATAGCGCAGCGCGACCGAGAAGTGTTTCGGGTTGGTGATGATCGCGGTGGCATCTTTCACGTCATCCAGAGCCGCACGGCGGGCGGCGCCGTTCTGGGCGGCCTCCATCTGTTTGCGGCGGATTGCACCTTTGACCTCAGGCGAACCCTGGGTCTGTTTGCTTTCCTCTTTGATTTCCTGCTTGGACATCTTCAGCTGTTTGTTCATCGAATAGATCTGCCAGATCAGATCCACCGCACCAATGATGGCCAGCGCCAGAACCAGCGCCATCAGCACCTGATAGGAGACCGAGGACAGCATGGAGAACTGTTCGCCCACACCCATAAAGGCGGTGGAGGACAGGGTTGGCAGCCATTGCCACAGCACCACACCAGCGGCAACGCTGAGCATGGTGACCTTCATCACCGCCTTCAGCAGCTCAATCGCCGCCTTGGCCGAAACCATGCGTTTGATGCCGGACAGGATGTTCAGCTTGGAAAACTTGGGTTTCATATTGGTGGTGGCAAACAGGATGCCGCCGCCCATTGCGGCCTGCATGGCCACGGTTGCGATCAGCATCGGCACACCCAGCACCATGCCGATCACCAGCACATGATAGAGCGAGTCTTCGAGGCGGGTGAGGATCAGGCTGTCGAAGTTTTCAGCGCCACCAAAGCGGAAGAAGCTGGCGAAATCCCGCGCCAGCGCCTTGCCGGCGAAACTGCCGGCCATCAGGATCACCATCGCACTCAGCATCGAGGCGAAAACGAACATCTCCTTGGACGTGACAACTTTGCCTTCCTGTCGCGCGTCCTGTTTCTTCTTCGGAGTTGGCTCCTCTGTTTTTTCCTGACTGTCGCCAGCGCCGCCTTCAGCCATTTGCCGCTCCTGTCATCATCAGCGTCAACGCTTGGATTGCAGCGTCGATCAGCTTGTCCATCGCTAGACCCAGCACCGGTGCGCCCAGGTAGAGCAGCACCATGGTGACCGAGAGGGTCAGCGGGAAACCAAAAGAGAAAATATTCAATTGCGGGGCCGAACGGGTCATCACACCGATGCCCATGTTGACCAGCAACAGAACCGAAACCACCGGCATCATCAGACGCGCCGCATGGGCAAACATCTCACCGCCCGCAGCGATGCCCGCCTGGGCAATGCCAGAGAAGTCAAAAACAGTGCCGGGGGGGATGTGGATATAGCTGTCAAAGATCAGCCGCAGCACCGTGAGATGCCCGTCAACTGACAGAAACAGCACCAGAAGCCCAAGCGAGAACAGCTGTGAGATGACCGGTGCCGTCGCGCCAGACGCCGGATCAACCTGCGCTGCAAAGCCCAGACCGGCCGTGGTGGCGATCCGGTCCCCGGCAACAACCGCGGCGGCGAAAAAGATCATCAGGATCAGCCCGGCTGAGGCCCCCAGCGCCAATTCACCGATTACCATGCCGACACCTGCCGGGCTGGTCAGCGCCTCGATCGTGGGCATTTCTGCATAGGCGATCACCGGGATTGTGAGGATCACGGAGGCCACAATACGTACCTGCAGGGGAATGAACCGCGCACCAAAGATGGGCGCCGCCATCAGGAAGGCACCAACGCGCAGCATTCCAAACAGGAACAGGACGGACAGGTCGATGAGCTTGGCCAGCTCCAGACCCGGCACCCCGGAATCGTATGTGATCAGATCCTCAAGCATTTAGCGCATGCTCGCGACCAGTTCGAAGATGTGGACGAAGTAGTCCGACATCGTGGTCAGCATGAAGCCCGAGGCCAGACCCATCGTCAGCAAAACGATGGCCAGTTTCGGCACGAAGGACAGGGTTGCTTCGTTGATCGATGTGGCGGCCTGAATGATGCCGACGGTCAGACCCACGGCAAGGGCCACGCCCAGCACCGGGCCTGCGGTCATCAGGATCTTCCAATAGGCGATCTGCAACTGTTCGATATTGGCGTCAAAATCCATTGTGTCAGGCTCCTACACCGCTGGAGAAAGAGTTCACGAGAGAGCCCATGGTCAGCGCCCAGCCATCCACCAGCACAAACAGCAACAGTTTGAACGGCAGCGAAACCAGCATCGGCGACAGCATCATCATACCCAGGGCCATCAGGATCGAGGCGATCACCATGTCGATCACCAGGAAAGGCAGGAACAGCAGGAAACCGATCTGGAAGGCGGTCTTCAGTTCTGAGGTGATGAAGGCGGGCAGCATGACGGCCAAGGGCACGTCTTCGTTGCTCTCATAGGGGCCGCTGCCGGACAGATCCATGAACATCATCAGATCGTTCTGGCGGGTGTTTTCAATCAGAAAGCCCGAAATCAGAACCCGTGCTTTCTGCATCGCCTCAGGCGCGGCCATATTGCCATCCAGATAGGGGCCGACGGCGGTTTCATAGACCAGCGACAGCATCGGCTGCATGACAAAGAAGCCAAGGAACAGTGCAATCGCGACCAGCACCTGGTTCGGCGGGGTCTGCTGGGTGCCCAGGGCCTGACGCAGGATCGACAGCACAATGATGATCCGGGTGAAGGCGCTCATCCCCAAAACGATGGAGGGCAGCACCGTCAGCGCGGTCATCAGCGCCAGAATTTGTAGCGACAGGGAGTACTGCGTCTCATCCCCTCCGGCGGGGCTGGTGATCTGCAGCGCAGGCAGCCCCTGCGCCAAAGCGGGCGAGGCCGCCAGAACCGTGAGACCAATTACGACGGGGAACAGGTGTTTCATGCGGCGATCCGGGCAAGAGTGGTGGCATCTAGGGCTGGGGCGTCTGTGGCGCGTCCGGTTTCTTGACCGGTTTTTGTGCCTGATGTTTGGCTGGCCAGCGGGGTGATTACCGGGGCCTGCCGTTTGGCAGTGACCACCAGGAACTCTTGCTCATCAATGCGCAGAAGCATCGCACGGGCGTCTGGACCCAATGCGGTGACCTCACCGATCGCCATGCGGCGGTCTTGGGTCAGTTTGGTTTTCAGTTTCCCTTTGTTGGTTTTAATAACAAAGAGCGCCACAAACAGGACGGCCAGAAAGCCCCCAACGGTCAGCAGCTGGTCTAGTGCAACAATATCCATAACACGCCTCTCCTAAACGGTTACCTTGACCGTTTAGGGGCATGTTTCGTGCCAAGTCTGGCGCAGATTTTTATGAAATAGCACAAGGCGCGGGGCAGGGCCCCGTTGCTTGGTTTTTCAATGTCTTGGGGCACGTGTGCCCCGGGGTGATCGCGTCAGATCAGATGTTCACGCGATCTTTGGGATCGACAATATCGCCGAAACGGATGCCAAACCGTTCACCGACCACCACAACTTCGCCTTTGGCGATGGTTGTGCCGTTGATCTGAATGTCCAGCGGATCACCGGCCAGACGGTCCAATTCCACAACCGAACCCTCGTTCAGTTTCAACAGGTCCTGAATGGTGATCTGCGTCCGGCCCACCTCAACGGTCAGGCGGACCTTGACCGTATCCAGCACACCCAAACCGCCCAGCAGCCCCGCATCCGTGGTGTCGGGAACACCAGCGCCCGAAGTGGCAGGCAGACCAGCGGTTTCTTCCATCAGGGTTTCGTCACTCATCATACAGGTCCTTCTTCGCGAGCAGTCTTAAGAGCTGGTTTCCGCCAGACGGCGGGTCAGGTTCAGGGCGGATTTGCCGGAGGCCTCACCGAGGTCGGCATCAAACAGCGGTCGGCCTTCGACCAGGAGTTTCGGGGCAGGGGTCATGGCCACCGGCACCACATCACCGGCCGCCACCTGGCTGACACGGCCTAGGGGCATTTGCGGCTCTGCCAGGACGGCGGTGATGTCCAGCGGCACCTGCAGAACAGCCTGTTCCAGCTTCTCGCGCCAGGTCAGGTCCTCTTCCATCAGGTCGGAATGCATCCGCGAACGCAGCTGCATGGCAATCGGCTTCAATGTCTGAAGCGGGTAAATCACATCAAAGTTCGCCGGATCGGTATCGGGCAGCTGCACCATGAAAGAGCAGTTGATCACCATATCCTCGGCATCGGCGAATGAGGCAAAGCTCAGGTTTTCTTCGCGGTTCTGTAGTTCGAAATTGATCGGCATCAGATCGCGCCAGGAATGCGCCAGTGCGGTGTTCAACCCGTCAGAAACCAGTTCGATCACGCGCTGTTCGGTGCCGGTGAATTCCGTCCGGGTGATCGGCTGCACCGCGATTTCACCACCGTAGTAGCTGTTGGTCAGCATTGAGATGAAATCGGGCGGGATCACCAGCATCTGGCTGCCGCGCAGCGCTTCAATGCGGCTGGTGGTCAATGAGACGAAGTTTTCCACCTCATCGGTGTAATCGGCAAAGGTTTTGATTTCCGGCGGGAAAGAGGAGATCCGCGGCTGCAGACGCAACATCGGCAGAAACACCGAACGCGCCAGACGGCAGAACCGTTCGTTGATCATCCGCAGACCGTAGTAGTCGCCCATAAGCGACAGGTTATTTTCACCAAACTTATACGGTTTGTAACTTATCTCACCGTCTTTCAGCTCGTCGCCATCCCCGGCGTCGAGATCCATCAGGCCGCCGACAAGCTCGGCAAGTTCGTTACTGGATAGTTTGTGTGTACCGGCCATTCGCCTGCCTCACTGCATTACGAAGGTGGGGAAGAAAACGCTCTCGATGCCGCCGAAGCCTTCCAGCTTCTCCAGCCGGCGGTTCACCACTCTCAGCAGCTCATCCGCCAGACGATCGCGCCCCTCGGTGCCCTCAACATCGGTCTCGGTATAGGTCGACAGCACCGCCAGAATGTCCGAGCGCAGCGCCATCTCATGGTTCTGCACGTTGTTCAGCACCGCCTCATCATATTGCGTGGACAGGCCAATCCCCAACTGCAGGAACCGGCTGGAGCCTTTCAGGTTGGTGGTCAGCGGTTCGGGGAACTCAAAGTACTGGGTCACAAAGACCGGCTCATCCGGCATTTCTTTGGACACTTTCATTGGCCCGTCTTCGCCCATATCGGCGGTTTGCATGTTGGTCTCTTCAATGAGGCGCAGCACCTCATCGGCGGGGCTCATGCTGGATTCAGCGAAATACTTGCCGCCAAAAAAACCACCAGCCGCCAGACCAGCGCCTGTGACCAAAAGCAGGACCATTTTAACTGCGCCGCCTTTCTTCTTGGCGGGGGCGTTTGCTGTTGCGTCTGCCATTACCTTTTACCTCAGGCCAAAATATCAATGCCGTCGTCTTCGGCGGCGGGGTTCATCGTGCCAGCATCGCCACCCAGGATCTGGGCGGTGGCCGGTTGGTTCGTGTCAGAGGACTGTCCGTGACCACCGGGATTGCCCCCGGCCTGACCACCCAAGCCCGCCTGTTCGCGGCCCTGCTGCCCGGATGATGCATTGTGCTGGGTCAGATCCAACCCGGCCTGTTTCATCAGATCAGCAAGTCTTGCTTGGTTGTCATTCAACAATCGTGCCGAAGAGTCATTGTCGGTCACAATTGTTACGGCAACGGCGTTATCGCGCATCTCCATCCGGATGGTCATCTTGCCAAGCCGTTCAGGTTGCAAGGCAATTTCAATGTCACCCTGGGTCAGATCACGGGCTTCCTTGACCATGGCGGTCAGTTGGGTCGGCCATTCGCGATCCGTCATCATCAGGCTGCGGGTCATCGGTGCACCCTGGCTGGAGGCGGTCTGAGGCTGCGCGGCCTCAGCCTGTGCGGTGACGTTTGACTGTGCCAAAGCCTGTGTCGCCTGCGTCTGAGCCGAGGCTTCGGCCCCTGCCATCATCGCCTGTTGCGGGGCAACAGCGGCGGGTTGCGTCGCAGCCTGCGCCGGGCTCATCTGGGACACACTGGGTTTCATCTCTGCGGTCAGTTCTGCCTTCAGATCAGGCTGCACCTTGGTGGTGTCATAAGCCATTTTACTGCCTGCATCAGGCGCGGTGCCTTGCGCTTGAGCGGCGTCATTTGCTGACACGGTTTGGGTTGTTGCGCCCGGCAACGGAGCGGCCTGCTGTTGGGTCTGAGCCTGCCCCTGACCTTGAGTCTGCCCCTGACCCTGGGCCACGGTTTGCGGCGCGGGTTGTGTGGAGGCGTCAGCCTGTGCTGGTGCCTGGGCTTGTGCCAGACGTCCGCGTAGGCCGGAGGCGTTGGCCTGGGTTGGCAGTTCCGCGACCTTCGATCTCAATGTGTCCTCTGCCGTGCCCGTCTCCTGAGGTGTCGCGTCGGCTGCAGCGGCTGCATGTGCAATCACTGGCGCGGCCTTGTCAGAGGTCGTCTTTGCATTTTCAAGTGCAGGTGCAGCCACAGATTTGATCGCAGCAGCAGTTGAAGGGTCAATTTGCTTTGCCGCGCCCTTGCCCTGTTCTTGGCTCGTCGACAGGATCTCTGCCTTCAGCTTCGCCTCCATCTCAGCGACGGTAGGGGCTGCCTCGGGCCCATCCTGCGCCTGCGTCGTCGGCGCGTCGATCTGCGTCATCGAATAGGGGGCCATCTGGGCCAGGGTCGGCTTGGGCTCCGTTGTGGTTTTTGTCGACACGGCAGGTGCTTGAGGCACTGGAGCGGTGGAGTTCAGCAGTTGGCTGCGCTGCGCTGCCGGCTCGACCAAGGTGTCGGGTTGGGGGGCGGGCTGGGCCAAAGCGCTCTGATTAGGGGCGGGCTGCGCAGATTGGGCAACGGCGGGCTGCGCCATTGCGGTTTGGGTGGTTTCACCTGCAGGTTTCGCCATCACGGCCGGGGTTGCCGCGGGTTGCGCGGCCTCCGCTGGCTGGTTGCCTTTCAGCGCGTCGGTGGCTGCAACCTGAGCAGCAACATCACTGTCAGCGGCGACCTGTTGACCATCCGCAGTGGTGACCATTTCGGCGTTACGCAACAACGTGGCGGCGGCACCTTCGGTGGAGGTGCCGGCCTCAGCCGGTTTCACAGTGGGAGCGCGCAGCGACTGGCGTTCTTTCATCTGCTGAGCGGTGGCAAGGGTGGCGGCTGGGGTGGTGACTTCTTCAGCCTGAAGGGCCGCCAGAAGGTCAGGATCTTCATCCCCTTCGGCAAAGTCAGACAGGGCCACTGGACCAGATTTCGTTGCAATCACGCCGGAGATATTGCCCGCCGCAGCGCCGGTGGTTGCGGCAAGGGCGGCCAGGGCTTCGGGGCTCAGCTCAGCTGCTTCGCCACCTTCGCCGACCAGAGTGTCCGGCGATACAGGGGGAAGGCCCACCGGGGTGGGGCCAGACGCAGCACCGGCTGCGGCGCCTGCGGCCGGCTGGGTTTGCATTAAGGCAGCGAAATCCATGGGCGCCGCAGCGCCAGGCAGGACGGGTTGCGCGATTTGCTGGCCATTCATGGTGCCCGCACCGCTGCCGGGTGCGAGGGTCAAGATGGCAGGCACAACGTTGTTTTGCATGTGTTTTTCCGGTCCTTGGAACTGGTTTTGCCACGATTAATGCAGCATCCGTGCCAAGGTGGGGCGCTCATTCAGAATTTTGTTGAGCGTCCATGACCTTGGCTTTTTCACTCAGCATTTCAAGCTTGTGACCGCTTTGCGCCAATTCGGTTTGGGCCTTTTTCAGGCGTCGTTCGGATTGCGCTTTCTGGATCGACAGGGTGCTGCGAAAGCCTTCCAGCTGCTGGCCTAACCGCAGTGTATTGGCCAGTTGCGCCGAGTTCTGTGCGCCTTTCAACTGGCCGTCATGTTCATGCAGCATCCGCTTGATGGATCCGGCCTGCGCCGTGATGTTGTTCATCTCATCCTGAGCGCGGCGCAGTTTTTTCGCCAGATCGGCCTGTTTGATCGTTTCGGCTTTGGCCATCAGCTTCAGATGGTTTCCGTTCGGCTTATTCATGAGGTCATCCCGATCAGCTCAAGCAGCTGTTTTTGGCTTTCTTCGAAGGTGACCTTTTCGTGTTTCATCTGGCAGATGAAACCTTCGATCTGTGGCCAGTTCTTGATCGCCGCGTCCAGATCCTTGTCCTGACCGGCGCTATAGCCGCCCATCAGCATCAGGTCGCGGTTTTCGTTATAAAGCGAAATCAGACGGCGCAGCCGCTGGCTGGCGGTCACATGTTCGGGCGGCACGATGTCATTCATCACCCGGCTGACCGAGGCGGGCAGATCAATCGCGGGGTAAATGCCGCGCTGCGCCTGGGCGCGGCTCAGCACCATATGGCCATCAAGGATTGCCCGGGCCGAGTCCACAACCGGGTCATTGGTGGTGTCATCGCCGTCTGCCAGCACGGTGTAAAGCGCTGTGATCGTCCCCTGACCGGGCAGTCCGGGACCGCAGCGTTCAATCAGTGACGGGATCATTGAGATCACCGAAGGCGTGTAGCCTTTGGCGGTGGGCTGTTCACCAAGGGCCAGCCCGGCCTCACGTTTGGCGTGGGCCACACGGGTCAGACTGTCCATGATCAGCAGCACATCCTTGCCCTGATCGCGGAAGTATTCGGCAATGGCGGTGGTGCGGTTGGCTGCGCGCAGGCGCAAGAGCGGTGAACGGTCGGCAGGCACTGCCACAACGCAAACCCTTGCGGCCGCCTCGGGGGTCATCACGCGGCTGACAAAATCACCGACCTCACGGGCACGTTCGCCGATGAGGCCAACGATGATCACATCTGCCGTGGTGTTGTGGGTCATCATTTCGATCAGTACGGATTTCCCGACGCCCGATCCCGCCATGATGCCAACACGCTGACCACGACCAATGGTCATCGAGGAGTTGAGGATCCGCACCCCAACGTCCAGCACTTCCTTCACCGGGCCACGGGCCAGCGGGTTCAGTGGCTTGCCCGCCAGGGGCCAGAGGTCAGAGGGTTTCGGGGCAGGGCGGCCATCCAATGGCGCACCGCTGGCGTCAATCACACGGCCCAGCAATTCAGGACCCACCTCGCACATGCGGCCTGCACGGCGCAGCACAACCGGATCGCCCAGGGTGATCTGCGCGCCCGCGGTGTCCAGAAACAACAGGTTCTTACCGTCGGAAAAGCCCACCACCTCACCCTCAACAGGGGCGGCACCGGGGCCGGCGTGACGCGGGTAAATCAGGCAGAGGTCGCCGGGGGAGGCCGGAAAGCCGGAACATTCCACAACCAGCCCATCATAGCGCACCACCTGGCCGCTGATCTGCGGCGCGGTGCGTTCGGGCAGGGTGGCCAGATCATGGCTCAGCCGCTCAAGGATGGTGGCGCTCATTGGCCGGCATCCGCGATCTGAATTTCGGTGTCATCCCAATCTGCGGGCAGGCCGCCATCGTCAAACTCTGGCAGGGCGCTTTGCACCCGGTTGGGGCCGGAACGGATATCCACTGCGCCGCGCGGCAGCGCCTCATCCGGTTGCAAGACACAGCCATCAATGATGTCAGAGCCAGCAAGCGAGGGTTCAATCACCGCCATATCTTCGGGGTTCAGATGGATCTGGGTGCAATCTACCGTCTTGCCCACACGTTCCACCAGTTCCTCAACCTTCTGGGCAAAGGCGGCGGGCAGGGCTTCAATCTGCTGACCGGCAAGGTCACTGGCAAGCGTCAGCAGCGTCTGTTCCATCGCCTGACGCAGTGCGGTGTGGTGATCGGCAGCGTGATCGGTGAGCGATCGCGCCAGATCGCTGAACAGGCGCGTGGCCTCTTCCAGATGTGCCTGTGCTTCGGGGGCAGGGGCGGGTTCAGGTTCGGGCGCTTCGGTGAGGCCTTTCTGATAGCCTTCGGCGAAACCTTCGGTGTAGCCGGTCTTATGGGCCGCAGCCTGCAGCGCCTCAAGTTCGGCATTGGGCTCGGGCTCTGGCGGGGCAACCTCTTCGGTCTGCACCGGGGTGCCAAGGCCGTTTTCCTCCATCGCGGCATCAGCGGGCTGATCCTCGGGGATCTGCTCAAAGGCGCGGGGGCGGAAATTGCCGTCACGGTTTTTGCGCAGGATTGAGTTGATGGACTCAATATCAAGCGCCTGAACGGACATGTCTTTGTGGAAGCCCATATCGGATCCTCCCTATAAACCAGAACCTTAAACCATAACCTCGCCGCCACGACCGGCGAGGGTGATGGTGCCCTCGTCAGACAGACGCCGTGCTACAGCAATAACCTCTTTCTGCGCATTTTGCACCTCGGTCAGACGGACGGGGCCAAGGGCCTCCATCTCGTCCGCGATGGCAGCCGCCGCCCGGGTGGACATACAACCCAGAAGCTTGTCTCGCAGGATTTCGTCGGCGCCACGCAGGGCCAGAATAAGGGTGCGGTTTTCCACTTCGCGCAGCAGGGTCTGAATGGCGCGGTCGTCCGACTTGATGAGGTTGTCGAAGACGAACATGTTGTCCTGCAGGGCGGTGACCAGCGTTTTGTCGTGTTTCTGAACGTCCTTCAGGATGCGCTGTTCCATATCCTGTTTGGTGAAGTTCATGATGCGGGCCGCTGCCTTCACGCCGCCCATCTGGCTGGCGCGCAGGGTGGTGTTGGCCTGGAACTTCTTCTGGATCACCTGTTCCAGATCCTTCAGCGCTTCGGGCTGAACGTTGGCCAGGTTGGAAATCCGGTGAATGATGTCGGACTGCACCTCTTCGGGCATCAGCTTCAGCACCTCGGCGCCGACACCGGGATCCAGTGAGGCGATGACCAGCGCGATGATCTGGGGATGTTCGTCGACAATCAGTTCCGAAACGGCGTGGGCATCCATCCACTCCAGGATCTCAATCGGACGCTCGGATGAGGTGCGCGGGATCCGGCTGAGGACCGAATGCGCCTTGTCGTTGCCAAGGGCCTTGGTCAGCACGTCTTTGATATAGGTGTTTACGCCGACGCCCAGACCGGTCTGTTCGCGCAGGTCATGTAGGAATTCATTCAGCACCGCATCCACGGTCGAGTGTTCCACATTGCGCACCATATACATCGCAGTGCCCAGCTGCTGCACTTCGGCCGGATTGAGGTAGCCAAGGATATTGGCTGCTGCCTCTTCGCCAAAGAGCATCATCAAAACGGCTGCTTTTTGGGTGCCGCCAAGGTCATCGATGGTCATGGTTCTAGGCATGGTAGATCACTTCAGCTGAGAGTTGTCGTCTTCGATCATCGACTTGAAGGCGGTGGCGATACGGTCGCCGTCGCTGTGGGTCAGGTCGCGGATCAGGGCGAGTTTTTCTTCATAGGACACATGGGACCACGGGTTGCCTGCGGGCTCAAACCCATCCAGGCGGGCGCGGACCTCGGCCAGGGTTTCACCGGGGCCAACTTCGATCGCGTCCCCCATCTGGCCCGGTGCGCCGCCAATCGGGGCCCCCATACCCATCGGGGCGGCGGGCGCTGCGGGCGAGAACAGCAGGCGGTCAACAATTGGCTTCACCAGACCCAGCACCACGATGGCCAAAACGGCGATCTGCGCGGCGTAGCGGGCGGTGTTCATCACCCAGCCTTCTTTGTACCAGGGGGTGGCCACTTCGGCGAAGGTGTCAATGAACGGCTGGGCCGACAGGGTCACAGTGTCACCGCGCCCGTCTTGATAGCCGATGGCCGAACGCACCAGCGCTTCGGCGTCGCGCATCACGCTGTCGGGCAGGGCGCCCGGCACCAGGGAGCCATCTTCGGCCATGGTGCCTGCGGGGGTACGCAGCAGCACGGCGGCGTGGATCCGGACGATCTGGGCGCTGGCAGGCTGTGTGGTTTCCACCCGGCGGCTGACCTCATAGTTGCGGGTCGCGTTGGTGGTGGTGTTGTTGTTTACCGCATTGGTGTTGCGCACGGTCACGCCGGGGCCTTCTTCGACCAGCTGGGTTTCCTGCGGCGGCGTGTTGGAGACGGCACCGGGGATGCCTTTGGCCTGCTGCTGGCTGTTCTGCTGGATCATTTCCTGTTCCGAGCGGATGACCGAGCCATTGGGCATATATTCTTCAGCGGTGATTTCCGAGCGGGTGAAATCCATGTCCACCGTCACCTCAGCGGCGACATTGCCGGCGCCGACGATGGGCGACAAAAGCGCCTCAATCCGTTGACGGTAGAGGTTTTCCATTTGCTTGCGGTGGCCCAGTTGCTGGGTCGACAGCTCGCTCATGGGATCGCCGCCTTCGCGGGACAGCAGGCGGCCGGTCTGATCGACCACCGAAACATTGGCGCGGGTCATGCCCGGCACCGAGGTGGAAACCAGCGAAACGATGGCGCTGACCTGACCTTCATCCAGCGCACGACCCGGGGCAACCTGGACAAAGACCGAGGCGCGGGGCGGTTTGGTATCGCGGATAAAGGCGGTTTGTTCGGGCAGGGCCAGATGCACCCGCGCCGAGGTCACGTTAGAAAACTCGGTGATCGAACGGGCCAGGTCCAGCTCATTCATGCGGCGCAGACGCGCAGCCTCGACCGAGCGGGAAGCGCCCATTGGCATGTCGCTGAGGGTGCTCATACCGTCCGGCGTGCCGGCCGGCAGGCCTTCGGTTGCCAGAAGCATCCGCGCCTTGTGATAATCGGTTTCGGTGACGCGCAGGGTGCCTGTTCCCTGATCGATCACCGCATCGATCCCGTTGGAGGTCAAAACCTCCACGGCGCGGGCCTTGTCGGCCTCTGGCAGATCCGAATAAAGGCTGAGACGTTTCGGCTGGGCCAGCATCATATAGACCATCAGACCCATCACCGCGACCACGACCAGAATGATCGCAGGCAGGGCACGTCGCACCGCAGGTTGGCTGATCATCTGTTGCGCTTGCGCCAGATAAGCCTTGCCCTGCTGGGCGGGCGTTGCACCTTCGGTGGGGGCGACTGGGTTGGTCGTGCTGTCCATCGAAACTCTCGTCTAGTTTGCCGTTAGGCGCCGGATCAAACCGGCATGTTCATAATATCGCGGTAGGCGGAAAGAGCCTTGTTGCGCACCTGCATGGTGAACTGGAAGCCCAGCGAAGACACCTGCTGATCCACCATCACCGAAGCCAGATTGTCGGTCGCGCCTGTCTCATAGGCGAAGGCCGATTTATTGGCTGTGGCCTGAGCGTCATTGACCTTGTTCAACGCATCGCCGAGGCGCTCGGCAAAGTTTGGGGTCTCTGGCTCGGTTGGGTTGGGCAACCCGGCCGGCAGGGCAGTTTGCGTGCTGTTCTGGAGCTGCGACGCGGCGCGGGCGTTCAGGGCCGCTAACGTCGAATTTCCCGAAAGGCTCGAAATAGTCATGGCTTACCTCAAGTTTGCCCTCTTGTTTTATGCGGCTTGTGCCGCGATCGGGGCGTTGATGTTAAAGCCGGGGATCATCGCCGCATTTGCGGTCAGCATGATGTCCGCGGCGCCCACCACGTCACCGGTGCGCAGCACCAGAGCGCGTTGAACCACGTTTTCCAGCTCACGCACGTTGCCCGGCCACTTGTGTTCCATCAGGGTGGCCACGGCCTCATCGCTCAGCAGCGGCAGGGTGGCCCCTTCGGGGGTGTGACGGCGGATCATCGCAGTTGCGAGGGCGGGAATATCTTCGGGGCGGGCGGCCAGTTCCTGGGTCGCCAGCGGGAATACGTTCAGACGGTAGTAGAGGTCTTCGCGGAAGTGACCGGCTTCAACTTCGGCCAGCATGTCGCGGTTCGAGGTGGCGATGACACGCACGTCAACGGTTTCCTCTTTCTGGCTGCCCAGCGGGGTCACTTTCTTTTCCTGCAGAACCCGCAGCAGTTTGGCCTGCAGACCCAGCGGCATTTCCGAGATTTCGTCCAGCAGCAGGGTGCCACCGTCAGCGGCGCGGAAAATGCCGCGGTTGGCGGTCGATGCGCCGGTGAAGGCGCCTTTTTCATGACCGAACAGCATGGCTTCCAGCATGTTTTCCGGGATCGCGGCGCAGTTCACGGCAACAAAGGGCTTGCCAGCGCGGGGCGAACGGTCGTGGATCAGCTGGCTCAGCACCTCTTTGCCGGAACCGGTCGGGCCATTGATAAAGACGGTGACGTCGGTCTGGGCGACGCGAGCGGCCAGATCCATCAGAGCGCCGGTGTTGTCAGCGGCAGCAACCATGCCACCATGCGGGGTTGCGATGAGGTCAGTCAGGGCCAGCAGCGAAGGCGAGTAGAGCGGCGGAATGGCCGAACCGCGCAGCGGCAGGGTCACGCGCTGCATGCGGCCGCCCAGTTCTGCGGTCACTGCGAAAGCCTCACCCGGGGTGACGATGACCAGCTGGGTGATGCCCAGCGGGCGGGCCGCGGCCACCAGACCGGATTGACCACCGGCTGCTTTTTCAGCTGCGGCCGAGCAGACCAGGGTGTTGCCTTTGCCGGGATTTGTATCAGGGGTGCCCAATGCGTCGATCAATACCGCGTCGATCCGACGACGTTTCAACAGATCCGCCACTGCGGCTGCGTCGTCAAATTCCTGTCCGATGATAAAGATCTTGGCCATGGTTACCTCCTGCAATTAGCTGACGGTTTCTAAGAAGCAGGGAGCATACCAACTGGCGCATTAACTTTAGAAAAATTCACTAAAGCACTGAAATTGAACGATTTAAAAAACTAAAATAACTAAAGTATATAGGTGGTTAAGACCCTAGGTATAGGTCGGGTATACCCGCTTGATGGGTGAAATTGACGGGGTTTTGATAGGTGTCGACAAATTGACGACAGTCGACCATCTCCGAAATCTGATGACCCCATACTTAGGGATGTAGATTTTTCCATATGAGGGGGGTCAACTTTTCCAGAAGCCGGACGTTTCACATTGCAGACGTAAAACAAACTGCAGGCCGTGTTTATGTTGTCAAAAACGTACCATCTAAAATTCCCCAGCCTCGATGCCGCACAAATCGCTGCACCGTTTGTGACTGAGACGCTGGGCAACGCTATCCCTGAGTGCCGCTTGTCGGGGCTTACGGTTCTGATCAGTAAAGAAGGTGACATTTCTGTTAATGTCTTCTTCCCCACCGTGGCTGATCTGAAAAACTTCGAGAAGAAGCATGGTGGCTTTGTCGATATGATGAAGAAGACCTTCCTGTTCAAATCCACCGGGTTTGATGGGGTGTGTATTTTCAGCTTCGACGGAAACGAGAACGCTGCCTAAGGCAGCCTGATCGTATGAAGAGTGACGCCATTTGTGGCGATGTGTTGTGTAAATAAAGGACCAGGGTCGTAATGTCGGCAGAGGTAGATACCGGAACTGACAAACAAGCCGCAGGCGGGGCCTTGCTGCGCGTATCGTCGCAGAAGATCAGCCGCCTGATGGACCTTGTTGGTGAATTGTCTCTGAGTGTTTCAGAGACCGTGAACTCACCTGATCTGTTGGAGGGCAATGGGGATCGTACCGATTTCGAAGCCGCCGCACATCGTCTTTCCATGATTGTCCGCGAAGTACAGGACGCCGCGACCGAGCTGCGTCTGGTGCCCGTGGATGAGGTGTTCAAACGCCTCAAGCGCATGATCCGTGAGCTTGAGCGTCAGACTAAAAAGAAGATCAATCTAAACATCGTAGGGGCTGACACTGCCATTGATAAAATGGTGGCGGACCGTCTGTATGATCCTTTGCTGCACGTTTTGCGCAACTCGGCCGACCACGGCCTTGAAGGCGTTGACGAACGAGTGGCAGCCGGCAAATCCGAAAAGGGCACGATTACGCTCTCGGCGGCGCAGGTCGGCAGTGAGGTGCAGATTGTTGTGGGCGATGATGGCCGCGGCCTTAATCGCAAGAAAATTTTGGAAATTGCGCGCAAGCGTGGTTTCTACGGACCGGACGAAGAACCTGAAAGCAGCAAGCTGTGGAAGGTGATCTTTGAGCCGGGCTTCTCCACCGCTGAAACAGTCTCAAACCTGTCGGGCCGTGGCGTGGGTATGGATGTGTTGAACTCCACCATGCGCGATCTGCGGGGCCGGATTGCTGTCGACAGCTGGGAAGGCAAGGGCACCAATGTGTCGCTGCACATCCCCGTGTCGCTGGCCTTCCTTGATTGTATCCTGCTGCGTCAGGGCACCCATCTGTTTGCGGTTCCGGTTGAAGACATCGCCGAAATCGTCAATCCCGGCATTGAAAACAGCATGACCATTTCGGCAGGTTCGCGCGCTGAAATGCTGCGTCTTCGTGACACCCATGTGCCGGTGTGCCGTCTGGAAACCTATTATGGCGATGCCATGCCGGATCTGAAGCCGTTGACCGACACTGTTGTGATCGTCCTCAACGCAGGTTCCAAGCTGATCGCCGTGCCGGTGGATGAGGTTCTGGACCGCCAGCAGGTGGTGATGAAACCGCTGTCCGGGGTTCTGGCCAAGGTCCGTGCCAGTTGGGGCTGCGCCCTGCTGGGCACTGGTGAAGTGGCTTTGGTTCTGGATGCTGATCGTCTTGCCGCAGGAGGAGAGAACTGATGAGTGTCATGGATCATTCCTCCTACGAAGATCACGCTGGCTATGAGCGCATCCGCTCATGGTTGGGCGATCGCTGCGGTATTTCCTATCCTGAACATAAGGCAGACCTGTTGCGTCAGCGTCTGGCCCGGGTCACCCGGTCGTTCAAACTGGAAGATCTGAATGAACTGGCCGGCGCCATTTCCAAAGGGGAACGTCAGGACGTGGAACTGGCCGTGATGCATGCGGCTTCGACCAATCACACGTTTTTCTTCCGTGAGCCTGAGGTTCTGGATGTTTTTGCAACGAACATCCTGCCGAAACTGGCCGATCGTGAACAGATCCGCATCTGGTCGGCCGCCGCGTCTACGGGCGATGAGGCCTACACGATTGCCATGTTGGTGGCGGAACACCTTGGCCCACATGCGCTGAAAAAACTCGCTATTCTAGGTACCGATATTTCGGCCCCAGTTGTTGAGCGGGCAGAGCTGGGCGTGTTTTCGGGCCGTCAGCTGAGCCAGATGGACCGCACCATCAAGAAACGCTACATGACGCCAACCGGCATCGAACAGTATCGGGTGAACGAAAACCTGCGCGATACCTGTACCTTCCGCCGTCTGAACCTGAAGGCAACGCCATACCCCTTTGCCAAACAGTTCCAGGTCGTGTTCTGCCGTAACATCCTCTACTACTTTGAGCCCGAGGATCAGGCCGCAACCCTGCGCGCGATCTATGATGCGACAGAACCGGGCGGCTTCCTTGTGACCTCGGTCACCGAAGCGGTGCGCGATCTTTGCAACGAATGGATCCCGGTCACCACCGGCATCTACCGGAGGGACTAAGATGCCTCTGGGTCGTAAAATCCGCACCCTGATCGTGGATGACAGCGCCATGGTGCGCAAAATCCTGTCGATGGGCCTGTCTCAGGACCCTGACATCGAGGTTGTGGGCACCGCCGCCGATCCGCGTGTGGCGATGCAATACCTGGTCAAAGACAAACCCGATGTGATCACGCTGGATCTGGAAATGCCCAATATGGATGGGCTGACCTTCCTGCGTGGGTTGATGTCCAAATCGCCGATCCCCACCGTGGTGATCTCATCGCAGACCCAGCGGTCGGCGCAGGCCACTGTGGATGCGCTGGCGGCGGGTGCCGTGGATGTGATTGCCAAGCCCAAGATGGAGTTGGGCGGCGGCCTGAATACGATGATGGACAGCATCGCCCAGCGGGTGAAGGTTGCGGCGCGGGCCCAGGTGGGTCAGGCCCCGGCCAAAGCGCCGTTGGGGCAGGGGGGCATGCCACAGCGTGTCGCGCCCGCTGTGACCCAACGCAGTCTGCCGCCTGTGGCTGCCGCTGCAGCGGGTGACATTCCGACCTGGATGATCGCAATTGGTGCCTCCACCGGGGGCGTTCAGGCCCTGACCCATGTGCTGGAAGCCATGCCGGTCAGCACCCCGCCGATCGTGATCGTGCAGCACATGCCCGAAGGCTTCACCGCCTCTTTCGCCAACCGTCTGGATCAGACTTGTGCATTGCGTGTGCGCGAAGCCAAGGACGGTGATGTGCTGGAAAACGGTCTGGTGCTGATCGCGCCGGGGGGGGCGCGCCATATGAAAATCCAACCCAAAGGAAACCGCTTTGTGGTGGAACTGGTCGAAGGACCAGAAGTCTGTTTTTCACGTCCCGCTGTGGATGTGTTGTTCAAATCGGTTGCCCAGCACGCCAAGGGGCGTGTGTCATCGGCGATCCTGACCGGCATGGGCCGGGACGGTGCTGAAGGGCAGTTGGCCATCCGCCTGTCGGGTGGCCGAACCGTGGCCCAGGATGAGGCAAGCTGTGTCGTTTTCGGCATGCCCCATGCTGCTGCCGAAGTCGGAGCACCAGAGAAACTGGTCCCGTTGAGTGAAATGCCGTCATGGCTGCTCAATTCCTGCCCCAAGGCTGGAGCGCGCAGCGGGCTGGAAAGTTACAGAGTTTGAAAGGACCAAGAGGATGACTGAGATGACCGCTGAGCAAGCCTCGTCTGCAGATGCCGAAGCGCTGCTGCGCGATGATGACAACATCGAGAACATGTATCTCACCTTTGCCATCGGCACAGAAACCTACGGTGTACCGATCGCGGTTGTGACCGAGATCGTGGGCATGCAGCGCATCATGACGGTGCCGGATGTCCCGCGTTACATCAAAGGTGTGATCAACCTGCGTGGCAAGGTGATCCCGCTGATGGATGTGCGTCTGCGCTTTAACCTGGAAGAGCGCGCCTATGATGACCGCACCGTCATCATCGTGCTGGAACTGGGCACCTCGCCTGTGGGTCTGATCGTGGACCGCGTAAGCGAAGTGCTGGAAATCGCCGATGATCACATCGACAGCGCCAATGGTCTGGGCGGTGGCGACAGCCAGGGTCTGGTTCAGGGCCTGGGTCGCGTTGGCGAAAACGTTGCAATCATTCTGAATTCGGGCCTGTTGGTTTCGGATGCAGAACTGTCGATGCCAGAGGCGGCAACCGCCTAAGAACTTGGGCCGCGCAGGCCCCGAAGGCCAGGCAACTGGTCCGATCCCACCCCGGGGGCTTTATGCGGTCCGGGGGCGGGAGTGGCCTCGCCCTCCGTGGTAGGCTCAACCGTAACAAGTAACTGATTAACATAGGAGAGTTCATCATGAGCGAGCGCGGACCCCAACCGCCCAGACGCCCATATCTGGCGCAAACGCATAGCTCTTCCCAATTGCTGATCGAAATAACCAGTCGACTCTAAAAAACCGCATATCTGGCGACCCAGAGGCTAAAGAAAATCCCCGCCCGGTCGCTAATAAAAGTACAGCCCGCCCCAGAAAGGACACCCCGATGACCAAAGCGAAGACGGATAAGACGCCAGAAGCCAAAGGTGCCGACGCCTTCCAACTGCTGGACATGATCTCCGAGCCGGTTCTGATGACCGACGCGGATCTGGTGATTAACTATGCCAACCCCGCGGCGCAGAAAATGTTTGCCGGTGCCGAAGCCACCTTGCAGGGCATGCTGCCCTCGTTCAGCGCGGCCAATTTGATCGGCAGCTGCATCGATGATTTCCACAAGAACCCAAGCCACCAGCGCAGCATGCTGAAGGGCCTGCGCGGCACCTATCAAGCAGCGATCCGCCTGCCGGGCTTTGCATGGGACATCGCGGTGACGGCTGCCGCGGACGGGCAGAGCTACGTGGCGGAGTTTCAGGACAAATCGGCTGAGGTTCTGCTGGAATCTGAGACCAAGCGCCTGCTGGAGCGGATCACCGAAATGGCCGATGCCCATGGCGCCGGTCACGTAAAAGAATTTATCCAGACCGATGATTTTGAGCTGCCCAACATCGCTGCGGCGGGTGTGCAGGTGAACAAGATGGTCAAAGACCATATTGACGCCATTCTGGAAGGCATCTCGGTCTTTGAAACCTTCTCGGAAGGGGACCTGACGGCCAACATGCCGCAGTTGCCAGGTGACAAGGCTGCGCTGAACCATGCCATCGACCGCACCCGTGACAACTTCATGAACGTGAACGGCGAGATCAAGCGCCTGTCAAACGCCATCATGGAAGGTAAGCTGGACGTGCAGGCCGACACCGGCAAGTTCAAAGGCGCCTTCCGTGAGGTTGTGGAAACCTTCGAATCCGCCTTCGGCAGCCTGAACGGCGCCTTCAATGAGCTGAGCGCACAGGTTGGTCAGGTCACCCAGACCGTTGGCCAGATGAGCTCGGCCAGCCAGGAACTCGCGACCAACTCGCAGATCGCGTCGTCTTCGGTGGATGAGGTTTCGGCCTCGGCAGAAGAGACGGACGTGCAGGTGAAAGCCAATGCGGATGCAGCGAAAAACGCTGAAATCCTGGTGACCGCCAACGCTGAAGTGGCCGCAGAAGGCAAAGGAAAGATCGACGATATGGTCACCGCGATGGAAGGCATCAACGCCTCGTCGCAGGACATTGCCAAGATCATCAAAGTGATCGACGAAATCGCCTTCCAGACCAACCTTCTGGCGCTGAACGCCGCGGTTGAAGCGGCCCGCGCAGGTCAGCATGGTCGCGGCTTTGCGGTTGTGGCCCAAGAGGTGCGTAACCTTGCCGGTCGCTCGGCCAAAGCGGCCCGCGAAACCTCGGATCTGATTGAGGCCTCGACCAGCCGCGTTGCGGCCGGTGTGCGCCTGGCCACCGAAACCTCGGAAAGCTTTGAGAAGATCGCAACCAACATCGGTGAAGTGCGGGAACTGGTCGAAACCATCAACCGCGCCTCGGAAGAGCAATCGCGCGGCGTGGCCCAGATCAACTCTGCCATTGGCGAAGTTGCCCGCACCGCGCTGGCCACCAGCCAGCAGGCGGACGAACTGGCCGCAACCTCGGCCGAAATGACCGCTGCAACCGAAAGCATGAGCCGCGAAATCTCACGCTTCCAGCTGCGTCCCGTTGCGCCCAGCCCGGCTGACTTCGGCATGGTCGACGGCATGGAAAACCTGCCGCCGGAAATGCTGGCCAAGCTGAAAGCGATGATGGGCGCCAAAGTTGGCGGCGCGCCGGCCACCCCTGCAGCAGGCCCAAGTGCGGCGCAGGGCGGGGACCACGATGAGCGCGGCTTCCTGAACTTCTAATTCTTCCCGCCTCCGCGCCGGTCTCCAAGGGCGCGGGGGCTGATCTCAGCCACTAGGAGTGCAAACGAAATGGCTTATAAAGTGATGATCGTGGATGACGCTGCAATGATGCGGCTTTACATCTCGAGCTTCCTGAACTCGCTGCCAGACTTCAAGGTTGCCGCCCAGGCCGCCAATGGTCGCGAAGCGCTGGACAAACTCTCCGAGATCCCCGACCTCGACCTGATCCTGTTGGATATCGAGATGCCGGTGATGGACGGGCTGGAGTTCCTGCGTCACGCCAAGCTGAAGACCCGCGCCAAGATCTGTATGCTGTCCTCGGTGACCGTTCAGGGTTCGCCCCATGCAGCCAAAGCGCGCGAGTTGGGCGCCGACGGCGTTGTGGCCAAACCTTCGGGTACGGTGTCACACGACCTGGAAGAAAAGACCGGTCAGGAATTGCGCGAAACCATGCGCCGTCTGGTGGCCGCTTAAGCCTCAGATCCCCTTCACGGGACCCCTTTGATGCCCATGTGTGCGGGCATCAACCGCGTCGCTGACGCAACGTGTTGTATTGAGTAAGAACGGGTGAGTTATGTCGAGCGAAATGGACGAAATCTGGGAATTGTTCGCCGATGACGGTCAGCAGGCCCTGGATGCGATGGAAGCCGCACTGGATGCTTTGCAGGACGGTGCTGAGGACCAGACCCCGCATATCTCGGCCCTGTTCCGTGCTGTTCACACGTTCAAGGGCAACTCCCGTGTTCTGGGGTTGGGTGTGGTTGAAAGCCGCGCGCATTACGCAGAAGATCTGATCGGTCTTGTGCGCGATGACGGCGTGCCGTTTGACGATGATATTCTGGACCTGATGTTCCTGGCCGGTGACACGTTGCGCACCATGCTGGAAGAGGTGGCCGATAAACGCGCTGACGTGGATCCGGGCCCCTCTGAGGATCTGATGGACCAGCTGAAGGCGATGATCGCCAAGGTGGACCCAAAGGCACCGCCCGCCGCTGAGGCGGCGCCTGAACCTGCGCCTGCCCCTGAGCCAGCCCCTGCCCCTGAACCCACCCCCGAACCCGTAGTGGAAGCGGCGCCCGAGCCTGCGCCAGCCCCCGCACCAGAGCCTACCCCAGAAGTCGCGCCGGAACCGGTTGCTGAGACTGCCCCAGAACCTGAGGCAGAACCGGCTCCGGCGGCGGCACCTGAAGCGCCTGCAGCTCCGGCTGCGATGGCCGGTATGGATGCGCTCTTTGCTGAGATGGGTGACAGCACCCATAACAATGACGACGATGCCTTCACCTTTGATGAGGATCTCTCAGACGAGGAACTGGCGGCGAAAAACGCAGCCAAAGACGCGGAGATGGAAGAATCCGCGGCTGAACGTCCGGTGCAGCATGGAGCGGCACCGGCGGTCGAAAGCACCGTTGAAATCGACGAAACCCCGATTGACTCCTTCTCGCAAGATCCGACCTACATGAAGATCTGGGAAGAGATGACCGATGATCTGGTCACCCGTCTGAACGCGATCAAAGCGTCCGATGACACCTTTGAGGATCGCCGCATTCAGACCGAACGTCAGGTCGACGGTCTGCTGCATGCCGCAGGTCAGATGGGCTTCGACAGCTGGGTGTCCCTGCTGGAAGACTTTGCCTTTGATTGCCCCTCGATCCCGGATGAGGGCGGTCTGGTCGAAGCGATTGATGCGTTGGTGCGCGATGTTGAGGCGCTGAAAAACGGCGATGCCCCCAGCGCTACCCCCCATCATGAGGCCGCCCCCGCGGCTGCCGCACCTGCTGAGGCGGCGGCGCCGGCTGCGGAAGGCCATGTTGAGGCGGATCCAAACGCCAAACTGTCAGATGATCCGACCTACCGCGCCATCTTTGCGGAAATGGCCGAAGACCTGATCAACCGCCTGAAAGGCAGTGCTGCCAATGCCCCGGCCGATCGCCGTGATGAGGCTGTGGCCCACGTAGGTGGTCTGCTGCACGCCGCCCGTCAGATGGAATTTGACGGCTGGATTGGCGTGCTTGAAGGTTTTGACGCGGCAGGTCCGGGTCTGGCAGATGGCGCCGTGGATGGTGCCCTGACCACGCTGATTGGCAACCTGGAAACCCTGCATGCAGGCGGCGAAGTCTCCGCTGAACCCGCACCGCCTCCCGTTGCAGCACCCGCGCCAGCCCCCGTTGCTGAGGCGGCACCGGCGCCAGCCCCGGCTCCCGCACCAGCCCCGGCTCCCGCACCAGCCCCCGCAGCGGCCCCAGCCCCTGCAGCCGCGCAGGCAGACAAATCTGCCACCGATCAGCAGGCTGAAACCGCATTGGCGGCCGAAGAGGCCTGCACCAGCGGTGAAGCCAAGAAACTGTCAGATGACCCAACCTACCGCGCCATCTTTGCCGAGATGTGCGAAGAGTATCTGGGCAAGCTGAAGGATGATCTGGCCTCAGGCGAAGACATTGGCGCACGTAAGTCCAATGTGAAAAAGCAAACTGACGGCTTGCTGCATGCGGCCAACCAGATGGGCTTTGACCGCTGGATCGCGCTGCTTGAGAAATTCATGGGCGAGGTCGAAGGTTTCGGCAATGAGGCCGCGCTGGACACTGGCATCAAATTCATCATCTCCGAGGGCGAAGGCCTGGTTGAAACCGGTGGCGCCAGCCCTTCGGCCGAAAGCAGCGAAGCGGACAACCTGTTCCGCCAGCTGGAGCCCTATTACGCCGCGATTGCTGAGGCGGTTATCTTCCTCGAAGAAGACCCCGAAGAGGCGCGCAAAGAGCTTGCCAAACTGGCTGAAACCGTGATCGAACTGATCGAACCCCATGGTCTGGTGCGCGCGATTGACTCGATCAATCGTCTGGCCAAAGCCGACGCGGTGAAAGCGGCGCGGATCGAACAGCTGACCTTCTACGAAGAGCTGATCGGCTATGAACAGATCATGCCGGTGGAAAACCGCATCTCTGGCGATCTGGTGGTGCGCCCGTCTAACCTCGTGCGTCTTTGGGCGACCGATCAGATCTTTGACACGCTCAATGGTCTGCGCGACAAAATTGACCGCTCCGCCCTGAACGAAGAGGGCATGGATTGGTTCGCGGGCTTCAACCACCTGATGCGGTTGGTCTATCACGCCTGTAACCACTACCGGATGGAAACCGCGGCCAACCTGACGATGGCGCTGGTCGACCTGTTTGGCCGTGTCCGTCAGAGCACCAATGTCGCCGATGCGCTGATGCTGCATATGGCGCGGGGCTTCCTGGATACCATCGAACTGGTGTTTGATGCACTGGATCAGGGTGATGAGCCGGATATGGACCGGGTGGAGGAGCTCTTTGAAGAGGCCACCAACATCACCTTCCAGCAGGGCGGCGTCGTGTCGGCCCGCACTATTGAGCGCAAGCTGGGTCTGCCGGAAGAGTTCCATCGTGTTCTGAGCCCGGAAAGCGTGAAAACCGCGCATTCCGCGCTGGAAGAAAAGAAGAAATTCTACGTCATCCGTGCTGACCTCAACGAAGATGAGGTGCTGGCGGAGAAGTATCTGGAATGGATCGGCGCCGGCAACGCGCAGATGATCACCAACGTGACCGTCTTCCAGGACGACAAGACGTTGTTTGACTTCCTGCTGTCTTCGGATCTGGAACAGGACGGTGTGGTTGCGGCCATGACCAACATGGATCCAGCCGCCAAAAACCTCTACGTCAAAGAGGTGCTGGAGCCGGATTACAGCGGCTTTGACGACGACGACGAAGACGGCGAAGAGGCGGGTGAAAAGCCCACCGACGGCAGCGCCGCCCCTGCGATCAGCCTGTCGCTTATGGAAGCCATTGGTGAGATTTCGGCCGGTCAGGCCATGGTTCACCACATTCTGGAAGAGCTGATGTCAGCCGACATCGTGCAGGCCGTGGATCATGTGATGCGCCGCAAGGCGCAGCAGGAAGACAGCGGTCTGGATCAGGCGACGCAAAGCGCCATCCGCGGTCTGATTGAGGAATACGCTCATAAGGTCGCCCGCGCGGCCGAGGCGGAAACCCAGCTGAACACCCAGATGAACCGTCTGCAGGAAGAAACCGCCAAGCTGCGCGAACGCAAGGCATCGATCCTGCTGCGCACGCTGGCCGCCTTTGTCGAAGCACGCTCGCGCACCGTTGGCCGTGAGGCCCGGATGAGCCATTCCGGTGAAAACGTGGTGCTGGATCAGGCAATGATGGACAGCCTTTCGAAGTTCCTGAAACGGGTGATCCGCTCGCGTCTGGTCAAAGAGGGGGCGCCGAAGAAGTTCCACCTGGGCCTCAGCCGTGCAGACAACAGCGTTTCGGTTGTGCTCACCGATGATGGCAGTGCCGATCTGGACAGCGAACTGATGTCCGAATTGGAAAGCGAAGCGGTGCGTCAGGGTGGTGAATTCCGCGTCGCGCCGGTGCCGCAGGGTGGTCATTCCTTCCATCTGATGCTGCCGGTCCATATGGCGCTGCTGGATGGTATGGTCGTGCGGGTTGGCGATGTGCGCTATGTAGTGCCTGTCAGCTCGATCGAGCGGATCCAGCTGGGCAACTCGGATGCGCTGCTGCCGATCCCGGCGCAGAACAACGCCGCGATGCTGCGCACCGACACGGGTGAACTGGCCCCGATCCGTCAGCTGAACGTCATTCAGGGCGGCAAAGGGGTAGGGGAGAAGGCCATGGCGGAAAAAGCCAAGGGCACCAAAACCCAGAGCCTCTACGTGGTGCTGCGCAACGATCAGAACCGCATTGCCATCCCGGTGGATGAAATGCTGGGCCAGCAACTGGTGCTTCTGCGTCCCTTGCAGGGGCCACTGGTCGGAATTCGCAACATGATGGGGCTTGCTTTGCTATCTGGTGGCGAAGTCGGCATGGTCGTTGCAGTGGATCGCTTGGCAGACGCTGCCTAAGGAGACCACCAACATGCGCAAGTTTTTGCAACAACATCTGGGCTTTGCCGGCATTGTCGGCAAGGCCCTGACCCGTCAGGCTGTCAAGCAGGGCGAATGGGCCGCACAAAAGGCCACGCAATCGATCACCCGACCTGCATCGCGGCGGCTCTCTGCCAGCGAAGCGATGGCAAAGCGTCAGGAACTGTCCGAGAAAATGACCCACTATCAGACCGTTGGCGAAAAACCACGGCAGGTGGAAACGATCCGTAAAGGCCATGTGGTCTATTACGCGCCCTCTTGGGCAAAATCCGAACCGGATTACCTGAAAAAGAACTAAAGCTCTGCGTTGGTTTTGCCGTTTCTTTAAATAACAAGGCAACAACGCAACCGAAGGGAAAGACGTCAGATGACCTTTGCTTCTGCCCGCTCCACATACCGTCAAACCGGCAACTCTGGGGTGAGTGTCCCTGACGATCCGCATCAGATCATTCGCGTGATCCTGAGTGAGCTGGAAAAGTCCCTCAACGTGATGAAAGTGGCGAATGAGGCCGGCAACGAATACCCGCCGGAACACGTCAACAAAGCGTTGCGCGCGATCTACTTGCTGCAGTCCAGCCTGGACTTTGAAAAGGGCGAAGACATCGCCATTTCGCTGTTCGAACTCTATGAATTCTGCCGCCAGAACATTTTGGCCGCCTTCCGCAAGGAAGAAGGCGCGGAACTTGCAGCCTCTGCGGATGCGATCTCGGGCATTCTGGATGCCTGGACAGAGATCGGCCCGCAAGTGAGACAGGTTGGATGATTTCAGAGCAGATCAGCATGGCAACGCCCGCACAGCATCTGAAGGACTTTGAGGACCTGCTGGAAAAATGCCAGCAGGCGGCAAGGGACGGTGATGTTGCTGCCTTTCAGGGATTGGATCATCAGCTGCGCAATCTGGCCATGGTGATGGTGGGGGCTTTGCCGGCCTCAGAACCCGGTGACACCCGTATGCTGGAGGCGCTGCGTGATGCGGTGCGTCAACTCAGCACCACTGCGGACCAGATCGATGTCGACCGTCGCAAGTTGAAAACGCGCCAGCAGACAGATCGCAAAGTGCGTCTGGCCTATTCGCGCAACACCGGGAGACTGTGATGTTCGCCACGACCTGCCGCAAATGCCAATGGATCCGCATCTATCTGGGCTGTGCCTTTCTGGCGATCCTGATGATTGGTCTGCGCCCCGAGCAGGCCCAGAAGGTGGCGGGCATGATCCCCTCCGCCCTGACCATCGGGGTTCTGATTATGCTGGGTGGATCCTTTGCCTTTTACCACCGGCTGAAAGCCTATCGTGCCGAACAGGCGCTGGCGCGGGTGGCGGCAGAAAAGCAGCAGTAACAGACTGTCATAGAAACGAAAAAACGGCGCGCGATTGGATCGCAGCGCCGATTTTTATTGGGTCATAGTGCCCTTGGGTTAGGGCCTGAAATTCAGCCGCGCTGGCTGAGGCGGCGAAAGACCGGTTTGGTCATCGGGCGCAGATAATCCACCAGGTTCACCTTGGCCTGACGGCCCGGGCGGTCCTCCTCATCAAACATGACGATTTCGACGGCCATCTTGCGGATTTCACTGTCGCTGGCGTGGCGGCTGCGCGCCTCTTGCTGATCAATCATGATGTGCTCCTCTTTGTCCTGCCAGGGATTGCTGCATAAACCGTGCCAAGTGCGCGGGCGGGCTGATCGGGCAGGCTTATCGGGCGGGGTCAGCCGGTGGTGATCAGCTTCAGAATGTAGACCTCAATCACCGGATCAGGCAGATCCTCGGTGCTGATGACCCCGTTCATGGCATCGCGCAGCAGGGGCGGCATGATACGTTGCAACGCTTCCAGATCCTTGGCTTCGGGGTCTTCAACGGCGGCCAGCATCGCCTCCGACAACGGCGCGGTCAGCGGTGCGCTGTCGGTCAGGAAGGCTTCGGTCACGTTGTCTGGCAGATCTTGATGCACGGCCATGCCCATATCAATCAGCATCGTGCCCCAACGCGGCACGTTTACTGTGATGCTGATCGGGAAGGAGACGTAGCGACGTGGCACCGGACCGGTATCCACCTCTTCCTCGGCCATTTCCGCCTCGGTGCCGGCAATCATCAGCGGTTCTGGCGCCGTGAGGGCCAGATGCCCAATGCCATAGGCGCCGCTGAACAGCACCATCGCCATTACGGCGGGCATGATCGGGGCTTTCTGCGGCTTTTCGATGATGAAATCTTCGTCGCTCATGACACTTTCTTGGCCTCAAAACAGGGGGCATGCAGGGGCCGATGGCCCTGCGGTTGCCCTGTTCAAAGCAAGGCGAGTGCCAACCGGGTCTGTTCCAGAATATCTTCTGAGCGTTCAAACGCGCCCGAGAGGTCCTGCAGGCTTTCGGCCTTGGCCTGTTCTTCGATTTCAAGAAAGTTCTGGTGCAGCGCAATGGCGCCCACAGTCGCCGCAGTGGTGCTGCCCCGGCGGGCAAGATCCAGCACATCGCGCAGGGCGCCCTTGTCCAGCGACTGTTTCATCTGCCCCAGCATCGCCAGGCATTCCTTGTGCAGCTGATGCACAAACACCGACCAATTGTCGCCGGAAATCCGCGCGATCTGGCGCGCCACATCGGACTCCAGCAGCTCCACCGGGGCGGGTTTCACCTGCTGAACCTCAGGCGTTGAGCCACCATTGACGATCCGGTGGATTACTTCCTGCAGCTTACTGCGGCGCAGGGGTTTCACATAGACGTGGCTCATCCCGGCAATTTCGGCGCGCTCGCGCACTTCGGGATCGCTGAAGCCCGTCAGGCCAAACACCGGCAATTGTTTGTGTTGAGGGTGTTGCAGCAGGCGACGGGTGGTTTCCAGGCCGTCAATGCCCGGCATGCCGATGTCCATCAGCACCGCATCCACGTTCAACTCATCAATCATCTGCAGCGCGGCTTCGCCGCTTTCTGCGGTGACGGCGGTGCAGCCTTCGCTTTCCAGCAGTTTCGACATCAGCTGACGGTTCAGCGGGTTGTCATCCACCACAAGGAAGCGGAAGCCCTTGGTGTTGATCGGCGCCATCGGGGTGTCTTCGCTGACCACATCCTGAGTGGCGGGCAAGCCAAAGCGCAGGGTCACCTGAAAACTGCTGCCTTCGCCGGGGGTGGAGCTGACGCGGATAGATCCGCCCATCGCATCCACAGCCCGTTTCACGATCGACAGACCCAGACCTGCGCTTTGCGACAGGCTGTTGAAGGAGCTGTCGCCGGTCTCAAACGGGGCAAACAGCCGCTCGATCTGTTCGTGGGGGATGCCACGGCCGGTATCGGCGACCTCCAGCTGCACGCCGACCATATTGGCCGCACCGGGGCTGCGCAGGATTTCGGCCTGCGCCGACAGGGTGATTTTGCCGCTGTCGGTGTATTTCACAGCATTGCCCAACAGGTTCTGCACCACGCGGTGGAACAGGTGATGATAGCCCGCCACCCGGATGGAGGCTTTGCAATCGACGTTCAGTTCCAGCGTCAGCCCTTTGGCTTCGGCCGCCAGACGGGTCTGGCCCACCAGTTTGTTCAGCACTTCGCTGGGGCTGAAGGCGGAAACCGGGTGATCCTTGATCGGACGCAGGTCCATGCGGACATGTTCCAGCGTGTCGTTGATCTGTTCCAGAGCCGTGTCGGCGGAGCCGCGCATCACCTCAACCAGCTGCCGGTGTTCTGGGGCCAGTTTGCCATCGTTCAGCAAAAGATCCGCCGCGGTGACAATGGCACCCATCGGGGTGCGCATTTCATGGCTGACGGTGGCCAGAAACTGGGTTTTGGTCTGCTCATTGGCGCGGGCAATGTCACGCGCCGCTTCCAGGTATTGCGAGCGGGCAACCGCCTCTTTGAACTCGCGCCGGGTGGTGATGTCACGCAGCACGACCACATATTGCTTCATGCCCGGTTCTTCGATCGCGGTGACGGTCAGTTCCACCGGATAGCGGTCTTTCTGCACGCTTTCGATATAGGCCTCATGCGGCATGCCGATCAGCCCGTTGAGGAAGGCGCCGGGGTCCATTGGGGCCTCAAACCCGGGTTGGGCGGTGCCCAGATCCAGGTAATCCAGCAGCGGTTTGCCAATCAGGCTGGAGACGCCCAGCATTTCCGACAGGGCCGAGTTGGCCATGGTTACCTGACCATTTTCAGCAATCGCGCCGATACCATCCACGGCTGAATTCAAAAACTGGCGGAACCGTTTGTCACTGCGCTTGCGCGCCTGGATCACCCGTTTCAGCTGAGCCGAGTCTGCGCGCAGCCGCCGGAAGGGATCATCCAGCGTGGTGCTTTCGATTTTCAGGATCAGCAGGGCCACGGCGGTTTTTGCCGGCAGACGAGCAATGCGCACCTGATGCAGCTTGGCCTGACCCAGGTCATCCTCCAGCATCAGACGGGTAAGATGTTTGCTGGTGCTGCGCTCCGCCTTCAGCAGCTCAACCGCGTTTTCCTTATTGTCAGACAGGCAGCGTTGCAGCCGTTCCGGCGGGCACAGGCGTTCTGCTGCGGCATTGGCGAAATAGACCTGACCATCGGCCCCCAACAGGTAGCTAGGCGTGGTGTCCAAGGTCAGGATTTCGGCATAGCGCGCAAAACTGTTGTCTTCGGTCAGCAGGTCGATTTTTGTCATTTCACGCGGCCCTCAATCCAAATGCAAGGCGCGGCGATGCTGCAATTTCAGGCAGCGCGCGGTTGCGGGGCAGGGGCGACCCATCAAGAAAAAACTTTGATTCGCCGCTCAGAACGGTCGGCAAACCGGGTTGGGTGGGGTCATTTGAGGTGAAAGATGTACCGGCATTTTTGCAATGATCAACTTTAGGGAGAGTGGATTTGCAAGCATGGGTTTTAGCCGAACCGGCGAAGGAGATTGCTGCGGTGCAGAGCCTCGTCAGGGCCAAGCCAGCAAGGCCAAAGGGCGCGCGTAGTTTGCGGCGCACTGCGGCTGTCAGATAGGGCTCTGTCTTCTTATTCAATGTCTTAGCTCTTGCCTGGTCGAGTGGTAACCAAAGTCCGTCTGACGTGTCTTAAAAACAATCCACAAGCCTTACGGGATAGCATCAGCTTTTCAATGCGCGCATTGCGTGTCAACAAAAAGCTGACGCTTGCAAAGAAAATGCCAAGTCCCCCCGGCGTTTGTGCAAAAAAGGTCACTGTTCCAACTATTCTCTAAGATGGGCCCTTCGTGCGACGTTTATGTAAATGAACCTTAAGGGCAAGTTTCCGAAAGGATAGGTTAATGTCATCCAGGAAGGTGCGCTCTCTCACCCGCAACCTCGGTCGCTACCGGATGGTCAGTGAGCAGGGCGAGGACAGCCATCAAGATTTTCAGCTGGTGCGTCAGGAGACGCACCTGTCAAACGTGTCTCAGGTCGAGCGGTTTTTGCCCGACATTCTGGGCCGTGCCTTGGCGCGGTGCTGGATCGACAAGGGATTCCGCCAGGAATTTTACCTGGCCCCGAAAGATACGCTTTCCGACTATCACGTGCATCTGCCCGAAGACATTTTGGTCTCGGTGGAAACCGATCCGGGCGAACGTTCCAAGGTGGTGGTTTATGAACAGCGCCGTGGCGCGCTGCCCAAACGCATCATGTATCTGCAGCTTGTGATGATGGCCGGCAGATGAGAACCCGCTGGTCCCATATCCTGGGGCTGTGCGCCAGCCTGTCTGTGCTGGCGCAACCCGCGCAGTCCAACGCCTTTGCCGAGGCGGTGGCAGCCGCCCGTTCAGGGCAGGCGGCACAGGCTGTGCAGATGTTCCGCCGCCTGGCGGATGAACAAAACGGACCGGCGCAGTTCAACCTTGCGGTGCTTTATGCGCTGGGATCCGGGGTCACCCAAAATGACGAAACCGCGCTCTACTGGGCGTGGAAGGCTCGGTTTTCCGGTGTCGACAAGGCCGAAACCCTGACCAGCTACCTGGGCCGGGGTTCCCCGGTGGAACTGCTGGAAAAGGTGCAGCGCCGCCTGCGGGATGACCTGCTGAACGATGTGAACAGTGGCAATAAAGACGCGATGCTGGCGCTTGGCCGGGTGTTTTTGGAAATCACTGAACCGGTGGATCACGAACAGGCCTTGGTCTGGTTCACCATGGCAGCGGCCCTGCAGGTGCCCCATGCCAGCAAATGGCGCGATGTCACCTCGCGCAATCTGGATCGCGAGACCAAGCTTGCCGCGCAGCAACGCGCTGCCAGCCTGTACCAGCAGTGGTGTGACCGGCACGGGGCGGGCTATGCCAACCTGTGCAGCTACAACAGCTGATGTCTCGCGCCCCATCCTATTAGCCTTTCGGGAAGAATTTGTAGATGTCATCCAGCGTTGCCTTACCGGTGCGGCTGCGGGCGGCTTCGGCGGCTTGTGCTGGGGTGACTGAGGCTGGCGACGCAGGGGGCTGTGCCGCCGATGGTGCAGTCGGGGCCTGTTTTGGCGTTGGCACGTTCACCGCATCCGGTGCGGCCTGAGGGGGCTGAGCAGCTTGCGGCGCTTGAGCCATCAGGTTCGCCACGGCCGCTGCCCCGGTTTTCAGCAGATCAAGATCCGCGATCAGCTGGTCCAGTGCCGTGTTAAGGGCGTTCTGATCGCTTAGGCCGGCAGCACTGTTCATGAAGCCCTGCAGTTGATCCACCCAAGGCTGGTATTCCATCTGCTCTGCCGCGTGGCACAGGCGATCTGCATGGGCCTTGGCGCGGGACAGGCGATCCTCCAACGCGTCATCAGAACGGCGGGTGATGCCCAGCCCTTCCAGCGTTTCGGCCACCATTTCCTGCCAGATCGCACGGAACCCATCGTCCTCGTCGAAGGACGAAATCGGTGTCTCATCAATTTCAACCGGTCCGGCCTCGGCAACGGGGGCAGGGGCGGGGGCAGCAGGTTCAGGGGCAGCGGGGGCGGCGTCTTCGGCCGGGGTGGTTGCGGCGTCGCTGCCCTCATCGTCATCCCAGGACCAGAAGTCATCACTTTCCCAATCGCTGCGGATCTGGGCGCTTTCATCGGTGTCGGACACCATCGGCTTGGGCGGCGGCGCAAACTCAACCTCTTCGGCCACAGGCTCTGGTGCTACCTCTTCCTCAGCCGGGCGGGTGACCGTGTTGCCCTCCACCTGGGGCGGGGCGTAAGTGTCCTCGGCAGGGATATCGACGGCGGGTTTGTCGCCGCGCAACGCCTGCAGATCTGCGCTGACCTTATCCAGCGCGGCGTTCAATGCAGCGTCATCTTCCAGCACAGGCGCATCAAAGGCAAAGTCCTCCAACACCTGAATCCAGTCTTCAAACTCCATCTGGTGCGCGGCGTGCAACAACCGGGCGGCTGTGTCATCTGCACGTTTCAGGCGGGCGTCAAATTCGGCCTGCCAGTTGCGGGCAAGCCCCAGATTTTGCAGGGTTTCCACCACCATTTCTTCCCAGATCTTCATGTAGAGATGATCTTCGGCGAAGGTGGAAATTGGGGTTTCGTCAATCTCAACCGTGGAATGCGGCGGGGCGGCGGGATCGATGGCGTCCTCTTTTTCGGCGGGTGCCTCATCCGCAGCGGCTTCTGCTGCGTCTTCGCCCGCCTCAGCGGTGCTAGTTGCGTCGCCGTCTTCGTCAAAGTCGAAGACGTCATCGTCGTTCTTATGTGCGCTATCGCCCATTTCGGCAAAAAGCGCGTCCATATCGCCGACATCTGCAGCCTCAGCCGGGGCCGGTTCAGGGGCCGGTTCTGGTTCCGCTGCCGGTTCAGGCGCGGGTTCCGCTGCGGCGGCATTTGCGGCCTCAATGGCACCTTCAGGGGCCTCCACCGGGGGCTTATCCCCACGCAGCGCCTGTAGGTCCTGCAGCAACTTGTCGATTGCCGCGTCCAAGGCGGCGGCGTCTTCTAGCGCGGGCGCATCAAAGGCGAAGTCTTCCAGCGGTTCCACCCAATTGGTGAACCCCATCTGACGCGCTGCATGGCACAGACGATCCGCGTGGTGATCGGCCTGTTTCTGGCGTTCCTCAAAGATACCCTGGCTGTGGCGGGTGACCTGCAGATTTTGCAGGGTCTCGACCACCATGTCTTCCCAGATCTGCATATACATTTCGTCTTCGGCAAATCCGCTGATCGGGGTTTCATCAATCTCAACCGGACCCGCCTCTTTGGGGGCTGCGGGTTCTGGTTTGGGCTCAGGTTCGGGCTCTGGTGCCGCTTCCGCAGCAGCCATTTTGGCGGCGGCATCTGCGCCATGCTGTACCGGACGTTCTGAGGCAGCCTCTTCCATCTCCGCCTCTTTGGCGGCGTTTTTGGCGGCCAGCTCTTCTTCGGAGAGGTCTTCGTCAAACTCAAAGACACTGTCGTCGTTGGAATGGCCGCTGTCACCCATTTCGGCAAAAAGCGCGCTCATATCCGCCATCGGATCGGCGGCTGGCTTTGCCGCAGCTTCGGGTGCGGCAGGTTCGGCCTCAGGCTCAGGCGCTGCCTCGGCGGCCGGTGCAGGCTCCGTTGGGGCTTCCGCGGCCGGTTCAGGTGCGGGGGCAGCGGCCGGGGTAGGTGTTGGTGCAGGCGCTTCGGGCACCTCGACAGCGGGCAGATCCGGGGCTGCATCGCCTTTCAGGGCGCAGAGCGCTTCGATGCCATCGTTCAGGCGCTTGTCCAATTCCCACTCATGATCGATGTGGTCGCAGTCAAAGGCAATTGCATTGGCGGTGTTGGCCCAATCGGCCTCGCCCATGCGTTTGGCGCCAAATCCCAGCCAATCGGCATCTTTACGGGCCTGTTCCAGGCGCGGTTCAAAGTCTTCCTCGGACAGACGCACTTTGGTCAGCTTGTCGATGCCCTCTTGCTGCATCTCCGCCCAGATTTCCTGATAGGTTTCATCATCGGCATAGTCAGGCTTGCTGATCTTTTCAGGCTTGAACTGTGGCTTCGGCGGCGCGGCGGGTTCTGCGGGCACCGGTTCTGCGGCTGGGGGCGGCATGGCAATAGCGCCATCTGCCGGGGCAGCCTCGGCCGTGTCTGCATCATCCCCGCCAAGCGCGTCGAGGGCGGATAGATCCATTTCGGGTTTGGCGTCACCATCGCCGCCCAATGCGTCAAGGGCTGACAGATCCATCTCGGACGCACCATCACCCCCACCAAGGGCATCAAGTGCAGAGAGGTCCAAGTCACCACCCGCAGCGGCAGGTGCAGCTTCGGCTGGTTCATCATCGGCGGCTTCGGTCGCACCAAAGAGCGCACCCAGATTGTCCAAATCCATGGCGGTGACCGTGCCCTGCTTTTCCGGCTCGGGCGCGGGTTCGGGGGCCACTTCCACGACCTCTTCCACTACGTCTTCGACCACCTTTTTCGGCTTGGGGGCCGGTTTCTTGCGGGTGCGACGGCTGGGTTTCTTTGGCTTTTGCGCATCTTCCAGAAGCTTGATCCGCGCCTTCATCAGGGTGCGGCGATGCTCCAGCGAGGGTTCATCCTCCCAGGCCAGTTGCAGTTCCTCTGCGGCGTCTTCCACGGGTAATTCACTCACTGCTTTCAACAGCTTAGTGATCACCGGGGGGATGCGTGTTCTTGCGCGCTTGGTGGTGCGTGCCATGTTTTTCCTCGTGTCGCTCGCTTGGCATCATCCTTGCAGGCCTTCGTCCGAATGGCCCTGCTGGACAGGCTGAGATCAGCAAGTATCGCGCCAAGTGCGACAGCAAATTCAGCAAAGGGCAAAAAAGAGTTAGCAACGCGAGGACAACCATGTCTGCCATTGCAAATCACCTGAACCTGCACGCGCAAGCGCTGCAACTGCGGGAAAAACGGAACGGGGTTCTGGCCTCAAACATCGCCAATGCGGCAACGCCTGGGTTCAAAGCCCGTGACATGGATTTTCAGGCGGCGCTCAGCCAGGCGGTCGGCTCCGGCACCATGGAGACCACCCATAAAAACCACATGCCGGTGGGCAATGCTGGTGGGGCAGGGATGCTGTATCGCAAACCCACCACCTCATCTCTGGATGGCAACACGGTTGAGATTGCGGTGGAGCAGATGGAGTTCGCCAAGAACACCACGCGCTACCAGTCCAGCCTTGAGTTTCTCAACCGCAAGATCCGCGGCCTGAACCGCGCGATCAAAGGGGAGTGATAGATCATGAATGTTTTTGACGTTTCGGCCCGTGCGATGAATGCGCAGATGCTGCGGCTCAACACCGTGGCATCGAACATGGCCAATATGAACTCGGTCAGCAGCACACCGGATGGCGCCTATAAGCCGATGCGCCCGGTGTTTGAAACGCAGTTTGCCGATCAATTGCAGCAAAGCGGGCTGGCGACGGTGGATGTAAGCTCCATCGTGCAGCTGGACCGTGAGCCAACACAAAGCTTCCAGCCAGATCATCCTTTGGCCAACGAAGAGGGCTATGTCTTTCAGTCCTCGGTGAACCCGGATGAAGAGATGGTCGAGATGATGGAAGCCTCCCGCCAATATCAGAACACGCTAGAGGTAGTTTCGACCCTGCGGAACCTGATGGCCAAAACAACGAGGATGGGTCAGTGACAGTAAATTCAGTTTCCGGCAGTTCGGGTGGTGGCATCCGGACATTGGAGGATATGAACGCATCGCAGCGTGTTGCCGATAGCGACACTGAGCTGAATTCAGATGACTTCCTGATGCTGCTGACCACACAGCTGCAGAACCAGGACCCTCTGTCGCCGATGCAGAACGAACAGTTCCTGGCGCAGCTGGCCCAGATGTCGAGTGTGAGTGGGATTGAAAACCTCAACACCACGATGACCTCGGTCGCCAGCGCAATGTCCAACACCATGATCTCCGAAGCGTCTTCGATGCTGGGGCAGAAGGCGCTGGTGAACGGCAGCACCACACGGGCCAATGACGGCGAAGTTCATGGCCGTGTTTTTGTGCCGGACAATGGCTCTGATGTGACAATTACCATCACCGACGCCAGCACAGGTGAAATTTTACACAGCCAGGTGAAAACCGACCAATACGCTGGTCCTGTTGAATTTTCTTGGGAAGATGCCCCCTCTGACGGACGTGAAATTAGAATTTCTTCGTCCATTTCGAACCAAGGTGGCACGCAAGATGCAACTGTCGGCGTATACGCCCTGATCGAGGGGGTCGAGATTGACCCGAACTCGAATGAAATGATCCTGCAGGTGCAAGATTATGGAATGTATCTGGGTTCGGAAATCACTGCTCTGCGCTAAGGCGCGGGCTTCAAAGTTCGAAAGTGAAAAGGACGACAGATGAGTAGCTTTATCGCATTGTCCGGTCTGAATGCCGCCCAGGCGGAGCTGAAGACCACCTCCAACAACATCGCCAACGTGAACACCACCGGTTTCCGTGGCAGCCGGACCGAGTTTACCGACCTCTTCACCCGGTCACCCTATATCACCTCGCGGACCTCGTCGGGTTCTGGTGTTCGGGTGGACAACGTACGCCAGAGCTTTGGTCAGGGTGCTGTGACCCAGACTGCTGACACGCTGGACCTTGCGATCCAGGGCCGTGGCTTCTTCACCGTTTCGGATGCGGCTGAGAACGGCAACCTCTCTTACACCCGCGCCGGTGCCTTTGGTGTGGACGCGGATGGCTACATCGTGAACGCCCGCGGCGCCTTCCTGCAGGGCTATCCGACCAACCATGATGGCTCGCTGCTGAACCAGATGGAAATCGGCCAAATTCAGGTTCCGACTTCTTACGGTACCGCCACCCAAACCAGCGTTGTGGATCTGCAGGTGAACCTGCAGTTCGGTGCTGCCGGTCACGGCAACCAGGCGGCGGTTCCGCCAGCAGCCACTTTTGATCCTGATGATGACACCACCTACGCCTCGATGGCGCCGGTGAACGTCTATGATGACGAAGGTGAGGCCGTTCCGGGCGCAGTTTACTTTGTGCGGACCCAGGACCCCACCGGTGCGGTTCCTGAAACCGAATACGAAGTGCGCATGGTTGTGAACGGTCAGACCATGACCGCAACGCCTTCGACCATCACCTTTGACGACGAAGGCAACCCAACCACCCCGTTTTCGACCATGAGCTTTTCGGGTTCGACCTGGAACATGGATCTGAACCTTGATGACACCGAAATGAGCAACGAAAGCTTCCAGGTGATGTCTTCGGCGCACAACGGTGACCGCCCGCGTGGTCTGGCTGGTCTGGAAATTGGCGACGACGGTTCGATCTGGGCCTCTTATGCCGGTGACACCAGCATTGCACTGGGTCAGCTGGCCATCGCGGCGTTCAACAACGTTCAGGGCCTGAAAAACCAGGGCGACGCCAGTTTTGCCGCCACCAATGACTCCGGTGACGTGCAGTTTGGTGTGGCCACGCTGGATGGTATGGGCAGCATCGAAAGTGGTGCGCTGGAACTGTCGAACGTGGATCTGACCTCGGAACTGGTGGATCTGATCACCGCGCAGCGGAACTATCAGGCCTCAGCCAAGGCGCTGGAAACCAGTTCTTCGATGGCACAGACCATCATGAACATCCGTAGCTAATAAGCTGACCTAAGCGAAAGGCGCGCCCCATGGATCGCATGATCTACACGGCCCTGAATGCCCTGTCCACGCAACGTGACCAGCGCATCACTCAGGCACAGAACCTGGCCAACATGAATGTGCCCGGGTTCCGCCGTGATCTTGGCAACGAGGGGCGCACCTATTTTGCCGATGCACTGGACACCGCGAAGGTGCGGGCGTTCCAGACTGAAACGGGGCCGGCCGGTTTTCTGACCTCAACCGGCCCGTTGCAGCCCACCGGCAATGAGCTGGACGTGGCCATTGTTGATGATGGCTATTTCTACATTCAGCCCGATACCGGCGGCGATCCCGCCCTGACCCGACGCGGCGATCTGCGCCGGGCTGTGGATGGCACGCTGATCAACGGCGCGGGCGAAACCATGTTGAATGAAAACATGGAACCGATCCAGCTGGACGAATACCGCGAAATGACCATCACCGATATCGGTGAAATCTGGACGGTTGCGGCAAATGCCGAAGCGGGGGCAGCCCCCCAGTTGGCAGGTGTGCTGGCAACCGTGGTTCCCGATGAGGAAACCGTGTTGCGCAAAGGCCCGGATGGCCAGATCCGCGACACTGAGGGCGAGGTGCCCTTTCCTAACCAATTGGCCAAGGTCAATCAGGGCACATTGGAAGGCAGCAACGTCAACACGGTTGAGGAGCTGATCAGCTCCATCGAGATGCAGCGGAATTTTGAACTGAATATCCGCTTCGTCTCCAATGCCTCAAAACTGGATGAGGCGGCGGCGCGTCTGTTACGGGCGCCCGACAGTTAATTTTAGCAAATAGTTGCCCCCTCACGGGAAAATGGCACGGCGCTTGCACCTGTTAAGACAACACAGGTTAAACCGCCGCCACCCCAAGGAGGACAGGCATGTCAAGCAGCGCAATGCACGTGGCCAAAACTGGCCTCAACGCCCAGCAGTCCCGTATTCAGGTTATCTCGAACAACCTGGCCAACGTGAACACCACAGGCTTCAAGCGCGACCGGGCAAACTTCGAAACCCTGCTGTACCAGACCTGGCGACCGGCCGGGGCGCAGACCTCGGAAGATACGGCGCTGACCTCCGGGTCGTCGATCGGCACCGGGGTGCGGATGGTCTCCACCGAAAAAACTTTTAGCCAGGGCAACCTGATGACCACCGAAAACTCGCTGGATCTGGCGGTGGACGGCAACGGTTTCTTTCAGGTGCTGATGCCGGATGGCCGGATGGGTTACACCCGCGACGGCACCTTCGGGATGAACGCCGAAGGGGTGGTGACCACCCCGTCGGGCTATATCCTGCAGCCTGAAATCAACATCCCCGCAGATGCCACCAACGTGTCGATCTCCTCGGACGGGATCGTCAGCGTGAACGTGCCCGGGGACGTGGAACCACAAGAGGTGGGGCAGATCACCCTGACCCGTTTTGTGAACCCGCGCGGTCTGACACCGATCGGGGAAAACATGTCCGTCGAAAGCCAAGCCAGCGGTGAGCCGATCATCACTGAACCCGGCCAGGACGGCACCGGCCGTCTGGTGCAGGGCGCGCTGGAAGCGTCCAACGTCAACGTAGTGCAGGAACTGGTGGAAATGATCGAGGCGCAGCGCGCCTATGAGGTCAACTCCAAGTCGATCTCGGCCACCGATGAAATGCTGCGTTACCTGTCCAACAAGCTGTAAGGAGAGCAGCAATGAAATTTAAGAAAGCATTGGTCTTGTTGACAGTTCCCGCAGCGATGACGCTGTCGGCCTGTTCCACCGAACAAGAAGCGGCCGCATCCCGTGATTGGGCGCCGGTCTATCAGGAACCGCTGCCGCAGCCGACGGCACAGCTGGCCTCGGGCGCGATTTTTGCCGGCGGTCAGATGGGGCTTTTTGCCACCGACCGTCGCGCCAGCCAGGTGGGGGATATCCTGACGATCATCCTGCAGGAAAAATTCCAGGCCTCGAAGGCGCAGAACGCATCCTCCTCCAAGGCCGATAGCTTCACCATCGACACGCCGGACCTCTTTGGCATTGATGACAGTGAGCTGAGCGCAGGCACCAACAAGAACTTCTCGGGCACTGGTCGGGCGTCGCAGTCCAACTCGCTCTCGGGTCGGATGTCGGTTTCCGTGGTGCGGGTGCTGCCCGGAGGCAATCTGGAAGTCATCGGTCAGAAGAAGCTGACCCTGAACAACGGTGACGAATACATCCGCCTGCGCGGGATCGTCCGTCAGGCTGACATCACCGCCGACAACACCGTCGACAGCGACCGCCTGGCAGATGCCGAGATCAAGTATATCGGCGCCGGTGATCTGGCTGACACCGCCAAGAAAGGCTGGCTGCGCCGCGGCATCGACGCTGTAGCCCCGATCTGATCCGAAAGGGTAGACCTATGACACGCAAGATCCTCCGCGCCCTGATGACCGGGCTTTGCCTTTTCGCCAGCACTGGCCTGGCCACGGCTGACCGTATCAAAGACATGGCCTCTGTTGCCGGTGTGCGTTCCAACGCACTGGTGGGCTATGGTCTGGTGATGGGTCTGGCCGGCACCGGGGATGGTGGGTCCAAGCTGACGCAGCAGTCGATGCAATCGCTGATTTCGCGTCTGGGCCTGGACACCGAACCGGGGGATCTTGATACCAAAAACGTCGCTGCCGTGATGGTCACGGCGGAGATGCCCCCCTTCATGAAACCCGGTCAGGTGCTGGATGTGACGGTTTCGACCGCAGGCCGCGCCAAGTCGCTGAAAGGCGGCACTTTGCTGATGACCCCGCTGATGGGCGCAGATGGTGAGGTCTATGCTATCGCGCAGGGCAACCTTGTTGTCGGTGGCCTGGGTGTTGAAGGCGGTGATGGCTCATCCCTTGTGGTCAATGTGCCTACCGTTGGCCGGGTGCCGGGCGGTGCCACCATCGAGCGGATGGTGGAAACCCCCTTTCTGGAGGCAGAATATCTGGTGCTGAACCTTAACCGTTCGGACTTCTCGACCGCCTCCAGCGTTGTGGATGCGGTGAATGAGATGTTTGGCGATGGTGTTGCCGTGGCGCTTGATGGCACCTCGGTGCGGGTGCGCGCCCCTGCCGATCCGGCGCAGAGGGTTTCCTTCATGGGCCTGCTGGAAAACATCGAAGTGCAACCGGCCGAAGCCGCCGCGCAGGTGATCGTCAATGCACGCACCGGCACTGTGGTGATTGGCGGCTCTGTCCGCGTGACACCCTCGGCGGTCAGCCATGGTTCGCTCACCGTGCGGGTCAACGAAGATTTCAACGTTGATCAGGGCGCCTCAATTGTGGCCAACGGCGACAATGTGATTGTTGCGCCGGGCGAACCGGTTGTGACCCCGGACAGTGCCATTGAGGTCACCGAAGACAATTCACCCGCCTTTATCTTTGATCCGGGTGTGAACCTCAGCTCGCTGGTCGACGCAATAAACGCCGTCGGCGCCAGCCCGGCCGATCTGGTCGCGATCCTTGAGGCGCTGCACCGGGCCGGATCGCTGCGGGCGGAACTGATCGTCATCTAAGGACGAAGCGGAGATCAAACGGAGATCACCATGACCATCCCCATGAATGCCAACCCCATGCTGGACGTGACCAGCAGCCTGGACATCCACCGCCAGCGCGCCGCGGAAACGGCGCGCGAGCAGGATGTGAACCCGCGTATGCGGCAGGCAGCGGAAGGCTTCGAGGCACTGTTTCTGCAGCAGATGCTGAAAGCGGGGCGCGCCGCGTCCCTAGGGGATGATCTGCTTGGGGGCTCAGGGGTGGAACGCATGCAGGGCATGCTGGACCAAACCCTGACCGAGAACGCTGCCAACCAGGCCGGACTGGGCCTGGCGGATGCAATCGTGCGTCAATTCGCACCTCACGTAAAGAAAGCTGACTGATGTCCGAAATTATGAACATCGGCCGTTCCGGCATGCTGGCCTTTCGATCCGCCTTGACGGTGACATCGGAAAACGTGGCCAATGCCAACACAGATGGCTACACCCGCCGCAGCGTTATCACGTCTGAGGCAGCAGGCAGCGCGGGCAACCCGTTTTACACCTCCGGCACGGGTCAGGGGGTTTTGGTGGCTGATATCCGCCGCGCCTTTGATGAACTGGTGGTTGGTCAGGTGCGTGACACCGGATCGGCTGTGGCCTCGGCCGTGACCATGGTGCCGGCGCTGGAACAGCTGGAAAACCGGATGCTGCCCGATGCGGGCGGGGTTGAGGAAATGCTGTCGGGCTATTTTGAGGCGCTCGAAGGTCTGGCTGCCATGCCCGAGGATCAGGGTATGCGCTCGGTCGTGCTGGAATCCGGCAAAGGGCTGGCGAACTCCATCGCCGATATGGAGACCGACATTCGCGATCTGGGCGACTATCTGCATGCGCAGGGCGGTCAGGTTCTGGAACGGGTCAATGGCCTGTTGCAGGAAATGGACCGGCTGCAGCAGAAAATGGGCCTGTCCTCAGTACCGGGGTCAGACAATGCGGTGCAGGACCGGCGTGACAAACTGCTGAGCGATCTGTCTGATCTGGTCGATATCCGGGTCGACTACAGTGATCTGGGCATCGCCACCGTGCATCTGGGCAGCGCCCCGGGCGGGCCGATGCTGCTGAGCGTTGATGGGCCGGCGCGTCTGACGCTGAATGCGGATCTGTCGCTGAACGTGCGCGCGGCCGAGGCGGGATCGTTGTCGTCTGATGCGATAACCCGCTCGGTTTCAGGGGGCCAGCTGCATGGTCTGGCGTCTTCGCTGGGGGCCATCAACGCCACCCTGTCGGATCTGAATGAATTTGCCGGCGCCATTGCTGATCAGATGAACATCATCCACGAAAGCTCGCGCGACGGAAACGGCGCGCCGGGCATGCGGATGTTCTCGCTTAATGGCTGGGACGCAGTGCCCAGCCCGCATAACTCGGGCAGCTCACTGGCGGTTGCCAGTGAGATTGAGGGCGAAACCCCGATGAGTGATACGATCCGGCTGGTCCACGATGGCGGCGCCGGTGTCTGGAACGCCTATGATGAGACCAACACGCTGATCGGGTCTGGGACCAATTCGCTGACACTGCCCGGGATGACCATCGAACTGACCGGTGCGGCGGTGGATGGTGACGTGATCACGCTGGAGCCGACCCACGGTTCGGCTGAAAACATGCGGTTCCTGTTGACCGAACCTGATCAGATCGCCTCGGGCGGTGCTTTGGTGGTCAGCCCGTCGATGTCAAACGCCAGCACCTCGGAACTGACTGCGCAGCCGGGCACCGAAACCTTCACCAGCATGCCCACAGTGGAAAGCCTGCTGCCCACCGATGGCTCCTCGCAGGGATTGCTCTCTGACGGGGTGGTTGGGATGATCCCGGCCTCCGCGACGGAGGTCACGCTGGCCTCACTGGCTGGGGGCGGCACGGCTTCGGACATCATGATCTTCACCCGTGAAGGCACCCAGATTGCAGGTCCTGCGCTTAGCGGTGCGGCGGCGGCTTCGCTCTTGACCACGGCGAACGGTTTTGCCGATGGGGCGATATATGATGGCACCATGACTGGCGCGGCAAACAATTACCTTGGCACGCAGCTGTCGACCGATGGCAGCACAGCCGCCACGCAGTGGCTGCATCTGAGCAACCTGCCGGCGGAAGATCTGATCGTGGTCGCAGGCCCAGGCAATCTGGAAATCGGCGGCTCGGTCACCCATGGCAATGGCACGGAACCGGATGACCGGACCGTGACCCTGAATGTGGTGGATGACAGCACAGGTGAGGTGGAGCTGCTGGATCAGGCCACCGGGCACCGTTTGGGCGGTGGCATCCTGGATGGCAACGGGCAGGTGGAGATCGCCGGCTTCAGCCTGACGCTCAGCGCCGGATATACCACAGGTGACAGTTTTGGCATCGAGGCTTCCAGCTCTGGCACGGGAGATGCAAGAGGTCTGACAGCGCTGGCGGCATTGCGCACCCGTGACAATGCCAGCGGCCTCGGCGGGTTCCACGCGATCCTGACCGAAATTCGAACCGAAGTGGGCGGCCTGACCGCGGCTGCTCAGATCAAACAGGAGGTCGCAGAGGCCCAGCATGAATCGGCACAGGCGGCCCATCAGGCTGCAGCAGGGGTCGATCTGGATACCGAAGCGGCAAACCTGATGAAATATCAACAGGCCTATCAGGCTAACGCCCGGGTCATGACGGTGGCACAAGAGCTGTTTTCGACCTTGATGAACTCCTTGAGGTAAACCATGAGCATCGGCACCTCCCTTCTGCACCAGACCGCCACCCGGCAGTTCACCCGGCTGGACCTTGAGATTTCAAACCTGCAGGCTGAGATTGCTGAGGGCAAATCGGACCCGCGCGCCTCGGTCGATCCGGTGCGTTCGCTCAACATGTCAGCGACACGGGATCAGAAAGCGGCGGTGGAACAGTTCACCGAAAACGTGGAACGCGCTGATGCGCGCCTGACTCTGGCCGATACCGTGATGGGCGAGGTGGGCAATGTGCTCAACCGCCTGTCCGAGATTGCCATACGTGGCGCCACCGGGTCGGTGTCCCCGTCTGAACGTGAATCCCTCAGGATCGAAGCGCTGGAACTGCGCGACAGTCTGGTGTCACAGGCGCAGACCCGTGACAGCACCGGCCGGGCGCTGTTTGGCGGTTATCAGACGGATATTGATCCCTTTGTCGATGATGGCTCAGGCGTGCAATATGTCGGCGACACCGGCCGCCATGCGCTGCGGGTTTCGGAAAACGCCATGATGGCAACCGGGCTGAACGGTCAGGAGCTGTTTATGGACATCACCGTTGAAGGCCCCAACGGGCCTGAGACGCGCGATATCTTCTCCATCGTGGATGACCTGCTGCACACGCTGACCCCCGGCGGCGGCGAACGGCTGGACACGATCACCTCGCCCAATGCGATGCGCCTGCAACTGGGCGATACCGTGGGGCAGGTGGGCATGACGCTGGAAGGGCCCAATGGCACCGCTGAGATCTCGGCCCCCTTCATGGCCAGTTCACAGGATGCGATTATCGCCGCGATCAACGCCGAAACCGCCACCACGGGCATCACCGCCATCGTGGATCCCACCGATCCCACCGCCATTCAGCTGACCGCTACCGGTGACATCACCATGAGCGGCCTTGAGGTGAACGCCGGCAATGACCGGGCCAAAAACTCGGTTGTGGTGACGCCACTGGATGGCGACCGGGCAAACGATATGTTTGTTGTGGTGCCCGAGGATGAAACCGTCAGCTTCATGGTACGCTCGCTGAACGCTGCGCATTCCCATGTGGCCGATGCCCGGGGTGAAATTGGTGCGCTGCAACAGGTGGGCGAACGTCACCGGGTTGGTTTGGACAAACGCTTTGAAATGGTGGAGCGGGCGCTGGCGGGCTACGAAGGTCTGGACATTGCCAAGGCCGTGACTGAGCTGAGCGCGATGATGATGAACCGCGAAGCCGCGCAGCAGACCTACGCCAAGATCTCCTCGCGCACCCTGTTTGATTTCCTCGGCTAAAGGCGGACGGTGCATGGGCAAAATCTGGTCACATCTCCTGCACAGAAGCGGTGTTTTCGCCGCGATGATCTGCGCGATTGGGGCCAGTTCTGCCACGGCGCGTACCGTTGATTGTGAAACGGTTGCGGGCCAGACCGCGGCGTTGCACGGCATTCCCGAAGGGCTGATGCCCGCCATCGCCCGGGTCGAAACCGGCCTGAAACAGGGCGAACGTGGGGTGCGTGCCTGGCCTTGGACGCTGAACGTGCAGGGCAAGGGGTATTACTTCAAAACCCGGGCCGAAGCCCTGGCCAAACTGCGCGCCGTGCTGGATCAGGGTGTGCGCAACGTGGATGTTGGTTGCATGCAGATCAACTACCGCTGGCACGCTGAAAACTTCGCCTCCATCGAAGAGATGATGAGCCCCGAGGCCAATACGCGATACGCCGCCAAGTTCCTGACACGGTTGAAAAAACGTCACGGGAACTGGGAGGATGCAACCAAGCATTACCATTCCGCCGATGCGGAACGGGGCACGGCCTATCTGGGGCGGGTCAGCCGGGTTTTGGCCCGTCTGCCACAGGAACAACCCAGCTTTGTTGCCTCAACGGCGGATACGCAAATGGCGGCATTGGACCCGGCCACGGGTCAGGTCGCTGGGCAGGCGACAGCGAAGGTCGCGCGTCGCTCGGGTGTGTTGGCGGTCAGTGATTACGCCCTGATCGCCGTGCCGGGATCTGCGGCCTCCGGGCGGGGTGTTGTGCTTCCCGACAGTCCTTTGCCACAGTTTTCCGCCTTGCAGGCAAAGCAACAGCGCCGCAGCCGTCAACGGTTGCGCAGTGCCGCGTCAACGAATCGACAAGATTTGATCGCACAGCTCAGGGCTGAGTTTGCCGGGACGCTGTGACGGCAAGGTCCCTCAAAGCTACACAAAAGTATGTATCGCACTCCGTAAGAGAGAGGCGCTTCAACCTCCGATACGTGGAGTGTCGTCGGCTTTTTGACTATCCTGTTTGTAAATCGAGCGTGTCCTTGCGGGGGGTGAGCCCCGCAGCTTTTTGACCCCAATTGGGCGCGCCAGAACAAAAAAGGCCGAGAGTTATGACCAGTCACAGCAACAATCTCTTTTTCGACGCCGAAGCGCCGATCCTTTACGAGGTTGATGCCCATGTGGTTGGATCTTCGCCCGCCACCCGCCGGATGAAACAGATGCTGACCGCCGTTGCCCCTTCTGATGCACCGGTGATGCTGTCAGGCGATACCGGGTCCGGTAAAGAACGCGCTGCCACCGCGGTGCATGCGGCCTCGGGCCGGGATGGCAAACTGGTGGCTGTGAACTGTGCGGCGATCCCCGGCGAATTGCTGGAATCCGAACTGTTCGGTTATGAAAAAGGCGCCTTCACCGGGGCTGATGAACAGCGTGTTGGTCTGATTGAGATGGCCGATGGCGGCACGCTTTTCCTGGATGAAATTGGCGATATGCCTCTGGCGCTGCAGTCCAAGCTACTGCGTGTTTTGGAAAGTCGTGAAATTCAGCGCGTTGGCGGGCGCGAACATATCGCGGTCAACTTCCGTCTGATCACCGCGACCCACCGCCGCCTGACCGAGTCCGTTGCCGAGGGCAAGTTCCGCGCAGACCTTTATTACCGTATCAACGTTTTGCCGGTGCCGGTTCCCTGCCTGGCTGAACGTCTGGAAGAGATCCCCGAGCTGATCGACCGCATGCTGAAGGATCATACCAACCAGCATCCCCATGCCAATCTGCCGCATTTTGCCATGGACGCGATCGAGCGTCTGCAGGCGCACAGCTGGCCGGGCAACATCCGGGAGCTGCGCAACGTTGTGGACCGCGCCATCGTGATGTTCCCAGGCCGGATGCTGCACGCGGCGGAGGTGGACAACTTCCTGCTGCTCAGCGAAACTGATGGTCAGACCAATGCTGCACCGGGGCAATCCCTGCCGGTCGGTGACCAAAGCGCGGTTCTGAAATCCCTGCAGGACAACGGCCAGATCGATATCCGCCTGATCCTGCGCGACATGGAAATTTCCCTGATCGAAGCCGCGTTGAAAATGTGTGAAGGCAATGTCACCGGCGCCGCCCAGTCACTGGGCCTGCAGCGCACCACGCTGATCGAGAAGATCAAGAAATACGGTATCAAGAAAAACGGCTGACGGACCGTTCCCCGAATCCCGTCACTTCCTCCCTGTCAGACTGAAACCCGCTTCTTCGGAAGCGGGTTCTTTTTTCTTAGCTGAGGGGAGGGGGATTAGCCGTTGGCGGCTGCCGCTTCGGCATCCAGCAGGGCCTGAATGTAGGACCCGGTGCTGTTCAACTGGGTGACCATCTGTTCCATCGCGGTGAACTTTGTCAGATAACGCGCCTCAACAGTGGCGTATTTCTCATCCAGTTTTTCCAGCTCTTCTTCATTGGTGACCTGGGATTTTTCCAGCTCAACCTCGCGGACGCTCAGCGCGTTTTCGGAATCCAGCGCGTCTTCGATCCGCTCCATCAGGGAGCTGGTGAAGTTACGCCCGTAGTTCAATTCAAACTCATCGGTGCCATCAGGAACCGTCAGCGACAGACCAGACATCGGGCCGGATGGTACGATGTAGAAGGTCACACCGTCACCGGGGAACAGGCTGACCACCTCGGTAGTGCCCAGATAGGCGGTGCCAGTGTCGGGATCGCGGGTAAACTGATAGGTGCCGGACGTCGAGTTAGACGGCGGGCGGCCCGCGACAGTCACTTGTGAGTTGTCTGTGGTGACCTGGCTTTCAAACAGGGCGGCCAAGCTCATCGGGTCACTGGCAATGATCTGATCGATCTTCTTGTTGCCCAAATCATCTTCTTCGAAGGCAAGCGTGCCGTCACGCTGCATGGAAATGCCGAAGTTCGACAGGAAGGTGCTGCCTTCGCCAAATCCTTCGATTTCAGACCTCAGGAAGGACCGGATCGAGTTTTTGATGCCCTCGATTGAGGTTTCACCGGCCAGAGCACCGGCTTCGGTGCCTTCGATCACGCCGCGGGATGTCTGTTCGTCCAGCCATTCCAGCGTTTCGTTGACCTTGGCGATCAAGACTTCGGCCCGTGCGTAAAGGTCTTCGGCGTCGACCGAGGTGGTAACGCTGGCAGGGCCGCCGGTGACATCCAAAAGTTCCAGTTCCACACCGTCAATCAGGTCATCTACCTGGTTTGTGGGGCGGAACACGGTGATACCATTATATTCCAGCACTGCATCCGATGCGGCGCGGATTTGGTGGGTTTCAATGTCGGTCGCGGTGTCCAGCTCACTCAGCGCAAAATCCGCTGCCGCCCCGGTTGCGTTCACAGTGAAACGCATGCCGCTTTGCCCGCCGGTATCGGAGAGAATACCGAGGGTGAAGGTGCCATCACCCACGTCAATGACCGATGCGGTCACGCCGGCGATGCCGTCAAACTGCTGCGCCAGATCCTGCAAGGTGCCCCCTTCGGGCACGGTCATGTCAAAACCGGGGCGCTCACCGGGGTAGAAAACCGGCGGTTCCTCAGCGGTCCAGACCCCAAAATCAATGGTGACGGTGCCGCCCTGAACAGTGGCGTTTTCCGATGGGAAGCCTTTGAATTCCAGCACCTGTTCGCGGGCAAGGGCGACCACATTGATGCTTTCACTGCCTGCGGCCACTTTGGTGGCGTCCGCCACAACCGCGTTCAGGCCAGAACTTGAGGATTTGGTCTGCAACAGCGGGTCGCGGGTGATCACATCCAGCGAGGAATTCAGATCCTGCAACATCAGACGCGCCTCAGCCAAGGCCGAGATCGAAACATCTGACTCGCTCATGCGGTCTTCAATGATCTTTTTGCGTGGCGTGATTTCGGCCGATGCAAGATCTTTGGCCAGCGCCGAGATGTTCAGGCCCGAGCCGTTGGTGTTGAGGGATGTAAGAATGTCCGACATTTTACTCTCCGGTTTCCTTGCAAAACGACCGGTTTCGTCTTTTGTTTAAGGCCCCACCCGCATCAGGCGGGAAGGGCAGGGGGCCAAAGTGGCGATCAATAGCTGATCTCAATCTCAATCCGGCGGTTCTGCTCACGCCCTTCCGGGGTGGAGTTGTCGGCCACCGGCTGGCTTTCGCCCATGGAGGTGGCGGTCAGCTGGGTCGGATCAATCAGGCCCGATCCCGCCAGTTCCCGCACCACCGAGGCAGAGCGTGCCGCCGCAAGGCCCCAGTTGTCGCGGAACTGCGACCCGGCCGAGAGGGGCACATCATCGGTGTGGCCCGTGACCGTGATTGAAGAGGCTTCGTTCATTGCGGCAAAGGCAATGCGGTCCATGATTTCACGTGCGTCCTGGGTCAGATCCGCCGTGCCAGAGGGGAAGGCACCACCTGCGCCCACGGTGACATAGACCTTGCCATCACGCTGTTCGACCTGCACCAGACCTTCGCCCAGCTCACGGCGCAGTGCCACGGCCAGCTTGTCCGATGCGATGGCGGCTTTGGACTGGCCATCAATCCCTTCGGGATGGTTGGCCGCCCCTTCGGCAGCGCCGTCGCCTTCGGTTTCAGCCTCAAGCGCGTTTTGTGCCACATCGTTCAGCTTCTCGATTAACTCAGCCATCAAGGCTTCTTCGCTCAGCTCAGTTGACTGGTTCTCTGCCATCTGAGGCAGACCGTTTGACAGGTCTTCCTGTGGCATGCCGCTGTTTTCCTGATCGCGCGGCAATCCGGTCAGCGAGTCGATTTGCGGCAGACCCTCTTGTTGATCCTGGGCCAGCTGTTCCTGCGCCATCTGATCTTCGGCACCGGTTTGCTGTTGGAATTGGTTGTTCATGCCGGCCTGTTCCAGGCTGCCCTCGGTTTCCGAGGTCGGCTGATAATCCAGCACCACCTGATCGTCCTCAACCTTCGCGGTCAGCTCCCCGGCCTGCAGTGCCTGTTTCAGCAACTGCGCCAGTTCCTGCCGCATTTCATCGCGACGCTCTTCTTCGCTTTTCTCACCCTGATCGCCGGTTTGCTTCTGATCGTGATCGGAACGTTTTTGTTGATCGTCCACATCCGAGCGGATTTTGGGCTGTTCGGTGGTGGTGGTGTCCTGTGTCAGCTCTTTGGTGATGGAGGGTTCCGGCGAGGGCGAGAACTTCAGCTCTAGAACCGTGGTGCCGCGCGGCTGTTCCACCACCGGAATGTCACGCTGTACACCAAAGCTTTCGCGCAGCGAGCCCGCGATCATTTTGAACTTGGGCTGGTTGAACTCCGCAAAGGACAGAATAAGCACAAAGAACGCCATCAGCAGAATTGCGATGTCGGCAAAAGTCGCCATCCAAGCCGGAGCGCCCACCGGGGGGCACTTTGGCGGCTCTTCCTGCTTTGGTTGCTCCACAGGAACGACGGGAATGGGGATCGGTTTTTTTGCCATGATCTGTGCCTTATTATAGGGGGCTCAGTTTTACGCGTTACTTAACAGGGCGGGCGGCGTGGTTACGCCGCCAACATTTTTGCTGCGACCTTGGGCGGCAGGGCGGCCACCATCTGGTCCTGAACCGCGCGACCGGATTCGCCACGCGCAATGTTTTTCAGACCTTCCACGACCAGTTCGCGGTAGATCACTTCCTCTGCGCTGTAGACTTCCAGTTTTGCCAGGATCGGGCCGAAAATAACGTTCGCCAGAAACGCCCCATAGAGAGTCGTCAAAAGAGCAACCGCCATCGCCGGGCCAATTGCCTTGGGGTCGGCCATGTTGCCAAGCATCTGCACCAGACCGATCAGCGTACCGATCATTCCCATGGCAGGGGCGATGTCGACCCAGGACTTCACCACGTTCTGCGCATTCTCATGCCGCGTCTTCATGGATTTGATTTCCTGTTCCATCTGCTTAACCATCTTGGCTTCGTCCGAGCCATCGACCAGCATCTGCAGACCCTTCTCAAAGAACTTGTCCGGCACTTCTTTGCTTTCCAGCGCCATCATGCCCTCTTTGCGGGCCAGGTCCGACAGCTCCACCATGGTCTCAACCAGGACCGGGTGTTTCTGTGCTTTTGGCATAAAGGCCTTGGCCATTGAGCCAAAGCTGCCAAGGAAGGTGCCCATCGGGGCGGTGAACATTACGGCGAAGAAAGAGCCGCCGAACACAATAAGGAGAGACGGGAGATCGATAAACGGTCCAAGACCGCCCGCGGCGATCATTGAGCCTGCAATCATGCCCAGGGCCCCCAGGAGGCCGATAAGGGATGCGAGATCCATGGTTTTGCTCCAATCACTATACGTGACCGGGTCTGCAAGAGCCGTACCAAGCTGATTTTGGCCTACATATATATAGGAAAAACGCGTTGATTTTTTCCGACCTCTTCAGGTCAATAAAAAAATATCTTTTAAAAACAATTATTAAGTCTGTTTTTTGCGTTTTTCTTTAAACTTTTCTGCCCCGCGACGTTCCCAATTACAAGCGCAACGAAGCGCAAAACAATTTACAGCCAAGGAGACGGCCATGACTACCATCAATACCAATATTGGCGCGCTGTCGGCACAAGCGACGATGACCCGCGTAAACATGGAAACCTCGACCTCGATGGAGCGACTGTCGTCGGGTCTTCGGATTAACTCCGCAGCGGATGACGCAGCCGGCATGGCCATCTCGGAAAAGATGACCGCCCAGATTAAAGGTCTGAGCCAAGCGGTTCGTAACGCAACCGACGGTAAGAACCTGGTGGACACCACCGAAGGCGCCCACGTCGAAATCTCGAACATGCTGCAGCGTCTGCGCGAACTGTCTGTTCAGTCCGCGAACGACACGAACACCTCTTCGGACCGGAACAACCTCGCGGCGGAAGGTACGCAGCTGATCACCGAGATCAACCGTGTTGCGAAAGACACCACCTTCAACGGCATGAAAATTCTGGACGGTTCGTTCACCGGTAAACAGCTGCAGATCGGTGCAGACGCCGGCCAGACCATCAACATCGACGTTGACAGCGCGGCAGCCACCGACATCGGCGCCCACACCGTATCTACCGAAGTGAACGCCTTTGGCGGCACCGCGGCAGCTGGTTCGGCCGCATCGGAAATCGCCGGTGGTGCAACCCTGACCGTGACCGGTTATGCAGGTTCCGCAACCGTAACCACCTCGGCTGGCCAGTCGGCCAAGTCGCTGGCAGATGCGATCAACTCGTCCTCGGCTTCGACCGGTGTTGAAGCAGAAGCGATGTCCAAGGCGAAACTGTCGGGCTTCTCGGCTGCATCGGACGTGACCTTTGAAATCAACGGCACCTCGATCGGTAACGTGAACATCTCCGACACCAGCGACCTTCGTGGTCTGCGGGACGCGATCAACACCCAGTCGGGTCAGACTGGTGTGACAGCGACCATGGGTGAAAACAACGGCGAAATCATCCTGACCGATAGCCAGGGTAACGACATCGAGCTGACCGGCTATGACACCTCGGTTGACGACACCACCATGACCGTCACCGCGCTGGAAAACGACGGCACGACCGCCGCGTCGACCCCGGCCGTAACCCTGACCGACACCACTTCGGCCGTAACCTCGGCAGTGATCACCGGCCAGGTAGATATGACCTCGACCAAAGGTTTCTCGGTTGGTACTGACAACGCCGCAACAGACGGTACCCGTCACTTCGGCGCCACCGCGAACAACTCCTCGCTGGACAGCGTTGCTGAGATTGACCTGACCACTGCGGCGGGTGCATCGAAAGCGATTAAGACCATCGACGTGGCTCTGCAGAAGATTAACCAATCTCGTTCGGATCTTGGTGCGGTTTCCAACCGTCTGGACAGCACCATCTCCAACCTGACCAACATCACCGTGAACGTTGAAGCGGCACGGTCGGGGATCCGCGACGCAGACTTCGCCCAGGAATCGACCTCGCTGGCGCGTGGCAAGATCCTGTCGCAGGCCGCCACCGCGATGCTGGCCCAGGCCAACTCCAGCCAGCAGAACGTGATGCAGCTGCTCCGTGGCTAATAAGATCTAGTGTCGGAATTTCGACACTGTGACAGGAAACCGGCGTTTCGACGCCGGTTTCTTTGTTTTTCAATGACTTAGAGACCCATACTTTTGTCTGTTATACCTCCTGAAGGTGAAGTCAAACGTTTTACGTTGTTTGGGGCTAAAATGGAGAGCATCCTTGTCGACAAGGAGATGCTCATGCAAATTTCAACAGTACAACACCTTGGTCAGCGTCAATCGATTGTCATGACTGCGCAATTGCAGAAAGCAATTTGCCTCTTGCAGTACAGCAACGTTGATCTGCACTCGGTTATTGAGAGTGAAGCTGAAGACAATCCTTTTGTGGACGTGAAAGCCGGTCCCGGCGCTGACCAGCAGGGCTCGATGCGTGGCATCGGTAGCCGCTCGGGCGGGGCAGGGGCAGATCAGGGCGATATGCTGGCCAGGATCGCGGAACACGACCTCTCTCTTTATGCACATGTGGCTGCTCAGTTTGACATGCTGTTCCCGAAGCCCAGCGACCGCATGATCGCTGACGTCTTCCTGGAAGCGCTGGAACCAAGCGGCTGGCTGGGCGAAGATCTGGAGGCGATGTCCTTCCGTCTGGGCCTGTCGGTTGAAGAAACCGAAAGCTGGCTGGAGCGCGTGCAACAGGTTGAACCTTCTGGTCTTTTTGCCCGCTCGCTGGCCGAATGCCTGAAGCTGCAGGCCGAAGATCAGGGTGTGATGACTCCGATCTTTGCGGCCCTTCTGGAAAACCTGCCGAAGCTGGCCGCTGCCGACCTGAAAGGTCTGATGCGCGCCTGCAAATGCGACATGGATGAGCTGCGCCCGGCGCTGAAACTGCTGCGCAGCCTGAACCCCAAGCCGGGTGCCGATTTCAACGGTCCTGTGGCGCCCCAGCGGGCCCCTGACCTGATCGTCACCAAAGGTGCCGAGGGCTGGCAGGTTGAGCTGAACAAATCGACCCTGCCCAGCGTTCTGGTCAACGAAAAGAAAGCCGCCCAGCTGAAGCCGGCGCATGGTGATTATGTGAATGACACCCTGTCGGTGGCCCTGTGGCTGCGCCGCGCGGTGGCCCATCGCAACCAAACCACCCTGTCGGTGGGTGCTGAGATCCTGCGCCGTCAGTCGGGCTTCATGGAGCAGGGGCCGGCCGGTCTGACCCCGATGACCCTGAAAGACGTGGCCGAGGCGATCGGCGTGCATGAAAGCACCGTCAGCCGTGTGACCACGGATCTGCTGATGCAGACCCCGCAGGGCACGTTTCCGCTGAAATACCTGTTTTCGGCCAGCTTGCGCAAAGACGAAGGTGAAGAGGGCGAAAGCGCCGCTGCCGTACGTCACCGTATTCAGCAGCTGGTGCGCGAAGAAGATGCAGCCCGTCCGCTGAGCGATGACGCGATTGCCAAGATCATCACCGGTGAGGGCACCCACCTGGCCCGCCGCACCGTCGCCAAGTACCGCGACATCCTGAAAATCCCGTCGTCCTTCCAGCGTCGTCGGAACGCCGTACTGCAGGCAAGCTGAGCCGTTAGGGACTTTCGCTCAGCCAAAAGCGGAGATCGGTGGGCCGGTCTCCGCTTTTCTTTTGTCTCATGAATTTAGATGGTTAGCGGCGCCCGGGGTGAAGTCCCCTGGGCGCGCGCACCTGTTACGCGGCGGCGTAGTCGTAATCGTCTTCGGCTTCTGACTTGGGCTCTGGTTTGTCATTCATCAGAATGATCTTACCAAAGGCAAACTCATCATCCGGCATCATCGACAGATAGGTGGCATGTGCGCCCATCTCACCGCGGGCCGCGATGATCGCAAAGGGGAACATGCCGCGCTGAATACGGTCTGCGCGGATCACCTGCGCGTAGTTCTTGCGCGTGTAGTAAGACGCCAGAACCCAGAGCGAAATCGCCATCCAGAGGCCCACAGGCAGCCCTACGGCCACCATCCCCAGAAAAGCCGCCAGATGCGGCCAGAGGCGCATCTGCGCCAGCCACAGGGGCGTTGCAATCCAGACAAGGGGCGAGACGCGATGACGGAACAGATCATAGCTGCCGTCGCGCGCGCGCAGGATTTCCCAATTGTCCAATTGGCTGGCATCCACCGGGGGTACATGCGGCTCACCGGCGACGGGGCAGGGCATCCAGCGGCCCAATTTTGGCGTCACGGAAACCACGGTCAGATCAACGTCGGCACGCTGGAAATGCATCGCCACACGTTTGTTCTCCAGGGCGGAAAACCGCGCGCGCAGCTCTTTGGCGCCGCCAGTAAACGGCTGACCATCCAGGCCCACCAGCTTGTCCCCTGGCCTCAGGCCCAATGACTGGCCGGCAACGCCAACCTTCTGCAATTCAAGGTGAATTTCGGTCGGTTCAGGCGGGGGGACAGGGGTGCGCAGGCTCATGGGAAGCTAAATGGATTGCTGTTGCCAGTGGATTTCTTGCTGCTGGTTGCAGGCCGTGCCTTGGGTTTTGTTGTGGTCTTCGGCTTCGGCGTGGGTTTGGTGGCCTGCGCAGCATCAGCAAAGGTCTGTGCACGTTGCCGGCCAGCCTCGGCCGCAGCGGTGGTCAGCTGATTGGCCAGGGTCGATAGTTTCTGGCTAAGCGCCAGATGCAGGTCTGACATGCCGCCCATCACCTCATCCCGGATGGAATCCACCCGCGGGTCCATAGTTTTGGCCAGTTGCGCAGCAAAACCACCCGGACCATCCCCCAATGCGGCCATGGTCACATCCGAGTTTGACTGGATCTGCGCCTCCATCGTGGCGATCCGCTTGGTGATCCCATCAAGCGCGGCGGCCAGTTCGGTTTTTTCACCGGTCTGGGCCTCCATCATGGCTTCGGTCTTGGCGACGGTTTCCGTCAGCGTGTTCACATTCTGCGAAAACAGATGCAGCGCCTCAACATGGGTGTCGCGCGCGGTGCGTAGATCGCTGAGGGTGCGGTAGTAGACCAACCCGCTGAGCCCCGCACAAAGAGTTACGGCAACCAGCGCGCCAATGCCAAAGGGTACCAGCTTGCGGTCCACCCATTCAGCCTTGTTGGACATGGATGTTGCTTGTCGTTCCGCCATCATGGCGGCATCGCCGGCTGTATCTGCCGAGGCGAGGGCGATTTTGATCGCTTCCTGAATATCTGGCGTTTCGGTGCTCATGCGGCCACTCCGTAGTCTCTTGCCAGTTGGAGTGCATCTTCCGTGCCAATCCGGGTCAGCGGAATTGAATCAAATTGCGCGGAAAATCTGCGCTGAGACGTAGCGGAATTCTGGGCCGAATTCCGGTCCGATAGGTAAAAAATTAAGCTTTTGCGTCGTATAGGAGTCCAACAGACGAGTACATCCCCCAAGGAGTTTACTGATGACGGTATATGAGCCGACGTTTAACGATGCAGGGGCCCCCGCGACACCCATTTTAGATGTCGCGCCTTTTGCACGTTTAACTATTGGGGAGGCGAGCTATGAAATTGGCACCGTCGCGCCCGGCCAGATTGAGGTTGAGGATGACGCGCGCGAAGTGATCGCCTTTCGTGAGGATGAGCTGACCCCCTGGAAAGCGTTGAAAAACAACGTGGATGAGGGCTGGCGCCCGGTGGCGGCAGAGGTTTTGCGCAACACCCGTGACGCGCTGCATGACTATGTGGGCATGCATATGATCCGCCGCTCAGGCTCGTTCAATCCCGGCAATATGGTTTCGCTGACGCTGTTTGGGTTTGACTGGGACCTGCGGTTTTCGCGCGATGGCAAACGGGCGCAGGTGCGTCTGCCCGAAACCAACTGGTCGGAAGTGGACAAAGGCCTGATGGCCGAGTTTGAAGACAAACGTGAATTGGCCATTGCGGCCCTGTTGCGGTTCAGCCCCTCCATTCACAAAGTGTTTGAAGATGACGTTGAAGCCTGGGCGCTGCGTCTGGCGGCGGGCGCGCAGGTCATGCCGATCATGTGAGCGCCTCACATATCAGCTGAGGATATAGAACAAGCCGGGCATTGCCCGGCTTTTCTGTGTCTGGCTTTATCGCAGAGCGCAAAGTCATGCAGCAGCGGGGCAGGCGCCCAAGCGTTTCGATTAAACCCGGAACGCCCCAAACAAACAAAAGGCCGGCAATGCCGGCCTTTGTTTATCAAGTCCCCTCAGGTTCCGTCTTTTTAATTTTGACGAAACCGGTGCAGGGTGCGGGCCTCATCCAGCGACAAGCCTACCGCGGTGCTGATGTGTTCGGGGTCACCGCCCATACGTGCGATCGAAATCGCCTGTTCCACCAACCGCTCATCTGCCAGCGTCGACACTTGGGTGGCGATCTTGGCAAGTTTTTTGTTCTGCTCATTCATCAGCGTGGTTTGCGCCTTGAACTGGGCTTCCAGTCGCTCTTCGAGCGAGTCGAGCAGCTCAGCGGTCTCTTGCTTGCGCGCCGAAAACACTTTGCGCAGTTTCATGCGGTGCATCACCACAGTGAAAGCAGCGCCAAGCAGAAGTGCACTGGCAGCTAGATGGATCAGTTGGACGGTGGTCATACGTCAGCCCCTACGATAATTTTTTAACCGGCCAGTTCCAGGTAGCCCTGGAAAAGACTGTCAGTGATCTTGTCGACATCGACGGGATAGTTCCCCTCGGCCAGTTTTTCTTTGATTGAGTTCACCGCTTGGGTATCAAACGGCGGACCTGCCTTCAGCTCTTCCGGCATCTGGCTGGCGGTCGCGCTCAGCGCCACGGCGTCGGTCTTTGCCCCCGCAACAGCACCGGCTTTGGCAGGCGCGGCAGTTTGCGCCCGAGCCGAGTTGGTGCTCGTCGTTACGGATCGTGTTGCTGAGGCATTGGACGATATTTTGATCGGATCGACCATAGCTCTCTCTCTCCTATCTGAAACGTATCATTTCACGATATAATTAACGACGTAGGCTCAGTGAGTTTTAGCCCGAACGATGATTTTTTGCGGCCCCGCTACCATTCCTTTCAAAACGGTGCCACTGGATAGGTTTTTCACCTCGACGTATTCCCCTAACTCACCGTTTTGCAACGATATTCCAGGGGTCGAGATGGTCATCCCATTGCCCGAAAACTGGATCGCAACAGGCATGTCGCGACCGATCATATAGTTTTTTTGCAAGTGGCGTGCCTGAATGGGGCGGCCTTCGGACAAATTTTTAGATAATTTTTGCCCGATCACATGGGCCGGATTGCTAAAACTACCACCCGCTGTCGATTTGGAAACAACGCGCATTTCGATGTCGGCGGCGGTGATCACGCTGTCCTTTTTCAGGCTCTTGTTCAGAACCGCAACTGTCGGCCCATCAGGCCCGTCGCGTTCACTGGACGGGGCGATATAGCGGCCGGGTTTGATCGAGGTGCGAATGTGGCGGGTCCAGCTGCTTTTGCCGGAACATGTCACCTTCAGCATCGACCATTTGCCCTTTTGCGGGGTCACCGTCGGGGCGGTGGCGCAGGGCGGGTAGGGGCGACGGCTGGAGATGCTGATCTGGCCGGACACCTGCGCCCGCTGCATTGCAGCCTGCGCCAGTTCCTGCATTTCAACACCGCTGATCCCGTCGCGGTAGACCGCTGTGGTTTGCGGCAGGGCCGGGCTGGCCAGCAGGCTCAGTGCTACGGCCAATGCGGGCAGTTGTTTCAAGCCCGCACTCATTGACCGGAGTCCACGAAGCGGACGATACGACCATCAAAAACCGACAGCGGGGTGGCGGGATCGACCGGGCGCAATGTGGCGCGGTTGCCCTGCAGTTTGACAATTTCCAGCGCTTCGAAGTCGGAGGCCGGATTTTCGGTGAAGGCCAATGCCGAACGGCTGAGGCCCTGTGCTTTGCCGACGGAGACGCTGAGCGTATTGCCCGACCGTGCGACATGCGCCGCCACAGGGGTACAGGTGGCCAGATCCATCAGACCTTCGAGGATCTCGGTATAACCCTTCGACAGGTTCGCCTTTAGCCTGTGGCGTTTCTTGCCGATCGCACTGGTGATCGGGCCTTTGCCCGGCAGGGTGACGGCGTTTGACAGCTCACGCTCCGTGCGCTGGCCGGTGCCTTCGATCAACTGCAGGCGGGCCCGCAGCACCACCTGTTCCCCCAAAGGCCCCATTTCCGTGTCGATCTCAAACCAAGTGGTCAGCTGCGTGTCACCGGGGTGGGTGTGGATATGCCCACGGGTCAGGGCATTATAGTCAAAGGACGTTATTTTTCTCGGCGAAACAGGCGCTTGGCCCATGCCCATCACGTGTTTGACGTCCACGTGGTTATAACGGCTGACCCGGCGCATCGCGTCGTTGTACAGCTCCGCCCCCAATTGCGAGGTCCAGGCCGGCGCATTTGGGGAGGTGTGGATTTCAGGGGCCATCGCAACCAGAACGATCTTGCGGCGGGTGCCGCAGGCAGGGCCTTCAAGCGGCGCAACCAATGCGCGTAGTCTGATCTGAATTGTCTGGCCTGACCAGGCTTCGCCCAGTCGGTCGTACCGCAGAACCCGGCCGGCGGCGCGCATCATTGTCAGATCGCGCACCACCCGGCCTTTGTCGACGACGGTGTGGCCCTTCATGCTGACCCCGCCTGCCATGCCAGCCGAGATCAGTGCATCCGCCAGGGCGCGACGCCGTGCTGCGGGCTTGTCTTTCTTGTTGGCAGCCACGGCGTGGCCAATGACCTCAACCCAGACCGCCTGTGCTTGTGCCGCAATCGGCAGGGCAAAGGTCAGAAGGGTGGCAAACAGAACAGACAGAAGCGAACGCAGCATGGGACGTCTCCGATTAGCGGGCGGATGAGAGGGGCTTAGGCTTGGCCGCGGGCGGCGCGCAGGATGTAGGCCACCGTGTCAGGGTCCAGCGCCAGGATGACCTGGAAGCTGTCATTGCCCTTGGGCACGATGCGCAGGGTTTTGGCCCCGCGGATTTCGCCATCCACAACGGCGCGCAGATTGTCTGAACGGATCACATTGTCGCGCAGCGTGGTGTCAGAGCTCAGCTGCAGACCATGGATCTGTTCGGTCAGATCACGCATCGCTTCCATCCGGGCGGCGCGCATTGCCATCAGGCGGCGTTCGTTCAGCGATTTGCCGGGCTGAGCGCCGATTTGGCTGTAGCCGACACCGGTGATCTGAACAGGCTCAGGGGTGGGATCCATCAGCGCGCTGGCTGAAAGGCCCAGCATGGGTGCTTTCTTTTCACCTGACAACACGTCGAGATTATCCTTTGTAACCGCCAGGGCAGTGGTTTCTTGGGTCGGGGTGTCAGGCAGGGCCTGCACCGCCCGCATCGGGGCTTTGACGCAGGCTGAAACCAGCATGCTTAGCGTCAGGGCTGTGCCGACCAGCGGCAGAGGTTTGGGTATGCGCAACATGGGCGTTTTCTCCGTCGATGAGAGTTTTGCCCCAAGCTTTGCAATGGCCGTGCCAAGCCTGAGGTCCGTAGCCCGAAATTTATGCGAAATAAAATGAAGCCTCCCCTTAGGGCTGGCACGCGCCTTGCAGATTTCTTCCTCGAATGGCCCCGCCAAACCGGGGTGAAGCGAAACAAAATAAGGTGTCAAAGCAAGATGGCAGTGACCAGCGCCAATCCTGGACCAAGCGGATCCACCGCGATGCTGAGCCGTTTCGGCGGTATGGCTTTGCCCTTTGGCATTCTGGCTGTGGTGGCCATGATGGTGTTGCCGCTGCCGGTGGCGCTGCTGGACATCTTCTTTGTCTTTAACATCCTGCTGGCGCTGCTGGTTCTGATGGTTTCGCTGCACAGCTACCGCCCGATGGACTTCTCGTCGTTCCCCAGTGTTCTGCTGATCGCCACCGTTCTGCGGTTGGCGCTGAACGTGGCCTCAACCCGGATCGTTCTGACCGAAGGCCACAACGGGGCAGGGGCCGCGGGTAAGGTGATTGAGGCCTTTGGCAACTTTGTGATCGGCGGCAACTTTGCTGTCGGTATCGTTGTCTTTGCAATCCTGATGATCATCAACCTTGTGGTGATCACCAAAGGTGCCGGCCGTGTGTCCGAGGTTTCGGCGCGTTTCACACTGGACGCTTTGCCCGGCAAACAGATGGCGATCGACGCTGACCTGAACGCCGGTATCCTGACCAATGACGAAGCCCGCGAGCGCCGCGCCGAAGTGGCGTCTGAGGCTGATTTCTACGGGGCCATGGATGGTGCGTCGAAATTCGTGAAAGGCGACGCGGTTGCCGGTATCCTTATTCTGGCGGCCAATATCATCGGTGGCATCATCATTGGTGTGGCCCAGTACAGCATGGCTGTTGGCGATGCGACGCAGGCCTATGTGCTGTTGTCGATCGGCGATGGTCTGGTGGCTCAGATCCCGTCGCTGCTGTTGTCGATTGCAACTGCAATCATCGTGACCCGGGTCAGCTCGACCCAGGATATGGCGGCCCATATTGGTGAGCAGATGAACATCAGCCGCGCCTGGGTGCCGGTGGCCGCCGTGATGGCGATCCTGGGTCTGGTGCCGGGCATGCCGAACCTGATCTTCCTGCTGGCCGCGGCTGCCGCAGGTGGGGCTGCCTATTTCTCGAAGGTGCGCGACGCGCAGAAGGCGGAAACCGCCGCGGCTGAGGAAAAACAAGCGGTTCAGCAGCAGAAAGAAGAGGCCGATAAACCATCGGCCACCATCACCGCAGATGACATTACCGACTACGCCCCTGTTTCGATCCAGATCGGCTATGGCCTGATCCCGCTGATCGACGGTGGCGAAGCCAGCCCGCTGGTCTCCTCGATCACCGGGGTGCGCCGCGATGCGTCCCGCGCGATGGGCTTTGTTGTGCCGGGTGTGCGCATTCGCGATGACCTGAACCTTGAGGCCAACCAGTACCGTCTGCGCATCGGTCAGGCGATCGTTGGCGAAGACGCGGTTTACCCGGATCGCAAGCTGGCGCTGCCCGGTGGCATGTCGCGCCGCAAGCTGAAGGGCATCGAATGCACCGATCCCAGCTTTGGCATGGATGCGGTCTGGATTCAGCCCCATCAGCAGGCGGAGGCCGAGGCCGATGACTATGTTGTGGTTGAGCCTGAAGCGGTTGTCGCCACGCACCTGAGCCAGCTGCTGTACCAGCATGCGGATAAGCTGATTGGCCCGGATGATGTTCAGACGCTGTTGAACATTCTGGAACAGTCCAGCCCGACGCTGGTGGACACCGTTATTCCGAAGCTGGTGCCGCTGCACGTGCTGACCTCGGTCCTGCGCTTCCTGCTGATGGAACGCATCCCGGTGGGTGACCTGCGTCGCATCCTGGAAGGCATGGCTGACATTTCCGCACTGGGTCTGTCGCCGATGGAAATGGCCGAACGTCTGCGTCCGTCGCTGGTGCCGCAAATGCTGCAGCAGATTGTGCCGCTTAGCCAGCCACTGCCGCTGATCACCCTCAGCCCGGATCTGGAACAGATGCTGGTGCGCTCGATCCCGCAGGGCGGCACCGCCCTGATGCTGGACAACGCACTGGCGGAGAAGATCGTCAACGGTCTGACTGAGATTGGTGAGCAGCTTTCGGGCGAGGGTCGCCACCCGATCATCATCGTTGCCACGGGCCTGCGCCGTGCCCTGGCTGGTTTCATCCGTATGCACGGGCTCGACACTGTCGTGCTGGGTCTGGACGAGCTGCCCGAGGGCCGCCGCATCGAAGTTGTGAGCACCATCGGTGGTCATGACGCCGTACCGAACATGGATCAATAGGAGAGGATCTCATGAGCAAATCTATCACCATCCGCGCCGCAGACAGTGCACAGGCTATGGAAGAGGTTGTTCGCCGTCTTGGACCAGACGCGCTGATCCTGTCCTCCTCTCGCAAGGACGGCCAGTTTGAGATTGTTGCCATGGTCGAAGGTGAACCCCACCATGAGGCGCCCCTGGCCCCAGCACCCGCCAAAGAGGCGCCGGGCCTGGCAGACCGCCTGAAAGAGGCGCTCTCGGCCTCGCCCTTTGCCTCGGGTCAGCAGAAAGAGATTGCAGCCCGCAAACCGGTGAAACCTGCAGCCTCCGCGCCGGTAGAGACACCGCGCAAACCCGAAGGCGTGGCCGCAGATTCGCCGGTTGGCATGACCTCACCAGCAACCTTTGAAGCGCTGCTGAAACGTCGCTTGGAAGAGGATGGCGTGCAGGCCGACCTTTCGCCTGATGCGGCGGCCGTGAAGGCGATCACCGAACGGGCCGCGGCCAAACGCACTGAGGCCGCAGAAGCCCCGGTAGAAACAAAAGCCGACAAGCCGATTGAGTTCCGCCATGAAACTGCCGCGCCGCAGCCGAAACTGGCTGAGGTGGATGAGGCCGCCGAGGCAGACGCCCCCATCGCAGACGCCGATGATCTGGCTCCGACAGATACCGTCACCGCCGCGCCGCTGCCTGACGATGGGCTGGAATATGCCCCGCGCGTCACCGGTCTGGGCGGTTTTGACATTCCCACCCCGGTGCTGCCTGCAAATGTGGTCAGCGCCATCCGCGAAGATCTGGGCCATTTTGACCGCTCGGGCCATCTGATCGGTCTGACCAAAGCGATCGTCTCCAGCGTTCTGCCGGAACGTTCGGTGGAACCGCTGGGCGCTGGCCGTTTCTTCATTGCCGGTCCTGACATGCGTCAGAAGGCGCTGGCGGCGGTACGGATTGCCATTCGCAAACTGGATGCAGGCGAGGCCAAGCCATCGTTCTACGTCATGGGGTCAGAAGCGCGCGCTGATGCGGCCTTCCTGGCGTCCAAAGCAGAACTGCTGGGCCTAACCGTGATGCTGGTGGACGAAAAAGTCGGCCGTAACCTGCCCGACAATGTGCCGGGATCGCAGATCGTGATCCTGCCGGATGATCCACAGAAGGCACGCGAATATGCCGATAAGTTCCAGCATGATGGCGACAAGGGCATCTTTGTTCTGCCCAGCGTCTTCAGCCGGGAACTGGCGTCCAACATGCTGTCGCATTGGGCAGACAGCGACGTACAGATTTTGATGGCCAGCAATAAATATGCGCCGGTTTCTTCCGGACTGCTGGCATGTCTTTTGCAATTTAACAAGCAGGTGGCCTGGACCAGTGAAGGCGAGGAAGTCCTCGACAATCTGACTCAGGCTGATGAGGTCATCGTGTCCGATTGGATGCGGGCCTGGGTGCCGGCCGATACGGACGATGCCCCTGACGCCCACGCTGCACAGGTCGCCACGGCCCAAGCGGCACAGCTGTTCAGCAGCCATGCGCTGCAGATGCAGTAAGAGTTTGAGTGAGGAACGGTAATGATTGCGCAAAAGGGTTATACGGCCCAGACCAAGAAGGACCCGGACACGCTGGTGAAGGAGCATATGCCGCTCGTTCGCAAGCTGGCCTGGCACTTCATGGGGCGGGTCGGACAATTTGCCGAAATCGATGACCTCTTGCAGGCGGGCTATCTTGGCCTGATTGATGCGGCCCGACGTTACACCCCACAGGAAGGCGTCAGCTTTTCAGCCTATGCCGCGATCCGCGTGCGGGGGGCCATTGTGGATCTGCTCAGGCGGAACTCAAACCTCTGCCGCAGCACGATCTCCATGCAGCAAAAGGCCCGCGCCGCTGAGCGCGAACTGGCCCAGAGGCTGCAACGCGATCCGATGCCCGAGGAGATGGCCGCCGAACTGGATATGAGCCTTGAGGATTACCTGTCGTGGGAGGCGCGGTTCCAGGCCAACAAGACCCAGTCCCTGGATGAGGTCTATTCAGATCATTCGTCCTTGTTTCAGGACAACACGGTCAGCCCCGAAGATGCCACACAGCATCAGCAGATCCGGGGGATCATGCGGCAGGCGGTGTCTGAACTGCCGGAACGGGAAGCGCTGGTTCTGCAGCTCTACTACGTTGAAGAAATGAACATTTACGAGGTGGCCGCCATCATGGGCGTGACCACAGGACGTGTGTCGCAGATCAAGAAGGCCGCAATTGGCCGTCTGCGCGACCGCATGAAGGGATCTTTCTGATCCACATGCGCCTTAAGAAGTCCGCGTCAGATCTGCCTCTGACCTCAAAGACCGCTCAGCTGCATAGAAAAAGGGCCGCGTTTCGATGGAAACGCAGCCCCTTTTTCGTCCGTCCCCCTGAGGGGCAGGTGCTGTTACAGCAGGCCTTGGTCGCGGGCGGTGATCACCGCGTGGGTGCGGTTGTTGGCGCCCAGCTTTTTACAGATCGACTTCACGTGCATCTTGATGGTCGCTTCCGACAGCTGCAGCGAGTTCGCGATCTCTTTGTTCTGTTTGCCTTCGCCAAGGCATTCCAGAACGGTCTTTTCGCGGGCGCTCAGCTTGCCGACGCCTTCGCCACCTTCCGACGCTTCTTCGCGCATCAGGTCCAGTGGTACGTAGGTTTCACCGACATGCATGAAGCGGATCGCGATCGCAAGGCTTTTGGCGGGCATGGTCTTGGGCACCAGACCTGCAGCGCCTTTGGCCAGAGATTCGTCCAGAATGCGTTTGGTCGGCGTGCCGGTCAGGATGGCGACCGGGTTTTTCTTGTTCAGCTGAATGGCACGGGTCAGGCCCTGTGTGCCGTTCATGCCGGGCATGTTGTAGTCCAACAGCACAACGTCATAGCCGCCGTTTGCGGTGATCGCCGAAAGCGCCCCGTCCAAATCGGTGGTGGTGGTGACATGCATATCGGGCTGGGTGGCCAGGAACATGGACAGCACGTCCAAGATCATACCATGGTCATCCGCAATCACGACGCGGATCTTTCCGCTAGTGTCGGTCATAACGTACCCTCTTTTACCTTCGGACGTCAGAAATACTGGTTACTCAGCTATTAAGACGGCCAAAGGTGATTTTTCTTAAGCCTTATTTTCCGTTTAGATCAACAAGACGCGGCCAAGACAAGCGTGTCAGACCTGAATAGCATACTTTAGTATGTATGAGTAGACGGAAGTCTAGATTGTGAGACTCAATGGTCGGGTCTACCAATTTTACTTGTGAAATGAACGATCTATCCCCAAAAAAACATAGGGGAAGCGCATGAAAATCCGACTGCGGGATCTGGGGGGGTCTTTTGTGTCAATGTCTATGTCAATGCATCTGTCGTGCAATTTATTTTCTTTTTTTGTTGGATTTGGTCGCAAGGTCGGCGATTGATGCGGATTATGCGCGTTAGCTTGGCAGTAAGACCAAGGTTGCGCTGGTGATTTTCACGCCAAGAAATAAAAGGGTGATCTGCGCATCTGAGATGCATAGAACGCCTCGTAAGTGCCAATAGCGGTAGGTCTGAATGTTCGGACAAAGAGATGACGCCACTGAAACAACGCGCCAGAGGTTGCTCTGGACGCTTTGGGCTGGGCTGGTTGTGGCCATGGCCGTCTCTCTGGTGTTTTTCTCAAACCTGCTTGGCGCCATCAGCGACACGATGGAAGAACGCAGTGAGCGGCACGTCTATCAGGAATGGCTGTCGCATCAGCTGGATCTGGATTTCCTTGGGTTACAGGACACCCTGCGCCTGGCGCGTGAGGATGGTGTGGGCTGGAATGCCGCCGAAGTGCTGGAGATGGGGCTGGCCGATCTGGCCGAAAAGGCGCTGGCCCTGCAGGACGCTGAGGGTGTTGCGGGCTTTGCCGCGGCCAACCCTGTTGTTGCGCGTCTGATCGAAGTGCAGCGTCGGTTCCTGGACGACAATGCGGCGCTCTTGTCCTCAGGACAGGCGCTCAGCGTCGATGACATCAACCGTATGGATGTCGATCTGTCTGAATTGTCGAACCTGCGTCGGATCCTTGTACAGGACCTGATGCAGAGTGAGCTGGCCATTCGCGAGGCCGGTAACTCAACTCTGCAAAACCGGCTGCGCACCTTCTACACCGGCGGCAGTGCTGTGCTGGTCTTCCTTGCCGGACTGCTGGTGGTCAATGTGTTCATGCTGACGATGCTGCGGCAGCGGCGGCAAGCGCTGGATCGCGCCATGCATAATATGCGCACCATCGTCGAAGCGCCGCGCGATGCGGTGTTCCTGACCCGCGAAGATCTGACCATTTCCGGCATGGGCCGGTCCGGTGAGACGATGTTCGGCCTCAGCGAAGAGGATGCACATGGGCGCAAGCTGTTTGATTTCTTCGCCAATGATCCGTCGGAATTTGAACTATTTGCCGAAGCCCTGCGCGATTCCGTGGCCAACCCGACGGATGAAGCCAAACGCAGCTATCGCATTGAGCTGAACGGCCGCCGTCAGGACGGGACAACGTTCCCGGCGGATGTCGGGTTCTCGGTTGTTCGGGACCCCGAAAACAACACCGCTTACGTGGTTTCGGTTGCCGATATGTCGGACCAGGCCGAACGTGAGCTGAGCCTGATGCAGGCGCGCAATGAAGCGCTGCAGGCTGAACGCGCCAAGTCCCGTTTCCTGGCCGCGATGAGCCATGAGATGCGCACGCCGCTGAACGGTGTTCTGGCCTCACTGGACCTGATGCGGGAAACCACCACACTGGATGAGCGCCAGACCGAGCTGGTCGGCATTATAGAACGTTGCGGCGATGACGCGCTGGAACAGGTCGAAAACGTACTGGAACTGACCCGGCTGGACACGCTGGCCAACACCGCGATCAACGTCGCCCCCTTTGCGCCGGCGGCGCAGCTGCGGGAAATCGTTGACACCAACCAGCAGCGCGCCCGTCAGAACCGCAATACCCTACGCTTTGACAGCACGGTGCCTGACAACCTGCTGGTCACCGGATCTGCGATCCTGTTCCGCCAGATCATGCACAACTTTGTCTCCAACGCGATCAAGTTCACCTCTGGCGGCGAAATCCACGCCAAGCTGACCGCTGCGGATATGGGCGAAGAGATTGAGTTTACCGCCACGGTTCAGGACACTGGGATCGGTATTGAGGAGGAGGATCTGGATCGGATCTTCCGCAACTTTGAGACCATCCGCGACTCCTATTCGCATTTCCGCTCGGGGACCGGCCTGGGGCTGTCAATTGCCAAGCATTCAGCTGATTTGCTGAACGGACGTATCGATGTGGACAGCAATCCGGGGCAGGGCAGCAGTTTCACCCTTGTCGTACGCTGGCCCAAAGGTGACAGTAACGCCGCGGGCGAAGACGGTCTTTGGGGCCCGCAGCGATCGGAGGCAAACGACTCGATGGATGTTCTTGTCGTTGAAGACAATGAGATTAACCGCCAGATGCTGGTGGATATGCTACAGGCCAAGGGGCATCAGGTGACTCAGGCTGTGGATGGCCTTGAAGGGGTCTCCGCGGGCCGTGAGCGGCAGTTTGACCTGATCCTGATGGATATCTCGATGCCCAAGCTGGATGGCGTTGGTGCCACACGCATGCTACGCCAGTTCGGCAAAAGCCGGCACAGCCCGATTGTCGCGGTCACGGCCCATTCTCAGCCGGAACACATGCGGGAGTTCCTGGCGGCGGGCATGGACCGCGTGTTGACCAAACCGCTGCGCATGGCCACCCTTGAGCAGCTGTTTGAAGACATGGGGCATGTGGCCAACACCAACCACTCAGCCGAGGCAGCGCCGGCGGCTGTGCAGGATGAAACAGAACAAGAAGATGATGAAATGGCAGAAGATCTGATTGAGAAAGAGGTGTTCGACGGTCTGATCGATATGCTGGGCGGTGAGTCTGTGGTGGGCTACCTCAGCCAATTCGAAGACGACGCCAAGGACATGCTGCCGAAATACACCGATGCGATTGACGCCGGTGATTTTGCCACCGCCCGCGCCGAAGCACACCGCTGTGCCGGTGGCGCCGCAGTGATCGGTGCCGGCAAGGTGCATGAAGTGCTGCAATCAATGACCCATTCCGCCGACGACAGCGATTCTGAAAAATGTCTCGCTTTGGCTGCAGGACTTGAGGATCTGACCCGTAAAACGATGGATGCTATGCGCGCCACCATCGGGTGACGTAGGGGACCTATGCGAAAGAGTCTGCTGTCCTGTCCTGTCGCATAGTGCGCAAAGGGCTTTTCGCATGATAGATAACAGCCAAGGTGAAAACAGCCGCGCAGCACTGGCAGGATCCGGCAGAGGCGACGGGCCTCTGAAGATGGGGATCTTCCGTTGATCCAGCGTAGGTGCCGCCAGCGACTGTTTTGAAATGTCACCACTCACACGGAACCGGCCGCAGAGGTTGCCAAACTGGCGTATCTCTGCGGCCGTTTCTTTTTCAGCGCTTTGGTTTCTGTAGCGGCGTCACCGCCCGATCACGATATCGGCGCAGAGCCCACCCATTTTTGCCGACCGCGACAGCCGGAGAACCCCGCCATGGGCGCGGGCCGTATCATTGGCGATCGCCAGACCCAGACCAACACCGCCGCCCTGATCCTGATTGCGGGCCGCATCCAGCCGGGAAAAGGGTTTGACGGCCTCACTATAGTGTTCGGGATCAATACCCGGCCCGTCATCCTCCACCCGGATCCGCAGCATCTTGTCACTGAGGCGCACCGAAACCTCGGCGTTTTCACCATAACGGGTGGCATTTTCGATCAGGTTGGTCACCGCACGGCGCACCGCCATGGGCTGCAGTGACACCAGCGTTGCGGCGTCCCCATCAACCTCGCGCAGGTCCACGGCGATATTGGCGCGCTGCGCATCCTCCACGATCTGTTGCACCATCGGGATGGCCGCGACCTCTTCAAAAGGGGCGTCATTGGCGCCCTGGCTGAAGGACAGGAAGCCGTCCAGCATCTTCTGCATGTCTTCCACATCCCGCTCCAGCGGGGCGCGGTCCTCCTCTTCCAGAAAGGCCAGCCCCAGCTTCAACCGCGTCAGGGGCGTGCGCAGATCATGGCTGACCCCGGACAGCATCATGGTGCGCTGCTGAATATGGCGTTCAATCCGCGCCCGCATATCCAGGAAAGCATGGCCAGCCGCCCGCACCTCTTGTGCGCCAGCAGGGCGATAGGGGATTGAGCGTCCGCGCCCAAAGGCATCCGCCGCCTTGGCCAGCCGGGTGATCGGGCGCAGCTGGTTGCGCATGTAGATAAAGGCGATGAGGGTCATCAGCCCGCCAAAGAACAGCATGTTCACAAACAGCTGGTGCGCATTGGTGGCTGAGACCCGGCGCCGGTCAAAGGAATATCGCACCGGCCCGTCGGGCCCGTTCAGGATCAGATCAACGTCATCATCATTGGGCAGCAGCAGGGCGCGGACATTGCCCAGCATCTGCTCAAAGTTTGAGGTCACAACGATCCCTGTCAGATCATACCAGCGCCGCTGATGCACCTCAGGTGCCTCCGCCTCGCTCAGCGGGGTGATCGTGATCTCCAGCTGTTCGGCCAGCGTGGGCAGCGCCGCGGCGGGCTGATGCTGCAGCAAGACGATTTCCCGCGCGGTGGTGCGCGTCATCTGTTCCGTCACCCCGGCGAAATGGCGCTGAATAAACACCACTGAGACAACCAGTTGCAGCGTCACCACCGGCAGGATCATAATCAGCGCAGCCCTTGAATAGAGCCCGCGCGGCACATAGCGTTTCATCCAAGTAAACATCATGGGGCCACCCTAGCCTTGGGGTCCCCGGGAAGGAAGAGAGATGCAGGCGCCCGACACATTTGACGCCCCGGTGGGGCAGGCGGAATGGATGCAGGAGGGGCTGCGCCGGATCCTGGCGCCCAATCCCTCGCCAATGACCTACCGCGGCACCAACACCTATCTGATCGGCGAACGTGACATCGCCGTTGTTGATCCCGGCCCTGACAGTGCGGCGCATCTGCAGGCCATCCTGGGCGCGCTGGAACCGGGGCAGCGCATTTCCCACATCCTGGTCACCCATGCGCATCTTGACCACTCACCCCTGGCGCGCCGCCTGTCCGAGGTCACCGATGCGCCGGTGTTGGCCTATGGCGATCACCTTGCCGGACGCTCCGCGGTGATGACCCAGCTGGCGGCAGATGGCATGGCCGGCGGCGGGGAGGGCGTTGATGCCACCTTCCGCCCGGACCAGACGCTGGCGGATGGTGAGGTTGTTTCAGGCGATGGCTGGCAGCTCCAAGCGCTCTGGACCCCGGGCCATTTCGGCAATCACCTGAGCTTTGCTTTTGGTCAGGCGATTCTGACCGGTGATCTGGTCATGGGCTGGGCATCCTCGCTGGTGTCGCCGCCCGATGGTGACCTCACGGATTTCATGCGCTCCTGCGAACAGCTGCGCCAACGCCCGGCCGAGATCTATCATGCCGGCCACGGCGCCCCGATTGAGGCCCCGCATGCGCGGCTGGATTGGTTGCTGTCACACCGCCGCAGCCGCGAGTCACAGATCCTTGCCGCACTTGACGGGCAGGGCGCAGATGTCAGCAGCCTCACCCGGGAAATCTACACCGATACCCCCGCCGCATTGCTGCCCGCCGCAGAACGGAACGTCTTTGCACATCTGGTTGATCTCTATGGGAAAAACACGGTTTTTTGTGAGGGCGTATTGTCGTTCAAAGCCCGTTTTTCACTGCGTTAACCAAGGGAAAAACGTGCAGATGATTTTTTTTGAAAAAATCTGACAAAACCCTCTTGCGGCCCGAAATGCCTATAGCTATACACCCCCTCACACGAGATGCTGCACAGCATCGACACAGTGTTCCGGCGTAGCTCAGCGGTAGAGCAGTTGACTGTTAATCAATTGGTCGTAGGTTCGATCCCTACCGCCGGAGCCATAAAAAGCCCTTAAGCCTCAACGGCTTGAGGGCTTTTTTGTTTGTGCGTCTTTTTCCCACAATCCTTCCCGACAATAAGCCGGGTAAACGGAAACGAGCCCCGGGGGGCTCGTTTGTGATCTCTATAGACTGAGGTATCGCTGGCCGATGCCTTTAGTCTCGCGCCAACAGGAACTCCGCCACCGCCTGATAGGCGGGCAGGGAGGTTGGGTCGATGAACCCATTTTGGGCCTGCGGGAAAGAGGACAGGCGCACCACAACCATTTCCGCGGTGGGGTCAACATAGATCGTCTGGCCGTGGACCCCGCGCGCTGCGAAGGCACCGTGGTCATTGTGGAAGACCCAGTATTGGCTGGTGTAGCTGCCGTTCTCGATCGTGGGGAAGCCCATGAATTTTGACTGATCCCCCCCGGCTTTGATGGTTTTGACCACATCGGCCGGGAACAGTTGCGTGCCGTGGGCGTTGCCTTCGTTCAGCAGCAGTTGACCCAATCGGCCCAGATCCCGCAGCCCTGCGGTGACGCCGCCACCGGCAAAGGGCACACCCATCGCATCAACGGTTTGATAAGCGTCCTGTTCCATACCCAGCGGCCGCCACAGACGTTCCGAGGCCAGATCAGTGACCGATTTTCCCGTCACCCGGCTGATGATCCAGCCCAGCATGTCCGAATTGATGGTCTTATAGTGGAAGGCATCGCCATGATTGCCCTCTGGCTGCACCTGCTGCAGATATTGCCAGTAGCCATTGGGGCCTTCATAGCCTTCGGCCTTGGGCAGGGGGCTGGCGGCGGCGGAGTAGAGCCAGATATCGGCGTTGGGGTCTGAATAATCCTCAGAATATTTCACGCCGGTGGTCATATCCATCACCTGCCGCACCGTGGCGCTGGCAAAGGCGCTGTCACCAATCTCCGGGATGATGTCGCGCACCAGCAGGCTGTCATCCAACACACCTTCGCTGACCAGGATCTGCCCCAACAGGCCGGTGATGGATTTGGTCATCGACATGATGGCGTGCTTGCCATCCTCTTTCAGGCAACCAAAGTAGCGTTCATACACCACTTCACCCTTGTGAATGATCAGCATCCCGTCGGTGTAATTGGTATAAAGCGACTCCTCCCAGGTCATCGGGCTGTCGCTGTTCATCGGCGTGAAGGTCAGCGCATCGATGGTGCCACGTAGCGTGGCAAACTCAGCCGCGGAGGGGTAGTTCAGCGGGCTTGGCGCGCCAATGCCGCGGCTGATTTCCTTGGTCGGCAAAAACTCCCGCAGGTGGCAGACTGACCAGCGCAGTTTGGGGAAACTGAAGTAGTTGGAATCCGGCTGGGTGATCATTTTGTCGGCCGGTGGCGGGAAGCCCTGCATCCAGCCCATGACGTTTGGATCAGACTCCTGCGCGCTCAGCGGTTTTGACTGGGCTAAGGCGGGGTTGAGCGCCCCCGCCATTAGAAAAGCACCTGCAGCCAGGGCCATGAGCCTAGAAGTTGACAACGACATTCACAAATCCTCCGTTCCAATTGTCAGCATTTCCACCAGCAGCATCGTTGATCCCAGTCCCGGGAAGGGAGATGGAGACGCCAGCGGTCAAATAGGTGTTGCGGTTAATAATTCGGTTGTATTCCACGAAGAAATCATCGGCGAGATGAGCATCCGACACCCCGCTGACCACCACACCATTGGCATCCACCCGGGTGCCCTGACCAAATTGGATCGGGCTGTTCAGCTCATCCGCGCGGATGTGGGAATAGCGGAAGGTGACGGTGTCTTTCGGGCTGGGTTTCACCTGCAATGCTACTGAGAGCGCATTGACGTTGGAGTTGATAAAGGTCGAGGCAGACTTTGACCCCGTCGCCCAGGCGCTGGGACTGCCTTCGTAATACAGCGGATCAAACCGTTCCAAGGCGGTGGTGTCGGGATCATCGCCGGAGAAGGTTTGATATCCAAGTGTCAGCACAGGTGACCAAGCCATGCCTTGGAAGGCATAGCTTGCCGTGACGCGCCCTGCCCAGGCCTCCAGATCGACGGTGTCGTTCCACTGGTAGGCGTAGTCCCCGGTGAAGGTCCAGTTCGCCAGAGCCCCGGCAAAGGGGGCGGTTTTACCATAGAGGTTGATCGTATTGGTGCCTTCGCGTGCACCAGTCAGCACAGACGGTGCGCCAATGCCACCCGGTGCGGCCTGCGGGTAGGGGGAGCCTGAGTTCAAAACATGGATGTAGGTGGCACCCAGATAGCTGCCTTGGGCCCTATCGTGGCGCAGATCAATGCCCGCCAATTCATTACCCGCATCGGTGGAGGGCAATTCATTGGGATCAATGTAAAACACTGTACCGGTTAGCCCATTGCCCGAAAGCTTGGCGATGGCCGACATTTCCCAGGCCTTGCGGGGGCCAAGTTTCAGCGCGCCCCGTTCAAACCCGCTGGTGGCCCCGTTTGAGATCAACATCCCGGTGCCAAGCTTCAGTTCGCGCGGCCCCACCGATACATCGTAGCTCAGGCCGGCCCCGGCGGTGCCGCGAATGCCGACGTAGGCTTCCTCCAAAGTGGTGGCACCGGTATCGCCGGTGTCAAAGGCGTCCGTGCCCCAGGTGTAGGAGGCAACAGCGGACAGTTTCCCGTAGATCGTGGCGCCTGTATCAAGCGTGTTTTCAAAGCTGATGCCGGGTTTGACATAGGCTTCGACCCAGCTGGTATCGGGCCCGAAATCCAGACCCGGTGTGATCGCCTGTGGCAGGTTCCAATAGAGGTTGGATTCAACAGGGAAGTTGATCCCCGCCTGCAAGTGGCCGCGCACCTTGGTGCCGTTTTGGTCGTAAAACAAGAACGGGTCGCGATCCTGCGCCGCAGCCGATGTTGTGATCAACAAAGGGGCAATTGTCGCGGCGCCAAAACAGCGGGAAATAAAGGTGCATGCATAATTGTAAGTGCCTGAAAGAGATTGTCTAAATCTGGTCATGATAAGATTCCGAAAGTCTTTAACAAAAACACTTAAAGGTGAACTAGGTCAGCATGCTGGGTGGTCAAGGGAATGAAACTTGATCCGCGCACCGTGTTGGCTTCGTGATTTTATTGATCTGTAAACTTTGTGTTTTTTGTAGATCATGACGTGTTCTGACCCCCTCAAGGCGGCGCGGGTGGGCCGCAGGCCACTGAGAGGTGTTCTTTTGCCGACGATCGAAGTGGGGTTTGCGGGGGGTAAATTGCCGTGCAATCCTGCTGGCAATCGGTGTCCGCAAAAAAATTGCGGCTCTGGGGCAAAGGCGTTAGACTCTCCTCAGATAACAAACAGCGGTGTGGGCAGTATTTTCAAGAACACCGCGACAGGGTGAGGCTTGCGCAATGCATTTGCTTTATTTGATGCGGTATTCTTTTTACGGCCAGTCTGGCTGGCGCGGTGAGGCGAGCCGTGATCCCGAAAAGCTGTTTTCGCCGGAACGGTTGGAGCAACGGGAATACTACCTGCGCAAGGTGGCGCTGCCGTCGCTGCGGGATCAGACGGATCAGGATTTCAACCTGATTGTGCTGTCCTCCACCTTGATGCCGAAACCCTATCAGGACCGCCTCAAAGAAGTCTGCAATGACATGCTGGGGCCGCGCGCCCATGTGATCTTCCGCGAACCGGATTCGACCTCAAAGGTGTTTCAGAAATACCGTTGGCAGACCTTCAACCGCTATGCTCACACGGCGCAGATTGTGCTGGATGATGATGATGCGGTGGGGGTCGATTTCACCGCAGACCTGCGCGGTGAGGCAAACGCTGCGGTTGCGCTGCGCAAGGCGAACCAGCCCAACTACGTCTTCCTGTCTTGGCCGCGGGGCGTCACCGCGCTGTTTGAGGATGGAAATCTCGAGCTTATCCCGCGCAACGTACCGGCCACCAATCTGGGGCTGACGGTTGTGGCGCCAACCGAAAGTCACCGTAGCCCGTTCCGTGTCGCCCATCACAAGGTGCTGGAGCGCCGCCCGGTGCGGGTCATTCACACGCTGGAACCGCAGTATATCCGCTCGGTCCATGCCAGCAATGACAGCAAAGGGCGCCGCGGCACGGAGCCTGTGAAGGCAGAGACCTTGCCGATGCTGTTCAAAACCTTCCCATTGCTACGCGATATGAAAGCGGATTGGAAAATGCGCCCGGAAATGGCGGCTTTGGCTGAAGCCTAGAGGCTCAAAATACCTGATTGGCAACCGTCGCCCCGTGGATATTTGAAACGCCAAAAGGGCGCGGTCATGGTTGACCGCGCCTGAGTTTTAGAACCCGTTCGTCCTGCTGCCTTATTCGGCGGCGTATTTTGTCAGATTTTCATCTTCCAGCATCTTTTGCACCTGTGCCGCCATTTCGGGGCTGAGGCTGGAGAGATCGAAATCTGCCATCGCGGCTGCCATGGGCGAACCGGTGTCGCGCAGTTTGAAACGGCCCAGCTGGGCGCGCATCATGCTGGTGGAGGAGGAGAGCTCCTCCGCACCGGCTGCCAGAGACGAAGACTCAGTGTCGGTGGTGGCGGCGTTGGTGGCAATTTCACCAACTGAGTTTGAGATATGCGACACCGCGGACTGCTGTTCACGGGTGGCCACGTTGATCTCATTGACCAGCGACTGCACATCGTCAAAGGCATCCGACAGCGAACGGAAGGCGGTGTCCATATCGTTGGCGATCTTTACCCCGTCCTGAATGGCCTGGGTCGAATCCTCGATCAGCGATGTGGTTTCCTGCGCCGCTTTGGCAGACCGACCGGCAAGGTTGCGCACCTCTTGGGCCACAACGGCAAAGCCGCGACCATACTGACCCGCACGGGCCGCTTCCACCGCAGCGTTCAGCGCCAGCAGGTTGGTCTGGAACGCAATCTCATCGATCACTTTGTTGATCGAGGCAATGGAGCGTGCCTTGGCATCGATACCGTCCATCGCGCTCAGCAGATTGGCCATGGTCTCGCTGCCTTCGGTGGCTGTCTGGCTGGCAGAATTGGCCACGTCATGCGCCTGATTGGCCGCATCTGAGGTGGCGCGCACCATGCTTTCGGTCTCATCAAACGACGAGGAGATTTCATCGATCGCCTGGCTGGTCCGCTCCGCGCCCATCGACAGGGTCGAGGAAGACGAAGAAACCATTTCCGAGGATTTTGAAATCTCCTGAATCTGGGTGTTCAGCTCACCAATCATGTTGCTGAGATCGCCAAAGGCCCGGTCAAAGGTTTCCAGAACCTCGCGGTATTCGCCTTGGAACTTCTTGGTTTCAATGGTGATGGCCAGATCGCCGTTCACAATCGATTCCGAGGCTTTGCGGATCTCGTTGGTCAGCCCGTGGAAACTGTCGCGCACCATATCAAAGCTCTGATTGATATAGGCTTTCTCGCCGGGGAACTGTTCCAGTTTGTGGTTGAAGTTGCCGCAAGCGTAGGCTTCGACGGCCTCGACCATCTGGTTTTGCAGATGCATATGGCCGCTCACCATCGCGTTCACGGCTTTGGACACTTCTGCCAGCCCGTCGGGGTAATTGGCTGAGGCGATGAAGGTCCCGGTTTCGCCGCGCTCATGGGCGTCGCCCATGGACTTCACGTCTGCCAGGAAAGCATCCAGATCTTCCTTTGCCTGCAGTTCAGCGGTGCGGTCCTGCCACTCCACCACAATTGCGTCCAGCGTGCCATCTTCTTTGAAGTTGGGCGAAGCGTGGAAGGACAGGTGAGTGTTGCCGATCTTGAACTTGCCCAGATGGGTGTCGCTCATCGCGGCAATCAGCTTGTGCTGGTAAGACGGGTTCTTGTGAAAGACGTCAATCTTTTTGCCGATGATATCGCTGGCGCTGAAATGGGGCAGGTCACTTTGAATGTCGGCCTCAAGGCTTTGGAACATTTCAAAAGCAACGGTGTTTGCGTAGCGAATGACGAGTTGGTCGTCACACACCATGATCGGGCAGCTGAGGTGTTCGTAGGCCGCGTAGGCTAACTGCTGCGACAGATCACTGGTGTCATGGGTAGTGGGGTCTACTGACATCGTAAATCTTTCTGGACTGGTTAACGGGTGCACGTTTCTTGCAAGCATACTAACGACCTGAACGCGCAGGGTCTTAGCTGGGGGTATCTCGTCAAGGTTGAGGGTGTGGTGGCGCAGATCTCCCATGCGCAGAAAGGCGGCCGGATGTTGATTTCCAAACCCGTTCTCAATTGTTTCATTTTATAGGGAAATTGCTGCCTTGGTCGGGCTTGCGGTATATTTCCCAAGTGCTTAGCCAACTCTCGCATGCGCAGCGAACCCATACCTTTGAGTTCGCCAAATCTGGTAAAATAATTTTTCTAACCTCGCGCAGGGCGGCAGCAATCAATGGGTCCTGAGCCTAGGCTTTTGCAGTGTTTTGCAGCTGCAGCACGGAAAACATGGACATGTGGCCGCCATTGGTCTATCGGAGGCGCCAAATTACCGGTGGCACTCGGGGGATCTATCTATGAGCCAGGGCAAGAACGGTCTGACCTACGCAGACGCAGGTGTGGATATCGATGCAGGGAACGCGCTGGTCGACCGCATCAAGCCAGCGGCCAAGCGGACGGCCCGCTCGGGTGTGATGGCAGGTCTTGGCGGCTTTGGTGCGCTGTTTGACCTGAAGGACGCAGGTTATAAGGACCCGATCCTTGTGGCTGCCACTGACGGTGTGGGCACCAAGCTGCGCATCGCCATTGACACCGGCAACGTAGACACTATCGGCATCGATCTGGTCGCCATGTGCGTCAACGATCTGGTCTGTCAGGGCGCTGAGCCGCTGTTGTTCCTGGACTATTTTGCCACTGGCAAACTGGAACTGGACAGCGCCACCCGCATAATCAACGGCATCGCCGCTGGCTGTGAACAGTCCGGTTGCGCGCTGATCGGTGGGGAAACCGCTGAAATGCCCGGCATGTACAGCGAAGGTGACTTTGACCTTGCTGGGTTTGCCGTTGGCGCAATGGAACGCGGTGCGGACCTGCCGGTGGATGTGAAAGCCGGTGACGTTCTGCTCGGCCTCGGCTCCAACGGGGTGCATTCCAACGGCTATTCGCTGGTGCGCAAACTGGTGGAGGTCTCGGGCCTTGGCTGGGATGCAACCTGCCCTTGGGATGACAGCCAGACGCTGGGCGCGGCCCTGCTAGCGCCGACCCGCCTTTATGTGAAACAGGTGCTGGAGGCGATCCGCGCCGGCGGCGTGCATGCGCTAGCTCATATCACCGGCGGCGGCTTGACCGAAAACCTGCCGCGTGTGCTGCCCGAAGATCTGGGCGCCACCATCGATCTCAGCAGCTGGGACCTGCCGCCTGTGTTCAAATGGCTGGCCGCAACCGGTGGCATGGAAGAGGCCGAGATCCTCAAAACCTTCAACTGCGGCATCGGCATGATCCTTGTTGTCGCCGAAGAGGAAGCCGAGGCACTGACCAAAGTGCTGGAAGCGGCCGGTGAGACCGTGACCAAACTGGGCGCGATCACCGAAGCGCCCGGCGTCGCCTATGAGGGTTCGCTGCTGTGACCAAACGGGTTGCGCTGCTGATTTCGGGCGGCGGCTCGAATATGGTCAAACTGGTCGAAAGCATGCAGGGCGATCACCCTGCACGCGCTGTCCTTGTGGGCTCCAACGATCCTGAGGCAGGGGGGCTGAAAAAGGCCGCTGCCATGGGGATCGAGACCTTTGCCGTGGATCATCGCCCGTTCAAAGGCGACCGCCCGGCCTTTGAGGCCGAGCTGCAGCGCCAGTTGGAGACCGCGCAGCCTGATATCATCTGTCTGGCCGGTTTTATGCGGGTGCTGACCGAAGGCTTCGTGCGCAACTGGGACGGGCGGATGCTGAACATCCACCCCTCACTGCTGCCGAAATACAAAGGTCTGCACACCCATAAACGCGCTTTGGAGGCCGGCGATGCCGAGGCCGGATGTTCCGTGCATCTGGTCACGCCAGAGCTGGACGATGGCCCAATTCTGGGTCAGGCGCGGGTTCCGGTTGAGGCGGGGGATACCCCTGACACTTTGGCCGCGCGTGTTCTGGTGCAGGAACATCTGCTCTACCCGGCAGTCTTGCGCCGTTTCGCGGCAGGGGACCATGCGCCGCTGATGCTGGGCTGAAGCGCGCCTTCTGACCGCTGTCGCCGGGCAGAAATGCCGCAAAACACCGTAAAACCCTCATTTGAAGGCCTTTGCTGGCTTTGCAACCGTGCTGCAATGGCGTAAGGCTTTCAAATCCACCATACCCAAACGTCAGGGATGGTTGGTTTGATCCCGCGGGATGACCCCGCAGCCCTTTAAAGAATGAGGCGAAAAGCTCTCTGATGAAGACGATTACAACGACCGAGGCGCTGGCCGAATACTGTGCAGAGGCCCGCAAACATCCCTACGTGACGGTCGATACCGAATTCCTGCGCGAACGCACCTACTACTCCAAACTCTGCCTTGTGCAGCTGGCCATGCCCGGCGACACCGATGACAATGCTGTGCTGGTCGACCCGCTGGCCGATGGCATCTCGGTTGCGCCGCTCTTGGAGCTGTTCAAAGACACCAACGTTGTCAAAGTGTTCCACGCCGCCCGGCAAGATCTTGAGATCTTCTTTGTGGAGGCTGGCGTCTTCCCCGAACCGCTGTTTGACACGCAGGTTGCGGCGATGGTCTGCGGCTTTGGCGAACAGGTGGGCTATGAAACCTTGGTGCGTAAGATCGCCAAGCAAAGCCTTGATAAAACCTCGCGTTTCACCGATTGGTCGCGCCGCCCGCTGACCGATGCGCAGAAGAAATATGCGCTGGCGGATGTGACCCATCTGCGGGTGATCTACGAATACCTCTCGGCCCAGCTGGAAAAGACCGGCCGCGATGCCTGGGTGCGCGAAGAGCTGCGGATCCTGACCAATCCCGACACCTATATCATCCAGCCGGAAGATGCCTGGAAACGGGTCAAGACCCGCACCACCAGCGGCAAGTTTCTGGCAGTGGTGCGTGAGCTGGCAAAGTTCCGCGAAGCCTATGCGCAGGAACGCAACGTGCCACGGTCGCGGGTGTTCAAAGACGATGCGCTGGTGGAACTGGCCTCAACCAAACCTGCCAATATGCAGGATCTGGGACGCTCGCGCCTGTTGTTGCGTGAGGCCCGCAAAGGTGACATCGCCAATGGCATTCTGGCCGCAGTGAAGGCCGGTGTGGACTGCCCGGCAGACAAGATGCCGAAACCCGATACCAGCCGTGACAAGCTGCAGGTCAACCCGGCGCTGGCGGATCTGCTGCGGGTTCTGTTGAAGGCCAAGACCGAACATGCCGGCGTTGCCTCGCGGCTGATTGCACCGGCTGCAGATCTGGACGCCATCGCGGCAGGTCTGCGCGATGTTCCGGCGCTGCAGGGCTGGCGCAAAGAGGTGTTCGGTAACGACGCGCTGCGTCTGTGCAACGGCGAAGTAGCGCTGGCTGCCAAAGGCAAAAACGTCAAAATCATTGAGCTGTGACCGGCCACTTTGACGTTGCTGAGATCGCGCCGCAGATAGGCAAAAAAGAAGGGGCCGCATGGCCCCTTTTTCGTCTTTTCCGATCGCTCTGGCTAGATCAACATCGGATCAGCGGCGGCGGCTGCTCAGCCCGTTTTCCGCCCCCAGAACCTGCAGGCTGCGCACACCTTCCAGCGATTGATCGCTGACAAAGGTTGCCGCGGTGATCAACCGGGTCCGCTCACTGCCGACAGTCGTTGCACCGGGCAGGGCACGCAGCTCATAGGTCAGCACGCCGTCCACCGGTTTGCCGCTGTTGAGCGGCTCCATCCGGACGTCCCAGGACCCCTGGTTTGCCGCCACACCGGTCACCCGCAACACCGCGCCACCCGGGGTGCGCTCCACCTTCAGCTCGCGAATAACAGCGACCAGTTCACCGCGATAGGTTTCATCGCGGGCGGTGATGGAATTGCGTTTTGGAATCAGCGGGTTGACCGTGGCCGTTGGGTCTGCAGCTGCAACCGGTTCGGCGCGGCCAAACCAATTCAGCGGGTTCAGGCGCGACTGGCCACAGCCCACCAGCAGAACCGAGGAAATCAGAAGAACCGAAATGGATTTTTGCATAGGCCTGCCTGTCATCTCTTTGCTTCTGGGTACCCTATCATGGGCCAGTTGAAAAGACGCTTGCGCGCTTTGCCTCGCAGATCGGCGCTTTGTTGTGCTTTGGGCTGGACCTTTGGGGCCGCTGTGCCTAACTGGACAGGTGCAAGACCCCGCCGAATTCAGGAGAGCCCCCATGGCCAGCGCCGCCTTTGAAGAGATTGTCGAAGACTTTGAGTTTCTGGACGACTGGGAAGATCGCTACCGCCATGTGATTGAGCTGGGCAAGGCGATGACGGGCCTTGATGCGGCGCTGCAGGTGCCTGCCACTAAAGTGGATGGCTGTGCCAGTCAGGTCTGGCTGCACCCGGTGATTGAGGGCGGGGTGTTTCGCTTTGAAGGTGACAGTGATGCGATGATTGTGCGCGGCCTGATTGCGGTTCTGCGCGCGCTTTATAATGAGCTGCCGCTGGCTGAGGTCGCCGCGGTTGATGCGCGCGCTGAATTTGGCCGGTTGGGCCTCAACGATCACCTCTCCGCGCAGCGCTCAAACGGGTTGCGGGCGATGATTGAACGGATCCGCGAAACCGCGGCCGCAGCCGCCTAAACCGCTTTCAACGTTTTTTAAATACTCCGGGGTTTGGGGCAGCGCCCCAATCCTCGCGGTCAGCCTGCCGCGCCGTTCAGCGTCTCCAGCGCCGCCGCCAGGTCGCCATACCCCGTCATCCGCAGTTCAAACGCCAGCCCCAGGGCCTCGGCCGCGGCTTCGGCCTTGGCGGTCAGGGCGGGATCGTCGGTCTGCGCCAGATAGATCAGCTTCTCATAATTGCCGAAATACATCTCGGCCAGCTCCGGATGCCGGTCGAGGCCGAGGGGTTTCACCACAAAGGTGTCAAACTGCCGGGCCAGAAAATCGGTGAGGAAGAAACTGGTCACCTCACCTGCGGCCTCAAACGCTTCATTGCCGGTGAAGAAACTGTAGCAATGTGGCCCTGCGATCATCTCCACACCCGCGGCGTCACAGACCGCCTGCAAGGCGCCACCGGTGCCGCAATCAGCGTAGGCCATGAAAATCTGCCCGTAATCCCCACGGTGTTTGTCGATCGCCTCCTGCGCGGCAGCGGCGATTTTTTCGGGGTGATTGTGCAGGATAGCGGGCAGGCAGGTCAGATCCATATGGGACCAGCCATTCAGGTCGCGCAGCGCCAGAATTTCCCGCGCCAGCGCACCACAGGCGATGATCAGCACCCGCCCCCGACCTGAAGATGACCCCGGAAGAGGTGCCAGGGTCTCGGAGGTGAGGGTGCTGTCATCAAACCGCGTCATAGGGGAGACGCGGCCTTAAGCGCTCATCTGGTTGTGTTTGCGGGCGACATATTCCTTGGCCATCTCCACGGCCACCGCAGCATCACGGCAGTAGCCGTCAGCGCCAATCGCTTTGCCGAACTCTTCGTTCAGCGGCGCGCCACCGACCAGAACGATGTAGTCATCGCGCAAGCCCTGTTCGATCATCGTGTCAATCACGACCTTCATGTAAGGCATGGTGGTGGTCAGCAGCGCCGACATGCCCAGGATGTCGGGTTTATGTTCGTCCAGCGCTTCCATATAGGCCTCAACCGCGTTGTTGATGCCGATATCCACCACCTCAAAGCCAGCGCCTTCCATCATCATCGAGACAAGGTTTTTGCCGATGTCGTGGATGTCGCCTTTAACCGTGCCGATCACCATCGAACCCATGCGCGGCGCGCCGGTTTCCGCCAGCAGCGGCTTCAGGATCGACATGCCGCCCTTCATGGCGTTTGCCGCCAGCAGAACTTCGGGCACAAAGAGGATCCCGTCGCGGAAGTCATGGCCCACAATGGTCATGCCGCCCACCAGCGCTTTGGTCAGGATGTCATAGGGCTGCCAGCCGCGTTCCAACAGGATGTTGACCGCTTCTTCGATCTCTTCCTTGAGACCGTCGTAGAGGTCGTCAAACATCTGTTGAACCAGTTCCTCATCATCGAGGTCCGACAGGATGATATCGTCTTCGTCCGACATGGCGCGCTTCCTTGACTTGCTCTGCCCTGCAAATTTCGGGCAGGGGGATCCGGCTGGGGGTAGGGCCCGCAGGGACTGCGGGCGGTGTTTCTCTCTTCTCTTTGGCGGTTTTGTGCCCCTTTGGTCTGGGCAATTTGCGACTTGGCGAAGGACAGTTGCGACCTGAGGGTCTGAAATTTTGGTGATTGTCCTGTGTCTATAAGGCGCTAGGCAGGTTTTGCCGGTCTCAGACCACGTGGTCTTGCGTAATGTTCGCTAAATGTTCTATTTTGGTGTCATGCACAGGAAACCCGCCCCAGATGACCCGGCGCCGCCGCAGCACGCTGCGATGCCCATTGCGCCGCAGCGGCGTCGTGGACGGGCGGCGGCCAGCAATGACAGCGGCCGGTTTGAACGGTATGAGCGGATGCCCTTTGATGACGGCTGGCAGGACGGCCAGACTGTGGCGGAGGAGGCGCGGATCGTCACCGAGGTGCGGTTGGAACGGCCCAAATCGCTGATCACTTACAACCGGTCGCCGGATCTGCCCTTTGACCGTTCGATCAATCCCTACCGGGGCTGTGAACATGGCTGCATCTACTGCTTTGCCCGACCCAGCCATGCGTATCTAGGCCTGTCCCCGGGGTTGGATTTTGAAACCCGCCTGATCGCCCGCACAGGCGCGGCGGAGGTGCTGGCACAGGAGCTGCAGCGCAAATCCTATCAGGTTGCCACCCTGGCCTTGGGGACCAATACGGATCCCTACCAACCGATTGAGCGAGACATAAAAATTGTCCGCAACTGTTTGAAAGTGCTGCGCGATTTCAATCATCCTCTGGCGATTGTGACCAAGGGCACCTTGGTGGAACGTGACATTGATATTCTGCAGGACATGGCAGCAAAGGGGCTGGTGAGGGTGGGGATTTCGCTGACCACCTTGGATGCCGATCTCAGCCGGCGCATGGAACCCCGGGTGCCCAGCCCGAAACGCCGCCTGCAGATTATTGAACGGCTCACTGCGGCGGGGATCCCGGTGCGGCTGATGGCATCGCCCATGGTGCCGGGGCTGTCTGATCCTGAGCTGGAGGCGATCCTGACCGCCGGGCAGGCGGCCGGGGCACGTTCGGCCAGTTGGATCATGCTGCGCCTGCCGCGGGAGGTGTCACCGCTGTTTCAGGACTGGCTGGCAGAACACTACCCCGACAGGGCCGGTCGGGTGATGGCCCGGCTGCGCGAAATGCATGGCGGGCAGGCCTATTCGGCTGAATGGGGCAAACGGATGCGCGGCGAAGGGCACTATGCGCAGATCCTGTCGCACAGGTTCAAACTGGCGGCCCGCCGTCTGGGGCTGGATCAGCCACAGCCCGGCCTGCGCTGCGATCTGTTTGCGCCCCCGCCGCGCCCCGGCGATCAGATGGCGCTGGACCTATGACGCCCTCCAAACGCTTTGACCGGTTTAAATTTCTGGATTTACCGTAGTTTCCCTGTGTAGGTTGGCAAAAAGCAGAGGCCCCTATGCGTAGATATCTTCCATCGCAGAAATGGCGTGACCTTGGGATCATGGGGGTGATCCTATTGCTGATGTGGATTCCCGCCGCCGAATTTGAAGCCTTTGAATGGCTGCATTCCTTCACTCGTGCACATGAAACCTGGGAACTGGATGAGGTCATCCTGATCGTCCTGCTGCTGCCCCTGCCTTTGGCGTGGTACGCCGTGCGCCGCGCACGCGAGGCAACGCGGCTGGCTCAGCGGGCGCTGGAAAACGAAAGGGACCTGTCACATGCGCGCAAAATTGACAGTCTGGGCACGTTGGCCGGTGGGCTGGCGCATGAGTTGAACAACCAGCTGCAGCCGCTGGTCGGATTGTCTGAATTGCTGGAGGCCGAAACCCCCGATGAGGATCCAAGGCGGCGACAGGTTGAACTGATCTATGCCGGATCGTTGAAAGCACGCGAGTCTGTGGACCGTGTGCTGCGGTTCGCCCGGCGCGAGGCGGCAGGCTTTGTTGTGCACGACACGAGTGAGGCGATGCGCTCGCTGGTCGAGCTAATGCGTCTCAGTTGCCCAACCACCGTTAAGATGACTGTCAGCCTGGCCGATGACCTGCCACCCTTGGGCATGGCATGGGCCGATGTGGAAAGCATCGTGATGAACCTGTTTTCAAATGCAGTTGCGGCGATGGATGGCACAGCGGGTCAGCTGGACATTCGCCTGCATCCGCCCTTAGGGCCAAACCCAAACGGCCACGCGGCGGTGTTGACCGTGTCAGACACCGGGCCGGGCATATCCGAGGCGCTGCAACAGCGGATCTTTGATCCCTATTTCACCTCCAAACCGCTGGGCGCGGGCACCGGACTGGGCCTTTGGCAGGTGCAGGCCCTGTTGCGTGCGGCGGGTGGGCGGATTGAAGTACAGTCTGAACTGGGGCACGGCACCGAAATGCAGGTCTGGCTGCCTGCGGCCGGGGCAGGGCGGTCAGCCCAGAACGTTGCGGAGGTCGGGTGATGGCAGATATCTTTCTGATCGAAGACGACCCGTTGGTGCGCGAAGCTTTTGAGATCATCCTGGCCAGTGACGGTCACCGGATCAGCTCGGCCGCCGATGGCGCAAGCGGGCTGCGTGAGATTGCGCAGGGGCGTTATGATCTGGTGATTACCGATATCATGATGCCGGAAAAGGACGGGGTTGAGGTGATCAATGCCCTGCGCAAATCCCACCGCGACCTGCCGATCATTGCCGTTTCGGGCGGTGCCCGTGGATCGGCGACGGACTATCTGCACATTGCCAAGGTGCTGGGCGCGGTTGAGGTGCTGTCAAAACCCATTGGCGCCAAGGAGTTGCTCTTGGCTGTTAAAAAAGCGCTGTCCCCCGAGGAGGGGGAACAGCGCTGAATTTCTTCGCGATGTGTGACGCTTAACCGCGACGACGGCGTGAGCTGCGGCGCGCCGGGGCCTCAGCGCTGTCGCCGGTCCCGTCCGAGGAGGAGGAGAAGCCGCCAAGCGCTTCGGCCACCTGTTCCAGGGTTGGGCGTGGGCCGCGTTCACGGCTTTCCAGCGCCGCGCGCATTGCAGACAGGTGTTCCGCCATGGTGCCGCAGCAGCCGCCAATGATGGTGGCGCCCGCATCCCGTGCCAGCACGGCATATTCCGCCATCAGCTCAGGCGTGCCATCATAGTGGATGTGGCCATCGACATATTTCGGAATGCCGGCGTTGCCTTTGGCGATGAAGGGACGCTCAGAGCCCTGCGCGGCAAAGCCCAGAACGGTGCGCATCAGGTCGGCGGCCCCAACACCGCAGTTGGCACCAAAGGCCAGCGGCGGGTTCGGCAGTTTTTCCACCATGTCGACCATCTGAGCCGAGGTCACGCCCATCATGGTGCGCCCGGCGGTGTCAAAGCTCATGGTGCCGCACCAAGGCATGTCCGCCAGGGCAAAAGCTTCGGCAGCTGCTTTGTATTCCTCGGGGGCGGAAATGGTTTCCAGCCACAGCACATCGGCGCCGCCCTCTTTCAGGCCCTCGGCCTGCTCATGGAAGATCTCAACCGCCATCTCATGGGTCATCGGGCCCATCGGCGCAAAGATATCGCCGGTCGGGCCAACGCTGCCCGCAACGATGATGTCACGGTCCGAGGCATCTGCAACCTCACGGCCAATCTCGGCGGCCATACGCGACAACTCGCGGGCCCGGTTGCCTGCGTCATGCAGTTTCAGGCGCGAGGCATTGCCGCCAAAGCTGTTGGTCAGGAACAGATCGCTGCCTGCATCCACCGCCAGCTGGTACAGTTTCTTGATGCGGTCAGGGTGCTGTTCGTTCCACAGTTCCGGCGCATCGCCGGATTGCAGGCCCATGTTGAACAGGTTGGTCCCGGTCGCCCCGTCGGCCAGCAGCCAGTCGCGGGTTTCAAGGATACGGGAAAGGGCGTTGGTCATCGCTTTGTCCAATATAGAAATGGGGTCATTCGCCTAACGGCGGATTCGCGGGAAGCTATAGAGATAAGGGCCAAAGGCCAAGGGCGCTGTGGCGGAAACGACAAAACGCGGCGAGAACCGCCGCGTTTCTCAGCATTTTTCGGGCGTGGGCTTATTCAGCTTCGCGCATCAGCTGCGCCTTGGCTTCGCTTAGCATTTCAGCGCGTTTGCCGCGGATCACCTCTGCTTCGACCTTGCCTTCCAGATCTGCCACCACTTTGCGGATCACATCTTCGTGGCCGGCCTCTTCGAAATCGGCTTTCACCACGGTCAGCGCGTAGCTTTCTGCCGCCTCACCGCTCAGGCCCTGCTGTTCTGCAGACCAAAGCCCCAAGAGCTTGTTCGCGCGCGCCTCGGCCTTGAACTTGGTCTCTTCGTCATGGGCGAACTTGGCTTCAAATGCGGTTTCGCGTTCTTCAAAGGTGCTCATTCACGTTTTCCCTTATTGTTTAATCACTTCCTGACACAAGGCTGGGTCGCTTCATATGATACAGATCAAAGCACGCTGACGCCAGTTTTCAACCTTGTTTTGATCTAAAACCAGACCGGTTTGGCCCGTTGGACTCAGGACAGAGATATAAGGGGTCACCATGACAGTTTTTTCCCGCCTTCTGGGGCGCAGCGGAACATCCACGCAACCCTCGGCCGAACAGGCCGTCGCAGAGGCGCTGGATCTGGCGGTGTTACCCGTCGAAGCGCGTGCGGTTCTGGCCCCTGCGGTGCTGACCATGGCCTCTGACGGGCGCGCCACTGAGGCTGAGATGGCGCTGTTGCAGAACCTCTGTGCCTTCAGCCCGATTTTTGCCCGTTTGCCGGAAGGTGCCGTTTTGGCGCTGATCGAACGGATCCTGGCCGATCTGCAAGAGGCAGGCGCCGAGCCGGTGATCGAAAACTGCGCTGAGGTGCTGCCGATGGACCTGCGCGAAACCGCGTTTTGTTTCGCAATGCGGGTGGCCATGGTGGATGGCGTTCTGGCGCACCGGGAAAAACAGGCGCTGTCAGAAATTGCCGAACGGTTCGCGATGTCGGATGAGGTGGTGGGCCGCGTCATTGATGTGGTCGGCATGTTGCAGCGCGCGGCTTAATCCGACATTTGCTGAACAGGCGGGCAGGGGGCGCTGTGATCGCTTCGCCCGCTGTTTTTAACCCTCACACAGCCCTCAGTGTGCTTGCGGCAAGGGCTTTGATGGCCTAAGAGGGCGCCAACCCCGGGGACTCGGCCCCGGATCACTGACGGAGTGGTCATGGCACGGCGCAAGAAAATCTACGAAGGCAAAGCAAAAACTCTGTACGAGGGCCCGGAACCCGGCACCATCGTGCAATACTTCAAGGATGACGCCACCGCGTTCAACGCCGAAAAGAAAGACGTGATCGAAGGCAAGGGGGTGCTGAACAACATCCTGTCCGAATACTTCATGCTTGGTCTGGCGAACGTGGGGGTTCCGACCCATTTCCTCAAACGCCTCAACATGCGTGAGCAGCTGGTGCGCTCCTGCGAGATCATTCCGCTGGAAGTGATCGTGCGCAACTACGCTGCCGGTTCCATGTCCAAACGTCTGGGCATCGAAGAGGGCACCCAACTGCCGCGTCCGATCGTGGAATACTGCTACAAAGAGGACAAGCTGGGTGATCCGCTGGTCACTGAAGAGCATATCGCCGCCTTTGGCTGGGCCAGCCAGCAGGACATGGACGATATCCTCAGCCTCGCACTGCGCGTCAACGACTTCCTGTCGGGTGTGATGTACGGCGTCGGCATCAAGCTGGTGGATTTCAAAATTGAGATCGGTCGCGTCTTTGAAGGTGATTTCCAGCGTTTGGTTGTTGCCGATGAGATCAGCCCTGACAGCTGCCGCCTGTGGGATCTGGAAACCGGTGAGAAACTGGACAAAGACGTGTTCCGCCGCGACCTTGGCAGCCTGACGGACGCCTATACCGAGGTGGCCAACCGTCTGGGCCTCCTGCCGAAGAACCAGCCACCGATGGGCAAACCGACCCTGATCAACTGATTAAACGCCCGGCTTTTGTCCGGGCGTTCCTCTATCGAACTGCAATTTTGTTAACTTCTGAGACCGGAGAAACGCACATGAAAGCTCGCGTTCACGTCATGCTGAAAAACGGTGTTCTGGACCCGCAGGGTGAGGCCGTGCGCCACGCCCTTGGGTCGCTTGGATTTGAGGGCGTCGAAGGCGTTCGTCAGGGCAAGGTGATTGAACTGGATCTGGCCGATGGCACCTCTGAGGACACTGTAAAGGACATGTGCGAGAAGCTGCTCGCCAACACGGTGATCGAAAGCTACTCGATCGAACTGTCCTAAGGTCTGTTTAGCATATGTCAGAGAGGGCGCCGCTGAGGCGCCCTTTTTCATGCGCATTTGGCGAGAGTTTGAATGATTTGCTTGCGCATTGGTTGTGCTTTTTGATTGATTTCGTGCGCGTCTAGGTGGTATTGCTGCGACAGCTGAAGGGGCCCAGCTGTTTCTTACTCAATTTCTGAGGTCCTTTAATGCTGAAAACCTATTCCCTAGCTGCGGCCGCTTTGGCCGCCTTCGTTAGCTCGGTCGGTGTACATACAGCCCGCGCCGAGGTGACTTTTCCAAATGATGTCTACGCAACCTGCCCGATAACCCCGGGCGATTTGCACCAATGGGCCCGCTACGGCGTCGAAGGTCCCAACGGTCCCTTCAATCCCCCTGACAGCGATCTGTTCGACGACGACACCAACTGCAGTTTCTACCGTTGGGGCGCGCAGATGTTTCTGTTTCTGACCAGCCCCAATACGGCGCATCCCGGGTTTGTCTTTGACGGGCCGTTTTTTTATGACGTGATCAATCACGGCGATGATGACTTCACCTTTGAGCAGTTCCTGGGCGATGCGCCAAATGCCTTTGGGGTGCGTGGCCTGAAAGGGGACGAAGCCATCGGCGGCACCGGTCAGGCCGGCGGCGGCGATGTGCTGCTGTCGCAGAAAGGATCGCTCACTTACTACGGTATCCACGTGAATGAGGCCTACGCCGAATACCTCACCGCGCAAAAGGCCGGGCAGCTCAGCGGCGCGCTTAACACTAATTTCCCCAGTGACCAGCCTGAGATGGAGGAGTTGCAGAAGGTGATTGGCAAACAGCTGCCCTATGCTGAGGCGCTGGTGCTTGAATTGAAAACCTCTTGGGTGGATGCCCGCACAGTGGATGCTTCACGCTATCTGGTGATCAACGCCGAGGTGCCCACCTTTGATCGCAGCAGCGCAACCGATTGGCCACAGACGGGCACCGAAACCATGCCACTGGCGATGGTGGGGATGCATGTGGTTGGCACCGCCAAAGGGCATCCCGAAATGATCTGGGCCAGTTTCGAACATATCGATAACGCGCCGAACCTCAGCTACTACTATATGACCTCGGCGCGTCAGCCTGCCTTGGCGATGCCTGACACGGCGGGGAACTGGACCTTCTTTGACACCATGCCGCCGGCCGGCACCTCGCCGATGATTGCCACGGTGGCAGCCACCAGTGATACAGGCATTGCTGCGGTTGCGGGCAAAACCATTGGCCCGGTCAGCGTGGTGCAGATGAACCCATTTGGTCTGGCGCCGGAGGATATGAATACGGCGCTGGCCAATTCCGATCTGGTGTCGCTCAACGGGTCGCTGCTGAACATGTTGCAGCAGCGGGGGGATGTCCGCGGCAACTACTACCAAATCGGCAGCATCTGGACGCAGAAGGGGCAGATGCCCACCGGTGACAGTGATCCCAACATTCGCGGCGGTGATCGGCTGGCCAACTCAACCCTGGAAACCTTTCATCAATACCCGGATGAGAACAACGGGTTCCAATCCAAGAACTGCTTCCTGTGCCACAGCACCCCCAGCGACTCGGACCTGAAGATCAGCCATATCTACAGTGGTCTGCAGCCGCTGCCCTGATCTGGCACATATCAAAGGCGAAAATGTCACCTCAGGGGGCTGAAAACGCCCCCAAATGGCGACAATTACGCCGCAAGTGCAAATCGCGCCCGCGCTGGGCTTGATCCGCGCGGGCGTGCATCGTATCAGGCCCGCAGTTCAACTGCGACGCTTGGCCGTCGCCGCCATCCGCTAGGGGCTGAGGGGGGCGCTCTCCCTCATCACGCTGAGATGGCCCAAGCATGGAGAATGCCGCGATGAAAGCCGCCGTCATCGTTTTCCCTGGATCCAACTGTGACCGTGATTTGGCCGTTGCCTTTGAGCAGGCAGGTGCTGATGTCACCATGGTCTGGCATAAGGACACTGACCTGCCTGAGGGCGTCGATATTGTCGGCATTCCCGGGGGCTTCTCCTTTGGTGACTACCTGCGCTGCGGCGCGATTGCGGCCAATTCGCCGATCTGCCGCTCGGTGGTGAAACACGCTGAACGCGGCGGTTACGCGCTGGGCATCTGCAACGGGTTTCAGGTGCTGACCGAAACCGGCCTGCTGCCGGGCGCGCTGATGCGCAACGCCGGGCTGAAGTTCATCTGCAAACAGGTCGGTCTGCAGGTTGCGACCGCGGACAGCGCCTTCACCTCGGGCTACAGCCAAGGCCAGGAAATCACCATCCCCGTGGCCCATCACGACGGCAACTATAACGCCGACGCCGAGCTGCTGGCCCGTCTGAAAGGCGAAGACCGCGTGGCCTTCACCTACACCGACAACCCCAATGGGTCGGACGGTGATATCGCCGGCATCCTGTCGGATAATCGCCGGGTGCTGGGCATGATGCCCCACCCCGAGCGGTCGGTGGATGAACGCCACGGCGGCACCGACGGATCGGCAATGTTCCGCAGTCTGATGGACCAATTGGTCACAGCCTAAGCGACAGATCTTGCAGCCCCCTCGGGGGCTGTTTTACTTTGGGGCATGTCTGAGCTGCCCACCTCCAAATCCCCGACACCTGTCGCATCGCTGCGCCGGACCCGCCTGACCTCCTGGCGGGTGCGGTTGGCGCTGGCTCTGCTGTTTGTGATGGCCGTGATCACCATTGTGGTCACCAACAAACTGCTGACCGATCGCTTCACCGAAAACACCCGCAACCGGGCCGAGTTGCGATTGGCGCTTTATTCCGGCAACCTGCTGTCTGAGCTGCGCCGCAACGCCATCGTGCCGCAGCTGCTGTCACGGGACCCGGCGCTGATCGGGGCGCTGAATTCGTCTGACTACTCCACTTCGACCCAGCGCCTGATCTCATTTGTCGAGGAAATCGGCGCCGCCTCATTGATGTTGCTGGATTCCGATGGTCGCGCGGTGGCCGCAACAGATCGCAACCGGCTGGGCAGTCAGCACCGCTCGGACCCCTATTTTTTCAACGCCATCCGGGCCAGCGAAACCCTGTTCACGGTGCTGGAAAGGGAAACCGGCGGCTATAGTTTCATCTATTCCCGCCGGATTGAGGAACAGGGCAATACCCTGGGCGTGATCATGGTGGAGGTTGACCTGCACAAGTTCGAACGCGCCTGGGCGGGCATTTCGGACGCGGTGCTTGTCACCGACAGCACCGGCACGATCATCCTGGCCACCGAACCGCGCTGGCGGTCAAAAACCGAGGGTGAGGCGCTGGCCCAGGCCCCGGCGCAATCGGCCATTCAGCGCGCCATTCAGGCCACCGCGGATTGGACCACCCTGCCGGCAGATGCTTATGTGCAGGGTAAGGCTGTGATGCGGATGGAAAGCCGCATTCCCTTCCGTGGCTGGCACATCGCCAGTTTCACCACCTACGAAAGCGTTCGTGACAAGGTGAACGGCGTTCTGGCGCTGGAGATTATGGGATTCGCCATGCTTCTGGCGCTGGCCTTCTATGCGCTCAGCCGCAAGACCGCCGGTCGTCTGATGCTGTTCCAGCGGGAATCGGCAGAGCTTCGCGCATTGAACGCAAGGCTACAGCGGGAAATCGCCGAGCGCGAAAAGGTCCAGCAGACCCTTGCCGTGGCCGAACAGACACTGGCGCAATCGTCGAAACTGGCCGCGCTGGGTGAGATGTCAGCGGCCGTCAGCCATGAGCTGAACCAACCATTGGCTGCGATGCGCACCTATCTGGCGGGCGCGCGCCTGCTGCTCAATCGCAATCGCCCCGAAGAGGCGCTGTCGTCCTTCCAGCGGATCGACGATCTGATTGATCGGATGGGGCAGATCACCCGCCAGCTAAAGTCCTATGCGCGCAAAGGCGGCGATCAGTTTACCCCTGTGAATATGGGCGATGCGCTGGCCTCAGCCCTGTCGATGATGGAACCGCAGCTGAAAAGCCGCAAGGTTGAGATCAGCCGTGTCTACCCCGATGACCCGGTGATGGTCATGGGGGACCGGGTGCGCGTTGAACAGGTGATGATCAACCTCTTGCGCAACGCCTTGGATGCCACCCAATCGGTCGATGAGCCGCAGATCGAACTGCTGCTGGCTGCCGGTGAGACGGCGACGCTGACAGTACGCGACAACGGGCAGGGGATTGATGACCTTGATGCCCTGTTTGAGCCCTTCTACACCACCAAGCGTCCGGGTGAAGGCGTGGGGCTGGGGCTTGCCATTTCCTCGGGGATCGTCAACGACCTAGGGGGGCGCCTTTTGGCGCGTAACGCCGAGGGCGGGGGGGCTGTATTTGAGATGCAACTTCCTATCTTGACCGGTGAAAGTGATATTGAGGCGGCGGAATAAGGGCCGAGAAGACCATGGCAAAAGCAATGAAAATCGCCATCGTGGACGACGAACAGGATATGCGTCAGTCCATCAGCCAATGGCTGGCCCTGTCGGGCTATGACACCGAAACCTTCGCCAGCGCCGAAGATGCGCTGAAGGCGCTGGGGCCGGATTACCCGGGCATTGTCATTTCGGACATCAAGATGCCGGGCATGGACGGGATGCAGTTCCTGAAAAAACTCATGGGGTCTGATAGCGCATTGCCGGTCATCATGATCACCGGCCACGGGGACGTGCCGATGGCGGTTGAGGCGATGCGCGTGGGCGCGTTTGATTTCCTGGAAAAGCCGTTCAACCCCGACCGGATGACCGAACTGGCGAAAAAGGCCACCAATGCCCGTCGCCTGACGTTGGACAACCGTGCCCTGCGCCGTGAACTGTCGGATGGTGGTCAGCTGATGAAGAAGCTGATCGGCTCCGCCCCGGCGATGGAACGCCTGAAAGAGGATATTCTGGATCTGGGTCAGGCCGACGGCCATGTGCTGATCGACGGTGAAACCGGTACCGGCAAGACGCTGGTGGCGCACGCGCTGCACGCGGTTGGATCGCGTGCGGGCAAGAAATTTGTGCTGCTCTCCTGCGCCGCGTGGGATGAGGATGCGCTGGCCAAGCGCCTGTTTGGTCCGATGCTGCCCGAAGACAGCCAATTGCCCGCTGTGGAAGAGGCCCGTGGCGGCACCTTGGTTCTGGAAGACGTCGAAGCGCTGAGCGACAGCCTGCAGGCGCGCCTCCTGTCCTTTATCAACGATCAGGGCACGCCAGCGGAAACCCGTGTGGTGGCGATCTGCAACATGCAGGAACAGGACCGCACCTGCGAAGATGCGCTGCGCTCGGATCTGTTCTACCGTCTGGCCGCGCTGCGCATCACTTTGCCGCCGCTGCGCCAGCGCGGCGAGGATATCCTGACCCTGTTCACCCGCCTCAGCGAACAGTTTGCCGAGGAATACGGCTGTGACACACCGCAGGTGTCGGCGCAGGAGGCCGCGCAGCTGTTGCAGGCCCCCTGGCCGGGCAACGTGCGCCAGCTGATCAACCTGGCCGAACGTGCGGTGCTGCAATCGCGCCGTGGGTCGGGCACCATTGCCTCGCTCCTGATGTCGGATCATGAGGACATGCAGCCGGTGATGACCACCGAGGGCAAACCACTGAAAGAGTACGTTGAAGCCTTTGAGCGGATGCTGATCGACAACACCATGCGCCGTCACAAAGGCTCCATCGCTTCAGTCATGGAAGAGCTTTGCCTGCCGCGCCGGACGCTGAATGAGAAGATGGCGAAATACGGCCTCGCCCGTGCGGATTACCTCTGAGATCTGCGCAATGCTGCCAGAGGCCTATCTGTTCGACATGGACGGTCTGCTGCTTGATAGTGAGCGGCTGGCCATGTCCTCCTTCCTTGACACCGTGGTGCCCAAAGGCGTCGCACTTTCCAAGGCTGAGCCATTCTTCCTAACCCTTGTTGGCACCTCTGCCGCCACGACCAACGCCATGCTGCTGGAGTTTCTGCCCAAAGCGCTGAAAACGGCGGATGTCATTGAGGAATGGCGCGCCAATTTCGATGCGGCGGTGTCAGCGGACCTGCCTGTCAAGGAAGGGGTGGCTGAGGTGCTGGCTGATCTGGCCGGGCAGGGCGCCCGCATGGCGGTTGTCACCTCAACTCTGGGCGATCGTGCCCGCCACCACCTAGAGGTTGCTGGCTTGCTGGATCGTGTGGAATTTGTGCTGGGCGGCGATGAGGTGCGGGCCACCAAACCCGATCCTGCCCCTTACCTGCAGGCGGCGGAACGGCTGGGGGTCAACCCGATCCATTCGGCAGCGTTTGAGGACAGTGATCGCGGCATTGCCGCCGCTGTGGCCGCCGGATGCCACGCGGTGCAGGTCCCGGATCTGCGGCCTGTGGATAAACCGCTGCCGGATTTGGGGCAAATGGTCGCCCGCACCCTGGCCGAAGCCGTCAGCATGGCGCAGCACAGCGTGGCAAATAAGGGGCGTTGATCCCTTAATGGTTGCTTTTTAAGGCTCAATTCCCTTTCAGGCAGATCAAGCTGCCATTTTCCCATTGTAATTTATCCCCAGCCCGCACTATGTTCTGGAGACGGTGTCGTGGACTCCTCCCGCACCGCATGAGTTTCGCTGATCCGAAGATCGGCCGACGGCATCAGACTTCGCCGCGACCCCTCGGACAGACCGATTGGGCCCGGACCGCGCCCCCGCGGACGAGCCATTTTAGACCGCCTGACGCCAGACACTCTGGCGCGGGCCATGAACGGGCGCATTGAGCGAGGTCACCATACCCGCCAGTAGCGTCGGAGAAGAAACGCGATGAGGCGCGCGAAACCTACGAGTTCCACTGCAACGGCTGAGAACAGCCGGCTTTGCAGCGCGTCCGCACTCGCCCCTGACAGACATCTGCCGCAACCTGCCGGGCCCCCGGGCCGGGCGGTTCTGCCGCGATGCAAACGGACAACATGGCAAAGAAAATGCTCATCGACGCCACCCACGCGGAAGAAACCCGCGTCGTGGTGGTGGACGGCAACAAGGTTGAGGAATTCGACTTTGAATCCGAAAACAAACGCCAGCTTGCTGGCAACATCTATCTGGCAAAAGTAACACGGGTCGAACCTTCACTGCAGGCTGCTTTTGTGGACTATGGCGGCAACCGCCATGGCTTCCTTGCCTTCTCGGAAATCCATCCTGACTACTATCAGATCCCGGTCGCCGACCGCGAAGCACTGATGGAAGAAGAACGTGCCTATGCCGAACAGCAGAAGGCCGAAGAGGAAGAAGAAGAGAAAAAGCCGCGCCGTCGCCGGTCACGGTCGCGTGCTGCGTCGAACCGCTCGAAGGATGCGAAAGTTTCCAAAGAGGTGGAAAAGCCCGCCGAGGAGACCACGGTGGCTGAGGCCGATACGCCCGCTACTGAGGCGTCCGGCGAAATCGCTGGCATGGAAACCATCGACCTAACGGACGAAAACACCTCGGACGCCGTTGAAGTTGGCGCCGCAGATGTGGTGGACGCAGGCGAAGGCCTGTCGCCGATGGAAACCGTGGCGGAGACCCCGGTGGAAGAGCCTACTGAGGCAACCGCAGAGGGCGCGCCGGCAGAAGAGGCTCCAGCAGAAGTAGCTGCTGCTGAAACCGCAGAAGCGGGTGACGAGGCCGCAGCCGCTGAGGACACCAAGGCAGACGATGCCGTGGCTGAGGAGCCTGCGGCAGACGCCGCTGAGGCGCCGGTCGGAGAAACTGCTGCCGAAGAGGCACCGGCTGAAGACACAGCCGAGGCTGCTCAGGCAGAAGAGGTGAAAGCCGACGACGCCGTGGCCGAAGCCCCGGCCGAGGAAGCCTCTGCGGAAGACGCTGCCGCGGAAGACGCGCCTGCAGCCGAAGCGGAAGCCAACGCTGAAGAGGCAACGGAAGAAGCCTCCGACGATGAAGACGAAGACGGCGACGACAAGCTGGATGCGACCGAAAAAGACGACAGCATCGAATCCGTCGCCGAAGAAGATGACAGCGAAGAGATCCGCCCGCGCCGCAAACCGCGTCCGCGTCGTTACAAGATCCAGGAAGTTATCAAGGTCCGTCAGATCCTGCTGGTGCAGGTCGTTAAAGAAGAGCGCGGCAACAAAGGCGCGGCGCTGACCACTTACCTGTCGCTGGCGGGTCGTTACTGCGTGTTGATGCCCAACACCGCCCGTGGCGGTGGCATCTCGCGCAAGATCACCAATGCCGCCGACCGTAAGAAACTGAAAGAGATTGCCAATGAGCTGGACGTGCCCAAGGGCGCCGGGCTCATTGTGCGCACCGCCGGTGCCAAACGCACCAAAGCCGAGATCAAGCGCGACTATGAATATCTGCAGCGCATGTGGGAACAGATCCGCGAGCTGACGCTCAAGTCGATCGCGCCCGCCAAGATCTACGAAGAAGGCGACCTGATCAAACGGTCGATCCGTGACCTCTACAATCGTGAGATTGATGAGGTGCTGGTGGAAGGCGAACGCGGTTACCGCATCGCCAAGGACTTCATGAAAATGATCATGCCGTCCCACGCCAAAAACGTGAAAAACTATCAGGACCAGCTACCGCTCTTCGCGCGTTATCAGGTGGAAAGCTACCTCGGTGGCATGTTCAACCCGACCGTTCAGCTGAAATCCGGCGGCTACATCGTGATCGGTGTGACCGAAGCGCTGGTGGCGGTTGACGTGAACTCGGGCCGGGCCACCAAAGAGGGCTCCATTGAGGAGACCGCGCTGAAGACCAACCTGGAGGCCGCCGAAGAGGTGGCGCGCCAGCTGCGTCTGCGCGATCTGGCTGGCCTGATCGTCATCGATTTCATCGATATGGACGAGCGCCGCAACAACAATGCGGTTGAGAAACGTCTGAAAGATAAGCTGAAATCGGACCGTGCACGGATCCAGATCGGCCGTATCTCGGGCTTTGGCCTGCTGGAAATGTCGCGTCAGCGTCTGCGTCCCGGCATGATTGAGGCAACCACCCAGCCTTGCCCCGCCTGTCACGGCACAGGCCTGATCCGTTCGGACGACAACCTTGCGCTGTCGATCCTGCGTCAGATCGAAGAGGAAGGCACCCGTGGCCGCTCGCGCGAAGTGCTGGTGAAATGCCCGGTTGGTATCGCCAACTTCATCATGAACCAGAAACGTGAACACGTCGCCCAGATCGAAGGCCGCTATGGTCTGTCTGTGCGGATCGAAGGCGATCCGATGCTGATCAGCCCCGACTTCACGCTGGAGAAGTTCAAAACCGCCACCCGCGTGGTTGCCGAAGCGCCGGCGCCTGTGGTTTCGGTCGACACCTCGCTGATGGATCAGATCGACGAGGAGGCGGAAGCCGAAGAAGCAGAGGAAGCGCTGGCCGCAGAAACTGCCGAAAACGGTGAGGATGAGAATAAGCCGAAGAAGCGCCGCCGTCGTCGCCGTCGCCGGAAAAACGCTGGTGAGCGGGCTGAAATCGAAAACGGTGAGGCGCAAGAGGCTGAAGCCGGTGCTGAAGGCGAAACCGCTGATGCTGCTGAGGCTGCGACCGAAGAAGGCACTGAGGCTTCGGAAACTGCTGAGGGCGACGCCCCGGCGGAAGAGAAGAAAACCCGCCGCCGTCGCCGCTCGCGTCGCCGCAAATCGGATCAACCCGCTGAGGGCACCGAAGAGGGGGCCGCAGCTGACGCCGAAGCCCCTGCCGCTGATGCGGGCGCGGAGCCTGCCGCCGAAGAGCCTGCCGAGGAAACTGCCGCTGAGGCAGAGGTGACTGAAGAGGCAGAAGCTCCGACCGCAGAAGACGCTGCCGAAGAGGCCGTGACCGAGGCAGCTGAAGCGGAAACCGTTGCAGAGGCAGCAACCGAAGACGCTGCTGCAGATGACGCCGCAGCAGAGGTCGAATCTGAAGCCGAGCCTGAGGCCGCACCGGAACCTGTTCTGGAAGAGGTTGCTGCTGAGGCCGCGCCGGAAGCTCAACTCGAAGCTCAGCCAGCCGAAGCACCGGCTGCAGCGCCGGAGCCTGCCCCGGAACCCACACCCGAGCCGGTGGCCGAGGTCGCTGTGGAAGAACCCGCAGCCCCGCCAAAGCCCAAGCGCCGCGGTTGGTGGTCCGTCTAAGGGCCTGACAGTATTACAGATTGAACGCCGCTCCTTCGGGGGCGGCGTTTGCATTTGGGCCTGTAACGTTTCGCCACGGCCTTGTGACAATGCGTCGGGTGACAGCGCTGCAGCGATCGGGTAGCTAAACCCTATGTTCGGACTTGAAAATATCAGCATCATCGATGCCGCCCTGCTGCCTGCCATGCTCATCGCGCTTATGGCGGGCCTGATTTCCTTCCTCAGCCCCTGTGTGCTGCCGATCGTGCCGCCCTATCTGGCCTATATGTCCGGGGTTTCGATCACCGATCTCAGCGAAGGCAAGGCCAAGACCGGCAAGGCGGTGGTGCCGGCGCTGTTCTTTGTGCTGGGGCTGTCGACGATTTTCCTGTTCCTTGGTTTCACCGCCTCGGCGGTGGGCACGCTGTTCCTGCAATATCAGGGCTGGTTCAACGCCATCGCCGGTATCCTTGTGATGATTTTCGGCGCGCATTTTGTTGGCGTCTACCGGATCGGCTTTCTGGACCGCGAGGCGCGCATTGATGCGGGCGACCGCGGGGGATCTGCCTTTGGTGCCTATATCCTGGGGCTGGCCTTTGCCTTTGGCTGGACGCCCTGCATCGGCCCGCAGCTGGGTGCGATCCTGTCGCTGGCCGCCTCTGAGGCCTCGCTGACCCGCGGCACCTTGCTACTGGCGGTCTACGCGCTGGGGCTTGGGGTGCCGTTCCTGCTGGTCGCGGCCTTCCTGCCACGGCTGACCGGGGTGATGGGCTGGATGAAACGCCATATGGAACAGATTGAGCGGGTGATGGGGCTCTTGTTGTGGACCATCGGCCTGTTGATGCTGACCGGCGGCTTCTCCGCCTTTTCCTACTGGTTGCTGGAAACCTTCCCGGCACTGGCGCTGGTCGGGTAATCTCTTCAAAATAAACAGGTAACGGTTGTGGTGCTTTGGTAAATCTGCGCTAAGATGGCGTGGACGAGGCACCTATGACCGAGCAAGACCACAACAGATCCGCCCAAAACGTGCAGCGCCGTCGGGTGTTTTACATCCCCGGCTACGATCCGATTCACCCGCGCCGCTACCGCGAACTTTATCGCAAGGAAAGCGCGGCGCAGGCGGCGATTTCGGGCTATGATCTGGCGCTCAGCCCCAAACAGCTTGAGGGCCCTTACGGCTGGCATGTCACTTCAACTCATGACGGGGCGGCGGTGGAAACCGATGTGCAGGTGCTCTACTGGGCGGATCTGGTGCGCGACAGCATGGATCTGGGCATCACCCAAACCTACCTGCAGCTGATCCGCACCGCCTGGACCTATATCGGCTCGGGCGCCCTCTGGCGGTTGATGCGGTTGCGCAAAGGGCCAGTGATTGCCGCGCTATACCCGGTGATCTTTCTGCTGGTGCAGCTGATGCTGGCGCTGCTCTTGGCCTGGGGGCTGGGGCAGGGGCTGGCGCTGCTGCATCCTTGGGCTGCATGGGGCGGGCTGATTGTGGTGCCCTTTGTGCTCAACTGGTTTCGCAAGAAGGATGGCAAGTTCTTCGCCTATTACCTGATGCATGATTACGCCTATTCGGCCCATTTCAAAGGCGCCAACCCGCCCGCGCTTGAGGCGCGGATCACCGAGTTTCGCGCGCTGATCGCTGCGGCCCTGCGCACAGATTTGGATGAGGTTCTGGTGGTGGGTCACAGTTCCGGCGCCCATTTGGCGATTTCAATCCTATCGGATCTGATCCGCGCGGGAGAGGTGCCGGCAGAGGGCGCGCGGCTGAATTTCCTGTCGCTGGGGCAGGTGGTGCCGATGGTTTCTTTCCTGCCGCAGGCCGGGCGGCTGCGCGGCGATCTGGCCTATCTGTCTGAGCGGGAAGAGATCTTTTGGCTCGATGTCACTGCGCCCGGGGATGGCTGTGCCTTTGCGCTTTGCGATCCAGTGGCGGTCAGCGGTGTGGCACCTGAGAGAAAGTACTGGCCCATCGTGATCTCAGCCGCCTTCACGCAAACGCTCAGCCCGGACCGCTGGAAGGCGCTGCGCTGGCGATTTTTCCGGCTGCATTTCCAATATCTCTGCGCCTTTGATCGGCCCGGCGACTATGACTATTTCCGCATCACGGCAGGGCCGCAGCGCTTGGATCATCGGTTTGCCGGGCGCCAGCCGTCCAAATCGCGCATTGAGACCCCGGTGAACAAGTTCACCCAGATTTCTGAGCGGGGGACGCCATGACCACGCCAGCGCCGCTGCCGCCAAAACCCCCTGCACGGGCCGACAAGGTATCGCTCTGGCGTTACCTGCGCCTGTTCCGGCAAGATATCCTTTCGGCGCAGCCGCAGCGGCTGTACCGGGCCTGGATGGCCGAGTTTCGCACGCCGTTTTTCCGCAGCTATATGTGCAACCAACCCGATCTGGTGGATCTGGTGCTGAAACAGCGTCCGGATGACTTTCCCAAGTCTGATCGGATCAGTGAGGGGCTGCGTCCCTTGCTGGGCAATTCGGTGTTCCTGACCAATGGCGAAAACTGGAAACGCCAGCGCCGCATCATTGATCCCGCCTTTGAGGGCGGACGTCTGCGCGACACGTTTCCGGCCATGTGGGCGGCAGGGCAGGCGGCGGTGGCGCGGCTGAACACGGCAGCCGATGGCAAACCAGTGGAGATTGAGGCCCACAGCAGCCATGCGGCCGCGGATGTAATTTTTCGCACCCTGTTTTCGATCCCGATCGAACATGCGGTTGCGGCTGAGGTCTTTGACCAGTTTCGTGAACATCAACGCACGCAGCCGGTATTGAACCTTGGCGCCTTTGTGCCGCTGCCCAAATGGGTGCCTCGGTTCCATCGCAAGAAAACCCGCGAAACGGCGGCGGTGATACGGGCGCTGATCACCCAGCTGACGCAGGACAGAATGGTGGCGATCCGCGCGGGGGAGGCACCAGATGATCTGGCGACCAAGATCATGACCACCGCGGATCCTGAAACCGGCGCGCGCTTTGACACCGAGGAAATGGTGGATCAGGTGGCGATCTTCTTCCTCGCGGGACATGAAACCAGTGCCTCGGCCCTGGCCTGGGCGCTCTACCTCTTGGCGCTGCACCCTGACTGGCAGGAAAAGGTGGCGGCGGAGGCCCATGTGCTGGCCAGCCCGGTGCTGCCGGAATTTTCTTTTGTCTCCAAACTGCGGCTGACCCGCGATGTCTTTCGGGAGGCGCTGCGGCTTTACCCGCCAGTGCCGATGATGGTGCGCGAAAACCGCTACCCCGAAGAGTTTCGCAAACGGAATGTGCCGGTCGGCAGTCAAATCGTGCTCAGCCCCTGGCACCTGCATCGCCATGAGCGTCTTTGGGATGATCCCGACAGTTTTGATCCCGCACGTTTCGCGACTGAGAACGGCAAAGACTGCCTGCGCCACGCCTACATGCCATTTTCAGCCGGGCAGCGGGTCTGCACCGGCGCCGGTTTTGCCATGGTCGAAGGCACCCTGCTGCTGGCACAGCTGGTGCGTGCCTACCGGTTTGACCTGGTAGACGAACGCCCGCCTGTGCCGGTGGCGCATCTGACGGTACGCGGGAAAGATGGTATTTGGCTGCGTCTGACTCCGCGGGATTAACTCAAGTTTTTCTCCTCTCAGGCCCAGACTAGCGCCAAGAGATGAACGAAGGTTTAACACAGTGCAGATATAAGCGCCGTTGCCAAAAAAATCAGGCGCAACGCGCCCGGTAGTGCCGCAACACATAAAGGCGCATTTCGGTGGCCAGCCCACAATCCAACGCGCGCGCTTCATCAATTTCGGCGGCCAATTCATTGATCGCAAGGTCGCGCTCTTGCGCAATTTCGCGAAAGGCCTGCCAGAACTCATCTTCTAATGAGACAGAGGTGCGGTGGCCGCGCAGGGTGAGGGAACGTTTGACCGGGCGGCTCATTCCGGGGGATGCCCGTCGCGTTTTTTGCCGTCCAGATCCTGCTGCGCCTTGGCATTCTGGGCGCGATCCAGTGATTTCTCAGCCTTGGTGCGGCCGAATTTCACAGCGTTTTCATCAGCCTGCGCCTTTTTGTCAGCGCGGGCTTTAGCTTTGCGAAACTTGTTGAGGTTCACCACTGTCATAGCATCACTCTAGCCACCTGGGGCCGTGTTGCCCAGCATCTCTTGCCGCCAAATTTGCGGCGCATGCCGTCTAGAACAACAACCCGAGCTGCAGCAAAAGCCGCGCATCCTGCAATTCCCCCGCGTCGGCAAAAACCGGTGAGGTGGCAAGGCAAAAGCCGCTGAGCACCAAAAACAGAGCCAGAAACACCGGCGGAATGTACGTCTTGGCCATGGAGCCCCCCTGTTTTCAATTGGGGGTGATACGCGGACTGCAGGCTGTTCCGTCGCAGGAAAATGAAAAAAGGCGACACTCGGGCCGCCTTTTCTTTTTGTTGGTAACCGAAAATTAGTCTTTCGGACCTATCATCTGTTCCGGGCGCACAACGGCGTCGAAAGTTTCAGCATCCACGAAGCCAAGCGCGATGGCTTCTTCTTTCAATGTGGTGCCGTTCTTATGGGCGGTTTTTGCCACGGTGGTGGCATTGTCATAACCGATGGTCGGGGCCAGGGCGGTGACCAGCATCAGGCTTTCTTTCATCAGCTTTTCGATGCGCGGCTCATTGGCCTTGATGCCCAGAAGCATCCTCTCGGTGAAGCTGTCGGCGACGTCACCCAGCAGCTGCATGGACTGCAGCAGGTTGTAGGACATCATCGGGTTGTAGACGTTCAGCTCAAAGTGGCCTTGCGAACCCGCAAAGGTCATCGCCGCATTGTTGCCCATCACATGGGCGGCCACCTGGGTCATTGCCTCGGCCTGGGTTGGGTTCACCTTGCCCGGCATGATCGAGGAGCCTGGCTCGTTCTCCGGCAGGATCAGCTCGCCCAGACCCGAACGCGGGCCCGAGCCCAGGAAGCGGATGTCGTTGGCGATCTTGTACATGGCGCCGGCGACGGTGGCCAAGGCGCCCGACATGAAGACCATTGCGTCATGGGCGGCCAGCGCTTCGAATTTGTTCGGCGCGGTCACAAAGGGCAGGCCGGTGATTTCGGCCATGTTCGCCGCAACCTTTTCGCCCCAACCTTTCTGGGTGTTGAGGCCGGTGCCAACTGCGGTGCCCCCTTGCGCCAGCTCATAGATGCCGGGCAGGGCGGCCTCCACACGGGCGATGCCCTGACGGATCTGATGGGCATAGCCGCCAAATTCCTGGCCCAGCGTCAGCGGGGTCGCGTCCTGGGTGTGGGTGCGGCCGATCTTGATGATGTCTTTGAACTCTTCCGACTTCTGTTCCAGACCTTCGGCCAGTTTGTTCAGACCCGGCAGCAGCGTGTCGCGCACCATCATGGCGGAGGCAATGTGCATTGCGGTCGGGAAGGTGTCGTTGGAGGACTGACCCATGTTGCAGTGGTCGTTGGGGTGCACTGGATCCTTGGAGCCGATCACGCCGCCGAGGATTTCGATCGCACGGTTTGCAATCACCTCGTTCGAGTTCATGTTCGACTGGGTGCCCGACCCGGTCTGCCAGACAACCAGCGGGAAGTTATCGTCAAACTTGCCCTGGAAAACCTCACCGGCGGCCTGAATGATCGCATCGCCGATCTTGGCGTCCAGCTTGCCCGACTCCTTGTTGGCCATCGCGCAGGCCTGTTTGATTACACCCAGCGCACGCACAATGGCGACGGGCTGTTTTTCCCAGCCGATGGGGAAGTTCATGATCGAACGCTGGGTCTGTGCGCCCCAGTATTTGTCAGAAGGAACTTCGAGGGGGCCGAAGCTGTCGGTTTCGGTGCGGGTATTCGCCATGATGACCTCCGAGATATCTGTTGAGGTTTTCATAGCGTAATCCGGGCAAAGTGCAATGCTGTATACCATGGGATACCGCTAACACTTGCTCAGCGTGTCCTTTGGCGGGGATGCTGACAGCCCCTGTCAGCAGGCTGATTGAACTGCCAAGTCGCCGCATATTACCCCGAAGCAAAAGGAGCGGCCCCATGCGAGAGACATTGCGCCTCAAAGCCATCAAAATTTGTGACGCCAAAATCGCCCAGAAGGGCGACGGTGTTGGCCTGTCATTCTACGCGTTTTTCGCCAACAAAAACGATGACCCCGAGTTGCTGATGGAGGCGGCGGAGTGGTGGATCAAAACCCACCAACTGGACCACTTTGAAAAAGCTGTGAAGGTGCGGGCTCTGATCGCATCAGGTGCCTGAGGTCGCGGCCGCGTATCAGCGGCGCGAAATCCGGTAGATCGTGGCCGGGGGCAGGTTGGCCCAGACCGTCGCCAGTTTGCGCGATTGCAGCCCCAGATCCGACAGGAGGTCATCGCCAAACGGGGTGCGGATGGAATAGGTGAACTGGGTGAAACTGGCCCCCGGCGCAAGCACGCGAAAAGCAGGTTCCAAAACGCCGCGCTGCAGGTCCGGGCGGGCCAGCATCGGCACCCCTGAAATCACCGCGCCGATGTTGTTTAATCCAATTTTGTCAATGTCTTGGCCGGGTCGGTTCAACACCTGCACGCCGGGGAATTTTTCCCGCAGCGTGTCGCAGAACCGCGGGCCCATTTCCAACAAGGTCAGCCGCTCAGGCGCGATGCCATGATCCAATATGGCGCGGGTGAAACTGCCGGTGCCGGGACCGATTTCCACAATCGGACCATCGACCTGTGCCAGCCCTTCACACATCCACTGCGCCGTTTTTGCCGAAGACGGAGCCACCGCGCCCACCTCATTGGGGCGGCGGATCATTTCGCCAATAAACAGCGTGAAGTCCCGTGCCATATCAATCCTCCCGTAATAAAATCTATTACGGGCTAAGATATGTCACCTGTTTGTAAATGTGAGATGGCGCAGCCAAAAAATCCGGGCAACACCTTAACAATGGGCAAGCATTCGCCGATCTGCGGGCGTTACTTACTTGCGGAAACTGTCGAGGCTGACGACCTCGGCCTCCTGAGGGGCGGATTTTTCTTCCAGGATCTCTTCCAAGGCGGCGGTACCGTCCTGTTCGGTGATATCCTCGTCGTCCTCTTCCCCGTCCTCTGGGGTTTCAAACCGCAGGCCAAATTCGACCGAGGGATCGACAAAGGTACAGATTGAATCAAATGGCACGTAAAGCGGTTCCGGCTGATCACCAAAGTTCAGCGTGACATGAAACCCGTCTTCTTCGACCAGCAGATTGTCATACCAATGCTGCATCACCACGGTCATTTCGCTGGGGTAGCGCTCCTTCAACCAACTGGCCAGCACCGCATCCGGGTGGGTGGTGTCGAAGGTGATGAAAAAATGATGCGCGCCCGGCAGGCCGTTTTCCGCAACGCCTTGCAAAACCTCCTGAATCAGGCTGCGCATGGCGCGGTGCATCAGGTTTCCGTAGTCAATGCTGCTTGACATAAGAGTGCCTTTCTTGGTGCGGGTCTGAGCATAGGGGATTTGCCAAAAAACGAAAGGGCAACTGACCGAAAGTGGGTAAAAAAAATCTGTGGGCGGGTCGGGATGTGTGTCCGACCCTGCCGTTCGACGGGGCGTTTAAGCGGCGGTATCCTGGTGTGTGGTCAATGGGTTAACACGACGTGTTAGCTCAGTAGGCCCCAGATGATGCCAACCAGCCCCATGATGGCCAAGGTCGTCAGCATGCCGCGTTTGAGACCCAGCATCAAAACCGCTGCCAGTCCCATGAACCCTGCCGCAACGGGGGAAAAGCTGCTGACATCCGGCATGGGGCCGAAACGTGTCTGGCTGACCTGACCAAACAGCACCTGAAGCGCAAACCACAGCGACAGGTTGGCGATCACCCCCGCCACGGCCGCCGTGATTGCGGCCAGCGCATTGGACAGGCGCGGCGCGTGGGTCAGCAGGTTGACGTAGGGCGCGCCGGCAAAAATCCACAGGAAGCACGGCACAAAAGTCACCCAAAGCGCGAGGGCTGAGGCCGTGAGGGCCAAGGTCACCCCGTCCTGCATCTGCCCGGCCAGGGTTGCGACGAACTGCGTGACCAGGATCAGCGGGCCCGGGGTGGTTTCCGCCAGCCCCAGGGCATCAATCATCTGCGGCAGGCTCAGCCAGCCATGGTCGTTAACCACGGCCTGCGTCATATAGGCCAGCACCGCATAGGCGCCGCCAAAGGTCACCACCGCCAGCTTGGAGAAAAACAACGCAACCTCGCTAAGGAAAGCATGATCCCACAGCGCCAGCAGGCCAAACGGCGCCGCCCATAGCGCAGCACAGGCCAGAACCGGACGCCACAGAAATTGTGGCGCTTCCTTTGCTTCGGTTGAGGCTTGGGAGTGTTCCGCGCTCAACGCTCCCCAAACTGCGGCGGCCAAGACCACCAGCGGGAAGGGCAGCTGCAGGACAAAGATCGCGGCAAAGGACAGTGCAGCCAGCACATAGGCGCTTGGCCGGGTCAGGGCTTTGCCGGCGATCTTGCGCAAGGCGGTGAACACAACGATGACAACGGCCGCCTGAATGCCCAGAAAGGCCGATTGTACCAAGGGGAGCGTGCCAAACTGCGCATAGGCCAGCGCCAGCGCCAGAATGACCGCCGCCCCGGGCAGCACAAACAGGGCGCCGGCGATCAACCCGCCCAGAACACCGCGTTTCAACCAGCCCGCATAGGTCGCCAGCTGCATGGCCTCTGGCCCGGGCAGCAACATGCAAAACGATAAGGCCGACAGGAACTGTTTTTCGCTCAGCCAAGGGCGGTCTTCGACCAACTCCTTGTGCATCAGGGCAATTTGGGCGGCGGGACCACCAAAGGACAGGACGCCAATGCGGCCAAAAACGCGGGTCAGTTCAGAAAGGGATGGGGTGGTCATGGCCTGATGCTGCTGTCATTGCAAATGCCACCCTCATACCGGCGCAACACCGGCACGTATAGCGGCTAAATCAGCTCAGAATGGGAAGGTGCAGGTTTCTGTTGCCAGGTACCTGCGGACCCCGCCTTAGGCTGCTAGGCGTAAGGGCTTAAAGGTCGATATTTCGGACTGCTTACGCAGCCAGAGCCATCGGAGCACGATTGTTATTGGCAATTATGCTTAGCGAACCGATAACGGTGGTATCTCACCGGGACAAAGCTAACCCCTTTAGACGTTCGTCGATCCTGTTTCGGCCCCATGATCCCCCAATAAAGGATGTTTGGTGGAGCCGCCGGGTACCGCCCCCGGGTCCGATCCGCTTATTACGAGCGCGTTTATGTCCATAGTCCCCGAGGGAACAGCCCCTATATAGGCGGGAACTTCGGGGAAGAGAAGGGGCAGAATTGCAATTTCAGGTGGGGCGTAGGGCATCCTCCAGACGGTAGTGTCCGGTGATCGGGTATGAAAACAGGATGTTATCCAGCCGGGTGCCGGCCCCGGCATTGTGAATGATCAGCGGCGTCTGACTGCGGCGATCCACCTGGGTGCTGACGATGCCGATATGTGGTTGGCCGGGCCCGAAGGACCAGGTGACGATGTCACCGGGCCGAAAGTCTGTGGCACTGGGCGTCGTGGCCAGCGGGCGTTCAGCACCGATGCGTTCAAAATACCGGCGCAGATTTGGCACCCGGCGATGATCGATGTTGCGATCGGGACCTGTCAGCCCCCAGAGCGCAGGATAGGCGTCAAAGTGATCGGCCATGTCCTCATGCACGGCCACCTGCAAATCCAGATCATGGGCGTCCCTTAAGGCGCGGATCACCACATCCGTGCAAACGCCGCGACGCCGATCAATGTCACCCATGGGATAGTCCAGCCCTTGATAGGCGCCATCATACTGCGTTGTTATGCCGATCTGATCCTTCGCGGCCGCCACTAACCCTGCGGCCCATGTCGTGGCTGGGGTAGCGTTTTCTGAGCGTGTCCCCTGGCCGGGGTGCCGCGGCGTGGGAAGGACGTTGTGAACAATGTCTGACAGTTTGGCATGAACCACCAGCCGCTGATGCGGTGCGGCCAGGCTATATGCAGCGCCGGTCAGGGCCAAAAAGGAAATCAGTATGACGATTTTAGCCATGTGCGAACCATGAGCCGCGCGGCGATGTTGGGCAAGTCGCGCCCTGCCGCCGCAATGGTTTCGGCGAAAACGGGCTGATCAGCGGGTAGTGGGTTGGTTTAGATCGCGGGTATAGCTGTGCAGTTCGACAAGGGCGCTGTCGCAGTCTTCTGGCGATTGCTGTTCCAGCGCATCCACAATGCGTTGATGCAGGCCGATGATCACATCCCGGGATCGGCGGGTGTAGGTGATCATATTCATCAAGGGCTGCATCGCCTCAACCGCACCGGCCAGTTGATAAGACAGCACAGGATTGCCCGCTGCATCCACAAGGGCCCTGTGAAATGTAACATCCGAGGCACAGAATGCCTCATCCGACAGTCCGGTGGCAGACTGACGGGTGATTTCAGCCTGCATCGCAGCCAGGTGGTCGGGCTGCCGCCTTTCTGCCGCTAAGGGTGCGCAGGCCCGCTCCAGCGCAAACCGTGCTTCGCAGGCGGTGTCAAAGCTGACACCATTCATGCTGAGCAGCAGGGTCGAAGTGGTGATCTGCTGGCCATAGGCCTGTTCATAACTCAGCCGGTTCACAAAGGCGCCGCCACTTGCGCCGCGTTGCGTGCGGATCAGCGATTGCGCGGCCAGCCGTTTGAGCGCTTCACGAACCGTTGGGCGCGACACTTCGAACTGGGCGGCCAGCTCTGCCTCAGACGGCAGGCGTTCGTCCACAATCAGCCGCCCCGCGATGATGGCGTCGCGGATATCGCTGGCGATCGCTGCCGACAGATCGGTCGGGCGCTGACGGGGTTTTGAATTGTCTGACATTTTGCTTGGCAGGTGCTGATTTATTTGTCAGACATTTATCAAGCCCCGTGGTTTCTCGCAACACTCCTGAGCATCCTCCTTAGGTTTTGGTGTCGCAAGATCAGGATAAACCAAAGGAATGAACAAATGATTACGCCGCAATATTGTCAGCGGATGGCGCAGCATAACCTCTGGCAAAATAACGAAATGTCGGCTGCAATGGCCGCGCTGAGTGAGACGCAGCTGTGGCTGGATCGCAGTGCTTTCTTTGGTTCCATACAAGGTACGGTGAATCATCTGCTCTGGGGGGATCTGACCTGGTTGTCGCGTTTTGACGGTGGCGCGGGCCCGGAAACGGCGTTGGAAAACAGCACCGCGGAGGCGGCAGATCTGGTAGATTGGCAGCAAAAGCGGCAGGCGCTGGATCAGCGGTTTCTGGCGTGGGCCAACGGGTTGTCTGCCGCGGATATGGACGGCGACTTCAGCTGGTATTCCGTTGCAATGCAACGGGATTTCTCACTGCCAAAAGCGCTGTGCCTTATGCAGATGTTCAATCATCAAACCCATCACCGTGGTCAGATCCACGCGATGGTGACGGCCGCGGGCGGCAAGGGGTGGACCACGGATCTGCCGTTCATGCCGCCTGCGTTTGCGAAATATTAACTTTGGGAGGATAGCGTGATGTTTAACGCCCTTGTTGTTGACAAAAATGAAGATGGCAAAACGCAGGCTGCGGTGAAACAGCTGCAGCTGGATGATCTTCCGCATGCGGAGGTGACGGTCGCGGTGGATTATTCCACTGTTAACTATAAGGACGGTCTGTGCATTGGGCCAGGTGGCGGATTGGTGCGCAATTACCCTCATGTGCCGGGGATTGATTTCGCCGGCACAGTCGAAAGCTCGGAAGATCCGCGGTACGCACCGGGCGACAAGGTTGTGCTGACCGGTTGGCGTGTGGGCGAAGCACATTGGGGCGGTTATGCGCAAAAGGCGCGGGTGAAGGGTGATTGGTTGGTCCCGCTGCCCGATGGGATCAGCACCCGCCAGGCGATGGCGGTCGGTACGGCAGGCTTCACGGCGATGTTGGCCGTTATGGCGCTGGAGGATCACGGGCTGACTCCAGGGCAGGGTCCGGTATTGGTAACCGGTGCAGCCGGGGGCGTGGGATCCGTTGCAACCGCAATCCTGGCGCATCTGGGATATGAGGTTGCCGCGGTAACCGGCCGACCGGAAACCGAGGAGTACCTGCGCGGCCTTGGCGCAAGCCAGATCGTTCCGCGGGAGGAGCTGAACGAAACGACCAAACGTCCGCTGGAAAGCGAAAGCTGGGCGGGATGTGTTGATGCCGTGGGCGGCGCAATGCTGGCGCGGCTTTTGGGGCAGATGAAATATGGCGGATCGGTAGCCGCTGTTGGCTTGGCCGGTGGTGCGGCACTGCCGGCGACGGTTATTCCCTTCCTGTTGCGGGGCGTGAACCTCTTGGGGATCGACTCGGTCCTGCAGCCGTTTGAGAACCGGCAACGGGCCTGGCAGCGGGTGGTGACGGACCTGCCGCTGGAAAAACTGGACGCCATGGTGCAGCCAGCGACGCTTCAGGAACTGCCGCAGCTGGGCGCGGATATTCTGGCGGGCAAGGTTCAGGGCCGGGTGGTCGTTGACGTAAACGCTTGATACCGGCGTCTTGACGACTGCGACATTGCGGTTTGGTGCCTCCGTACAGCGGGGTCTCAACAACACCCGTCGCCGCCAAGACGCTACGGGGTGTTAAATCAAACCGTTGCGGCCCGTTTCTGGGCCGCGACCTCTCCATCCGGCCAAGCGCCGTGTCATATCTAGGCCGCGACAACGGTTCTTGACCCAATCCATGAGACACGGCAAAGCTGTGCGCATGACAGATCTAGATGTGAATTTCGTGCGGGGAAACTTCCCCGCGTTTGCTGAACAATCGCTGCAGGGGCAGGCATTTTTTGAAAATGCCGGGGGCTCTTACACCTGTGCGCAGGTGATTGGCCGGCTGCAGCGGTTTTATCACACGCGTAAGGTGCAGCCCTATGCGCCCTACGCCGCCAGTCAACTTGCCGGTGCCGAAATGGATGAGGCGCGCCAACGCCTGGCGCAGGTGATGGGCGTGGCCACGGATGAGGTCAGCTTTGGCCCGTCAACCACGCAGAACACTTATGTTCTGTCGCAGGCCTTTGGCCAGTGGCTGCAACCGGGTGAAGCGATTGTGGTGACCGATCAGGATCATGAGGCCAATTCAGGCCCCTGGCGTCGTTTGGCGGAACGTGGCATCGACGTGCGGGAATGGCGGATCAACCCAACCACCGGCGCACTGGATCCGGCCGATCTGGAAAACCTGCTGGATGAAAAGGTGCGGCTGGTCTGTTTCCCGCATTGCTCCAACGTGGTGGGGGAGATCAATCCGGTGGTGGAAATCACCGCGATGGCCCATGCCGCCGGCGCCTTTGTTTGCGTTGATGGCGTCAGCTACGCGCCGCATGGGATCCCCGATGTGGGAATGCTGGGCCCGGATATCTATCTGTTTTCGGCGTACAAAACTTATGGCCCCCATCAGGGCATCATGGTGATCCGGCGTGAGCTGGGCATGCAACTGCCCAATCAGGCGCATTATTTCAATGCCGATGTTCTTTACAAACGGTTTACCCCCGCGGGTCCTGATCACGCGCAGGTCGCGGCCTCGGCAGGGATGGTTGATTACATCGAGGCCTTGGCGGCGCATCATGGGATCGGTGGCGATCTGACCACCCAAGGCAGTGGGGTTCATGATCTGATGCGGGCGCATGAAGTGAAACTGGCCGCGCCGCTGATGGACTATCTGCAAAACCGCAATGATCTGAGGCTGATCGGCCCGACGGATCCGTCACGCCGCGCGCCAACGATTGCGTTGGATTTGGGTCGGGCGGCTTTGCGGGTGGCCACGGCGCTGGCGGATCATGGCATCATGGCTGGCGGCGGCGATTTTTATGCGGTGCGGGCGCTGAAGGCGATGGGCGTGGATCCTGCGCAGGGCGTGTTGCGCCTGAGCTTCGTGCATTACACCAGTGACGCGGAAATCCAGCAACTTCTCAAAGCCTTGGACGCCGTTCTGTAAGACAAGTTCCGGTCAGAAAAACTGATCCGGCCCGCGGGCCGGATCGTAATGTGGGAAAAGGCCGCGACATGCCCCACAGCTCAACACCCTCATTCCACTCCGATCTCATCCGCCCGGTTATTGTCTGGTTGCGGCGTGACTTGCGTTTGACGGACAATCCGGCGCTGGCGGCGGCGGCGCAGACTGGTCGCCCGGTGATCCCGATCTTTCTGCGTGACGACCTGTTTGAGGCGCTGGGCGCGGCGCCGAAATGGCGATTTGGCCTGGGGATCGAGCACTTCCAGAACAGTTTACAGCTCGTCGGCAGCGGTCTGATTTTGCGATCTGGCCCCGCGCTGGAGGCCCTACAGCAGCTCGTGCAGGAGACCGGGGCAGAGGCGCTATTCTGGAACCGTTCGTTTGAGCCCGAAGGGATCGCGCGGGACACGGCAATCAAGTCGCATTTCGCCGCGCAAGGCCTTGACGTGAAAAGCTTTGCCGGAAACCTGCTGGCAGAACCCTGGACCTTAACCACCAAAGCCGGTGGGCATTTTCGCGTCTATTCGCCATTTTGGCGGGCCCTTGCGGCGCAGGATGTGGCGCCGGCGATGCCCGCGCCGGACGCCCTGCCAGCGCCAGACAGTTGGCCGCGGTCTGAGGCTCTGGTTGACTGGCAGTTGGGTAAGGCGATGCAGCGCGGCGCATCTGTTGTGGCGCCGCATCTGCTGTTGGGCGAGGCGGCGGCGCAGGCGCAATTGGATCATTTTCTGGCGGGGGCGCTGCAGGATTACGCGGAGGGGCGTGACTTTCCTGCGCGGGAGGTCACATCGGGTCTAAGTGAACCGCTGGGCTATGGTGAGATTTCGGCGCGTCAGATCTGGCATGTGACGCGGGTCACGGTTGCCGGGCAGACCACTATGGCCCGTGCCGCGGAAAAGTTCCTGAAGGAACTGGCGTGGCGCGATTTCGCCTGGCACCTGAGTTACCATGATCCGCATATTCAGACCCGCGCCTGGCGCCATGAATGGGAGGCCTTTCCCTGGGACACGGCGGCAGATCACCCGCATTTGCAGGCCTGGCAACAGGGGCGCACCGGGGTGGATTTGATCGATGCCGGCCTGCGCGAGCTTTACGTGACCGGCAAGATGCACAACCGGGTGCGGATGATCGCGGCCTCTTACCTGACCAAACACCTGCGATTGCATTGGCGTTTGGGCCAACAGTGGTTTGCCGACACTCTGGTGGATTGGGATCCGGCGTCTAACGCGATGGGCTGGCAATGGGTGGCGGGCTGCGGGCCTGATGCGGCACCCTATTTCCGCGTGTTCAATCCTGAGACCCAGCAGAAAAAGTTTGATGCGGAGGCCCGCTATTCCCGGCGCTGGCTGGCGGCGGACAGCGGGTTTGCCGAGGCCGCGCCGCGCGCTTGGAACGTTGCAGAGACGCCGCGCCCCTTGACCCCCATCGTGGGGCTGGCCGAGGGGCGCGCGGCTGCCCTGGCCGCGTTGGAGCGGTTCAAATCCCGCGATCTGGGGGCCGTGGATTAAGGGCAATCTGCACGAAAACCTTGATCGAAAACGCATTTCTTGCAAGCCTGAGATGAAAACTTGGGGGAGTTGCAAGATGATCCTGACATCAACGGAAGGGCAAACAGACCTGCCGCGCTATTTTGCGCAGGTGTTTCAAATGGCCAATCGGATGCAGTCGGGGCGGCTGGATTTCGTGATGCCGGACGGCCGGGTGTTTCGTGCCGAGGGGGGTAAACCGGGCTTTGTGGCTGAGCTGCGGGTGCATAACACCGATACCTTTGCGCGCCTTGTCCGGGAGGGCGACCTGGGCTTTTGCGACGCCTATCTGGAGGGCTGGTGGGACACGCCCGATCTGCAGGCTTTCCTGGATCTTTTGCACGACCGCAATGATGAGCTCTATGACGGGTTTCCCGGCATGTTTCTGGTGCGTGTCTATGAACGCATGCGTCATTGGATGAATTCCAACACGCGTGAGCAGGCGAAGAAAAACATCAGCTATCACTATGACTTAGGCAATGACTTTTACGCGATTTGGCTGGATCCGTCGATGACCTATTCCTCCGCCATTTTTACCTCGGGACAGGAAAGCCTGGAGGCCGCGCAGGAGGCAAAATATGCCTCCATGGTGGATCAGATGGCGGTGAAGCCCGGCGATCATGTGCTGGAAATCGGCTGCGGCTGGGGGGGCTTTGCCGAATATGCGGCGCGGGAACGTGGGTTGCGGGTCACCGGGCTGACCATTTCGCAGGAGCAGCTCAACTATGCGCGGGAACGCATTGAAAAGGCGGGGCTTTCTGGTTTGGTGGAGTTTCGCCTGCAGGACTACCGGGATGAACAGGGGCAATATGATGGGATCGCCAGTATTGAGATGTTTGAAGCCGTGGGCGAGAAATACTGGCCCATCTATTTCCAAACCCTGAAACGTTGTCTGAAGCCCGGCGCGCAGGCGACGCTGCAGATCATAACGCTGCAGGAAAAACGCTTTGAGACCTACCGGAAAGGCGTTGATTTTATTCAGAAATACATTTTCCCAGGTGGCATGTTGCCGTCCAAAACCGCGCTGCGTGAACAGGTGCGCCAGCAGGGGCTGGCCGAGAAAAGCGTGCTGGAGTTTGGCGACAGCTACAGCCAAACGCTGCGGCGCTGGCATGAGGTGTTTAATGACCGCTGGCCTGATGTGGCCGCTTTGGGATTTGACGACCGGTTCCGCCGCATGTGGAATTTCTACCTGACCTCCTGCGCGGGATCGTTTCGGGGCGGCAACTGTGATGTGGTACAATTGACGGTCGCCCGCGAGGATGATCCGCGACAGTTGATCTGACTGCGCGGCACGAAGGCCAAAAGAACAGATAACAAAGAAAGGCGAGCAGATGACATTAACAGCGGCACGCGTGATAGGCGCGCTGATGATGGCCGGGTTGGGGTGGTTCGTGTCGGACCTTGTCCGCCCCCTGATGCCGGAAAGCACCATTTTTGGCTGGTTCAACCATGTGAACCTTGGGCTTGGGTTTCTGATCGGCTGGGCGATGCTGGGCCCCAAGGCCGGCGGCGGGCTGATGATTTCGCTGGCCAACGGTTTGACGGCGGCCTTTGGGCTAGCGACGGTGGGGCTGTTCACCCAGGCGATCAATGAGATGTTGCGCCTGTCGACCCGCAAGATGTACCCAAATCCGCTGCGCGCGTTGGAGGATATCTTTCGCATTCTGGCGGATTACGGGTCGGTGCTGCTGCACCCCACGGTGATTGGGCCGCTGATTATTGGGTCTGTGGTGATTGCCATTATCGTGGAAATCGCCAATAGCTTGTGGCGTTAGAAACAGATCTGCGCTGAAAGTTCCCTCAATGTCTGCATTGTTCTTCTATGGCACGTTGCGCCATTTGCCCCTGCTTGAAACCGTGGTGGGTCACCCGCTGGATGGCATCGCCCTGTCTGAGGCCGGGTTGCCGGGGTATGAGATTCGCTGGGCCAAGAGGCAGGCCTTTCCGCTGATCCTGCCCAAGGAGGGCAGCAGCGCGATTGGATTGCTGGCCGAAGGGTTGAGCGATGAAGATGTGGCGCGGCTGGATTATTATGAGCGGGTCTTTGGCTATGACCTGATTTGGGTGGATCTGGAACAGGATGGCCAGATGCGCCGGGTGCAAATGTTCTGGCCGCCAGAAAGCAGCTATGAGGCAGGCCCCGCATTCATCCTGTCCGATTGGGCCGCAATCTGGGGGACGACCAACTGCGCCGCCGCCAAGGAGGTTCTGCTGCATCGCGGTCAGAAAACCCCCGAAGAGGTTGGTGCGATCTACCGGATGATCCACACCCGCGCGGCCGCCCAGGTTCTGGCACAGCAGGAAACACCTGTGCTGGGCCCGTCAGGGCGCGGATTGGCGGATCTGGAGGTGCTGTCAGAAAGCTACCCCTATGCCAATTTCTTTGCCCTGAAAGAAATGCAGCTGCGCTACCGCCGTTTTGATGGCTCGATGAGCCCGGTGGTAGACCGTGCGGCCTTCATGGGCAGCGATGCCGCGCTGGTTTTGCCCTATGATCCGCTGCGTGATCGGGTGCTGCTGATCGAACAGTTCCGCATGGGACCGCTGGCGCGGGGGGATCACGGGCCCTGGCAGTTGGAACCCATTGCGGGTCGGGTTGATCCCGGTGAAACGCCTGAGGCCTGCGCGCGGCGCGAAGCGGTGGAAGAGGCGGGGCTGGATTTGAAGGCCCTGAAAGAGATCCACCTGGGCTACCCGTCGCCGGGCTGTGACAGTGAGTTTTTCCACATCTATCTGGGGTTGGCGGATCTGCCCGATGAGGCCACTCAGATCGGCGGACTGGCCTCAGAGCAGGAAGATATCAAAACCCATTTGATGCCCCTCGATAGGGCGTTGGAAATGTTGGATACTGGCCAAATCCGGGTGACACCGCTGGCGCTTGCCCTGCATTGGCTTGCACGGAATCGTGAAACCCTGCGCAGAGGTGCTTGAGCATCCGCGCTGAGAGGCCTAAGTCTGGGATTGGACCTGATAAGGATAAAGAACATGCGCATTGCACGCGACTTGGCTGATGCCATTGGCAAGACCCCGTTGATCCGCCTGAAAGCGGCCAGTGAAGAAACCGGCTGTGAGATCCTGGGCAAGGCTGAGTTTTTGAACCCCGGTCAGTCGGTCAAAGACCGCGCGGCGCTTTACATCATCAAAGACGCCATCGCCAAAGGCCAGCTGAAGCCGGGCGGCACCATCGTTGAGGGCACCGCCGGCAACACCGGTATTGGTCTGGCACTGGTCGGCGCCTCGATGGGGTTCAAAACCGTGATCGTGATCCCGGAAACCCAGAGCCAGGAAAAGAAGGACATGATCCGTCTGGCCGGCGCGCAACTGGTTGAGGTGCCTGCCGCCCCCTACAAGAACCCCAACAACTATGTGCGTTACTCGGAACGTCTGGCCAAAGCCTTGGCTGAGACGGAAGAAAACGGCGTGATCTGGGCCAACCAGTTTGACAATGTCGCCAACCGCCAGTCGCACGTTGAAACCACCGGGCCGGAGATCTGGGAGCAGACCGGCGGCAAAGTGGATGGCTTCATCTGCGCTGTTGGATCGGGTGGCACGCTGGCAGGTGTTGGCATGGCGCTGCAGCCCAAAGGTGTGAAAATCGGTCTGGCCGATCCGTTGGGTGCGGCGCTTTACAGCTACTATGCGCATGGTGAATTTGCCTCCACCGGCACCTCGATCACCGAAGGCATCGGGCAGGGCCGGATCACCGCGAACCTCGAAGGGTTCACGCCGGATATGAACTACCAGATCCCCGATGAAGAGGCGCTGCCGATGGTGTTTGACCTGTTGCAGGACGAAGGCCTGTGCCTGGGCGGTTCTTCGGCGGTGAACATCGCAGGCGCGGTGCGGATGGCCAAGGACATGGGGCCGGGCCACACGATCGTGACGATCCTGTGTGACTATGGCACCCGCTATCAATCGAAACTGTTCAACCCTGAGTTTCTGGCGGAAAAGGGCCTGCCGCAGCCAGAATGGCTGACCAAGGAACTGCCCGCGCCGCCAGCTGTGTTTGAGACACCCTAACATGATGCAGGGCGGGTCTTTCCCAAGTCGGCTGTCACGGGCGCTACAATCGCTGGCGCTGGTTTTCTTGATGGTGCTGACCTTGGGTCTGGGCCTGCCCGTATCAACCTTGGCGCAAGAAGGCGCTGATCCGGCAACAGCTGCGACCAGTGCAGATGACGGGCTGGTCGCCGAAGCGCTGGAAGAGGTGGCAACGCCACAACCGTCAGCCGAAACGCTGGAATGGGAACGCACCGCCAAACGGGCCGAGGACGCGTTGGAGGCCGGACTGGCCTCAGACGCCGCGCTGGAATCCCTGCGGGCCGACCTGGTCACATGGCGCGAAACCTTTCAGGACGCGCAAGAGGCCAACGCTCAGCGGATCGCCAATCTGCGCAACCAGATCGCGGTGCTGGGCACCCCCCCGGAAAACGCCACCGAAAGCGTTGAGATCACCCTGCGCCGCAGCGATCTGAATACCCAGCTGTCGCAACTGCTGGCGCCGGTTCTGGCCGCCGAGGAGGCGCGCAGCCGCGCCTCTGGCCTGATTGCAGAGATCGACAGCACGCTGCGCACCCGTCAGACGGATGCGCTGCTGGCGATTGGCCCCAGCCCGGTGAACCCGGTCTATTGGGCTGCCGCCTGGAATGAGGTGAAGGCCGGCCTGAACGCCATGCGGGCCGAATTCCGGTCAAATTACACCAATGAACTGCGCCAGTTTGAGTTCCGCCAGAACCTTCTGGTGATCATCCCGCTGTTCCTGCTTGGGCTGGTCCTGATGCTGCGGGGCAGGGCCTGGGCCACCGGGCTGGTGCGGCATCTACGGGCCCATGCGGGCCGTGCGGCGGAACCGCTTGCCTTTGTGGCCTCGCTGTCAAAAAGCATCGTGCCGTGGATCGGTCTGCTGCTCTTGGTGCAATCGCTTCTGGCAACCGGTTTTTTCGGCCTCAAGGGCGAAACCCTCCTGCAGCAGATCCCGCTTTGGGGGGGCGCGCTTTATGCGGCGCATTGGCTCTGTGATCGCCTGTTCCCGGTGCCGCCGGCCGGATCGCTGTTTGACGTGCCCCCGGAACGGCGCGGTCAGATGCGGCGCCTTGGAGTGACGCTGGCCATATTTGTGGTGCTATCAAGCGCCACGGAAAGCTTTGAGGCGGTCAATACGCTGAGCGCCGCAACCGGTGCCATTCTGGCCTTCCCAGTGCTGGTGCTGACCAGTCTGGCGCTGACCCGGCTGGCCCGGCAGGTGCGGGTTCTGGTGCAGCCCCGGTTGGAGGACAGCGAAGAGGGCGTGGCCTTCCGACTGCGCGCGATCTCCATGCTGGCGCGCGGGGCGATCCTTGTCGCACTGGTGGGGCCTGTCCTTGCTGGTATCGGCTATCGCAATGCGGCTGAGGCCTTGGTCTACCCCACCGCGGTGACCTCTGGCTTGCTGGGGCTGCTCTTTGCCATGCAGTATTTCACCGAACAGACCTACGCGCTGTTCAGCCGCCGGGATGGCGACAGCAGCGATGCGCTGCTGCCGGCCCTGATCGGCGTGGCGATGGTGCTGGCCTCGGTGCCGGTGCTGGCACTGATCTGGGGCATGCGGGCCACCGATCTGACCGAATTGTGGAGTCGCTTCTTAGAAGGGATCTCAGTGGGGGATACCCGCATTTCCCCAAGTGATTTCATTGCCTTTGCGGTGTTCTTTGGGGCTGGCTATCTGGTGACCCGAATGGTGCAGGGTGCTTTGAAAAGCTCAGTCCTACCCAAAACCCGGATCGATCAGGGCGGCCAGACTGCCATTGTTTCAGGGGTCGGCTATGTCGGGATTACCCTGGCAGCGTTGGTGGCCTTTGCCAGCACTGGGCTGGATCTGTCGTCGATCGCGATTGTGGCCGGTGCGCTGTCCGTCGGCATAGGCTTTGGCCTGCAGACCATCGTGTCAAACTTCGTCTCTGGCATTATCCTGCTGATCGAACGCCCGATCTCCGAAGGTGACTGGATCGAGGTGGGCGGCCAGATGGGCTATGTGCGTGACATTTCGGTGCGCGCCACCCGGATCGAAACCTTTGACCGCACCGATGTGATCATCCCCAACGCGGACCTCGTCAGCGGCACGGTGACCAACTATACTCGTGGCAATACCGTAGGCCGGGTCATCGTTTCGGTGGGCGTGGCCTATGGCACCGATACCCACCGGGTCGAAGGTATCCTGCGAGAGATTGCCGAAGATCACCCGATGGTGCTGGCCAATCCGGCCCCGGCGGTGCTGTTCCAAGGCTTTGGCGCAGACTCGCTTGATTTTGAGATCCGCGCGATCCTACGCGATGTGAACTGGGCGCTGAGTGTGCGCAGTGAAATGAACCACACGATTGCCGCGCGTTTTGCCGAGGAGGGGATTGAGATCCCGTTCGCGCAGCGCGACGTCTGGCTGCGCAATCCCGAGGTGCTGCAACCGCAGGCCTCTGGCACGCCCTCCACGGCCGAAGCTGAGGCTGGGCAGGCCGACACATCAGAAGACACAACACCCAACGACAAAGAGGTCTGAATGACACATCCGCTGTTTCGTGACGATGCCTACCTGCGGGAGGCCGAGGCCAAGGTGGTGGCGCTGACGCCCGAAGGTGGGATCGTGCTGGATCAGAGTGTCTTTTACCCCACTGGGGGTGGTCAGCCCGGCGACAGCGGCCAGCTGTCGTGGGACGGATCAGAGATGGTGATCGCCACCACGGTCAAAGGTGAGGATGGCGCGATTGTGCTGGTTCCGGCGGAACCCGGCGCGCTGCCGCCAGTAGGCACTGCGGTGCGTCAGAGCCTCGACTGGAACCGCCGCCACCGTCACATGCGGGTGCACACGGCGCTGCATCTCCTGTCTGTGGTGATCCCGCTGCCCGTCAGCGGTGGCAGCATCGGCGCCGATAAGGGACGGCTTGATTTCGATATGCCCGAAGCGCCCGAAGATAAGGAAGCCCTGGCTGAGGCCCTCAATGCGCTGATCGACCGCGACCTTGAGGTGAGCGAAGACTGGATCAGCGATGAGGAGCTGCAGGCCAACCCAGGGCTGGTGAAAACCATGTCGGTGATGCCGCCGATGGGGCAGGGGCGTGTGCGCCTTGTGCGCATCGGCTTGGGCGACGATCAGGTCGATCTGCAGCCCTGTGGCGGCACCCATGTGGCGCGCACCAGTGAAATCGGCCGCATCCGTCTGGGCAAGGTCGAAAAGAAAGGCAAGCAGAACCGCCGGGTCTACCTGCACCTTGATAACTGAGGCTGAACTGTCGTGCCAAGCACGGTAAACAGCGTCGCTTAGGCGGCGCTGTCTTCTTTTTGGGAAACGTCAGTGCCGTTTTCGTCCTGTTCCGGCAGCCCTTCGCGCGACAACAGGATCGCAATGGGGCGCAGTTCCGGCACCTGCGAACAGATGATCATCATCGCCACCATGATCGGCACCGACAGGAACATGCCCGGCACACCCCAGACCGCGCCCCAGAAGGCCAGGTTGATGATGATCCCAAAGGAGGACAGCCGCAGCGCCCGCCCCATCAGCATCGGATCGATCACCGATCCGTTGACAAACTGAATGATTCCCACGGTGACAAAAATCGCCGCTGTCGGCCCCGGTTCCCCAATCTGAACGAAGGTTACCAGCGCCACCAGAACGGTCGCCACGATGGAGCCGATGTTGGGGATATAGTTCAGCACAAAGGTCAAAATGCCCAAGGCCGCCGCCAGTTCTAGCTGGAACACCCCGGCAACCACCCAGACCATCACGCCGGTGACCGCGCTGACGCCGGATTTCACCAGCAGGTAATAGTTCACCCGGTGAATGATGGTGGCCATGATGCGGCCCACCCGCTTGGCCTGTTCCTCATCGCCGATGAAGTTGACCAGCTTAGTGGAAAACCAGATCCGCTCAGCAAAGAGAAAACCCACAAAGAGGATCACCAGAACGGTTGCCGACATCAGGTTGCCCGCTTGCCCTGCAGCCGTGCTGAGGTAGCTGCCCACATTGATCGAGCTGACCGTGTCAAACACCGACTTCTCAACATCCTCACCAATCCAGGCAAACATCGCCGCAACCGCGCCCGGCAGGCTCTCTGCGTAGCTGAGCGTGGTGGTCAGCACGGTGTTGAGCTGGCTCAGAATGATTGAGGTCAGCGTCAGCATCCCGGCAGAGATCAGCAATAGCGCCGTGATTGTGGCCAGAAAGTTCGGAATGCGAAACGGCCCGATCCGTTGGCGCGCGATGAAGTTGATGGCGTCACTGGTCAGTGAGAACAGCACAATGGCCGTGGCCAGCGAAATCAGCAGAAACCGCGCCTGCACCAGCAGAAACAGCACCACCGCAAAAGCGATGATGATCAACGCCCCTGTCTGAACCCGCTGCATCTGCGATTTCTGCGGATTCGCCCCCGTCAGACGACGGGCAACAGGGGGGCGATGCGGACTTTGGTTCATTACGTGTGCTTTCAGCTCATGAGGCGTGTCGCGTGACTATGTTCCAAGCGCGTCAAGGATACAACAACCCCGCGCCATTTCCCGCCTCACATTTGCGCGCTATTGTGCCTATTGCCCGAACCGGCGGCAGCCTGTGTCCGGGGTGGCCGCGGCCGAAATATCACAGGACCGCGCACCTTGATGGGGCGGGGCGGATCAAAAAAATTCGGTGCCGTGGCAGAAGTTTGCATTTTGGGCTTGCGACCGATGATGAGCTCTAATAAATGATGGCCCAGTTAGAGAGGTGGCCGAGTGGTCGAAGGCGCGCGCCTGGAAAGTGCGTAGGCGGGAGACCGTCTCGAGGGTTCGAATCCCTTCCTCTCTGCCATTTTACCCTGTTGTTCGATCTGAATAGGCCGCCTTAAGCGGTCTTTTTCTTTTGTTTATGTTGACTTGATGCGATTTGCGGATTTCCTTGAGTTGCCTGCGGTGAGTTGCCTGCGTTTCTGCCCAACCCTGTTCATTGAGTGCTATGAAATGTGGTATGGATTTGGCGCTCTCTGGTAAGCTGACAAAGAAACTGGTGGAGAACCTCGGCGCTGGGCGGCATGGCGATGGCAACGGGCTCTACCTGGTTGTTGACGCTTCCGGTGCCCGGCGCTGGATCGTTCGGGGGGTTGTCAAGGGGCAGGAGAATCGACGTGGCGGGCCGCTGCGAACTGATTTTGGTCTGGGCAGTGCAGAACTGGTAACCCTGCCTCAAGCACGTGAACGGGCGCTGGAGTCTCGACGGATGGCGAAGCAGGGTCTCAATCCTCGCTACAATGCCACGCGCGAGATCCCGAGTTTCGAAGAAGTGGCCCAACAGGTGCATATTGAACGCCTGCCCACCTGGAAAAACGCCAAACACGGTGCGCAATGGATCAACACGCTGCGTGACTACGCCTTGGGGAGCCCGAAGAGATTGACCATGACGCTGCGGCCTCGGATGAAACCAAACGTTTTATCGGCGAACGCCACGACAAAAACGTCGGTTTTATGTACCTCAACGCCCGCTAACTGCTGGTGCAAGTGGTTTGAAAGATCCTGCTTCAAGATCTGAAAACGCCCATTCCACCGGCGGTATGGCTGAAATCGACGGCGCGGGATCAGTTTCCATTATAGTAGAAGCGACGGGCAGTTATACGATCGAGTTCTCTGATGGATCGAGTTATCACGGTAAGGGAGGTATTGACCGGACAATACAGTCGACGAAGGAAACAGCAAAAAACACGGATGCGACCTCAATGACATCGATTTTGATGGGGCGGATGCCGAAGATGACAGGCAATCATTTAAAGACGAAGATGACTGGACCCAAGCGGACGACCGGTTTGGTAAAGATAATAACCACAAAAAAATAATTCCCCAGGCAAGAAGTGCAAGGAGCAAGATGGCGATGGACAGAGAGAGTAAGAATTTCGATAAGATCAAGAAGGAGAATGAAATCATCATCGGTAGATTTTCTAATGATGGCGTTGACTTAACTGTCGAGTGTGAGTTCGAGTTTGTTGTGGAACTCCCGTCAAAAGAAGCTTGTCAAGCTGTTCGCGCCAACTATCGAAATAGATTTGAAAAACTGAAGAATGGTTTTTTTATGGTAGTAACGGAAAAAGGCAGGTTTACCCTGAGGATTTTCGTCGATTTTATTCCCTCTGCAGAGTTGATAACTAGAATTGAGACAAACTTGTTCAATGCTGCTGAAGACTTTTCTGGTGTGAACGTGAGTTGGGAGTTCAAACACAAATAGGCCCTAGCCCAAGTAGGATTTGGGGGAACTCAGTCAGAATGAAGTGAAAAGAGGTGTTTTATGCAGTTTCGAAGAAGTATGATATTGCTGAACTTTGATAAAAATTAGACTTGGCTGACGGGTAGGAAGTTTTGGTCGCCGAATTGGTTGACCAAGAAACATTGCGCAATTGAGTTCTCGTCCTTTATCGCTAACCCAGCCTTCTAGATAATCAGCTGTTTTGTTTTCACTGTCTCTTGCTCTGACCAATCGCCTTCGCAACGTTCCATGGCTTTCGCTGCCCTGAGCTTGGAGATGCTTAAGAACCGACTTAACATCCTCAGGCACAAGCGCCATCAAATCCTCAGGCCATGGGCGATAGATGTTCAGCATCCCCTCCACATCTTGTGCAACAACCGTCAATGACCTCCCCTGACACTCCAATTCAAACGGTGTGCTGTTCAGTCTCAGGTGTGTTTCACGTTCGAAATCTATCATCGCCTCCAGGACCAACGGGCGGGCGAGCTCTCGGACGGCGGCCTGGGCTGCGTCCACTTCGGTGGCTTGGATCTACGCCGCGCTGAAGCGCAAGAAGGCCATGTCTGCCAATGCGCTGATGTTCACATGTCTTACCGGATCGCGCACCGGCGAGGTTTTGGGCCTGCGCTGGGCGGAGTTGGATTTTGACCAGCGCCTTTGGATCTGCCCTGCCGAGCGGATGAAGACTGGCGAAGAGCGCCGTGTGCCGTTGACGGATGAGATGTTGGCGATCCTGGAACCGCTCAAGGTGCTGCAGTCAGACTATGTTTTTGAAGGACAGAAACGCCATCAGCCGCTGTCCAACATGTCGATGTTGATGCTGCTCCGGCGGATGCAGGTGGAGGGGGGGACGGTGCATGGTTTCCGCTCCACCTTTCGGGATTGGGCTGCTGAGGTGGCCAATGTGCCGCGTGAGGTTGCGGAAAAGAGCCTGGCGCATAGCGTCGGCTCCGAAGTGGGGCGCGCTTATGCGAGATCTGACCTCTTGGAAAAACGGCGGGACTTGATGCGCCTGTGGTCGCAGTTCGTCACATCAGGGATCAGGGAATGCAAGTAAGACTGAATGAGCCTGAATACCTCGTTCTGGGGCTGTTTCCATGGCGCTCAATGAGGAGACGGCAGAAGATCGTCTGAGCGCAAATGAGGTGATGCGACACGAGGTGGTTAGCATGGGGTTGGACAGCTTTCCGATCACTGAGGCGTTGAAACCTGAGTTTGTGCGGTGGGTCGCAACCACCAATAATTCACGGCCTTTGATGTACCTACAATCCCTAGGGCTAATCTGATGGCGAGAAGCGGGTGCATTCCTTCGATCTAAATTAAGCGCGAGGTTTTCTGACTTTTTGGCGATTCTGTCAGAATGATTGCGCGTTATGAGAGCGGATAATATGAAAGTTGGGCAAGTGGCACAACGATTAGCGTCGCGCGGGCTGCTGGCACGGCAGGTCGAGGCTTTGCACCCAGAAGTGTTCCCTAAGGGAGGGCAAATAAAAGGGTTGTGAGGCAAGAAGTGAATTCCTGCCTAGATTGGGGGGCAACAGTTCGATCTCTTTGTGGTAGGGAGCTTCCGATCACACATGCGTATGGGAAATGGGGTAGAGATTTGTCCAGTGAAAAGAAGATATGCATAAAGATGCTTGGCTATGGCGTGCTACATCTTTTTATCTGTTATATAGCCTTGTATAATCCCGAAAAATATAGCCACACGAGAGCATTTCCTATGGTATATCTTGCCATGGTTTTTGGCCCAATTGCTTTTGCCATTGAAAATTGTGTCGGATTATATTTGAGGAGAGAGGAAAATGAGTAATTCCTCCGTGAACTTTTGATCAGCCCCACTGAAGTGGTCCAGCTTGAAGGTGAGTGCATGATTGGCGCTGCTCCATGAGCCGTTCGTATAAAGGCCTGCGATAGAAGAAGAACCGGGTCTTTGCGACCGAGGACCTCCAGCGCGCTTTTTCCGTGACGGCGAACACCATTTCGAATTGGGTCCAGGCTGGCTTGCAGCCATCGGATCGCAAGCGTCCCTATGTGTTCCGTGGGGAGATAGTGACGGCGTTTCACAAAGCGCGCCAGGAACGCATGCGCACGCGGCTGAAGCCAGGGGGAGTTCAAATGCACGGGCTGCAAGTCGGCGGTGTTTCCGGACGCGTGTAGCCTAGAAATCACCGGAACGTCTAACGGTGCCAATATGGCATTTGGACTGTGTGTGGAGTGCCGCTGCCACATCAGAAAGTTCGTTTCTGAGGCTGTATTGGCGGTGTTTGAGACGTTGCGCAATCCAAACACCACCGTGGACTCGTCACACGAAGAAATTGGCCGAGGTCCCGGTGGTATTGGGATTAGCGCGGAAACGGATGCACCACACGTTTGGCTGGCAAATGACCGGCTTGTCTATGACTCGCAGGTTCACGCAGGTCGGCTGGCGGAGCAGACTGTGGATCAGCACCTCGCAGCAAGCCGGTTCATGGAGGAGGTTCTGCACGGTAAAGCCTTCGATCGGCTCACAATCCGAGATGTTAATCACGTGCGCTTTGCCCTGAAGGAGGCGATGGCGACAACGGGGGAGGGCCAGAAGTCACGCTCCACAGCGTCACATCAGGCCTCGCAGATCATGAGCTTCCTGCAATGGCTGATCAAACAGGATGGCTATAAACGTCTGCCTGCCGACCTGCCGAATTATATCCAACTGCCAAAATCGGCCTATGCCAAAGCAATGCCGAAGGCCGAGAAGGCCTACGCGTCTTTGGAAGAGGCTGAGGGGTTTCTGGAGGGCATGCCAACGCTCACCCTTTCTGAGCGGCGCGCCCGGGCGATGGTCGCCATTGCCTACCTTGGAGCCTTGCGGGCAGATACCGTCACCTCTTTGCGGCTGGCACATTTTGATCCGGCACAGCGCCAGATCATCCAGGATGGCACCACCTCTCGAACGAAGAACGGCAAGAGCCTGCGTATCAGTTGGTTCCCGATCTCTGACGCGTTCTCCGATGCAGTGTCGCACTGGGTGGAGGAGATGAAGGAACTGGGGTTGCGTGACGAAGATGCTTTGTTCCCAAGCATGCCCGATTTGAAGCGTGGAAGGTTTTTACGTGATGCAGAACGTGCTCCACTTAAGCCTATGGCCTCCAAAGATGCCGTCGCCAAAGCCTTCGCGCTGGCCTGTCGCGACAGCGAGGTCAAATACAATCCACACTCGGTCAAAGACACGCTTGCCGCCGAGCGCAACCGCCGTCCGCTTACACAGCTACAACGCAAGGCCTGGTCGGAAAACATGGGCCACGAAAATGAGAAGATCACCGAGACTCAATATGGGAAGCTCTCTGAGGCTGAACGCTTCGACCTGATCGAGGAAATTGAAAAGGGTCATAACGCAAACGGATCTTCGCCACTCCGACTGACCGATGCACAGAAACTCGCGGTGTTGAAGGAGGTGCTGGAGAGGTTGGGAGTGGGGGGATGAGGCAAATGAGCTAGATCATCGATGTTTGGCGTCGTGTCTAAACTGAGAAACTCGCAAATCATCTTCCGACCTCGAGACCGCTTCCCTCAATGACTGAAACACGTCAGTTCTGAACTGGAATGTAGAACGCCTTCGCGTAACGGCTACTATGCAATTGATGCTAATGGTGGAGTTCTTAAAACTTGTATGGGCATTCGAGGATTTCATAGGCCGAGCCAGCGCGGTGCTTCAGAAGTCGTGACACCACGAGCATCATTTCGCAGACAGGGGCTATGTGGTGCGCAATGGCTAGAGCAACGCCGAGGAAAATTGATCTCACCGTTGGAGGTCCAGCCAAGGAGTGTGCAACTAACTGGCCCAAAACATCGGCGTTACAATTCTCCTGATAGCTCGAAGTAAGATGAACCTAAGGTGTCACCAATCTTTACAGTATGCCTCTCAGGCCATCGGTGGGGCAGCCTGCAACGTCTTTGTTCCGGTTCGACGGTTACATCGCTTCCAGTGTATGGGAAAGGCCATTTCGGATGTGGGCTTCCAAGATGTCACGCGCTTTTAGGGTGTCGCGCGCCAGCGCGGCGTCGAACATTGCGCGGTGCTCCGTTACGGCGACATCGCCGCGGTAGGTCAGGACAAGCATCTGATAACGCAGATACTTGTCGAAGATGGTGGAATGTAGCGCAAGAAGGTTTTTGGAATTGCAGGCTGCGATCAAGGCTTGATGGAATTCCCAATCATAGCGCTTCCAAAGTTCCACGTCGGAGTTGTCTCCTGCGAGGAGCTTTTGTTCCATGAGGTGAAGTTTGTGATGCGCGGCGACAAGGTTTCCTTCCCAATCCGTATCACCGTTCTCAATGGATTGCTCCAGGGCGTGGCATTCAAGCAAAACACGAAGTTCGGTGATTTCAATCAGGTCTTCGCGCGAAACCGGTGTGACACGAAATCCGCGTTGCTCAGGCGCTTCGACAAAACCATCGCTGGTCAGCCGGTTCAGTGTTTCCCGCAAAGTCGAATTGCTGGTTGAGTAACGCTCTTTCAGCGCCTCAAGCTTGAGCTTTGAGCCTGGTTCCAAGACACCAAAAATGATGTCGTGTTTGATGCGCTGGTAGGTGCTGGATCCGATGGTCGCCGTTTGCTTTGTCATCACTTGTCCGATGATTTTGGAATTAACCAGCATTTATCACGGGAGCGACAGTGCGGCAACCTGTGCAAAAATGAGATGAATTTGAAAATGTCAGATATTATTGCGAATCGCATATTGCCCGATTAAGCTAGCTTCAGAACGATGCGCGGACGGGGCGCTGGGAGGGGCAGCATTGAAAAAGAAGTTAAAAATTGCGATCGCGGGCGTTGGACTGGTCGGTAAACGCCATGCTGCGTCGCTGGCGCAACTGCAAGATGCTGCCCTCTCCGCAATTGTGGATCCAAGTGAAGATGGTCGTGCCTTCGCTGCGTCTGCCGGGGTGCCTTGTTACGAAACCCTCGAAGCGCTGTTTGACAAAAATGCTCCGGACGGGCTTGTGCTGGCCACGCCTACGCCACTGCATGTTGGTCAGGGCCTCATTGCAATTGATCGCGGTTGTCCGGTGCTGGTGGAAAAGCCTTTGGGAACAACCGCTGCCGAAGCGCTCGCGCTTGTGGCTGCATCTGAGACCTCTGGCGTCCCTTTGTTGGTTGGGCATCACAGACGGCACAATCCGCTCATCCAGAAGGCGCATCAGGTGATATCTGCCGGAAATCTGGGCGAACTGCGCGCCGTTCAGGCGACCTGTTGGTTCTATAAACCCGATGCCTATTTCGATCAGGCCCCCTGGCGCAAAGAGAAGGGGGCAGGGCCGATCTCTGTCAATCTGGTGCATGATATTGATCTGCTGCGTTACCTTTGTGGCGAAGTAAAAACCGTGCAGGCGCTGACAGCGCCTTCACGCAGAGGCTACGCGAACGAAGATGTTGCTGGGGCGGTGTTGGGATTTGCAAATGGTGCAGTGGGTACGCTCACAGTCTCAGATAGCATCGCCGCACCGTGGAGCTGGGAACTGACCTCTCGTGAATACCCGATTTATCCGCCGACGCAGGAAAGCTGCTATTTGATTGGCGGTTCGACGGGGTCACTTTCGGTGCCGGATCTGCGGCTGTGGTCGCATTCAGGGGGCGCGCCGGATTGGTGGACGCCAATTTCGGCCAGTTCGCTGACACGGGCGGCCTCTGATCCACTGGTCAACCAGATGGCTCATTTTACCTCTGTTGTCCGCGGGGAAACTGCTCCTCTGGTGTCAGGACGTGAAGGGCTGCGCACACTTCAGGTGATTGAGGCAATCCAAAAAGCTGGGCAAACCGGTTTGGTCCAGCACATCAGAGACCTGCAGGTGACTGAAAAGCATAAAGAAAATGAGGGAGTTTAAATAATATCTGATATTTTGTAAAAAATATTGCAAAAATCAGAGAGTCAGGCAAATCTATCAACGAGCTTTCACAAATCGCTCAAAGGGAGGACTACTATGTTTAAGAAATTCTCGCGCCGTGCCGCGATCACTGCACTTGTTGCTGCAGGGGTTGTTGCGGGCAGCACCGGGGCCAGCTTCGCGGACAAACTGCAACTCAGACTCGCAACCTCGGGGTCTGAAACGGATCAGCGTTCGGTCGCGATGGCAGAAGTTTTCGCACCTATGGTCGCTGACTTCGCCAGCTACGAGCCAAGCTATAACGGCACTATCTTTGCGCAAGGCACTGAACTGGACGCGATTTCGCGTGGCAACCTTGAGATGTCGATCACCTCGGCTCAGGAGCTGGCGCAGTTCTTCCCTGAATTTTCGATCTTCACGGCAGGATACGTCCATCAGGACGCTGCGCACCAAGTTGCGGTGTTCAATGATCCTCTGATGGATGCCTTCAAAGCCAAGGCCGAAGATGAGCTGGGTGTAAAACTGCTGTCGGTGATGTATCTGGGCCGTCGTCAGGTGAACCTGCGCCAAAGTCCCGATGATCTGAAGGTCATGACGCCGGCAGATCTGGCGGGGGTAAACCTGCGGATGCCAGGGACCGACGCATGGCAGTTCCTGGGCAAAGCACTGGGCGCCGCCCCGACCCCCATGGCGTTCTCCGAGGTTTACACCGCTCTGTCGACCGGTGCGGTTGATGGTCAGGACAACCCCCTGCCAACCGTCGTAGACGCTAAATTCTACGAGGTGACAAACCAGATCGTTCTGACGTCGCACTTGGTGGACCTCAACTACATCGCCATCGGCAAAGGTGTTTGGGACGGCATGAGTGCTGATCAACAGGCAATGGTACAAAAGGCAGCGGATGCCGCGGCAGAAAGCGGACGGCAGAAGCAGCTGGAGAAGGAATCCAACCTCGTTGCCTTCCTCAAAGATCAGGGGATGACGATCTATGAGCCCGATCTGGCCGCGTTCCGCAATCAGGTGCAGTCGATGTATCTCGATAGCGAGTTTGCTGCGACCTGGCCGGAAGGTGTTCTGGACAAGATCAACGCCCTTGGGAACTAATCAGGGAAGCTGATCCGTCTTTGCGGACCTAGAAAAATGGGGAGAACGACGATGCAAACAATACTCAAGTGGTTCTCCCGCATTACCGAAGCTATTGCCGGCGGGTTACTGGCGGCAATCTTCCTGACCTTTCTGTTGCAGATTGTTCTCAGGTACTTTTTCACCCCCGCTGGCTGGACGCTTGAGTTGATCGGTATCCTCTGGGTCTGGGTGATCTTCTTCAGCTGTGCCTTTGTCGTACGCGAACAGGATCACGTGAAGTTCGACATCATTTACCTGTCTTCGCCACACCGGGCGCGGCAAATCATGTCCCTGATCGGGGCGGCCGCGATCATCATCGGGATGATCTACACCTATCTGCCAACCTGGGATTACATCGACTGGATGAAGATCCGCAAAACGTCCACGGTGCGTAATCCATTCACAGGGAACAAAATTCCCCTGCGCGACGTCTTCTCGATCTATGCGGTGTTCATGTTGGCCGTCATCCTGCGCTACGCGCTGATGTTCGTGACCGTTCTGCGAGAGGGCCCACCGAAGACTGAGCTTGAGCTGGTCGTCGACGACCTGAATGAAGCCGAAGATCACAAACAAGCAAAGCTTGAAGCGCCGGACGGAGCCGACAAATGAGCCTGGAACTGATGACGTGCCTGCTGACCCTGTTCGTCCTGGCAGGGATCGGAACGCCGATTGGATACTCAATTTTGTTGGCGTCGATCGCCTACCTTGGTGTTGCTGGTCTGGATGTGGCGTTGGCGGGTGAAAAAATCCTGCAGGGCTTTTATCGCAGCACCATCCTTCTTGCTGTTCCGCTGTTCATTGTGGCGGCCAACATCATGAATGCCGGTTCAATCACGGATCGTTTGCTGAACTTCTGTGTGGCCGCTGTTGGACGGTTCAAAGGGGGCTTGGGTCACGTAAATGTTGTGGCATCGCTGATCTTTTCGGGCATGTCCGGTTCGGCGGTGGCGGATGCAGCGGGCATTGGCAAAATTATCATCGAAATGATGACCAAGGACGGTCGCTACGGGCGTGGCTACGCAGCGGCGATCACTGCGGCGTCGGCCACGATCGGCCCGATCATCCCGCCGTCTATCCCGATGGTGCTTTACGCGCTGGTCTCCAAAGCCTCCATTGGTTCGCTGTTCCTTGCAGGGATCCTGCCTGGACTGATCATGGGGGTCGTCTTGATGGCGATGAACTATTATCTGGCGGGCAAGCGGGGTTTTGCACTCGAAGATCCGATCCCGCTAAGTGAATTGCCTCGCAAAACCGCCAACGCATTTCCGGCTCTTTTGATGCCCGCAATCCTGCTTTACGGCATTTATGGCGGGGTCACGACCCCAACCGAAGCTGCTGCGGTTGCTGCCTTCTACGCGCTCTTGCTGGCGGCGTTGTTCTATCGCGCTTTGTCACTGCGTGGCCTTTACCGCGTCTTCGTGGACTCGGCGCGGTCCTCAGCTGCTGTTGGCGTTGTGATCGGTGGTGCGTTCATCCTGAACTTCATCGTTATTCAGGAACAAATCCCGCAGAGCATCTCAGCCCTGCTGGAGGGGGCGGATGTCAGTCCGCTGCTGTTTTTGATTGCCGTAAACGTTCTGATCCTGTTGTTGGGCTGCGTTCTGGACGCGACCACGATCATTCTGGTGATTGTACCGTTGTTTATTCCAACATGTCAGGCGCTTGGAATTGATCTGGTGCATTTCGGCGTTCTTGTCGTCGTGAACTCGATGATTGGATTGATCACCCCACCTTATGGGATCTTGCTGTTTGTTATCAATGCGGTGACGGGCATTCCTCTGCGCGAAATCATCTCAGAGATTTGGGCCTTCCTTGCGGTTCTTATCGCGGCGCTCTTACTTCTGATCACCTCTCCGGACCTCGTTCTCTGGCTGCCCCGGCTGTTGGGCTACCAAGGCTAAGACAATGACTCTCGCGATTTCTACAACATCTATCCCCGGGTCGCTGGCGGATAAGGTGGCCGCTATTGCCAAAGCTGGCTTCACAGGCCTCGAGCTGCATGAGCCTGATTTCACCGGATTTCATGGTTCGGCGCATGATCTGCGCACGATGGTTGAGGGCTATGGCCTCAAGACAAACCTGCTCAAGCCATTCAACGATCTGGAAGGCTGGGAAGGGGAGGCCCGGCGTCGCAGCTTTGACAGGCTTGAACGCAAGTTTGACCTGATGCAATCGCTTGGTACAGATTTGCTGCTGGTTGGGGCATCTTCGGCAGAAACCTGCGATGACGCCCAACTGCAGGCCGATTTGGCAGAAGCTGCTGAACGCGCCGCGGCGCGAGGGGTGCGTCTTGCCTATCTGGGATTGCCATGGGCGGGGCATGTGCGGTCAGATGCACAGGCCCTGTCATTGGTCGAAACCGTGGATCACGCCAACCTTGGGCTGGCGCTAAACAGTTTCCTCTCTCTGGCAGATGGAACCAAACCGGCCGCTCTTCGGAGCGTTCCCGCAGCTAAGATCTTTCACGTTCAATTGTCGGATGCGCCTAAGGTGAGCGCAGAAATGCGCAGCATGAAACGGCACTTTGGTTTGTTGCCGGGGCAGGGCAGGTTGAACCTGGCGGGCTTTGTCAAAGTGCTTGCGCGGGGGGGATACAAAGGCCCCTGGTCGATTGCGCGGGTGAATGAGCACAGTCCGCTACCGGGCGGGCGAACAATGGCCGTCGACGGCTATCGCGCCCTGGTAAACTTGTTGGATGCTGTATCGCGGGAGGATCCCGCGCTACGTTTCGACATTCCGCAGCTCCCTCCGCCTGTATACAGTTCTGGTTTTGAATTTATCGAATTTGCGGTGGATGCAACGTCTGGCAGCGCGCTGACCAACCTATTGTCATCCATGAGTTTTCGCATGGAACGGCGGCATCGAACCAAGTCCGTTGAGTTGTGGCGGCAAGGGGCCGTCAATATTGTTGTAAACTCGGATCAAGATGGTTTCGCCCGCAAAGCCTTTGAAGAACACGGGCCGTCTGTTTGTGACATGGGACTTCGGGTTCGGGATGCGGCACAGACGGTTGAACGGGCAACTGCATTGGGAACGACTGCCTTTTCTCAGCCTGTCGGCACCGGTGAGCTAGACATTCCAGCCATTCGTGGGGTTGGAGGGAATGTCGTCCACTTCATCGATGAAAAATCAGACCTGCATCGGGTGTGGGATATCGAGTTTGAGCCGGTGGCCAAAACGGAAGCGCGCCAACCCGCAGGTCTACGCCGTGTGGACCATGTTGCCCAAACCATGCGCCACGAAGAAATGCAAAGCTGGCTGCTCTATTATTTGTCGACGTTTGAGATGGCCAAGTCACCCGTTGTCGACGTGGCCGATCCTTCAGGGATCGTCCATTCGCAAGTCATTGAAAGCCCGGAAGGCGAGGTGCGGCTTAACCTCAATGGTGCCGAAGGCCGACGTACGTTTGCGGCGGGGTTCTTGGCAGACCGATTTGGTGCTGGTGTTCAACACATCGCATTTTTGACCGACGACATTTTTGAAACCGCAGCGCAGTTGGAACGGAACGCGTTCCCACGACTGTCGTTTTCTCCCAATTACTACGACGACCTTCAGTCTCAATTTGATCTGTCGGATGAGTTCGTCGAAGCGTTGCGCGCGGCAAATATCCTCTATGACCAGCACAATGGAACCGAATATTTCCAGATTTATAGCCAACCCATCTTTGGGGGATTCTTCTTTGAGATCGTTGAGCGTCGCAAAGGCTATGCCGGCTACGGCGCGCGCAATGCCTCCGCGAGACTGGCCGCCCAAATTCACAACCAACGCAAAATGGAGAATGGGTGATGAGAGCGGGGTTAATCGGGCAGGGTATACAAGCGTCGCTGACACCTGAAATGCATGTGGCCGAAGGTCGGTCGCTGGGGTTGAGGTATGAGTACCGCCGGATCGACGCCAATTGTGCGCCCCACCGAAATTCATCTTTGACGGATCTGGTTTCTGAAGCCGAGGAGAGCGGCTTTGTTGGTTTGAACGTGACCCATCCGTTCAAGCAACAGATCGTGACGCTGCTTGATGAGAAGAGCGAGGTCGTGACCTTGCTTGGCAGTGCAAACACGATTGTGTTTCAGGACGGCAAGCGCATTGGGCATAACACCGACTATATCGGATATCGCTCGGCCCTGCGACGGGCCTTGCCGCGGGCGCCGATTGATACGGTTCTGTTGGTCGGGGCGGGTGGTGCAGGGCGCGCTGTGGCGCTGGCCTTGCTGGATCAAGGCACACGGAACCTCGTCCTTTATGATCGCAATCCTGCGCAAGCGAACTCGCTGTGCGAGGTATTGCGGTTCGCGCGACCTCAAGCGCTCGTTCGTGTTGAGCAGGATCTGACTGCCGTGGATTGGTCGGCAATCGATGGTGCGGTGAATGCGACGCCTGTCGGCATGAAAGGGTATCCCGGTTTGCCCTTCGAGCCACAGCGGCTCAAACCAGGCAGCTGGGTGTCCGATATCGTTTATTTCCCAAGAGAAACAACGCTGATCAAGGTCGCACGTCAAGCTGGGCTGAGGGTCATGGATGGCACAGGCATGGCTGTGTTCCAAGCAGTGGCTGCCTTTCAATTGTTCACCCAATACAGCCCGGATTCTGACCGCATGGTGCAGCGGTTTGACCAGCTGTCGCAAGAAAACTCAAAGGATGCGCAATGTCTATGAAGGCTCAGGAAAATGGCTCGGACGCAGACGCCGTCCGGCATTGGTGGCGTACTGAAATCATCGACATGGAACCCGGTCGCATCGCCTTTCGCGGTCACCCGGTGGAACAGCTGATCGGCAACGTCAGTTTCGCCCAGATGATCTGGCTGATGCTACGTGGTGATCTGCCGACAGCAAGCGAAGCATCGCTGCTGGAAACCGCCTTGGTCGCTGGGGTGGATCACGGGCCCCAAGCGCCGTCGATTGCTGCCGCGCGGATGGCTGCAACCTGTGGCCTTGGTCTGAACAATGTGATGGCGACAGCAGTCAACATGTTGGGGGATGTGCACGGCGGCGCAGGGGAACAATGTGCCGAACTTTATGACCTGATCGCGGATCGTTTGAAAACCGGTGAGGATCTGGAAAGTGCTACGCGCGCAGGCCTTGATGATTGGCGCGCAGAATATGGCAAAATCGTTTCCGGCTTCGGTCACAGATTTCACAAACCCGTCGATCCCCGCGCGCCGCGCTTGATGGCTCTTGTCCGACAGGCGGCGAAGGCCGGTACAGTTTCGGGCCATTTCGCTGACATTGGGGAGGCCGTTCAGACAGAATTGGCCAGACAACGCGGCGGGCGACCGATCGCAATGAACATCGACGGCGCGACAGCCGTGATTTTCTGCGAGCTTGGGTTCCCGGCGCCGTTGTCGCGCGGGTTGTTTTGCCTCTCCCGCTCGGTTGGGGTTCTGGCCCATGCGTGGGAACAAATGAACCAGGGCGGACGAAACAAGGGGCCAATGCCGCCGCAGTACTTGCCCCTCTACCAAGGAAAACGAAACAAAGACGAAGCCAGAGAAAATGCAGAATGACGCTTCGAAATCCTTCCGGGTCGGCTTGATTGGATGTGGCCGCATCAGTGACATCTACCTTACAACACTTGCCAAATTCGCTCATATTGAGGTGGTGGCCTGTGCCAGTCTCGATCTGAGCGAAAGCCGCGCGAAGGCGGCGCAACACAGGATCGGGCGGGCCTGCTCTGTTGCTGAAATAATCGATGATCCATCCATTGATTGTGTTTTGAACCTGACAATTCCAGCCGCCCATGCCGAGGTGACACGGCAGGCCCTGATGGCGGGCAAACATGTCTATTCTGAAAAACCCTTTGTCACAGATATCGCCGAGGGGCAGGCGCTGATCGCTCTTGCAAAGCAGAAAAACCTGAAACTTGGAAATGCGCCGGATACGTTTCTGGGCGGTCGTTGGCAAACCGTGCGCCGTTTGATCGATGAGGGAACGATTGGGCGTCCAACCGGTGTCTTTGCGCATGTCGGAACACATGGCACCGAAAGGCATCATCCCAACCCAGATTTCTACTACCAGCGTGGCGGCGGGCCGCTGTTGGATCTGGGACCGTACTATCTGACCGCGATGGTCTTTTGCCTTGGCCCGATTGCCCGTGTGGCAGGGCTGGGCAACAGGGCATTTGGCACGCGGCTCATCGAAAACGGGCCTAGGACCGGCAGCGAAATCCCAGTCGAGGTCGACACCCACAGTGTTAGCCTGCTGGAATTTGACAATGGCGCCATTGGGTCGATGACCATGAGCTTTGACATCTGGGACAGCGAAACCCCCCGGTTAGAGATCTATGGCGAAGATGGGGTGATCTCCATCCCAGATCCGGACCCTGTGCATGGGGCCAACGACTTTCATGGCCCCGTCTGGTTTCGCACGCGTGAAACATCGCGATGGAGCCATCAGCCAAGACCACAGGGCCGCGATGATTGGCACGTTGCGGAAAATATCCATGGATTCAATGAGAACAGCCGCGGTCTTGGGCTTTTGGATTTGGCGCAAGCCGTGGAGGAGAACCGCGCGCCGCGTGCCAGCGGGGATCTGGCCTTTCACGTGTTTGAAGTGATGGACGCGATAGAGCGCGCGCCTGCGCTGGGATCGTATCAGTACATCCGCAGCCGCTGTGAGGTGCCCGCACCACTGCCCGTTGATTTCTTGCAAGGACACCTGCGCGCGACCCAGGAGGTGGCAAATGCCGATTAAAAACATTGATATTGCGGAGCCCTTCTTTGGCCTGCGGCTCGTTTCAGATGAATCCCGGTTAGAGGTTGAGGAACGGACGATTGTTGTGAACCTGGGGGAGAGCGACATTGGTGTTGAGCAACAGAAACTGGCGCCGCTTCAATCCGCGATTTTTGCCAACGTTACGTTGACCGATGTGACCCGTGCGATCCTGATAGAACGGTTTGAAGGGCATGGGGCCGACGCAGCCCTATGTGCCGCAGTCCGGGATCAATGGCCGACCGCATTTGAGGTGCGTGGCGAGGAGCGCCTGCGCGGTGTGGAACACTACATGTCCCCAAAGGCTTACGTCGGCAATCTGGGGCTAAGCCTGTATCATTCCGCCTCCGTTCCGCTGAATGTCGGATTGCACCGCGATCACCCGTTCTGCCCGGTACCAGGGTTTCGCGAAGTTCATACGCAGATTGTGGGGTTTGGCAAAATGCAGCAGTGCAAGCGCCGCGACCCAGCAACGCTCTACCTTGAGGAGCCGATGGCCCCCGGTATGACACATCGACCGATGTATGACGCAGAGGGCAATTACCCCTGGCATCAATATGAAACCACAACGCCCAGTATCTTCATGGCCATCGAGCTGTTGCCAGAAGGCGCTGATGTGCCAGCAATCGGAGGCCGCGATGACTGAACGACTTCTTCCTGAGAGTTTTGACTTTGATGGCCCCTTTCCAAAGCTGTCACGCCGATTGAGGCTGGGCGTTGTGGGCGGTGGTCGTATCTCGGCGACACAAGCAACGGCCGCCCGCCTGTCCGACCTATGGGAGGTCGCTGCTGGCGCCTTGTCTTCGGATGCCGCACGGTCCAAGGCGCGCGGGGCAGAGTGGTATTTGCCGCAAGAGCGTTGTTACACATCCTTCGAAGATATGGCACGTGCCGAAGCTGCCCGTCCCGACGGGGTGGATGCTGTTATGATTACCACGCCCAATCACCTGCATTTTGCTGCCGCCAAAGCGTTTCTGGAGGCGGGGATCGATGTCCTGTGTGACAAACCGCTGACGAATGAGGTGGGTGAAGCCGAGGACCTTGTGTCTATGGCGGCGCAGACCGGTCAGGTTTTTGGGGTAGGCTATGTGATGTCGTGTTTCCCCATGATCCGACAAGCCCGCGAAATTGTTGCGGCGGGACAGATTGGCAAGATCAACCAAATTCACGTTGAATTTCTGCAGGACTGGATGACCCCACAAGAAGTGGCAGATGCCCCGCATGTGAAATGGCGGTTGGATCCTAAGGTCTCTGGCCCGACCAGTTGTGTCGGCGATATTGGCACCCATGCCGCGCATTTGGCGTCCTTTGTGTCCGGGCTGGAAATGACCCATCTCAGAGCGGAGTTTCACGTATGTGGGGCGCCCAAACCGCTGGAGGACACCGCCTTCATGTTCACGCGGTACGCTGGTGAGGTTCCCGGCACCCTCATGGCGACCCGATTGGCGCCAGGTAATCGCGGGGGGCTGCGTCTGCGGATCTATGGTTCCGAAGGTGGTGTAGAATGGGATCTGGAACAGGCCGAACAGTTGAAACTTAACATCTATGGTCAACCAGATCAGGTACTTAGCCGCGGGCACGGACATGGCCTGAGTGCAAGAACAGAACGCCTTGTTCGTGCTGGGCGCGGTTTCCCGGAAGGGATCATCGAGGCCTGGGCCAATCTATATACTGAGCTGGCGATGGCCGTCGCCGCCCGCAGAGATGGCGTGGCGATACCAGAAGGGTGGCTGGCGTTTCCAAAAGTGCCAGAAGGCGCCAACGGGGTGCGATTTATCGCGGCTTCGGTGCGTTCGAATACGGCGCAAGGCAGCTGGACGTCGATCCCCTAGTTTTCTTGGCAGTCGCAAAGGCAGATTGGCGCTCGGAGGTCCCGGGCGTCTTTTTTTTGCAGTAGAGAATGATTGATAAAAATAAAAATGTCAGATATTTTTATAAACATGAGTTGAAATTGAGATTCGCTGACAATTGGGGGCGGGATGACGCAGCAAGGCAGTCAAACGAAAGCAGAGCCGCTCTATTCGCTTGCGCATCTTACGTTGATCAACGCGACTCCGGCTGAATTGGTCTATATTGCCGCGCGTGCCGGTTATGATGCGGTGAGCCCGCGCTTTATCCCGATGAAAGTCCCGGGTGAGTTCTCCGAAACCCCGGTAAGCAAGGCGCAGATCCAGGCGACCAAGACAGCTTTGGCGACAACGGGTGTAAAAGTGCTGGATGTTGAGCTGGCGCGGATCACCGAAGATGTCGATCCTCGCAGTTTTGAACGCGCGCTGGAGCTTGGTGGGGAGTTGGGTGCGAGGCATATGATCATGTCTGCCTGGACACCGACGCGGGATGACCGGAACTTTTTGATCGATGTCTACGCCGAGACCTGTGATCTGGCTGCGGGCTACGGGTTGACCGTGGACTTGGAATTTCCCAGCTTTTCCAGATTGCGCACGTTAGACGAAACACTCGACATTGTGCGGGCAGCAGACCGGCCCAATGGCGGAATTTTGGTGGATACCCTATACCTCCACCTAAGTAGGGTGGATCTGGGGGAGCTGCTGCATGTCCCCTCAGAGCTGTTTCACTTCCTCCATATCTCTGATTGTTTGCCCGGCATCGCAGACACGCGCGAAGGGATGATCCAGCTGGCGCGCGATGCGCGTCTCTACCCGGGGGAGGGGTGGATCGACTTCAACGGCATCATCGAACGGATGCCCCCGATGAACTACTCCATCGAATTGCCCAACCAAAGCCGCGTGGCTGAACTGGGCTACGAAGAACACGCGCGCCGCTGTCTGCAACATGCAAAGCGCACCTTTGGTGCGGCCCGTTCGCAGCGCCGCGTCATTGATACCCCAACATTGAAAATCAAAGAGGACCACCATGGGCAAAGAGCTCACTGATGCAGATCGCCAGTTGGCGGCAGACATGTTGGCGCGTGCCCGCGTCGCCATGTCCGAGATTGAAGACTGGAGTCAGGAAAGCCTGGACCGGCTGTCTCAGGCCATCGCTTGGTATGCAGGCAACGAGGAGACGTTTACGCGGCTGGCCAAGCAGGGCGTAGATGAAAGCGGTATTGGTGACCGCGATGGCCGCCCCGCAAAACGGTTCAAGATCCACATGGTCTTGCGCGATGTATTGCGTACACCTTCGACTGGCATTGTCGAGGTCGACGAAGAAAAGGGGCTGGTCAAATATGCAAAACCGGCTGGCGTGATCGCGTCACTCATCCCGATGACCAATCCGGCGATGACACCGCCTGTCACGGGCGTATCTGCTGCCAATGCACGCAATGCGGTGATTTTTTCGCCGCATCCAAGGACCGCCCACACAACCTATGAAATGGTCGAGGTGATGCGCGCCGCCTGCCGCGCTGCCGGTGCGCCGGAAGATCTGTTTCAATCCATACGGAAACCTTCGATCCCGCTAACGCAACACTTGATGGAAATCTGCGACCTGACCTTGGCCACGGGCGGCAAGCCGATGGTTAAGGCGGCCTACAGTTCTGGTCGGCCGGCATATGGTGTCGGGGCAGGGAACTCGTCAATTGTGATTGATGAAACTGCGGATATTGAAATCGCCGCTCAGAACAGTCGGATCTCAAAAACGTCTGACTTTGGCTCCGGGTGTTCCGCGGATGGCAACATCATTATTCAGCGGTCGGTCTATGACCAAATGGTCGCCGCGCTGGAGGCCGAAGGCGGCTATCTGTGTAACGCAGAAGAAAAGGCCAAGCTTGAAGCCGCCATGTGGGATGACAAGGGCAATCGTACCTTTCCCACCATTGCATGCCGTCCGCAGCAAACGGCCGAAGTTGCAGGGTTTTCGATCCCTGAAGATCGCAAATTCCTGATGGTGGAAAATCAGGGGCAGATCGGGGCAGAGCATAAGTTTTCCAAAGAAAAACTGACCACGCTGATGGCACTTTACCACTTTGAAACATTCGATGATGCGCTGGATACCGTAAGCCAGATCTACGCTGTTGGGGGAAAGGGCCATTCCTGCGGGATCTATAGCCACAATGACGAAAACATTGATCGACTGGCCCGTCTGGCACCCGTCAGCCGCATGATGGTGCGTCAGCCACAGTCGAAAGCAAACGCCGGCGCATGGACCAACGGGATGCCGATGACCTCTAGCCTTGGGTGCGGGATCTGGGGCGGCAACATCACCAATGAAAACGTCACAATGAAACATATGATGAACTACACTTGGGTCAGCCGCCCTATCCCCGAGGATCGCCCCTCGGAAGAGGAACTGTTCGGTGAGTTCTTTGGACAGGAGGTCGCGTGATGGATGGTCAGCAGGTCGATAGCCAGACGCAGGGCAAAACGGTTGCCGAACACATCGTCGATTTTCTGGAACGTCGTGAGGTCGAACATGTCTTTGGCCTATGTGGTCACACCAATATCTCGGTGTTGGCTGCTCTGGCCGACAGCCCGATTGATTTCATCACAGTGCGACATGAACAGATCGCTAGTCACGCAGCGGACGCTTACGCACGTGTGACGGGCAAGGCCTCGGTGGTGTTGTCGCACCTCTCTCCTGGGTTAACTAACTGCGCCACCGGGGTCGCAAATGCTGCATTGGATTGCATTCCGATGGTGGTGATCGCCGGGGACATCCCGACGCATTACTACGGTAAACATCCCCATCAGGAGGTCAACCTGCACGCGGATGCCGCACAATGGGAAATCTACCGGCCGTTTGTGAAACGCGCTTGGAGGGTGGATCGCGCGGATCTGATGGCCGAAATCCTGGAAAAGGCCTTCCATCTCGCAGAAAGCGGCCAGCCTGGACCGGTTCTGGTAAATGTCCCAATGGATATTTTTTCCGAAGTCATCCCGGCCGACGGTTTTGAGCGCGTGGCGCAAAACACCAGAACCCTTGCCAAGCCCTCTATTGATGATGAAACGGCGCGAGAAATCGTTCAAAAGCTGGCCAATGCACAAAATCCCGTTGCCTATGTCGGCGGTGGCATTCTATTGGCGCAGGCCAGCGAAGAGCTGCGGCAGTTTGTTGAACACATGGGATTGCCGGTTGCCCATTCCTTGATGGGCAAGGGGGCATTGCGTGACGATCATCCGCTTGTGATGGGGATGACCGGGTTTTGGGGCACCAGCCTTGTGAACCAGAGCTGCCTGAAGGCGGACACCATTTTTGCGGTGGGAACACGCTTTAAGGAGGCCGATTGTTCCAGTTGGTATCCCGGCTACACCTTCAATATCGGTGGCAAAGACGATGAGACCAAGGTCATTCATATCGACATTGAGCCGCAAGAAATTGGCCGGAACTACCCCACCGAGATTGGCGTCGTCGCAGATGCGAAAGCGGCTTTGCGGGTCCTGACACGTGTTGCAAAAGAGATGTATCCCGATGGTTTCGCACGGGATGAAAAACGGGTGGAAATCGCAGAGTTTCGCACAGCTTTCAAAGCGTCCAACGAAGACATGCAAACCTCAGCAGCCTTCCCAATGATGCCAGAGCGCATTCTTGCTGACACGCGCAAGGCTCTGCCTGAGGACGCGATTATCACAACAGATGTCGGCTGGAACAAAAACGGTGTTGGGCAACAATTCGATATTCTGACACCGGGATCGATCCTGACGCCAGGGGGCTTTGCGACGATGGGATTCGGCCCTCCGGGGGCGCTGGGCGCGAAACTGGCAGCCCCTGATCGTGTGGTGCTCAGTCTGGTTGGGGATGGTGGTTTCGGTCAAAACCCTGCCGCGCTGGCGACGGCGGTTGAGCTGAACCTTGGGATCATCTGGTTGGTTATGAACAACAACGCCTTTGGCACCATCGCTGGCCTGCAAAAGGCCCACTATGGGCTCACCTACGGGACGACGTTCCCCGGCAGCGCAGCTCAGCCAGAACATGCGCCGGATTATGCCGCTATAGCGCGTGCTTACGGGGCGGATGGGATCAAGATCAACAGCGCGGAAGAGCTGTTGCCGACACTTGAGGCGGCGATCGCAAGTGGTCGGCCAACCGTTCTGGATGTGCCGATGATCAACAATCCCACGCCGACGACTGGGCACTGGAATATTTTGGACATCTATTCTCCCGATGCGGATGTCAGCCATGTTTCAACGGATTAATTGCACCGTTTGTCCAAAGGATCGGGGCGCTCATGCCCCGATCTCAATCGGAGACCGATGATGTTCAAAAACGTCCTAATTCCTGTTGCCCTAGATCATTTAGACGCTTTGCCGAAGCAGGTCGCATGTGCGCGTCAAATGCTTGCTGATGATGGCCATCTCACGGCACTGACTGTGTTGGAAAGCCTGCCGAGCTATGTAGCTGAATATGCCGTAATTGAGCGCAGCCCGAAAGAGTTTCTGCAAAATGCGCAGGAGGTTCTAAGGTCCGCGTTAAAGGATCACCCGGAAATCGGATGCAAGGTTGGGACCGGTAAGCCGGGCGTGGCGATTGTTGAGGCTGCCAGTAAGATGGGGGCCGATCTGATCGTGCTAGCCGCTCAGCGCCCAGGCAGCGAAGGCTATGCCTTGGGGTCGACAACCTCTCGCATTTGCAGGCGCGCCTCCTGTTCTGTTTTGATCGTGCGATAGTGAGAATTTGTGGTAAATACATTGTGCCGTCGGCGCCAACATGACATTTCGCGGGGCTTTTGAGACGCCAGGGGGGGGGTCGGTTGCTACAAATTGGGCAAGACGTGGGCGCGTGAAAACTAAAATCTCCAAGGGGCTTCTGGGATAAGCCTTGGGCGCCAAATTGAGCGGCGTTCAGACAGTATTTAGCCACTTGGCCGCGCTGATGGATGCAGTGGTTGAGATGGCGTTGAAGCTTGCTACGCAACGCCAGTCTGGAGGAGCGGCGCGTTTTTGAATGTTGGCTCCGCCTCTAATGGACGATGTTCGGACGTGATACCTGCCAAAACCACGGAAGACCTCTTCATCAAAATTTGGAGTTTGGACACAGATTTGACGGCTTGGCTCTTCACTCCATATCAAGGCCCCAATAGAAAAATTTGGCGTTTTTTGCGGCTGCTATAAACAACGAAAGCGCAGCTCCAATCTTGTACTGATATAGCATTCGGTTACAGCGATTTGAGTATGAGGTGGCCCAATGAAAGTCCTTCGAGCGCACAGCAGCGGATGCCAAATTTCCTCTTCAAAGCACGAATGCTTCTTTGCAGACCAAATTCCAAATCAGGCACCAATCGCTCGTTCTTTTCAAATGTGACGAACGGCCGGGCCCAGCCCAAGACAGCCCTGTTGCCCATCGCTGGAGCAACTAGTTTACTAATGCAGAGGAGGGCGGATAGCTGACTTTCTTTCCATGCGGCCTTAAGGTCAGCAAAGCGGACTTTCCTGCCATTGACGTACCATATTTGAAAGTCCGATTTGGCGATCAGCCTGTCAGTGTCTAATGTAGCCTGATCGATCTATGGTGTCGTTCTGATCGTAGCAAACATACAGGCTGTCACCATCTAAAGACATCGCGCTGCACATACCCAAATAGTGAGCTTCGCATTGTTCGCCGCCAATTACGACGATGGTGTCATGCTCGCCGATTAACTCTGCAACCTCGGACTTAGATGTCTCTCGGTTATGCAAGAAATTTTGTCGTAGGTCTTGAACCATTGCCCCACGAGGGCATCGTTGGCGTTGCTGAGAACAGCTATCATCAGTGTTTGCTTCGCATTCCCCATTTGCCGCCCATTCTTCTTTGTTGAAAGTTGCGCCACGGAACGCTTCGCCGGATGACCAAAACAAAAGCCCTATGATGACCAACGCCACGGCGAAAATGGAAGTTAAAGCTACTAACAAAAATTTCTTGAGCACAGATTAGCCTCAATGGTGGTTCTCGAAATACCTTCGCATGTAAAGGGAGCTGAGCTCAAGATAGAGGAAAGCAGACCTTAGCTGCTATACAGAAGTTCGGCACTTTGGGCTCAGTACTGCCGTTCGTTACAACCGGCTCGAATGGCTGTTGTCAGCCCAAAGCGGACACTGCCTATCTGAAGAATGGGTGGGAAGCAGCCTTTCGTTGCGAAAGCAGCGAATGCCCGAACCGTGGCATTGCGCCTTTGAATTTTTCGACCGAGAGCGAAAACTCCGCAGGTCATGAGAAATTCGACGACGATGCGATCTCTATGAACGCGCTCACCAACCGAAGCCCTGACCGGTCTTTGGGCGCCACGACCGCGGTTTCGTGCTCTCCTGACAACTCCACGACCGGCACCTGGACCAAACCGCGAGAAATGAGCCCGCTGTTGCTCAGGAAAATGGCGATACCTGCCCCCTGAAGTACCGCTTCGCACATGAGGGGGAAGGTGGCCATCTTGATGGTGCGCTGGAAATTGATGCCGTGTGCTTCCAGCGCCTCCCGAACGACGCGTTCCGTCAGAGAGCCATTTTCCGGCAAGATAAGCGTTTCCTGCGCCAGATCTCGCAGTGAAAGCCCGTCCCGATTAGAGAGCGGAGAGGAGGGTAAGAGGTAGGCCACATAGTGAACCTTTTGGACGGGAACTCGTTCCCACTCATCTGACTTAGGGGGATCGGTTATGAGGCCAACATCAGCTCGCCGCTCCCGCAAGAATCTCGTAGCAGTTGTCCAATCATACAAAGAGAATTCGATTTCAACGTCGGGGTGAGTCTGCCGAAATTGGCTAATGGCGCGCAAGGCCGGAAGGGGGGCATTGGCGATGATCCTGATATGGCCACGCTCCATCGCCTCGAACCCTTCGAGCCGTTCGGTGATGGCCGTATCCAAGGTTACCATGCGGTCGGCAAGATCATACAGCTCTCGCCCTGTTCGGGTCAGCTTGACCCCGTCGCGACCGCGCACAAGCAGGGGGGAGCCTACCTGTTTTTCAAGTTTGGCCACATGCTGGGTCACCGCGGATTGCGTGACGCCAAGCCGTGCTGCGGCGGCCGAGAAGCTGCCTTCACGTACGACATAGGCAAAGGCGACAAAGCGTTGATGATTGGCACGCATTGCGGACCTCCCTTCGGCCGGAGATTTAGGGGGCATTAGTTTCACTAATATGACGTCACAAAACTATCGGTTCAGTTGCCTAAACCAGCCCTGTCAGATGGAGGAATCAGATGGCCGGGCTGAAGATCGAGAACATCACCAAGCGATTTGGTGAGACCGAGGTGCTCAAGGGTGTATCTTTGGATATTGCTGACGGGGAGTTTATTTCCCTCGTGGGACCATCGGGCTGTGGCAAGTCCACCCTCTTGCGGATCATTGCTGGGCTTGAGGAACAATGCGACGGTACGATCGATATAGGGGGGCAGCCTGTTGCAGGACGCCGCGCTGCCGATCGCAACCTGTCGATGGTGTTTCAATCCTATGCGCTTTATCCGCATCTGAGCGTGGCTGAGAATATTGCTGTACCGCTCAAAATGCGGCGGATGAGCAACCTGCAACGCCTGCCTTTGCTGGGCCGGTTCATGCCCGGCGCCAGTGGCCTTGCCGAAGAGATCGGCAAAGAGATCGCCCATGCCGCCGAGATGCTGGAAATCGCACATCTCCTTGATCGCAAACCCGGACAGCTTTCGGGAGGTCAGCGTCAGCGCGTTGCCCTTGGGCGTGCCCTCGTGCGTAACCCCGCGGCCTTTCTGCTGGATGAGCCGCTTTCGAACCTGGATGCCAAGCTGCGGGTCCAAACCCGTGCCGAAATCGCCCAGCTGCACCGCCGACTGAATGCGACCTTCATCTATGTCACCCACGATCAGGTCGAAGCCATGACCATGTCCGACCGGATCGCGGTGATGATGGGCGGGCGTATCCTGCAATGTGCCAGCCCGGACGTGATCTACGAAGATCCGGACACAATCGAAGTGGCCGAATTCATCGGCTCCCCCAAGATCAATATCTTGCCGGTCTCCTTGTCCGGCGATGGGCGGCTTTCCTTTTTTGATCGCGATCTTGATCTGCTGGCAACGGACCGGATTGACGGCGCGGTTTCGCTGGGCTTGCGGCCTGAGGCGCTGCGGCTTGCCACCGTGGATGCCGTGTTCCAGGGCACCGTTGCCCATACGGAAAACCTTGGTGCGGAACTTTACGTTCAGGTCGACATCCCCGGCCTTGAAAACCGTATCGTGATGCGCGCTGAGGCCGCGCAACGCCGGGAGCTGACGATCGGCACTCCGGTCGGGGTTGGTTTTGACGCGGCCAATGCCCTTGTCTTTGACGGCAATGGCCAGCGAGTGCGCCGGATCGAAACACTCTCTAAAACCACCGCGCAAGAGGTCGCTTGAGATGGCCGTGACAGACAGCTCCTTCGCCCGCGAGACGAAACCCACCCTCAGTGCTGCGACACAGGAAAAACGCGCGGCGTGGTCCCTGACAGCCCCGGCGCTGATCTTGATGTTCGTGATCCTGCTTGTCCCGGTTATGATCGCGACCTTCCTGTCCTTTACCAATTATTCGCTCGGCGATAGTGGCTTCGATTGGATCGGCATCCGCAACTATGAGCGGCTGTTCACCCGCTCGACCTATGAAAAGATGTTCGTGGCCACGTTTACCTATGTGGTGACGGTGGTGCCGATTTCGGTCGGACTGGGACTGGGGGCTGCGCTGCTGATCAACAGTTTGGGCAGGTTCCGCGAGATCTACAAAACGATCTACTTCCTGCCGGTCATGGCGACGTTGCTGGCCATGGCGATTGCCTGGGAGTTCATGCTGCACCCCTCGATCGGTATGATCAACCGCACGTTGGAGCTGGGCTGCGGCACGCCGCTGGAATGGCTGCCGTTCATGGCAACGGGCTGCGCCGATGGCTTCCCGGTCTGGCTTGGTGACAAACGCTATGCAATCTGGGTGATCTGTTTCATCGGCATCTGGCAAGGGTTCGGCTTCAACATGGTGCTGTATCTGGCCGGTCTGACGGGTGTGCACCGCGAGCTATATCACGCCGCAGAAATGGATGGCGCCAAGTCGGGCTGGGAGCGCTTTCGTCTGGTGACATGGCCAGCACTTGGCCCAACCACTGTCTTTGTTGTCACCATCAGCTGCATCCGCGCCTTCCAGGTTTTCGACACGATCGAAGCTTTCTGGCCGCAGGGCGGCGGGCCAAACAAATCCACCTACGTGATGATGTTCGCGATCTTTGAAAAGGGCGTTCAGCAGAACCTGATCGGGATCGGCTCAGCCATTACCGTCCTGTTCCTGATCTTCGTCATGTTTCTCACCCTGATCCAGCGCTGGCTGGTGGAACGAAAGGTGCATTACGGATGACACGCGACTGGTGGAAACATCTGATCCTGATCCTTGGTGTGATCGTCGTCATCGCGCCCTTCTATATGATGGTCAGCTATTCGTTCAAATCCCCGGGTGAGATTGACCGGGGGGAGGGCGGCTTCTTCGGGCGACAGGAAATGATGGTGGATGAGCGCTGCGTGAAGCTGCGCGATCCCGACCGCAAGGATGTGGCTGCCGCCGCGCCACGGTTCCCCGGCGCCACGGAAGTTGAGATCCGCGATGCGCTGGTCGCCGAAGCCGAGGCCGATTGCGCCATGCGCCCGGTGGTCTTCAACTATTCTAAAGCTTTCACCGAGGCACCGCTGCTGCGTTATCTGCTCAATGGCGTGATCGTCACCGCGTCGATCTTCCTCATTCAGGTGGTCGTCGCCCTGCCTGCGGCCTATGCGCTGGCCAAGCTCAAGTTTTGGGGTCGCGAGGCGGTGTTCGGGCTGGTGCTGTTCTGCCTGCTGATCCCGGTGCATGCCATTGCGCTGCCGCTCTACATCATGCTGGCCAAGCTGGGGCTGACGAATACCTATGCCGCGCTGGTGGTGCCCTGGACAATCTCGGTCTTTGGCATCTTCCTGATGCGCCAGTTCTTCATGACCGTGCCCGATGACCTGATCGATGCGGCCCGCATGGACGGGATGGGCGAGTTTTCCATCGTCTGGCGCGTGATGTTGCCCACCGCGATTCCAGCGCTGTTGGCCTTTGCGATCTTTTCGATCGTGGCGCATTGGAACGACTATTTTTGGCCGCGCATCGTCGTTACCGGCAACCGCGATCTGTTCACCCCGCCGCTGGGCCTGCGCGAATTCAAGGGCGATGGCGATGGCAGCTATTTCGGCCCGATGATGGCCACAGCCACCGTGATTGTCACCCCGCTGATCGTTGCCTTCCTGATGGCGCAGAAACGCTTCATCGAAGGGATCACCCTGAGCGGCATGAAATGAAACGGGGGCGCCCCGAAAGACGCGCCCATCACCGAGATCCCGAAAAGGGATAAACCCCGGAGCCCCGTCTGCAAACAAATGGCTCCAAGACCCGGCAAGAGAGGATACTTTCCATGAAACTGACTGCCACTGCAATGGCCCTGGCGCTGAGCGCTTCGGCTGTTTTCGCCGAAGACACCGTCACCATCGAATTCGCCTACCCCTATTCGCATCTGTTCGACGTGACCTATGAGGCGATGATGCCTGCCTTCAAGGAAGCGCACCCCAACATCGAAGTGAAATTCCGCGCCACCTATGAATCCTACGAGGACGGCACCAACACCATCCTGCGCGAAGCTGTCTCGGGCAACCTGCCTGACGTAACCATGCAGGGCCTGAACCGTCAGCAGATCCTGGTCGAAAAGGGTATCGCCAAGTCGCTGGAACCCTTCATCGCCAAAGAAGCTGATTTCGCCAAGGACGGTTACCACGACGCCATGCTGTCGCTGTCGACCTTCGACAGCAACGTGCACGGTCTGCCTTTCTCGGTCTCGCTGCCGGTTGGCTACTACAACATGGATATCCTGAAAAAAGCCGGTGTTGATGCGCTGCCTCAGACCTGGGACGACGTAATCGCGATGTGCGAAACCATGAAGGCGGGTGGTATCGACAACCCAATCTTCTGGGGTTGGAACATCACCGGCAACTGGTTCATGCAGGCGCTGATGTGGTCGCAGGACAAGGCAATCGTTGAGGGCGGCCGTGTCACCCTCGATAGCCCTGAGGCCCTGGCCGCTATGGAGCAGATGCAGGAGATCTTCACCAAATGTGAGATGAAGAACCTGGAATGGAAAGCCGCCCTGTCTTCCTTCTCGGCGGGTGAGATCGGCATGATGTTCTGGTCAACCTCGGCCTTGGGTGCGGTTGAACGGTCTCAGGGTGATTTTGAACTGGTCACGGGCCCGTTCCCGGGCATGGGTGAAACGCCGAAAGGCCTGCCCGCCGGTGGCAACGCCGCGCTGCTGACCTCCACCTCGGATGACCCCCGCGTGCAGGAAGCTGCCTGGACCTGGCTCAAGTACATCACGTCGGGTGAAGGTGCTGCCGAAGTTGCCAAGACCACCGGTTACATGCCGCCGAACAAAGCCGCCAATGAGGTGATCCTGGCCGATTTCTATCAGCAGAACCCGAACAAGCAGACGGCTGTGGACCAGCTGCCGCTGCTGCGTGACTGGTTGGCCTATCCGGGTGACAACGGTCTGGCGATCACCCAGGTGATCTATGACGGCATCGAGCGCATCGTCACCGGTGACGCAACCGATATGAAAGAGCTTCAGCAGGAAATGGTCGAGGAAGTCGCCGATCTGCTGCCGAACGGCTAAACCGCCCAATCCGGTCGCCCACCCGCAATAGGCGTGGGCGACCGGACCCGGAATTTCAGGATACGTCATGAAAATCATTCATATTTCCGACATTCACCTTACCATTCCCGGTGAAGAGATGGGCGGGCTTGACCCACATGCCCGTTTTGCCCGCGCCATCGCGGATGTGACCAAGAACCACGCGGATGCCGCACGTATCGTCATCACCGGTGATCTGGCGCATTGGGGCGAGGTTGAGGCCTATGAGGCCCTGAAAACGGCGCTGGCCGGGGTTTCCATTCCGGTTCGTCTCATGATCGGAAATCACGATGATCGCGCCACATTCTGCAAGGTGTTTCCCGATCACCCCGTCGATGCCAACGGCTTTGTCAATCATGCCGAAACGGCGGATGGCACGCGGCTGATCTATCTCGACAGTGTCGGCCACAAAACCCACGCGGGCCATTTCTGCGCCGACCGCCGCGCCTGGCTTGAGGCCGAGCTGGCCGCGGCCCAACGCGCCCGTATCTTCCTGCATCACAATCCTATGCCCGTCGGTCTGCCCGCCGAAGACAAGATCGCCCTTGTCCCCGAGGACCGCGCACCGTTCAAAGCTTTGCTTGAAACCTATCGCGATCGCATCGACTATATCCATTTCGGCCACGTTCACGCCCCGATCCATGGGCAGTTTGCGGGTATCCCCTTTGCCAGCGTTCCCTCGACCGGCAACCAGTCGCTCCCTGACCTGAACGAGACAGAGGTCCTCAAGGGGGGGGCGATGGACCCGGCCTATTTCGTGCTGCTGATCGACGGCGATGACACCACGATCCACCAGATTCCCTTCGCCTGGGACGGGCCGGTCATGGCCTCAGGCACCGGCTGGGATGATTGGGCCAAACCCGGCGCGGCGGCAGCAGAATGAAGTTCATCCATCTGACCGATACCCATGTGATTGGCGGCGACCGCCTGTTGTATGGGGCAAACCCCGCCCGCCGGCTGGCACGCGCGGTGGACAGCATTAACGCCGAACATGGTGACGCGTCCTTCGTGATGCTGACCGGTGACATGACCCACTGGGGCGACCCTGAGGCCTATGCCGCCTTCCGCGCCCAGATCACCCGTCTTACCATGCCGGTGCATCTGATGATCGGCAACCATGACGACACGGCTGCTTTTGCTACGCATTTCCCGGACGTCCCGCGCGATGACAATGGCTTTGTGCAATATGCGTTCGACACGCCCCATGGCTGCGCCATCTGTCTCGACACCAAGCAGCCCGGCACCCATGCGGGCGGCTATTGTGCAGCCCGGCGAGGGTGGCTTGCCGCCGAGCTGGCCCGCGCCACCGGTCCGGTTCTTCTGTTCATGCACCACCCGCCTTTCCCGGTCGGCATCAAGAGCATGGATGAGATCATGCTGCAGGACGCAGGGGCCTTTCACGAGGTGATCGCCCCACATAGATCGCGCATCCGTCACCTGTTCTTCGGGCATCTCCACCGCGCGGTTTTTGGCAACTGGTGCGGGATCAGCTTTTCCTGCATGCGCGGTCTAAATCACCAGGTCGCATTTGATCTGACACCAGATCGGACAGACATCCCAGGCAACTTGGAAGCACCTGCTTATGGCGTTGCGCTCGTGAACGAGGAAACAGTCGCTGTGCATTTGCATGATTTCACCGATGACTCTCCAAGGTTCTCGCTACAAGCACTCGAAAGAATGGATCCGGTTCTCTAACAATTGAGTTGGAGACACACAGGCCTTCAAGAGAGCGGACATTCACTGAGAACGAGACGAGAGGCAGCTTTGGGCAGTTAGCCAAACTTTGCAAACTCCGCTTTCTGCGCATTGCTGCCGCTCGCACTTCGCGCAGCATAGTGAATACTGGGCTCTTCCCGACCTCGAATGCGGCGCAGGATCCTGTGATATGATGACGTGGTCAACGTCGGGTTGTCGTTGTGGGAGGGCATGGCG
>Ga0189287_100040_pt1 | contig 181319 bp, 185 predicted proteins | sample UW86minimetaG_FD_130319 | JGI IMG/M metagenome (GOLD analysis project Ga0189287, IMG submission 130319) | Marine microbial communities from the Costa Rica Dome - UW86 mini metaG | ecosystem: Environmental > Aquatic > Marine > Oceanic > Photic zone | place: Costa Rica: the Eastern Pacific...
GCTGGTGCGGGCGGCGACCGGCGAGCAGGTCAGCGCCGAGGACCTGGGCGGCGGTGACGTGCACACGCGGCTGAGCGGCGTGGCGGATTACCTGGCCGAGGATGATGCACATGCGCTGGCGCTGGCACGGCGGGCGGTGGCGGGGCTGAACCGGGTTCCCCCGGCGACGGTCGCATGGGCCAGCCCCGAAGAGCCGGCCTATGATCCCGAGGAGCTTCTGGGCGTGGTGCCCGCCGATCTGCGCACGCCCTATGATATCCGCGAGGTGATCGCGCGGCTGGTCGATGGCTCGCGGCTGGACGAATTCAAGGCGCGCTTCGGCGAGACGCTGGTGACGGGGTTTGCCCATATCAAGGGCTGTCCGGTGGGGATCGTGGCCAATAACGGCGTACTTTTTTCGGAGGCCGCCCAGAAGGGCGCGCATTTCATCGAGCTGTGCAGCCAGCGCCGGGTGCCGCTGGTCTTCCTGCAGAACATCACCGGCTTCATGGTGGGCCGCAAATACGAGAACGAGGGCATCGCGCGCCATGGCGCCAAGATGGTGACGGCGGTGGCGACGACATCGGTGCCCAAGATCACCATGGTGGTGGGCGGCTCGTTCGGGGCGGGCAATTACGGCATGTCGGGCCGGGCCTATCAGCCGCGCTTCATGTGGTCCTGGCCCAACAGCCGGATCGGGGTGATGGGCGGCGAACAGGCGGCGGGCGTCCTGGCTACCGTCAAGCGCGACGCGATCGAGCGCAAGGGTGGCGCATGGTCGGCCGAGGAAGAAGCCGCGTTCAAGCGCCCCACGATCGAGATGTTCGAGCGCCAGTCGCACCCGCTTTATGCCAGTGCGCGGCTTTGGGATGACGGCATCGTCGATCCGCGCAAATCGCGCGATGTGCTGGCGCTGTCGCTGCGCGCCGCGCTTTGCGCGCCCATCGAGGAGACCCGCTTTGGCGTGTTCCGCATGTGATACCGGGGTGACCCGGACCCGCGCCGCACGCGCGGCGGGCGCGCGAGCCGTCTCGGACCCGGTGGCTCGGAGGATGGCGCGCGATGTGCGATGATCCGAACCGCGCGAAGGCCGAGGAGGCGCGGCAGCTTTGGGCGGATATGCGCGGGCTGGTCGAGCATGAGGACACGCTGGTGGATCATCGCCTGCGGTGGCTGTTCACGTTCAACGGCTTCCTGTTCGCCGCCATGGGCCTGTCGCTGAGTGCCGAGGGCGGGCTTTTGACCAGCGAGTGCCGCGAGCCCGACCGCTGCGGGCAGATGCTGCAATTGCTGGCGGGGCTGCGTTACGCGATCACCGTGGCGGGGGCGTTGTCGGCGGTGGCGAGCCTTTTTGGCGTGATGGCAGCGCAATCGGCGGTGCGCGCCGCGCGCTCGGATTACATGCGGGCCTGCGCCGCGCGCGGCCTGCCTGCCGGACCGTTCGCCCCGATCGGGCGGCTGCGGGCCGATATGTGGGGCGTCAATATCGCCACCTGGCTGCCGGTGATCGTGGCCGCCGTCTGGGTGGCGCTGGCCATGTGGGCGTGGCGGTTGCAGGCCGAGGCGGCGATCGGCGCCGGAGTGGCGACTGTCCTGGTGCTTGTGGTGCTGATCTTCTGGCGCACCACGACCGCCGACACGGTCAACGAGGTGCGCGACGCGGAGGACAGGCGATGAGCGACCCCGGCATGCCCGAACCCGGCCCCGCGCTGGTCACCCGGCTGACCGAACGCTTTGGGCTGAGCGCCCCGATCGTGTCGGCGCCGATGGCGATGGCGGCGGGCGGGCGCCTGGCAGCCGCCGTCAGCCGCGCGGGGGGGCTGGGCTTCATCGGCGGCGGCTATGGCGACGCGGCCTGGATCGAGGCGCAGATGGCCGAGGCCGGGAACATGGCCGTGGGCTGCGGGCTGATCACCTGGGCGCTGGAGCAGCGCGAGGCCGAGGCGCCGGGGCTCTACGACCGGGTTCTGGCGCGCCGCCCGGCGGGGGTGTTCCTGTCTTTCGGGGATCCCGCACCCTATGCGGCGCGCGCCCGCGCGGCGGGCGTGCCGGTCTTCGTGCAGGTCCAGAGCTTGCGCGGCGCGCGGCAGGCGCTGGAGGCGGGCGCGGATGTGATCGTGGCGCAGGGCAGCGAGGCCGGGGGTCACGGGGCGGCACGCGGCACGATGAGCCTTGTGCCCGAAGTGGTGGACGCGGTGGGCGACCGGGCGATCGTGCTGGCGGCGGGGGGCATCGCGGATGGCCGGGGGCTGGCGGCGGCGCTGATGCTGGGGGCCGATGGCGTGCTGGTGGGCACGCGGTTCTGGGCCGCCGAGGAGGCGCTGGTGGCGCCGGGATTCCAGACTGCGGCGGTGGCGGCGGATGGCGACATGACGCTGCGCTCGTCTTTGCCGGATATCGCGCGCGGGCTGGACTGGCCTGCGCCCTACACGATCCGGACCTTGCGCAATGGCTGGATCGGGCAGTGGGAAGCTGTGCCGGGGGGGCCTGTGTCAGAGGCGGCGCGCGCGGAGTATGCACGCGCGGTGGCCGAGGGCGACGCGGAGCGGGCCCCGGCGATCGCCGGAGAGGCGGTGGGCCTGATCCATGCGGTCGAGCCGGCGGAAGCGATCGTCGCGCGGATGATGCGCGAGGCGCAAGGGGCGCTGGCGCGGTGGTGAGAGACAGGGCGACCGGTGCGCAAGGATGCGGGCCGGGGCAGATGAGTATTTGGGGAACGATGAAGAGGGGCAGAGCCGCCCCCGGGAGACAGTTGGCATGTTCGAGACGATCCTGATTGCGAATCGCGGCGAGATTGCCTGCCGCGTGATCGACACCGCCCGACGCATGGGGCTGCGCACCGTGGCGGTCTATTCCGATGCGGATCGCGGCGCGCGCCATGTGGCGATGGCGGACCGGGCGGTGCGCATAGGCGGGCCGGCCCCTGCCGACAGCTACCTGAAGGGCGACGCGATCATCGCGGCGGCGCTGGAGACCGGCGCGGACGCGATCCATCCGGGCTATGGCTTCTTGTCGGAGAACCCCGGCTTCGTCGAGGCGGTCGAGGCGGCGGGGCTGGTGTTCATCGGGCCCTCGGCGGTGGCGATCCGGTCGATGGGGCTGAAGGATGCGGCGAAGGCGCTGATGGAGGAGGCGGGCGTGCCGGTGGTGCCGGGCTATCACGGCGCCAATCAGGACCCCGAGCACCTGGCGGGGGCGGCGGATGCGATCGGTTATCCGGTGCTGATCAAGGCGGTGGCGGGCGGCGGCGGCAAGGGCATGCGGCTGGTCGAGCGGCCGGGCGATTTTGCCGATGCGTTGCAGAGCGCGCGCAGCGAGGCGCGGACCGCCTTTGGCAACGAGGCGGTGTTGATCGAGAAATTCGTCGCCAAGCCGCGTCATATCGAGGTGCAGGTCTTTGGTGACGGGCAGCGGGCGGTGCATCTGTTCGAGCGCGATTGTTCGCTGCAGCGGCGCCATCAGAAGGTGATCGAGGAGGCGCCGGCGCCGGGCATGACCGAGGAGATGCGCCGCGCGATGGGCGAGGCGGCGGTGCGCGCCGCAGAGGCGATCGGCTATGCCGGGGCGGGGACGGTGGAATTCATCGTCGACGGCAGCCGGGGGCTCAGGCCCGACGGGTTCTGGTTCATGGAGATGAACACCCGCCTGCAGGTGGAGCATCCGGTGACCGAGGCGATCACCGGGGTCGACCTGGTGGAATGGCAGTTGCGGGTGGCCTCGGGCGAGGCGCTGCCGCTCGGCCAGGACGACCTGGAGATCCGGGGCCATGCCTTCGAGGCGAGGCTTTATGCCGAGGATGTGCCCAAGGGGTTCCTGCCGGCGACGGGGCGGCTGGCGCATCTGCGCTTTGCCGAGGCGGCGAGGGCCGATACGGGCGTGCGGGCGGGCGACGAGATCTCGCCGCATTACGATCCGATGATCGCGAAGATCATCGTGCAGGGGGCCACGCGGGCGGGTGCGCTCAGGCGGTTGTCGGCGGCGCTGCAGGCCACGGAGGTGGCCGGTACGGTGACCAATCTCGGGTTCCTGGGGGCCTTGGCGCGGCATGCGGATTTTGCGCGGGGCGATGTGGATACCGGCCTGATCGCCCGCGATATCGACACGCTGGTGCAGGAGCGGGAGCCGGGGCCCGGAGAGATCGCGCTGGCGGCGCTGGCGGCGCTTGGGCTGATGGACGGGGCGGGGCCGGAGACCGGGTTCACCTTGTGGCAGCCGATGGAGCGCGATGTGCTTTTGCGCCACGGCGGGCGGGACATCCCGCTGCGCCTGTGCAGCCTTTCGGGCGATGCGCATAACGTGATGATGGAGGGGCGCAAAGTGGAGCTGCGCCGCCTGGGTGGGCGTTGGCAGATCGATGGCGAGGCTGCGCCGAACGTGGCGGTCCATGGTGCGGATGTGACGGTGTTCAGCCAGTACGGGATCGGTTTCGAGATCATCGACCCGCTGGATCGCGCCGAGGTCAGGGGAGGCGATACGGACCTGATCGAGGCGCCGATGCCGGGGCTGGTGAAAAGCGTCCTTGCCAAGCCCGGCCAGGCGGTGGCCGAGGGCGACAGGCTGGCGGTGCTGGAAGCGATGAAGATGGAACACGCGCTGCTGGCTGCGCGCGACGGGATCGTGGCCGAGGTGCTGGTCGCGGAGGGCGCGCAAGTGGAGGCCGGCGCCGCGCTGGTGCGGCTGGCCGCCGAGACCGAAGCGCAGGACGGGGAGGCGATCCGCGCATGATCACGCTGCATCATGTCCCGCAGAGCCGCTCGATGCGGGTGTTGTGGCTCTTGCACGAGTTGGGGGTGCCGTTCCGGGTGCAGGAACACGCCTTCGACAAGTCCTTGCGCGCGCCCGAATTCCTGAGCCTGTCGCCGGCGGGGCGGGTACCTGCGCTGGAGATCGAGGGGGAGCGGATGTTCGAATCCGGCGCCATGGTCGAATATCTGTGCGAGCGTTTCCCCGAGGCCGGACTGGGCCGGATGCCGGGGGACATGGACCGCATGGCGTGGCTGGTCTGGGTGCATTTCGCCGAAACGCTGAGCCAGCATGTCGCGGCGCTGACGCAGCAGCATGTCATGCTTTACGAAGATGCCATGCGCAGCCCCATCGTCATGAAGCTCGAGGCGGCGCGGATCGCCAAATGCTATGGCGCGATCGAGGCGCGGCTGTCGACGCCGCTGGAGAACCGCGATTACCTTCTGACCGGCGGGTTCTCGGCGGCGGATATCTGCGTGGGGCAGGCCGTCTACATGGCGCGGCATTTCGCAAGGCTCGATCCGTTTCCGCAGACGGTGGCCTGGTACGAGCGGCTGAGCGGGCGCGAGGGGTTTCGCGCATCGCTGCCCGCAGGGGATGGCGCGCGGATCTATGACCGGGATTTCTACGAGGCATGGGATGGCTGACAGGGTCGAGATATTCGAGGTCGGCCCGCGCGACGGGCTGCAGAACGAAAAGCGCCAGATCCCGGCGGCGGAGAAGATCGCGCTGATCGACACCTTGAGCGTTGCGGGCTTCGCCCGGATCGAGGTGGCCAGCTTCGTCAGTCCGAAATGGGTGCCGCAGATGGCCGATTCCGCCGAAGTGCTGGCCGGTATTCGCCGCGCCCCGGGTGTGCGTTACGCCGCGCTGACGCCCAACCTGCGCGGGCTGGAGGGGGCCTTGGCGGCCAAGGCCGACGAGGTGGCGATTTTCGGCGCGGCCTCGGAAGGGTTCTCGAAGGCCAATATCAACGCGACCATCGCCGAGAGCCTGGAGCGGTTCGCGCCGGTTCTCGAGGCGGCGCGTGCGGCGGGGCTGCCGGTGCGGGGCTATGTGTCTTGCGTGACCGACTGCCCCTATGACGGGCCGGTTGCGCCGGGGGATGTGGCGCGCGTGGCGGCGCGGCTGTTTGAGATGGGCTGCTACGAGATTTCACTGGGCGACACGATCGGGCAGGGCACGCCCGAGACGATCGACGCCATGCTGGCGGCGGTCTGCGATGTGGTGCCGGTGAGCGCCCTGGCCGGGCATTACCACGACACGGGCGGGCGCGCGCTGGACAATATCGAGGTGTCGCTGGCGCGCGGGCTGCGGGTGTTCGATGCGGCGGTGGGTGGTCTTGGCGGCTGTCCCTATGCGCCGGGGGCGTCGGGCAATGTGGCGACCGAAGCCGTGCACGACCATGTGCAGGCGATGGGTTACGAGACAGGGCTGGACCGCGAGGTGCTGGCGCGCGCCGCACAGATGGCCCGAGAGATGCGGGGGGGCGCATGAGTGAAAGGAGCAGGGGCATGTTCGAGACGATCAGCATCGAAAGGGACGCGCGCGGTGTGGCGACGCTGTGGCTGGACCGGCCCGAGAAGCACAATGCCATGTCGGCGCAGATGATCGCGGAGCTGCAGGACGCGGCGCGCGATCTGGGGGCGGATCCTGGCGTGAGGGTGGTGGTGCTGGCGGCCCGCGGCAAGACGTTCTGCGCGGGCGGTGACCTGGGCTGGATGCGGGCGCAGTTCGATGCCGAACCCGAAACCAGATCGGCGGAGGCGGGCAAGCTTGCGCATATGCTGCAGGCGCTCAACACCCTGCCCAAGCCGCTGATCGGGCGGCTGCACGGCAATGCGTTCGGTGGCGGGGTCGGGCTGGCCAGCGTCTGCGACGTGGCGATCGGGGCCGAGCCTATTCTGCTGGGCCTGACCGAAACCCGGCTGGGGCTGATTCCCGCGACGATCGGGCCCTATGTCTGCGCGCGGATGGGAGAGGCGCGGGCGCGGCGGGTGTTCATGTCTGGGCGCCGCTTCGATGCCGCCGAGGCGGTGGCGCTGAACCTGCTGGCGCGGGTGGTGCCCGAGGAGGGGCTGGACCAGGCGGTGGAGGAAGAGGTGGTGCCCTACCTGTCCTGCGCGCCCGGTGCCGTGGCGCGCGCCAAAGCCCTGTTGCGCACACTCGGGCCGCGCATCGACGAGGCGGTGATCGCACATTCCGTGGCGGAACTTGCCGCCTGCTGGGAGGGAACAGAGGCGCCCGAAGGGATCGGCGCGTTTTTCGAGAAGCGCAAACCGCACTGGACGGAGTGACGGATTCGCGCAGCCGGGGGGGATGACAGGCGCCGCATACGCCCTATTTCGTTAACGAATAGTCGTGTAGGCTTGCCGTGACACCGAGGCGACAGGGCGATTTGTGTATATTTAGTATACACCTGCATACATCTTTCGTTTAAGGACGCGTGCAGTGATCGGAATGTGTTCGCCGTTGGTTGACCCGGCAGTGGGGCAGCGGTAAACCCTGCCGTAGTCAGTGTAGCCATCTGAATGCGCTCGGGACGCGCATGAAAGGAGCCACCCCGTGGAAGAGATGCTGAGGGAATATCTTCCCATTCTGGTCCTTCTGGCCATAGCGATCGGCCTTGGCCTTGTTCTTCTTCTTGCGGCGATCGTCGCTGCGGTCAGAAACCCCGACCCCGAAAAGCTGAGCGCCTATGAATGCGGGTTCAACGCGTTCGACGATGCACGGATGAAATTCGATGTCAGGTTCTACCTGGTGTCGATCCTGTTCATCATCTTCGATCTGGAAATCGCCATGCTGTTTCCATGGGCGGTGGCCTTCCAGGATATCTCGATGACGGCGTTCTGGTCGATGATGGTCTTTCTGGCCGTTCTGACGGCCGGGTTCGCATATGAATGGAGAAAAGGGGCGATGGAATGGGAGTAGCGACCGGAGCCAACTCGGCCGGGTTCGACCGCGAGGTCGCCACCCAGGATCTCAATCGCGAGTTGCAGGACAAGGGATTTCTTGTCACCTCGACCGAGGATATCATCAACTGGGCGCGCACCGGCAGCCTGCACTGGATGACCTTCGGTCTGGCATGCTGCGCTGTCGAGATGATGCATTCCTCGATGCCGCGCTATGACCTCGAGCGGTTCGGCACCGCACCGCGCGCCAGTCCGCGCCAGTCGGACCTGATGATCGTGGCGGGCACGCTGACCAACAAGATGGCGCCGGCGCTGCGCAAGGTCTATGACCAGATGCCCGAACCCAGATACGTGATCTCGATGGGGTCATGTGCCAATGGGGGCGGCTATTATCACTACAGCTATTCGGTGGTGCGCGGGTGTGATCGCATTGTCCCGGTGGATATCTATGTGCCCGGTTGCCCCCCGACCGCCGAGGCGCTGGTCTACGGGATCCTGCAATTGCAGCGCAAGATCCGCCGGACCGGGACGATCGTGCGCTGATCGCGCATTCATTGACAGGCGCGGGGCGGGACCCCTGCGCGAAAGGACGATGACGATGAGCAACGCGCTGAAGGAACTGGGTGCCCATATCGAGGTGAAGCGCCCCGATTGCGTTCTGGGGTGGGACATTGCCCATGGCGAACTGAATGTGGATGTGGCGCCGACGAATATCGCGGCGCTGGTGGAGTTTCTGAAGACCGACCAGACCTGCCGCTTCTCGTCGCTGGTGGATATCACGGCGGTGGATTACCCGGACCGGCCGAAACGCTTCGACGTGGTCTATCACCTGCTGAGCATGTACCAGAACCACCGCATCCGCCTGCGGGTGGCGGTGCGCGAAGAGGACATGGTGCCTTCGATCACCGAGGTGCACCCGTCGGCCAACTGGTTCGAGCGCGAGGTGTTCGACATGTTCGGGATCCTGTTCTCGGGGCATCCTGACCTGCGCCGCATCCTGACGGATTACGGCTTTCGCGGGCATCCGCTGCGCAAGGATTTCCCGACCACGGGTTATACCGAGGTGCGGTATGACGAGGTGCAGAAGCGCGTTGTCTATGAACCGGTGAGCCTGGTGCAGGAATATCGTCAATTCGACTTCATGTCGCCCTGGGAAGGGGCCGAGTACATCCTGCCCGGCGATGAGAAGAAAGCGGAGGGCAAGTGATGGACGGCTCCAAGTTCGAAGACGCCCTGACGGGCGAACAGAAGATCCGCAACTTCAACCTGAATTTCGGCCCGCAGCATCCGGCGGCGCACGGGGTGCTGCGTCTGGTGCTGGAGCTGGACGGCGAGATCGTGGAGCGGTGCGATCCGCATATCGGGCTGCTGCATCGCGGCACCGAGAAGCTGATGGAAAGCCGGACCTACCTGCAGAACCTGCCTTATTTCGACCGGCTGGATTACGTCGCGCCGATGAACCAGGAGCACGCCTGGTGCCTGGCGATCGAAAAGCTGACCGGTGTCGAGGTGCCGCGCCGCGCCAGCCTGATCCGGGTGCTGTATTCCGAGATCGGCCGCATTCTGAACCATCTTCTGAACGTCACCACCCAGGCGATGGACGTGGGCGCGCTGACGCCGCCCCTGTGGGGCTTCGAAGAGCGCGAGAAGCTGATGATCTTCTACGAGCGGGCCTGCGGCGCACGCCTGCACGCGGCCTATTTCCGTCCCGGTGGCGTGCACCAGGACCTGCCGCCCGAGCTGATCGACGATATCGAGACATGGGCGCATGAGTTCCCGAATGTCATCGCAGATATCGATGGCCTGCTCACCGAAAACCGCATCTTCAAGCAGCGCAACGCCGATATCGGTGTCGTGACCGAGAAGGACATCCTTGATTGGGGCTTTTCCGGCGTGATGGTGCGCGGCTCGGGGCTGGCATGGGACCTGCGCCGGTCGCAACCCTATGAATGCTACGACGAGTTCGATTTCCAGATCCCCGTCGGCAAGCATGGCGATTGCTACGACCGCTATCTTGTGCGCATGGAAGAGATGCGCCAGTCGCTGTCGATCATCCACCAGTGCATTGCCAAGCTGCGGGCGCCCGAAGGGCAGGGTGACGTGCTGGCGCGGGGCAAGATCACGCCGCCGTCACGCGGGGAGATGAAGACCTCGATGGAGGCCCTGATCCATCACTTCAAGCTTTACACCGAGGGTTTCCGTGTGCCCGAGGGCGAAGTCTATGCCGCGGTCGAAGCGCCGAAGGGCGAGTTCGGCGTCTACCTGGTGGCGGATGGAACCAACAAGCCGTACCGCGCCAAGCTGCGCGCGCCGGGCTTCCTGCATCTTCAGGCGATGGACCATGTCGCGGGCGGTCATCAGCTGGCCGACGTGGCGGCGATCATCGGCACGATGGATGTCGTATTCGGGGAGATCGACAGGTGAGGATGCGTGTCTGGGCGGCATCGGGCGCCGGTCTTGTTTTTCTCGCGGGGTGCGCCGTGCCGCCCCAGGGCGTCAGCCCCGAAGACCTGAACGAGTACAGGGTGGCCGTGGCCTCGATCGGCTGTGAAATGGTCACCGAAGCGGATTATCTGCCGGTTGAATTGCAGGCGGGTCTGACCCGCGAGCAGTCCACGGCGATCACCTCGTACATGCTGGCCGCCGGTGAAGCCGAGCGGATGGTGAATGGCGGGGTCAAACTGAAGACAGGAGCCTGTGCGTAGGTATGCTGAGACGTCTCCACAAAGAGCAGCCGGATAGTTTTGCCTTCACCCCCGAAAACCGGGCGTGGGCCGAGGCGCAGATCACCAAGTATCCCGAGGGGCGCGAGGCCAGCGCGATCATTCCTCTGCTCTGGCGTGCCCAGGAGCAGGAGGGCTGGTTGAGCCGCCCTGCGATCGAACATGTCGCGCAGATGCTGGGCATGGAGTTCATTCGTGCGCTCGAAGTGGCGACCTTCTATTTCATGTTCCAGTTGCAGCCCGTGGGCAGCGTGGCGCATGTCCAGGTGTGCGGCACCACCTCGTGCATGATCTGCGGCGCCGAGGACCTGATCGGGGTGTGCCGCGAAAAGATCGCGCCGAACCCCCATGAACTCAGCGCCGATGGCAAGCTGAGCTGGGAAGAGGTGGAGTGCCTTGGCGCCTGCGCGAATGCGCCGATGGCGCAGATCGGCAAGGATTACTACGAGGACCTGACCGCCGAGCGCTTTGCGCAGATGCTGGATGATCTGGTGGCGGGCAAGGTCCCTGCGCCGGGCCCGCAGATCGGGCGGTATGCCAGTGAGCCGGTGTCGGGGCTGACCAGCCTTCAGGCGCATGACGCCGGGCGCATGGCCAGCAATGCAAGCGTGCAGTTGGCCACCGATCTTGGCGACACGGTCAAGCGCATCGATGGCACAGAAGTGCCGGTGCTGGCGCCGTGGCGCGACAAGGGGGCCAACCATCGGCCCGCCGATCCGGCCGTGAAGCTGAACGAAACCCCGCAAGAGGTGGGCGCCAAGGCTGCAAAGCCGCAGCCCGGCAAGGCGGCCAATGCCGATGAGACGGGCATTTCCAAGCGCGAAGCGCCGGCCAAGCCCAAGGGCAAACCCGCCACAGAGGCCGCCGCCGCGCCAACGCAATCGCCCGGCAAGAAGCCGCGCGTGATGAAAGCGCCGCGCAAGTCCGGGGCGGATGATCTCAAGCTGATCAAGGGCGTCGGACCGAAGCTGGAAGCCTTGCTGCACGGTCTGGGCTTTTTCCACTTCGATCAGGTTGCGAAATGGACCGAGGAAGAGGTGCAGTGGGTTGACCAGAACCTTGAAGGATTCAAGGGACGGGTCAGCCGCGATAATTGGGTAGAACAGGCCAAGCTGCTGGCAGAGGGCAAAGACACGGAGTTTTCGTCCAGAGCCAGGAAAGGAGGCGTCGACTGAGGCGCTCTTGAGACACCAACAGGGGGTTATTAGTGATGTCGAAAACTGCAAATTGGACGGTCTGTCAGATCGTATGCTGGGCCTTGTCCGCGGTGGCGGGGATTGCCGTGATCGTGGGGACCAGCGGGTCTGTCGGGATCATCGGGGCGCTGATGGCGGGGATTGCCGTCGCGATCTTCCTCGGGCTGGTTTTCACGCGGCTGGTCTGCACCGACGAGGCGCCCGTTGCGGGGGCGGTGGCCGGCGGCGCCATCGGCAAGCTGATGGGCACCGAGCCGGCAGGCGCCGGGACCCCTGCGCAGGCTTCGGGCACCACAGCCCCCAAGGCCGAGGCGGCTGCTTCGGCCGCGCCGAAGCCCAAGCCCAAGCCCGAGGCGGCCAAACCGGCGCCCGTGGCCAAGGCAGCGGCTTCTGCACCGCAGCCGGCGGCACCAGCGCCCGAAGCTGCGCCGGAACCGGGTGACGACAAGGATGGTGGGGACAGCGCGGATATCGGCACCAAGCCTGCGGCCCTGTCGGCGCCGAAGGGCGGAAAGGCCGATAACCTGAAGGAAATCAAGGGGGTTGGTCCGAAACTTGAAAGCCTGCTGCACGAGATGGGCTTTTATCATTTCGACCAGATCGCCAGCTGGGGCAAGGATGAGTTGGCGTGGATGGATGCCAACCTGAAGGGCTTCAAGGGCCGCGCGAGCCGGGACAATTGGGTCGAACAGGCCAAGATCCTGGCGGCGGGCGGTGAAACGGAATTCTCGAAACGCGTCGAAGACGGCGGCGTTTATTGAGGGAAAGGCTGACAGGATGAGCAACCGTCCGGACGAAATGCAATTGGCACGCAAGGGCCGCACCGTGGGTGTGGTGATTGCCGTGACGATGCTTGTCTGGATGGGGGCTCAGTGGGTCGGATCGCAGATGGACTGGCCCGTGAGGTTCGTCTTTCTGTTCGACCTGGCCGCCATTGGCGCCCTGATATGGGCGCTGGTGGTGACGATGCAAATCTGGCGCGCGCGCCGCGATAACCGAGGGTGATATCGGATGCTCAAGGACGAAGACCGTATCTTTACCAACCTGTACGGGATGCATGACCGCTCCCTGAAAGGGGCGATGGCGCGTGGTCACTGGGACGGGACGGCGAAAATCCTGCAGAATGGTCGCGAGTGGATCATCGAGCAGATGAAGGCCAGCGGTTTGCGCGGGCGCGGTGGCGCGGGCTTTCCCACGGGGTTGAAATGGTCCTTCATGCCCAAGGAAAGCGACGGTCGCCCGGCCTATCTGGTGGTCAATGCAGACGAATCCGAGCCGGGCACCTGCAAGGACCGCGAGATCATGCGCCATGATCCGCATACCCTGATCGAAGGCTGCCTGATCGCGTCCTACGCCATGAAGGCGCATGCCTGCTATATCTACATCCGCGGTGAATACATCCGCGAGCGCGAGGCGCTGCAGGCGGCGATCGACGAGGCGTATGATGCTGGCCTGATCGGCAAGAACGCCTGCAAGTCGGGCTATGATTTCGACCTGTACCTGCATCACGGCGCGGGCGCCTATATCTGCGGCGAGGAAACCGCCCTTCTGGAAAGCCTCGAAGGCAAGAAGGGGATGCCGCGCATGAAGCCGCCATTCCCGGCGATGGCGGGGCTTTACGGCTGTCCGACCACCGTCAACAACGTGGAATCGATCGCCGTGGCGCCCACGATCCTGCGCCGTGGTCCCGAATGGTTCGCGGGGTTCGGCCGGCCGAACAACACCGGCACCAAGATTTTCGCGATCTCGGGGCATGTGAACGCGCCCTGCGTGGTCGAGGAAAGCATGTCGATTTCCTTCGAAGAGCTGATCGACCGGCATTGCGGAGGTATCCGCGGCGGTTGGGACAATCTCAAGGCGGTGATCCCCGGCGGTTCGTCGGTGCCTTGCGTGCGCGGCGAGAACATGCGCGATGCGGTGATGGATTTCGATGCGTTGAAGGAAAAGGGCTCGTCGCTCGGGACGGCGGCGGTCATCGTGATGGACCAGTCCACCGACATCATCAAGGCAATCTGGCGGCTGTCGAAATTCTACAAGCACGAAAGCTGCGGTCAGTGCACGCCCTGCCGCGAAGGCACGGGCTGGATGATGCGGGTGATGGATCGCCTGGTGCGCGGCGAGGCCGAGGTCGAAGAGATCGACATGCTGTTCGACGTGACCAAGCAGGTCGAGGGCCATACGATCTGCGCGCTTGGCGATGCGGCGGCCTGGCCGATCCAGGGCTTGATCCGCAACTTCCGCGACGAGATCGAGGATCGGATCAAGGCACAGAAATCGGGCCGCGTCAGCGCGGTCGCGGCGGAGTAGGCGCATGCGCGGTCTCATGGTCATAACCGTATCGGCCCTGGCCCTGATGGGCTGTTCCGAACGATCCGAGCGGGTCATGTTCGACGGGATGTATTTCCCGGCGAAAGCCAAGAAGGCGTCGGATGACCGTCAGGATTTCGTCGTGAGCGTGCGCCGTGCAGCACAGAGCCTTGACGCGGCCATCGAAGCCGGTCGCCATGAAGGTACGAGCTATTGCCTCGAGAATTTCGGAACGTCGGATATCGACTGGGCCGACGGGCCGGACGGCGAAGGCGACATGGCACAAGTGTCCGGTGACAGCCTGACCCTGAAAGGGCGGTGTGTGATATGGTGAAACTCCTTTGCATGACAGGCGGTTGGGAGGGGCGTTATCGCATAACGCGCCACGCAACGGCCTTCTGCACGGCAGATGGGACGGCGCCGCTGCGCCGGCCCCCCCTGTCGAATAAAGGATATGACCCCATGCGTGTTTTGAAGTCTCTTGCCCTTGGTGCGGTGCTGGCCGTGTCCGCCGTGACGGCGCAGGCCAATGCGGGCCCCGGCCTTGCTGCGGAAAAGGAAATCAACGACGGCCTTCTGGTCATCGCGGTGGCCGACAAGATCCGGCGCGAATGCTCGGACATCTCGGCGCGGTTCCTGACGGCGAGGTCCTATCTGGGATCGCTCAAGGATGCGGCGGCGGGGAAGGGATACACCGAGGCCGAAATCAACGCCTACATCAACGACGACGCCGAAAAGGCCAAGATGCGCGACCGGCGCAACGCCTATTTCAAGGCCCGTGGGGCCAGCAATCACGACGCTGCCAGCCTGTGTGCGCTTGGCCGTGCCGAAATCCAAAAGCAGAGCCAGATCGGCCTGTTGCTGAGAACGAAGTGAGAAATCATGTCTGACCTGCGCAAGATCATCATCGACGATCAGGAAGTGGAAGTGGATGGCGCGATGACGCTGATCCAGGCGTGCGAGCAGGCCGGGATCGAAATCCCGCGCTTTTGCTACCACGAGCGGCTGTCGATTGCCGGGAATTGCCGCATGTGCCTTGTCGAAGTCGTCGGCGGCCCGCCCAAGCCTGCGGCCTCTTGTGCGATGCAGGTCCGCGATCTGCGTCCCGGCCCGGAAGGACAGCCGCCGGTGGTCAAGACGAACTCGCCGATGGTCAAGAAGGCCCGGGAAGGCGTGATGGAGTTCCTGCTCATCAACCATCCGCTGGATTGTCCGATCTGCGACCAGGGCGGCGAATGCGATCTGCAGGACCAGGCGATGGCCTATGGCGTGGATTTCAGCCGCTACCGCGAACCCAAGCGCGCGACCGATGACCTGGATCTGGGGCCGCTGGTCGAAACCCACATGACGCGCTGCATTTCCTGCACGCGATGCGTCCGTTTCACCACGGAAGTGGCGGGCATCAACCAGATGGGCCAGACCGGACGCGGCGAGGATGCCGAGATCACCAGCTATCTGGGCGAGACGCTGGACAGCAACCTGCAGGGCAACATCATCGACCTGTGCCCGGTCGGTGCGCTGGTCTCGAAGCCCTATGCCTTCACGGCGCGGCCCTGGGAATTGACCAAGACCGAGACGATCGACGTGATGGATGCGCTTGGATCGAACATCCGGGTGGACACGAAGGGGCGCGAAGTGATGCGCATCCTGCCACGCAACCATGATGGCGTGAACGAGGAATGGATTTCCGACAAGACACGGTTCGTCTGGGACGGCCTGCGCCGTCAGCGGCTGGACCGGCCCTATATCCGCGACAACGGCAAGCTTCGCCCGGCCACATGGTCCGAGGCGCTTGGCAAGGCGGCATCGGCGCTCAAGGCTGCCAAGAAGCCGGCGGGCCTGGTCGGGGACCTGTCCACGGTCGAGGCGGCCTTTGCGCTGCGGCAGATGATCGAGGGTCTGGGCGGTCAGGTGGAATGTCGGACCGATGGAGCGAAGTTGCCGGCGGGCAATCGCTCGGGCTATGTCGGGAATGTGGCGATCGAAGAGCTGGATACCGCCAAGGCGTTTGTCCTGATCGGCACCAACCCGGCGGTCGAGGCCCCGGTGTTGAATGCGCGCCTGCGCAAGGCGTGGATCAACGGGGCGAACGTGACGCTGGTCGGACCGGCCGTGGACCTGACCTACGAGTACAGCCACGCCGGTACCGGACGCGATGCCCTGGCCAAGCTCGAGGCACCGCAGGATGCGATCGTGATCATCGGGCAGGGCGCGCTGAACGAGGCGGATGGTGAGGCTGTTCTGGCCGCCGCCCAAGCGCTTTCGGGGCGGGTCCTGGTCCTGCATACGGCTGCCGGACGGGTCGGCGCCATGGATGCGGGTTGCACCACCGAGGGCGGCGTGGCCGCCGCCGTCGATGGCGCGGACGTGATCTATAACCTTGGTGCGGACGAATTGGACATCCAGGATGGCCCGTTCGTCATCTACCAGGGCAGCCATGGTGACCGCGGAGCGCATCGCGCCGACGTGATCCTGCCCGGCGCGGCCTATCCCGAAGAGCAGGGATTGTTCGTCAACACCGAAGGCCGCCCGCAACTGGCTTTGCGCGCAAGCTTCCCGCCGGGCGAGGCCAAGGAAAACTGGGCGATCCTGAGGGCGCTGTCGGGCGAGATGGGCAATGTGTTGCCTTACGACTCGCTGGTGCAGTTGCGTCAGGCGCTGGTTGCCGAGGTGCCGCATCTCAAGAAGGTGGATCAGGTGATCGACAGTGACTGGACCCCGCTGCCCGAGGGAAAACTGGGCAATGCGGATTTCCGGTTGCCGATCCGGGATTTCTACCTGACCAATCCGATCGCGCGCGCAAGCGAGCTGATGGCCGAGCTGAGTGCCAATGCCAAGGCCCGCCGTGACACGCCGGTGGCTGCCGAGTGATGGCGCGCGCGGCGCTCATATCTCCGCTGGCGTTGCTTGTGGCAGGCGCAGTTTCCGGGTGCGAGTCGACCGCGCCCCAGACCGTGGAATTCAAGCCCGTCTACCAGGGCGTGGAGACCCGTTTTCTGGGTGATGACCTGGTGAATTTCCAGGTGCGTATGGTAGGTGCCCGAGACCGTGAGGACGTGAGTCGCTACGCGGAATGTGCCGCCGCGCAGTACACGTTGATCCGCGGATACGGTTTCGCCCGTCATCTGCGAACGAATGTGGATCTGGCGGGTGGTATCTGGCGCGGGGATGCGGTTTATACGATCTCGCCGGCGCTGCCCCGAGGGCTGAAGACAATCGACGCCGAAGTCGTCGCCGCCGACTGTGCGGAAAACGGAATACCGATGGTGTGAGGACCTGATGGCTGAATTCTTGACAACCCCTTTCGGGATCGCGGTTTTGATCGTGGCGCAATGCCTTGCCGTTGTTGGCTTTGTCATGGTCTCGCTGCTGTTCCTTGTCTATGGGGACCGCAAGATCTGGGCGGCGGTGCAGATGCGCAGGGGCCCCAACGTTGTGGGCGCCTTCGGGCTTTTGCAAACGGTGGCCGACGCGCTGAAATATGTCGTGAAGGAAGTGGTCGTGCCGGCGGGGGCCGACAAGACGGTGTTCATGCTGGCACCGCTGACCAGTTTCGTTCTGGCCGTGCTGGCCTGGGCGGTGATCCCGCTGAACGAGGGTTGGGTCCTCAGCGATATCAACGTGGCGATCCTGTTCGTGTTCGCGGTGTCCTCGCTCGAGGTGTACGGCGTGATCATGGGCGGATGGGCCTCGAACTCGAAATATCCGTTCCTGGGAAGCCTGCGGTCCGCGGCGCAGATGATTTCCTACGAGGTGTCGATCGGTCTGATCATCATCGGCGTGATCCTCTCGACCGGGTCGATGAATTTCGGCGCGATCGTCGCGGCGCAGGATACCGCCTATGGTTTCTTCGGATGGTACTGGCTGCCGCACCTGCCGATGGTGTTCCTGTTCTTCATCTCGGCGCTGGCCGAAACGAACCGCCCGCCGTTCGATCTGCCCGAAGCGGAATCCGAACTGGTGGCGGGCTACCAGGTGGAATATTCCAGCACGCCGTTCCTGTTGTTCATGGCAGGTGAATACATCGCCATTTTCCTGATGTGCGCGCTGACCTCGTTGCTGTTCTTCGGCGGCTGGCTGTCGCCGATACCGGGGCTGCCGGACGGGGTGTTCTGGATGATCGCGAAGATGGCGTTCTTCTTCTTCCTCTTCGCGATGGTCAAGGCGATCACGCCGCGTTACCGCTATGACCAGTTGATGCGGATCGGCTGGAAAGTGTTCCTGCCGCTGTCGCTGGCATGGGTGGTGATCGTGGCGTTTCTTGCGAAATTCGAAGTGCTCGGCGGGTTCTGGGCCCGTTGGGCGATTGGAGGCTGAGCCATGGCGAATATCGATTACGGACGTGCTGCGGGCTACTTCCTGCTGAAGGACTTCGTTGCGGGGTTCCGTCTGGGCCTGAAGTATTTCTTTGCGCCCAAGGCCACCCTGAACTACCCGCATGAAAAAGGCCCGCTGAGCCCCAGGTTCCGCGGCGAGCATGCCTTGCGCCGCTATCCCAACGGGGAGGAGCGCTGTATCGCTTGCAAGCTGTGCGAGGCGATCTGCCCCGCGCAGGCGATCACCATCGATGCGGAACCCCGCGACGATGGCAGCCGCCGCACCACGCGGTACGACATCGACATGACCAAATGTATCTACTGCGGTTTCTGCCAGGAGGCCTGCCCGGTGGATGCGATTGTCGAGGGGCCGAATTTCGAATTCGCCACCGAGACCCGCGAAGAGTTGTTCTACGACAAGCAGAAACTGCTCGAGAACGGGGAGCGTTGGGAAGCCGAGATCGCCCGCAACCTCGAACTGGACGCGCCTTACAGATGACCGACCCCAAGAACCCTTTCGAAGCGATCATGACGCAGGCGCAGGAGATGGCGAAGGCCATGAACCCGGCGCTCGAGTCGTTTTCGCCCAAGGGGATGGAAAAGCTTTGGCCGACCATGCCGAAGGAACTGATGGAAATGACGTTCGGCAAGGGCGTCAGCTCCAACGGGCTGGACGCCAAGACCCGGCTGCTGCTGACGCTTGCGGGATTGACCATGCTGGGTGCCCAGAACGATACGCAGATCCGCATGACCGTGCGCCACGCGATGGAAGCGGGCGCGACCAAAGACGAGATAGCCGAGACCATCGCGCAAATGGCGGTGTTCGCGGGCATTCCCTCCATGAACAGGGCGATGGATTTCGCCCGCGAGGTTCTGGACGAGAGCGAGGAAAAGGATACCGACTCATGAGTATGACGGTGATGTCATTCTACCTGTTCGCGATTTCGGCACTGGCCGGGGGATTGTTCACGGTCATCAGCCGGAACCCGGTGCATTCCGTGCTGTGGCTCATCCTTGCCTTCATCAGCTCGGCGGGGCTGTTCGTTCTGTTGGGGGCGGAGTTCGTGGCGATGCTGCTGATCATCGTCTATGTCGGCGCGGTGGCAGTGTTGTTCCTGTTCGTCGTGATGATGCTGGATGTGGATTTCGCAGCCCTCAAGGCCGAGATGGCGCGCTACATGCCGCTGGCGCTGCTGATCGGGGTGATCCTTCTGATGCAGTTCGGGCTGGCTTTCGGCAATTGGCAGATGGCGGACGGGGCCGAGGCCGCGCGCGGCGCGGTCACGCCGGACGGGGTCGAGAACACGGCCGCCTTGGGCATGCTGCTCTATGACAAGTATTTCCTGCTGTTCCAGACCTCTGGCTTGATCCTGCTGGTGGCGATGATCGGCGCGATCGTCCTGACCTTGCGTCACCGCAGTGACGTCAAGCGGCAGGATGTTCTGGCGCAGATGTACCGCGATCCGGCCAAGGCGATGGAACTCAAGGACGTGAAGCCGGGGCAGGGGCTCTGACCGGCTGAACAGGAATGCGCCAAGCGCGCACACAGACCGCCGAGGCATCGCTTCGGGATCGAGACAACGAAAAGACGGACGGGCACGGCCCGGAGGGACACGAATGATTGGACTGGAACATTACCTGACGGTAGCGGCGGCACTGTTCGTCATCGGGATATTCGGCTTATTCCTGAACCGGAAGAACGTGATCATCCTGCTGATGTCGATCGAGTTGATGCTGCTGGCGGTCAATATCAACCTCGTGGCCTTCTCGGCGCATCTGGGGGATCTGGTGGGGCAGGTGTTCACACTGTTCGTCCTGACGGTCGCCGCCGCCGAGGCCGCCATCGGCCTTGCGATCCTTGTGTGCTTCTTCCGTAACCGCGGCACCATCGCCGTGGAAGACGTCAATGTGATGAAGGGCTGACCCGATGGAACTGACCATTCTCTTTGCGCCTCTCATCGGGGCCATCATCGCAGGCTTCGGCTGGCGGATCATCGGTGATCTCGGTGCACAATGGGTATCGACCGGCTTGCTGTTCCTGTCCTGCCTTCTCTCGTGGATCGTGTTTCTGGGTCATGACGGCCAGACCGAGATCGTACATATCCTCGACTGGATAGAATCCGGCACGCTGAGCTCATCCTGGGCGATCCGGCTTGACCGCCTGACTGCGATCATGCTGATCGTGATCACCACCGTGTCGGCGCTCGTGCATCTCTATTCCATGGGCTACATGGCGCATGACGATAATTTCCGCGAGGGCGAGACCTATCGCCCGCGCTTCTTTGCCTACCTGTCGCTGTTCACCTTCGCGATGTTGATGCTGGTGACGGCGGACAACCTGGCGCAGATGTTCTTCGGCTGGGAAGGCGTGGGCCTCGCCTCGTATCTGCTGATCGGCTTCTACTATCGCAAGCCAAGCGCGAATGCCGCGGCGATCAAGGCGTTCGTTGTCAACCGGGTGGGCGATTTCGGCTTCATCCTGGGGATCATGGCGCTGTATTTCCTGACCGACTCGATCCGGTTCGAGGATATCTTCGCGGCCGCGCCTGAACTGGCCGAGACGCAGTTGACCTTCCTGTGGACCGAGTGGAATGCGGCAAATCTGGTGGCGTTCCTGCTGTTCATCGGTGCGATGGGCAAATCCGCGCAGCTGATCCTGCACACATGGCTGCCGGATGCGATGGAAGGTCCGACGCCGGTGTCGGCGCTTATTCACGCGGCCACCATGGTCACGGCCGGGGTGTTCCTTGTCTGCCGCATGTCGCCGATCATGGAATTCGCGCCCGAGGCGATGGCTTTCGTGACCTTCCTGGGCGCCACGACCGCGTTTTTCGCAGCCACGGTGGGCCTTGTGCAGAATGACATCAAGCGCGTCATCGCCTATTCGACCTGTTCGCAGCTTGGCTACATGTTCGTGGCGGCGGGTGTCGGCGTCTATTCGGTGGCGATGTTCCACCTGTTCACCCATGCCTTCTTCAAGGCGATGTTGTTCCTGGGTGCGGGCTCGGTCATCCACGGCATGCATCACGAGCAGGACATGCGCAACTATGGCGGCCTGCGCAAGAAGATGCCCTATACGTTCTGGGCGATGTTGATCGGCACGCTGGCGATCACCGGCGTCGGCATTCCGCTGACCGGCTGGATCGGCTTTGCAGGTTTCGCGTCGAAGGATGCGGTGATCGAATCCGCCTATGCGGCGGGGCCGATGGGCTATGCGTTCTGGATGCTGGTCATCGCGGCGCTGTTCACCAGCTTCTACAGCTGGCGGTTGATGTTCCTGACCTTCTGGGGCACGCCGCGCGGCGACAAGCATACGCATGACCATGCCCATGAAAGCCCCAAGGTGATGTTGATCCCGCTTGGCGTGCTGGCGCTTGGCGCGATCTTCGCCGGGGCGATCTGGTATGGCAGCTTCTTCGGCAAGACCAACGAGGTGGTGAAGTTCTTCGGCGGCACCTATGGCGAGCCTGCCCATGAACTGGTCGAGGCGGTGGCCGAGCGCAGCCCGAAAGCCTCCGAGCTGCATTACATCATGGAAAGCGGACCGGGCGAGGCGGCGATCTATATCGCCCCCGAGAACACGATCCTGCACGAGGCGCATTACGTGCCCAAATGGGTCAAGCTGTCGCCCTTCGCGGCCATGCTGATCGGTCTGATCGTGGCGATCTGGTTCTATATATGGGATCCGGCCATGCCGCGCCGCCTGGCCGAGCATCAGCGCCCGCTCTACCTGTTCCTGCTGAACAAGTGGTATATCGACGAGATCTACGACTTCATCTTCGTCCGCCCGGCAAAAGCGCTTGCCAAGACGCTTTGGAAAAGGGGCGATGGCGATGTGATCGATGGATCGATCAACGGGGTGGCGATGGGGATCATTCCCTTCTTCACCCGCCTCGCGGGGCGCGCGCAATCGGGTTACATCTTCACCTATGCCTTCGCGATGGTGATCGGGATCGCGGTGCTTGTCACCTGGATGAGCTTCATTGGGGGGGCTGAATAATGGATAACCTGCTGTCCATCACGACTTTCATCCCCGCGATCGCGGCTGCGATCCTGGCGATCTTCCTGCGGGGCGAGGATGCCGCGGCACAGCGCAGCGCCAAATGGGTGGCGCTGATCGCGACATCGCTCACCTTCCTCGTGTCGATCTTCATCCTGACCGGTTTCGATCCCAATGACACCGGCTTCCAGATGGTGGAAGAGCGCGAGTGGCTCCTGGGTCTGCAATACAAGATGGGTGTGGACGGGATCAGCGTGCTCTTTGTCATGCTGACCACCTTCATCATGCCGATCACCATCGCGGCGTCCTGGAACGTCACGACGCGGGTCAAGGAATACATGATCGCCTTCCTGATCCTTGAAACGCTGATGCTTGGCGTCTTCATGGCGCTTGATCTGGTGCTGTTCTACCTGTTCTTCGAAGCGGGCCTCATTCCGATGTTCCTGATCATCGGGATCTGGGGCGGCAAGGAACGGGTCTATGCCTCGTTCAAGTTCTTCCTCTACACCTTCCTTGGCTCGGTTCTGATGCTGATCGCGATGGTGGCCATGTTCTCGGATGCGGGTACCACGGATATCGTTGACCTTCTGAACCACCAGTTCGGCTCGGAAAGCTTCTCGGTTCTGGGCATTCATATCGTCGGTGGCATGCAGACACTGATGTTCCTTGCGTTCTTTGCCAGCTTCGCGGTCAAGATGCCGATGTGGCCAGTGCATACCTGGCTGCCCGATGCCCACGTGCAGGCGCCGACCGCCGGCTCGGTCGTGCTGGCTGCGATCCTGCTGAAGATGGGCGGCTATGGCTTCTTGCGGTTCAGCCTGCCGATGTTCCCGGTCGGGGCCGATCTGATGGCGCCGCTGATCCTGTGGATGTCGGCGATCGCGATCGTCTACACGTCGCTCGTGGCCCTTGCACAGGAAGACATGAAGAAGCTCATTGCCTATTCGTCGGTTGCACATATGGGCTATGTCACGATGGGGATCTTCTCGGCGAACCAGCAGGGGATCGACGGCGCCATTTTCCAGATGATCAGCCACGGCTTCATCTCGGGCGCTCTGTTCCTGATCGTCGGTGTGATCTATGACCGGATGCACACCCGCGAGATCGACGCCTATGGCGGGCTCGTGAACCGGATGCCGGCCTATGCGCTGATCTTCCTGTTGTTCACCATGGCGAATGTCGGCTTGCCCGGTACAAGCGGCTTCATCGGCGAGTTTCTGACCCTCGTCGGTGTTTTCCAGGTCAACACCTGGGTCGCTCTGGTGGCCGCAACCGGCGTCATCCTGAGTGCGGCCTATGCGCTCTGGCTGTATCGCAGGGTCATGCTGGGCGATCTGATCAAGGAAAGCCTCAAGTCGATCAGCGACATGAGTGGGCGTGAACGGGCGATCTTTGCACCGCTCGTGGTGATGACCCTGCTTCTGGGCGTCTATCCCAGCCTGGTGACCGACATCATCGGCCCCTCGGTCGAAGCCCTGATTTCAAATTATGACACGGCCCTGGTCGAGGCGCATGGCGCCAACCAGTTCGCCGCGGCGCAGCAGTAACGGAGGCCCTGAGACATGCAGGCTGATCTGAATGTTATCCTGCCCGAGATCGTGATCTCGGTCTATGCGATCGCGGCGCTTCTGTTCACGGCCTACACGGGCCGCGACCGGATGGCCGGAATGCTGTTGTGGCTGACCGCCGCGCTGTTCACGGTGATGGCGCTGTGGATCGGCACGACGGGGCAGGGCACGCGCACGGCGTTTGGAGGCATGTTCAACGATGATGCCTTTTCGCGCTTTGCCAAGGTGACGATCCTGCTCAGCGCGGCTGCCGTCATGGTGATGGGGCAGGAATACATGATGCGCCGCAAGATCCTGCGGTTCGAGTATCCGGTCCTGATCGCGCTCTGTGCCGTGGGCATGATGCTGATGGTCAGCGCAGGCGACCTGATGGCGCTCTATATGGGGCTGGAGTTGCAATCGCTGGCCCTTTACGTGGTGGCCTCTCTGCGCCGCGACAGTGCGAAATCGACCGAAGCCGGTCTCAAGTATTTCGTGCTTGGCGCGCTGAGTTCCGGTCTGCTGCTCTATGGTGCGTCGCTGACCTATGGATATGCAGGTACGACGCTGTTTTCCGGGATCATCGTGGCAGCGGACGGCCAGGCGCCGGTGGGCCTTCTGATCGGCCTGGTGCTGGTTCTGGCGGGGCTTGCCTTCAAGGTATCGGCTGTGCCCTTCCACATGTGGACGCCCGATGTCTATCAGGGGGCGCCCACGCCGATCACCGCCTTCTTCGCCACGGCGCCCAAGGTTGCCGCGATGGCGCTGTTCGCGCGCGTCGTGCATGACGCCTTCGGCAACGTGGTCGGCGACTGGCAGCAGGTTCTGGCGGTTCTGGCGCTTCTGTCGATGTTCCTCGGCGCGATCGCCGCCATTGGCCAGACGGATATCAAGCGCCTGATGGCCTATTCCTCGATTGCCCATATGGGATATGCGCTGATGGGGCTGGCCGCGGGAACGGCGTTTGGCGTGCAGTCCATGCTGATCTACATGGCGATCTACGTGACCATGAATATCGGGACCTTCGCGTTCATCCTGTCGATGGAGCGTGATGGCCAGCCGATCACCGAGATCTCCAGCCTGAACATGTATTCCCGCGCCCATCCGGGCCGTGCGCTGGCCATGCTGATCCTGCTCTTCAGCCTTGCCGGTGTGCCGCCTCTGCTCGGGTTTTTCGGTAAGCTCTATGTGCTGCGCGCGGCCTATGAGGGCGGCCTGGCATGGCTTGCCATTGCCGGGGTCATCGCCAGCGTGATCGGTGCGTTCTACTATCTGCGGATCGTGTATTTCATGTATTTCGGCGAAGAACGGGAACCTCTCGAAACGGCGCGCTCGCCCGTGCAATGGAGCTTCCTGATGGTCTCGGCGGCGCTCATGCTGTTGGGTATCGTCAACATGTTCGGGATCGAAGCCATGGCTCAGGCGGCGGCAGCGACCCTTGTCAACTGACCGCGTTCAGCCTCTGAACCCACACAGTGACGCGCCAATGGCGCGTCACTTCGTTTGGGATGGACGCCGTTCCCTTATGGGGGCAGGGCGATGACGGGCGCGCGTTGGCCCGATGGCGTGGGGCGCCGGGTCTTGGCCGAGGTGGACAGCACCAATGCCGAAGCCGCGCGGCTTGCCCCCGGCCTTTCCGGCCCGGAATGGATCCTGGCGCTGAACCAGACCGCCGCGCGCGGACGGCGCGGGCGGGCCTGGACGCATCCGCAGGGCAATTTTGCAGCCACGCTTGTCATGCGCCCGACGGAAAGCCCCGATCAGGTGGCACTGCGGTCTTTCGTGGCATCGCTGGCGCTGTTCGATGCCTTCGTGGCCGCGACCGGGCGGAGTGGCGGGCTAAGCCTCAAATGGCCCAATGACGTGCTGCTGAATGGCGGGAAGCTGGCGGGGATCCTGCTGGAAAGTGCGGGCACGCGCGACGGGCTGTCGTATTTTGCGATTGGCATCGGGGTCAACCTTGCGCAGGCGCCGGGGCGCGACATGGTCGAAGAGGGCGCGCTGCGGCCCGTGTCGCTGTTGTCCGAGGCCGGTGTCGTGGTCACCCCCGAAGAGTTCCTGGACCTTCTGGCGCCGGCTTATGCCAGGTACGAGGCGCAATTCACGACCTATGGTTTCGCGCCCATTCGCACCGAATGGTTGGCGCGGGCGGCCAAACTGGGAGACACGATCACAGCAAGAACCAGCCGCGATGCGATCACCGGCATCTTCGAGACGGTGGACGAGGCGGGCAATCTTGTTCTAACTACGCCGCAAACCCGGCACGCCATTCCGGCGGCCGAAGTGTTTTTCTGAAGGAGCGCCAAATGCTTCTGGCCATTGACTGCGGCAATACGAACACCGTTTTTTCGATCTGGGACGGGACGTCCTTCTTGTGCACATTGCGCACCTCGACCCATCATGCGCGCACGGCGGATGCTTATTTCACGTGGTTTTCGACACTTGTGAAGCATTACGGGATCGAGGCGGATATCAGCGATGTCATCATCTCGTCGACGGTGCCGCGGGTCGTGTTCAACCTGCGTGTCTTTGCCGACCGCTTTTTCGGCTGCCGGCCGCTGGTTGTGGGCAAGCCGGAATGCCTGTTGCCGCATCCGCCCCGGGTGGATCCGGGGACGCAGGTGGGGCCCGACCGTCTGGTGAATTCCGAAGGGGCGTTCGACCGCCACGGGGGCGATCTGATCGTCGTCGATTTCGGAACCGCGACCACGTTTGACGTGGTGGCACAGGATGGCGCCTATGTGGGCGGCGTGATCGCGCCGGGGGTGAACCTGAGCCTCGAGGCGCTGCACATGGCGGCGGCGGCATTGCCGCACGTGGACGTGACGAAGCCGCAAAAAGTCATTGGAACCAATACTGTAGACTGCATGCAGTCGGGTGTGTTCTGGGGCTATGTGGGGCTGGTCAATGGCGTGTGCGAGCGGATCAGAACCGAGTATGGACGGCCGATGCGGATCATCGGCACGGGCGGGCTCGCCTCGCTTTTTGCGCAGGGCGACATGCTGTTCGACGCGATCGAAGATGACCTGACAATGCACGGGCTGACCGTGATTCATGATTACAACAAGAAGGCGCAAACCTCATGAGCAGCGATAGACTGATCTACATGCCCCTTGGCGGGGCCGGCGAAATCGGCATGAACGCCTATGTGTATGGCTATGGGCCGAAGGGCAAGGAAAGGCTGATCCTGGTCGATCTGGGGGTCACCTTTCCGGATATGGATTCATCCCCCGGGGTGGACCTGATTTTCCCGGATATTCAATGGCTTGCAGAGCGACGTGACCAGCTGGAAGCAATCTTTATCACCCATGCCCACGAGGATCACGTGGGGGCGGTGGCGCATTACCACGAACAGTTGGGCGCGCCGATCTATGCAAGGGCGTTCACCGCCAATATCGCCAGACGCAAGATGGAGGAGTTCGGCTATTCCGAAAAATCCGTGCGCGTGGTGTCGGCCTGGCCCGAAGTGACCAAGGTGGGCCCCTTCACCGTGGGGTTCGTTCCGATTTCTCATTCGATTCCAGAGAGTTCCGGGCTGGTCATCGACACGCCCAAGGGCCGCGTCGTGCATTCGGGGGATTTCAAGATCGACGCCGATCCGGTGGTGGGCGAGCCGTTCGATGCCGAGCTTTGGGCCAGCCTGGCCAAGCCCGGCGTCAAGGCACTGATGTGCGATTCTACCAATGTTTTCAATACACATGCGGGCCGTTCTGAAAGTACTTTGGCAACGGATATCGAGAGCCTGATCGCCGGCGCCAAGGGGATGGTGGTGGCCACCACCTTTGCCAGCAACGTGGCACGGCTCAAGACGCTGGCCGAGGCGGCGGATCGGGCGGGACGCTCGGTCTGTCTGTTGGGGCGCGCGATGCGGCGGATGGTCGAGGCGTCGGTGGAAACGGGTGTTCTGACCTCGTTCCCGAAAACCGTAAGTCCCGAGGAATCAAAGGATATTCCGCGCGAAAACCTGATGCTGATCGTGACCGGAAGCCAGGGGGAGCGGCGCGCGGCGAGTGCGCAGCTGGCGCAGGGCACCTATCTCGGGCTGTCGATGAAAGAGGGCGATACGTTCCTGTTTTCGTCCAAGACGATCCCCGGCAACGAACGTGGCGTCATCAAAATAATGAACCAATTCAGTGAGATGGGCGTCGATGTTGTAGATGATTCAGACGGCAAGTACCACGTCTCGGGCCATGCCAACCGACCGGACCTGGAAAAGCTGCACGAGTTGCTGCAACCGCAGATCGTGGTGCCGATGCATGGCGAGCACCGGCATTTGCGCGAACACGTAAAATTGGCCAATTCCAAGAGGATGCAAGGCGTTCTTGCAGTGAATGGCACGATGGTGGACCTGACGGGCAACCGCGCGGAAGTGTGCGACTATGTCGAGACGGGCCGGACCTATCTGGACGGGTCGGTGCAGATCGGGGCGCTGGACGGGATCGTGCGGGACCGCATCCGCATGGCGCTGAACGGGCATGTCACGGTCAACGTTATCCTTGACGAAGAGGATGAGCCCTTGGGCGAACCCTGGTGTGAAATCAAGGGCTTGCCCGACACAGGCAGCAGCCGTGCGCCGCTTGTGGACGTGCTGGAAGAGGATTTGGGCCAGTTCCTTGGCCGGGCTGGCGCAAAGGTTCTGGCGGATGATGACAAGCTGGAAGATGCGCTGCGCAAGATCGCGCGCCAATCCGCGCAGACCGAGATCGGGAAGCGCCCGGAGGTGACCGTGGTGATCAGCCGCCTGGCGGAATGATTGTGTAGGGTTCGTACGAAACCTACGCGGGTTTCGTACGACTCTGCAGACCGATCCGCCGATTTGTGTCCATCCCGTACACAAACACAAAAAAACCTGCCTCGGCCCGGTTGGGCGATGGCAGGTTTTTTCACGTCCAAGCGATGCGCGTCCGCGGCTTAATCGGTGCGGCGTTCCTCGAAGCTGAGGGCGATGAAACTGGGCATGTGATCGCCCATGCCGACCACGTTGTTGCCGCCGCCACCGGACCTGCCACGACCGCTGCCGCGGCGTGAACCGGAGCGCGCGCTGTCGCGCGGCGTGTCTTCGGGTTTCTTGTTCGCAGACGGCGCTGGCGCGGCGTCGGCCGTGTCGGGCTGCTGGGGCGCGTCGGTGCTGTCGGCCTGCGGGGCAGGTGCCTTGTCGGCCTTCGAGCGCGACGTGCGGCTGCGGGTCCGGCGCGCGGGCTTGTCATCGGATTTGGCCGCGGGCTTGTCGTCGGATGGCGCCGCGTCGGAGGTGGCGGTGGCCGAGACAGCCGCAACCGGGTTGTCGACACGTGGGATCTGTTTCTGGATCAACCGTTCGATGGCGTCGAGGTTCTTTTCGTCGCGCGGACCGGAAATCATCAGCGCCTTGCCCGAGCGACCGGCGCGGCCGGTGCGCCCGATGCGGTGCACGTAGTCTTCGGCGTGGCCGGGCACATCGTAGTTGAACACGTGGCTGACCGAGGGCACGTCGAGGCCGCGCGCCGCCACGTCGGAGGCGACGAGGACTTTCAGATCGCCCGCGCGGAAGCCATCAAGGGTGCGCGTGCGCTGCGACTGATCGAGATCGCCATGGATCGGCGCGGCGTCGTAGCCGTGCTTCTTGAGCGACTTGGCGACGACATCCACATCGACCTTGCGATTGCAGAAGACGATCGCGTTTGTGCAGGCCTCGCCTTCGGCGTCGATCAGCGCGCGCAGGATGTTGCGCTTTTCGCTGTCGGCCCGTTCGCGGCGCGACGGCTTGAACATCACAACACCCTGTTCGATCGTCTCGGAGGCGGTGGCCTGGCGGGCAACCTCGATCCGTTCGGGATTTTGCAGGAAGGTGTTGGTGATGCGTTCGATCTCGGGGGCCATGGTGGCCGAGAAGAAGAAGGTCTGCCGGGTGAAGGGCGTCAGGCTGAAGATGCGTTCGATATCGGGGATGAAGCCCATGTCGAGCATGCGGTCGGCCTCGTCCACGACCATGATCTGCACGCCGGTCAGCAAGAGCTTGCCGCGTTCGAAATGGTCGAGCAGGCGGCCGGGGGTGCAGATCAGCACATCGACGCCCTTGTCGATCAGCTTGTCCTGTTCCTTGAAGCTGACACCGCCGATGAGCAGCGCCTTGGTCAGCTTGAGATGCTTGGAATAGGTGTCGAAGTTTTCGGCCACCTGTGCGGCCAGTTCCCGCGTCGGGCAGAGCACGAGGCTGCGTGGCATGCGCGCGCGGGCGCGGCCACGGGCCAGCAGTGACAGCATGGGCAAGGTGAAGCTGGCGGTCTTGCCGGTGCCGGTCTGGGCGATGCCGAGGATGTCACGGCCTTCGAGCGCCGGAGGGATCGCGCCGGCCTGAATGGGCGTCGGCTCGGTGTATCCGGCTTCTTCGATGGCTTTCAGGACTTTCGGGTTCAGATTGAGGTCGGAAAATTTTGTCATGTGTGTCCGTGGTTTGCGGACACTATCCTGGCCCGCACGTCATGTCAGGGTCGGGCCCGTCTGGCCCCGTGGCGCATCACGTCAGTGACCCTTGGGCTCGCGTTTACCGGATATTGGGGGGCGCGGTCAATGCAGTGGGTCCGTGGCGAGACAATCTTTGCCCAAAATGCAGGATAGTTGCCGAAATGGCAACAATCAGGACTGGGTGGGAAAATGGCGGGCGCGCTTGGCGTCGAGGTCGAGGGATATGCGGCGCAGATGGCCATGGGCGTCAAGGCGGGCCCGCAGATCGGGCGAGGCGATGCAGACCTCGGCGAAGAAGGCGGCGAGGGCGGCGTCGCCGCTGTCCTCCTCGAGCAGCGAAAAGAGCGCGTTCATGGTCAGCGCCTCGGGGCCGGAGGCGGGGGGCGGTTTGAGCCCGGCCCGGTAGGAGCCTTGTGCCAGCCGGAAGCGGTAGGCGGCGCGCCAGCGGTCCCAGTCGGGGGCGTGCAGGTGGCACAGCTCGGTGTGGTCGAGCGTGGCGGGCGAGGGATCCTTGGTGCCGTCGATGAAGGCGTTGTGGATCCGCAGGCTGAGATCGGGGCGCCCGGTGCGCACGAAGATCTTGCCCGCCACATGGCTGAGAAAGCCGCCGTTCAGATGCGGGCCATAGGTGGGGTAGATCTGGGCCGTCTCGTTGCGGCGCTGCCCGGCAAAGGCGGCGCAGGCCTTGAACCAGGTGACACCGGGGGGCGGCGGATCGGAGGGATCGGGGGCCATCGCCTCGAGCGGGCGGATGCGGGCGCTGATCGTGTCGGGCGGCAGGGCGGCGAGTTGCGCGGGAAGGGGGCGGGAGGGCCAGAGAAACTCGTCCACGTCGATATGGGCGAGCCAATCGACCTGCGGGCGCTTGTGCAGGCAATGGGTGGCGTTGATCGACTGGCGCGGCTGATGGGCGTCGGGGCGCTTGCCGCGCCGGTCCCAATAGGCGGCGTCGCATTGGGTGACACGGCACTTGGGATGCGCCTTGAGGGCGGCATGGGCCTGAGGCGCGGGGGCATCGAGGTAGATATGAATGCGGTGCGCGCCCAGATCGAGGTGATGGGCGGCGAAATTCAGGATCGCGGTGGTGTCGGCCTTGATCGTCGCGACAAGGCCCCATGTGGGCGTGCTCATGGCGACAGGATGCGGCGCGCCGGGATGCGGCGCAAGGTACGGAATGCAAATTGAAAGCCCCCGGGGGGCCGGGGGCTTGGACGCAAGTGTCTGGCTTGGGCTATCAGAACGACTTGCGCCTTTTCATTGCGGCCAGCCCGCCAAGCGCGCCGAGCAGGAGCCAGCCTGCGGCGGGAAGCGGGATCGGGGCCGAAACGGTGGGTTGCGAGCGGATCCCGAAGCTGGAGATGGTGATCGGGTCCTGGACGAAGGCGCCGACGGCGTTTTCGCCTTCGAAATTCGTGGCGAAGGCGCGGGCGGTCAGGGTCGAGGTGATGTCGAATGTCTCGCCGGCGGCGAAATCGCCAAGGGCGATACTGCCCGACAGGTCATCGACCGAGAATTCGAAGGCGTCTATGAAGCCGCCGACGGCGATCGGGCTGATCGAGGGGGTGAAGTTCTGCACGTTGTCGAAGATGTAGGTCTGTACGAGGTTGAACGCGCTGTCGAACGTGGCCAGCCCCAGCACATCGGCGCGAGCATTGAAGATGTCGATGCCGTCGATCTGGATCGCGTATTCGAAGGACGCGGCGGTATAGGCGCTTTCGATATCGACAACACCCGGATCCGGGTTGGCGAAGGGATTCGTCAGGTTGGTGCCGTATTGACGGCTGGTGGAGATTTCGGTGGACAGGCCCGAAAGCGTGAAGTCGAGCGTATAGGTCCGGGTGCCGTTGGTGGCGTTTGTTTCGCTGAACCCGAGCTGCGCTTCGGAGGTGATCCGCGTGGAGCCCCGGTCGCGGCTGTTGGGATCGATCACCGCGCTGACGGCGGATGTGCCATCGGCGTTCTGGGTGGCGCTGCTGGCGCCGAGGGTTGCCGTCGCGGTGCCGTCGGGCACGGTTTGGGTGTCGGTCGTGATCACCACAGGATCACAGCACCCCTGGTTGGCGGATGTCACCGTGGCGGTGCTGACCGTGGCTGCAAGGGCGGATGTGGTGGACAGAAATGTAGCGATGACGCCAGTTGTGAGAACAGAGTGGATACTCATTACGCGATTTCCCTAATAATACTCGTTAAAAAAGTATCAAAAGTGTACAGCGATTCGCCGATCCGGCAAGTGTCGACTTGGGCGGGGGCGCAAAAAGTTTCCAAAAATGAGTCAATCTTTGCGTCAGGCGGGTGGCTGTTTCATATTCTGAAACAGCCGATCACGTATGTCCGTGCCTGCGCGGCGGCGCGTCAGGCCATCATTTCCTTGGTCGCCTGCAGTGTCACATCGGGGTGGTCGCGTTCGATGCGGTCGATGTCCCATTGCAGGCGCGTCAGGTAAACGATGTCGCCGTCATGATCGTGGGCGATATGGCTTTTGTTGGCGGCGGCGAAGGCATCGACCTTCTCGCGCGGGCCGGCAACCCAGCGGGCCGAGGTGAATTGCGACGGCTCGAACCGCACGGGCAGGCCGTATTCCAGCTCGATCCGGCTGCCCAGCACCTCGAATTGCAGCGCGCCGACCACGCCGACGATGAAGCCCGATCCGAAGGAGGGCTTGAACACCTTGGCGGCGCCTTCCTCGGCGAATTGCATGAGGGCCTTTTCGAGGTGCTTGGCCTTCATCGGGTCGCCCGCGCGGCAGGTCTGCAGCAGTTCCGGCGCAAAGGACGGGATGCCGGAGACGCGCAGGTTTTCGCCTTCGGTCAGCGTGTCGCCGATGCGCAGCTGGCCGTGATTGGGGATGCCGATGATATCGCCGGCCCATGCCTCTTCGGCCAGTTCGCGGTCGGAGGCGAGAAACAGCACCGGGGCCGAGACGGTCATCGGTTTCTTCGAGCGCACATGGGTGAGTTTCATGCCGCGCCGGAAATGCCCCGAGGCCATGCGGACAAAGGCCACGCGGTCACGGTGCTTGGGGTCCATGTTGGCCTGCACCTTGAAGACGAAGCCGGTGACGTTCTTTTCCTCGGGCGCGATCTGGCGCGGTTCGGCCGATTGCGGCTGCGGTTCGGGGCCATAGGTGCCGATCCCGTCCATCAGCTCGCGCACGCCGAAGGAGTTGATCGCGGAGCCGAACCAGATCGGGGTCATGTGGCCTTCGAGCACCGATTGCGGATCGAGCGCGGGCAGAAGCTCGCGCGCCATCTCGACCTCTTCGCGGAGCTGGTCGATCAGGTCGGCGGGCACATGCGCGGCCAATGCCGGATCGTCCAGACCGTTGATCTTGATGCTTTCGGCCACCTTGTTGCGGTCGGCGCGGTCCATCAGTTCGAGCCGGTCGTTGAGCATGTCGTAACAGCCGATGAAATCGCGGCCCTTGCCGATCGGCCATGACGCAGGCGTGACATCGATGGCGAGGTTTTCCTGGATCTCGTCGATGATGTCGAAGGTTTCGCGGCTTTCGCGGTCCATCTTGTTGCAGAATGTCAGGATCGGCAGGTCGCGCAGGCGGCAGACCTCGAACAGCTTGCGGGTCTGGCTTTCGACGCCCTTGGCGCCGTCGATCACCATGACGGCGGCATCCACCGCTGTGAGCGTGCGATAGGTGTCTTCGGAAAAATCCGAGTGGCCCGGCGTGTCCACCAGGTTGAAGCGAAAGCCGCTGAAATCGAAGGACATGGCCGAGGCCGAGACGGAAATGCCCCGGTCCTTTTCCATCTGCATGAAGTCCGAGCGCGTGCGGCGCGCCTCGCCCTTGGCGCGCACCTGGCCGGCCATCTGGATCGCGCCGCCGTAAAGCAGGAACTTTTCGGTCAGCGTCGTCTTGCCCGCATCGGGATGCGAGATGATCGCGAAGGTGCGGCGCCGCGCGATTTCGGGCGGCAGATCGGGGCGGTTCGGGGTCAGGTCCAGCATGGATGCGCATATAGAGCCGCGCGAGGGGCGGTGCAATACGCCTGTCGCAAGGGGCTAGCGCGTGGAGGCGCGGCGCAGGATCGCGGCGGCGTCGGGATGATCGAGCAGCTTTTCGCTGACTTCGAAATCCAGATGCGCACGGGCGCCATGACCGGTGAGCGAATTGGCCAGAGCCTCGCACAGGTCCTGCGGCAGGGCGGGGCGGGTGCGGGTATCGACCAGCAGCGTTTCGGCGGCGATGCCTTCGGCATAGATGATCTGGTGTTCGTCGAAGAGCAGCTGGAAATAGTCGATGAAGCCGCCGTCTTCGCGCAGGACCGTATCGCCATTCACCAGGTAGCGGGCGCGCACCAGCAATTCGGCCCGCCCCGCGCCGAGCGCATCGGACCGTTGGTAGATGAACAGGCGGTGATCGGGGCTGAGCAGGAGGTCGTTTTCGTTGTGCAGCGTCCCGGCCTTGATGCGGATCGGGGCGAAATCGCCCACGGCGCGCACGGTGGACTGGCCGATCCAGCGCACGGCTTGCGGGCCGTCGTCGCGGGTGAGGACCATGTCGCCGATCTTGAGCTCTTCGATCGGGACCTGGCGGCCGGAGGCCAGGGTGATATGGGTTCCGCGCGAGAACGAGACGCAGGCCACCTCGGCGAATTTCTGGCGGGGGTTGTCGCGGTCGATGCCGACGAGCGCATAGCCGGTGCGCGGGCTCAGCTGGGCCAGGGGCAGGGCGTAGACGCCCGCGACATTGCCCGCGTCGTCGGTTTCGACCAGCACCAGCAATTCGCTGGTCTGGCCCGAAGCGGACATCAGCGTCAGGCAGGAATCGAGATGCAGCGGTGCGCCGGGCCGTCCGGTGGTGGTGTCATCGGCGATGGTGAAGCGGCCATCGTCATGCGCCAGCACCGACAGGCGATGGGGCTGCGCCGTCTTGTTCAGCTCGTAGGTGTCATCGAGGTCCAGCTCGGCGGCGAAGGAGATCGGATCGCCGAGATTGGCGCCGTTCACGACGGTGAAGTCGCGCGACAGGTACACGGGAATGGATTGTGCGGGCTTCAAGGAACTGTTTGACATAATGATCATACTTATGAGGCGCCCGGCTGTGTGCCGCCGCTGAGGTGTTGAAAATAGGCCGTGGCGCGCGCGCGGTCAACGCCCCGAGGTTTGCCCCGAAGTTCGCCCCGAAGTTCGCCCGGAGGTTCGGCTGGTCAATACCGGGCGCACGGTGCTATGCAGGCGTCCGGAGATCGACCATGAGCGACGGGGAGGAAACGGCATGGATCTGGGTCTGAAGGGCAAGCGCGCGCTGGTTTGCGCATCGTCGAAGGGGCTTGGGCTGGGCTGTGCGAGGGCGCTGGCCGAGGCGGGTGTCGACCTGGTGATGAACGCGCGCGGCGCCGAGGCGCTGGAGGCGGCGGCACAGGCGATCCGCGACGAGTTCGGCGTGAAGGTCACCACGGTGGCCTGTGATGTGACCACGCAAGAGGGCCAGGCGAAGGTGATCGAGGCGGCGGGGGCCGCCGATATCCTGGTGAACAACGCAGGCGGGCCGCCGCCGGGCATGTGGACCGACTGGGAGCGCGAGGATTTCATCAAGGCGCTGGATGCCAACATGCTGACGCCCATCGCGCTGATCAAGGCGCTGGTGCCGGGCATGATGGAGCGCGGCTGGGGGCGGGTGGTCAACATCACCTCGCAATCGGTGAAGGCGCCCATTGCGGTGCTGGGGCTGTCCAATTCGGCGCGCGCGGGCCTGACCGGCTATGTGGCGGGCACCGCGCGGCAGGTGGCGGGCAAGGGGGTCACGATCAACAACCTCTTGCCGGGCATCCACGCCACCGACCGCGCCGATGCGCTGGACCAGGGCGTGGCCGAGCGCGAGGGGCTGAGCCTTGACGAGGCGCGCGCGAAACGCGCGGCCACGCTGCCGGTGGGGCGCTATGGCACCAAGGAAGAGTTCGGCGCGGCCTGTGCCTTCCTGTGCAGCCAGCATGCGGGCTTCATCATCGGGCAGAACATCCTGCTGGATGGCGGCGGGGTGAACGCCACGCTGTAAGGGGCGCGGGTCACGGGGGGTCACGTTTGCGTTTGCGCCGCCGGCATCGGCTGGCGCGCGACGCGGGCGCGGGCTAACCCTGTGGCAGATCAGGATCAAGGGGCCGGTTTCCATGCAGACACTCACCGTGATCGCCGTGTTCGGCGGTGTTATCCTTGCGAGCCTCGTGGTGGCGCCGCGCCGCACCACGATCGAGGGGTTTTTCGGAGGGGCGAGTGCCGAGGGGCGCGCGCCGGGGCTGTGGACGCTGGTGTTGAGCCAGGTGACCACCTGGATTTTCGCCCGCTCGCTGATGAACGCCGCGATCCTGGGGTATTTCTACGGCATCTGGGGCGTGTTGGCCTACACGGCCTATTATGGCTCGTTCCTGACGGGGGGAGTCATCGTCGGGCGCCTGCGCGAGGGCGGCGCGGGATCGGTGCAGGACTGGCTGGAGGCGCGATTCGGGGCGGTGGGCAGCGGGTGCTACAACCTGGTGATCGCGCTGCGACTGCTGTCGGAGGTCTTTGCCAACCTGCTGGTGGTGGGACTGATCTTTGGCGCGGCACTGCCCGAGGCGGCGGGGGCGGGCACGGTGGCGATCCTTGCGGTCGCCGTCCTGGGGCTGGCCTATAGCGCATGGGGCGGCCTGAGCGCGTCGTTGCGCACGGATGTGTTGCAGATGGTCGTGTTCCTGGCGGTGTTCGCGGCGGCCTTCGGCGCGCTGCTGACCAGCCCCGAGTTCGATCTGGGCGCGGTGCTGACGGCGCCGGGCACGGCGGGGGCGTGGAACGGGCAGGTCCTGCTGCTGGTGGCGTTCCTGCAGGTGTTTTCCTATCCGGCGCATGATCCGGTGATGATGGATCGCGGCTTCATCGCGGACCGGGCCACGACGCGGGCGTCGTTCCTGCATGCGTTCTGGATCTCGTCGCTGTGCATCATCGCCTTCGGCCTGTTCGGGGTGCAGGCGGGGCTGGTGGGCGCGGCCTATGAGGGCGAGCTGCTGGGGACATGGGCGGGCATGTTCCCGCCCTGGGTGTTCGGCGCGCTGCTGGTGTCGCTGTTGATCAGCGCGCTGAGCACGCTGGATTCGGCGCTGGCCTCGGCGGCGCGGCTGGTGGTGGACGAGTTGCGGCTGATCCCGCGCAGCCTGACCGGGGGGCGGCTGAGCATGGTGGTGTTCATGGCGCTGGGCACGCTGCTGACGCTGTGGGGCAACCAGACGCTGTTCGATGCGGTCGCGGTGAGCGGCACGGCGAGCATGTTCCTGACGCCGGTTCTGGTGGTCGGGCTGGTGATGGGCCGCGATGTGGCGCTGTGGGCCTATCTTGCGGCTTTCGCGGCGGCGATGCTGGGGGCGCTGGCCTATTTCGCGCGCGATACCGCGCTGGTGGCGGGGCTCTTGCCGGAGGCGCATAAATACGAGCAGCTTCTGGTCATATGCGTCGCGGTTCTTGTGGCGGGGTTTGCTGCCGTGCTGGCGGGGATGCGGCGGCGGGTGTGATCCGAAGGGATCAGCGCGCGCGCAAAGGCTTGCCGTCGGGCAGCGAGATATTGGCCACCTGTTCCGAGATCGGATCGTTCGACAGGGGATGCAGCTGCGCGCTGTATTCCTCGGGGGCGCGCATCTTTTCCCAAGCGCCGTTCACATAGATCTCGAGCCCCGAGAAGGCGGCCTTGTAGCCCATCTTGGGGCTGCCCGGCACCCAGTAGCCGAGATAGACATGCGGCAGGCCGTTTTCGCGGGCGATCTCGATATGATCCAGAATCAGGTAGGTGCCGAGACTGTCGCGCGGGCGGTCGGGATCGTAGAAGGAATAGACCATGCTGACCCCGTCATCGAGCACGTCGGTCAGGCAGACGGCCACCAGATCGCCGGTTTCGGTGTCGGTATATTCCACCACGCGGGTGCGGATCGGCGTTTCCTCGATCATGGCGGCGAATTCGAACGTGTCCATGTCGGCCATGCCGCCATCGGCGTGCCGATGTTCGAGATAGCGGCGAAACAGGCTGTACTGTTCCTCGGTGGCCCAGGGCGAGGTGGCGCGGCGTTCCAGCCGGGCATTGCGGTTCCAGGTGCGGCGCTGGCTGCGCGACATCGAGAAATCCGCCACGTTCACCCGCGCCGAGAGGCACGCCGAGCATTCCGCGCAGGCGGGTCGATAGAGCACGTTCTGCGAGCGGCGGAAGCCCTGTTTCGACAGGCTGTCATTGAGCCGCTGAGAGCCTTCGCCCTGAAGCGCGGTGAACAATTTGCGTTCCATCCGCCCCTCGAGATAGGGGCAGGGCTGCGGGGCCGTCACGTAGAATTGGGGCGCTATCGGCAGCGTATGGCGCATCGCGGGTTTCTATCCTTCCGAAAGGCACGGTATCAAGCCCGATAGCTTGCGCCAAGGGGGTAAAGACGCGTTGTCAATTCATGGCGCGACGGTTCAGGGCGACCGTGCCGAGTACGTGATCGGTCAGGCCCTGAGCGCGTGCTGTGGTCAGCATGAGCACCACGGAAATCACCTGCAGGAACGGCAGGCCGAAGGACAGTGTTAGGCCGAGCGTGTGCAAAAACGCCAGCCCGAGGTCGAATCGCTGGCCATCCAGAGTTCGAAACTCGATCGCCACCAGCCGCATGCCCCAGGTGGCCGAGCCGCGCGCGATGGTCGCCACCCGGTAGCCGAAGCCGACGAAAAGCATCAGCGCAGGAAAGAACAGCAGGCCGGTGAAGGCGGTGAAGGGCAGGATCGCAAGGCAGATCAGCAGGATCAGGATCGTGTCCACCACCCAGGCGATCAGGCGCTTCAAGGGCACATCCCGATAGAACTCGGGCTGTGTGACGGGATCGGGGATATGCCAGCTGTATTCGGTCATGATGCCGGGGATATAGGGCGCAGGGTGGCGCTGCGGAAGGGCTGCGCCGCCAAAAGCCCGCGCCGGGCGGGCCCCTGGCCTAGAAGGAGGCGGGTGCGGTGGTGAAGGCCGCGCGCTGCGCGCCCGAGATGCGCAGCAATTCCAAAGGGGCGATCCCGAAGACATGGCGCGGCGTGCCGGCCGCGGCCCAGACCTGATCGAAATCCGCGAGGCGCGGATCGAAAAACGCACGCGGCGCCGTCAGGTGGCCCACAGGCGACACGCCGCCGATGGCAAAGCCGGTCTGGGCCCGGATCAGCCCGGCATCGGCCTTGCCCAGAGGCTCGCCCGCCAGGGTCGAGGCGCGGTCGGGGTCCACCTGGTTGCCGCCGGCGGTGATGAAAAGCACCGCCTCGCCCGACATCTCGCCGCGGAAGATGATCGACTTGGCGATCTGGTCGAGCGCGCAGCCCACCAGGTCGGCGGCCATCTGGGCGGTGGTGGCCTGTCCCACTTCGACGGGTTGGCTGTTGCAGCCGGCATCCCGAAGGGCCTGGGTCACGCGTTTGAGGCTTTTGCTCATGCGGGGTGTCCTGTGTTTTGGCGCACTATTCCAAGGGGCGGGCCGAATTGCCAGCCCTTGCGCACGATCCGCCGATGACAGCCCATTGACCCGCTGCGGCGGGGTTGTATCACTGGCGGCATGGATTTCGTGTCACGCATCACCCGCCTTCCGCGCGCCCATGACCCCGAGCAGGGGGCCGAGGCGCGCGCGCTGTTTTCCGGGCTGCCCGCCCCGCTGGCCGAGCTGGTCGAGGGGGCGGCGGGGTGCAGCCCCTACCTCAAGTCGCTGGCCGAGGCCGAGCGTGACTGGCTGCCCGAAGCGCTGGAGGCGCCGGAGGCGGCGCTGGAGGCGCTGCACGACAGTTTGCGCGGGTGCGCGCCCGAGGCATTGCCGGGGGCGCTGAGGCAAGGCAAGCGGCGCGTGGCGCTGATGATCGGGCTGGCCGATCTGGCCGGGGTCTGGCCCCTCGAGGAGGTGACGGGGCGGTTGACGGCCTTCGCCGATCTGGCCTGCGATCTGGCGATGAAAGCCTGTGTCGGCGCCGAGATCCGGCGCGGCAAGCTGCCCGGCAAGACCGGGGAGGATCTGGCGCAAGCGGGCGGCATGGTGGCGCTGGCGATGGGCAAGATGGGCGCCGGAGAGCTGAATTACAGCTCGGATATCGACCTGATCTGCCTGTTCGACGAGACGGGGTTTTCCGATGCCGATTACCACGAGGCACGCGCCGCCTTCGTGAGGGCCACGCGCAAGATGGCGGCGATGCTGAACGACCGCACCGCCGAGGGTTATGTGTTTCGCACCGATCTGCGGCTGCGGCCCGATCCGAGTGTCACGCCCGTTTGCATGGCGATGGCCGCCGCGGAAGCCTATTACGAAAGCCTGGGGCGCACCTGGGAGCGCGCGGCCTATATCAAGGCGCGGCCCTGCGCGGGCGATCTGCAGGCGGGGGCGCGGTTTCTGGAGGTGCTGCGGCCGTTCGTGTGGCGCAAGCACCTGGATTTCGCCGCGATCGAGGATGCGCACAACATGCGGCTGCGCATCCGCGAGCACAAGGGGCTTGGCGGGCGGCTGACCTTGGCGGGGCACAACATGAAGCTGGGGCGCGGCGGCATCCGCGAGATCGAGTTCTTCACCCAGACCCGCCAGATCATCGCCGGCGGGCGCGACCCGGACCTGAGGGTGCGCGGCACGGTCGAGGGGCTGGCACGGCTGGCCGAAAAGGGCTGGGTGCCCGGCGACGCCGCCGAGGTGCTGACCGCGCATTACCGCTTTCACCGCGAGGTCGAGCACCGGCTGCAGATGCTGCGCGATGCGCAGACCCATGACCTGCCGCAATCGCAGGACGAGTTCGACCGGCTGGCGGCCTTCATGGGGCGCGACACCGCCGGGTTGCAGGCCGAGTTGCTGGAGCGGCTCAACGAGGTGCATGAGCTGATCGAGGGGTTTTTCGCCCCCGAGGGCCCCGAGCCCGTGCCGCAGGAGGCGGAGGCGCTCTTCGACGACGAGATCATCGCGCGCTGGCCGTCCTATCCGGCGCTGCGCTCGCAGCGGGCCGGAGAGATCTTCGGACGGCTGAAGCCGGATATCCTGACGCGGCTGGCGCGCACGGCCCATCCGCAAGAGGCGCTGCTGGCCTTTGACGGGTTCCTGGCGGGGCTGCCTGCGGGGGTGCAGGTGTTTTCGCTGTTCGAGGCCAATCCGCAGCTGGTGGACCTGTTGGTGGATATCGCGGGCACCTCGCCCAAGCTGGCGGGGCATCTGTCGCGCCATGCGGGGGTGTTCGATGCGGTGATCGCGGGGGATTTCTTTTCCGCATGGCCGGGGCGCGCGGCGCTGGAGGCCGATCTGGCGGCGCGGCTGGAGGCCGAGGACGATTACGAGCGCAAGCTGGATGCGGCACGGCGCTGGAAGAAGGAATGGCATTTCCGGGTGGGCGTGCATCACCTGCGCGGGCTGGTCGATGCGGATGCGGCGGGGCTGCATTATGCCGATCTGGCAGGCGCCGTGATCGGGGCGCTGTGGCCTGTCGTGCAGGCGCAGTTCGCGCAAAAGCACGGCGACTGGCCGGGGCGCGGCGCGGTGGTGCTGGGCATGGGATCGCTTGGCGCCGAGCGGCTGAACGCGGAATCCGACCTGGATCTGATCGTGATCTATGATGCGGACGGTGTCGAAGGCTCGGACGGGCGCAGGCCGCTGGCGACACGGACCTATTATGCGCGGCTGACCCAGGCGATGATCACCGCGCTGACAGCGCCGATGGCGGAAGGCAAGCTTTATGAGGTGGACATGCGGCTGCGGCCTTCGGGCAACCAGGGGCCGGTGGCGACGGGCTGGAGCGCGTTCCGCGACTATCAGCAGACCGAGGCCTGGGTCTGGGAGCACCTGGCGCTGACCCGCGCGCGGGTTATTGCGGGGCCTGAGGCGCTGGCCGAGGATGTCGAGGGGTTCCGCGCCACGCTTCTGGCCGAGAAGGGCAAGACCGAGCGCGTGATCGAAGAGGCCGCCGCGATGCGCGCCCGCGTCGCCGAGGCCAAGCGGCCCGAGGGGCCGTGGGACAGCAAGCTGGGTCCGGGGCGATTGCAGGAGATCGAGCTGACCGCCCAGGCCGGCAGCCTGATGGCGGGCGAGACGCAGCGCAGCGTCGCGGCGGGTGTGGCGGCCGGTGTCGCGATCGGCTGGCTGGATGACGCTGCGGGACAGGCGCTGATGCGGGCCTACGGGCTTTGTTGGCGCGTGTTGCAGGCGGCCAAGCTGCTGAGTGAACGCCCGCTTGATCCGGAACGGATCGGAGAGGGCGGGACCGGGTTCGTTCTGCGCGAGACAGGGCATGAGACGCTGGCCGGTCTGCAGGCCGATCTGGACGAGGCGACGCAGGCGGCCGCACGGGTCATTGACGCGGCCTTTGCGCAGCCACCACGGGAGGACTGACATGGAGCGCGATCCGATGGATCACAAGGGCCTGATCCGGGAGGCCTACAGGATTGAGGGGATCGGGCCGCCGGAATGCCGCTCGATCTTTCTGGATTGGGCGCTGTCGCTGCCGGAGGGGGCTGATCAGGCCAAGGCGATTGGCGCGATGCTGGCCCGCTACGGCGAGGATATGCCGGACCATCCGATGACCCGCGTTCTGCAAGACGGGCTGGTGTCGGTGGGACCGGCCCGCCGGCGCGGCGGCTGGCGGTCGCGCAACCGCGACCCGCAGGCCTGAGGCCGTCCTGAGGCTGGCCTGATGACGGCCTGCTGGCGCGTCGTGGCGCCGTTCTGGTGTCATGGCGCCGTGCGTCCCGAGGCGCCGCCCGCCGGGCGGCGGCCATCTGCCGTGCCGCCCCGATGTCTCAAAGTGATCACGCAAATACACCTTGCTTGACGAATTTCGGCCTCAATTCCCCGGGATAGTCCGATCAGGAAACAAAAAAAATACGTCCAGGAGAATGACATGGGTATGAAGCGTGCGATTGCGGCTTTGGTGCTGGGACTGGCTGTCTCGGGCTGCGCGTCGGTGGAGACGGCGACGCGAAATGCGCCGCTGGATGTGACAAGCATGAAGGCGCCTGCCGTGCGCGTCGATGTGCGCGAGATCAAGGTGTCGGTCCCTGAAACCCTCAGGGTGTCCGAGGCCAACGCCTATCTGCCTGCGGGCGATATCGTGTGGCGGGGCGATCCGCCGGGCGACCGGTATCAGCAGGTCAAGGCGATCTTCGAGGACGCGCTGGCGCGCGGCACCGCGATGATGGGACCGGGCAGTGTGCCTGTGGTGCTGGAGGTCGAGGTGACACGCTTTCACGCGCTGACGGAAAAGGCCCGCTATACCGTGGGCGGGATGCATGGGTTGCAGTTCAAGATGCAGCTGCGCGATGCCGAGACCGGGCAGCTGTACGGCCAGCCTGAACTGATCAAGGCGAACCTGCGCGGCTTTGGCGGGCAGGCCGCACTCGAGGCGGAGCGGATCGGCCAGACCCAGAAGGTGCGGATCACCGATCACCTGGCCAATGTGATCCTGCAGGAATTGAGCGGCCCGGACGGTTATGTGGCGGCCAATCTGCGGTTTGCGGGGTGACAGGGCAACTCTGATCTTTTCCAGATCGCGCAAAGGGCTTATGGGGACAGCATGACGCTGTCCCCTTATCCTGTTGTGCGCCTCAAACCCAAGGCGCAGGCCGCCCGTGCCGTCCGGCATGGGTTCCCCTGGGTCTATGATAACGAGCTGGTGACCGACCGGCGCACCCGGGCCCTGACGCCGGGCACGATCGCCGTGCTGGAGGATGCCGACCGCGCGCCGCTGGCGCTGGTGGCGGTCAACCCGGCCTCGAGGATCATGGCGCGGGTGCTGGAGCGCGACTGCGCGCTGCGCATCGATGAGGGCTGGCTGCGGGCGCGGCTGGTGCGGGCGCTGGCGCTGCGCGAGCGGCTGTATGATGCGCCGTTCTACCGGCTGGTCCATGCCGAGGCGGATGGCTTGCCGGGGGTGGTGATCGATCGGTTCGGCGATATCGCCGTGATCCAGCCCAACGCGGCCTGGGCCGATGTGCATCTGCCGGCACTGGTGGCGGCGCTGGTCGAGGTGACGGGGGTCCGGAGCGTGCTGAAGAATGCGGGCGGACGGGCGCGGGGGCTTGAGGGCCTCGACGATGCCAGCCGGGTCGAGATCGGCACGGCGCCCACGGCGCCGGTGGCGGTGCCGATGAACGGCGCGCTTTACATGGCCGACCTGGAAGCGGGGCAGAAAACCGGGCTGTTCTACGATCAGCGCCCGAACCACGCCTTTGCCGCCGGTCTGAGCCGAGGGGCAAAGGTGCTGGATGTGTTTTCGCATGTGGGCGGCTTTGCGCTGGCCGCGCTGGCGGGGGGCGCGCAAAGCGCGCTGGCGGTCGATGGCTCGGCCCCGGCGCTGGCATTGGCGCAGGAGGGCGCGCGCCAAAGTGGGCTGGAAGCCCGGTTCGACACGCGGCGGGGCGATGCGTTCGACGTGCTGGCCGCACTGGCGCAAGAGGGCGCGCGGTTTGACGTGGTGATCTGCGACCCGCCGGCTTTCGCGCCGTCGAAAAAGGCCTTGGAGGCCGGGTTGCGCGCCTATGAGCGGGTCGCGCGGATGGCGGCCGAGCTGGTCGAGGAGGGAGGCTACCTGGGTCTGTGCTCATGCTCGCATGCGGCCGATCTGGGCAAGTTCCGCAGCGCCTGCGTGCGCGGCATCGGGCGCGCGGGACGCGAGGGGCAGCTTGTGCATACGGGCTTTGCGGGGCCGGATCATCCGCTGCATCCGCAGCTGGCGGAATCGGGATACCTCAAGGCGTTGTTCTTCCGGCTGTGATGAAGGTCCTGCTGGATACATGCGTGATCTACCCCACGGTGATGCGCCAGATGCTTCTGGGGGTTGCGGCGCAGGGCGTCTACACGCCGCTGTGGTCCGCGCGGATCATCGGCGAATGGCTGCGGGCGGCGGAAAAACTGGGGTCTCAGGGGGCCGCGCAGGCGCGGGCCGAGGCGGCGCTGGTGGCGGCCAGCTGGCCCGAGGCCGAGGTCGGCTATCCGATGTCGCTGGAGGCGCGGCTGTGGTTGCCCGATGCGGCGGATATTCATGTGCTGGCGGCGGCGGTCGCGGGATCGGCGGATGTGATCGTGACGCTGAATGTCAAGGATTTCCCGCGCAACGTGTTGGCCGATGAGGGCATCAGCCGCGCCGATCCGGACAGTTTCCTGCACGGTATCTGGCAGGCGCAACCCGACCTGGTGCAGGCGGTGGCCGACGAAGTTCTGGCCGAGGCCAACCGGCTGTCGGGCCGGACCTGGGAGATGCGCGCGCTGCTGAAAAAGGCGCGCCTGCCACGCCTGGCAAAAGCCGTCGGGGCGGGTTGAGATTTTTCTGCGAAAAATCTCGGGTAGGGTCGGTGCCGGGGCGGTGAGATTTTTCTGCGAAAAATCGCGCTATCGCGGGCGGCTGGCCTATCCCTTGAGCGCCCATTTCGATTCCAGCGCCTCGATCGCGCTGATCCGCTCTTGCGTCTTGGGATGGCTCATCAGCCAGGCCGGCGCCGCCCCGGCGCGCGCGTCGGTCAGCGCCTCGAGCTTGCGAAACAGCGATTTCTGAGGTTCGGTGCCGATCTGCGCCTTGGTGAGCAGGGCTGCGGCATAGGCGTCGGCCTCGTATTCATCGCCCCGCGAGAGGCGCGCGGCCAGAAGCGTGGTCAGACCGTTGGCGATCCAGACGCCGATGCCGGGCAGAAACCGCGACAGGATCATCGCAAGCGCCGTGCGCAGGGCGTTCTGACCCGAAAAATCGATCATCCGGCGGCGCGTATGGCCAAGCGCCACATGGCCCAGCTCGTGGGCGATGACCGAGGCCAGCTCTTCGGCGCTGACCTCGCCATTCTGGAACTTGCGGTAAAAGCCACGGGTGATGAAGATGCGCCCGTCCGGGGCGGCAAGGCCATTGACCGGGTCGATCTCGTAGATGTGGACGCGGATCCGGGGCAGGTCGAGCGCCGTGGCCAACCTTTCGGTCATCTGCTTGAGGCGCGGATCGGCCAGTTCGGTCGAGCGGGCGTCAAGCTCGCGCCGGGTGCGCCAGACCGAGAACCGGTACATGACGACGGCGTAGACAATGGCCAGCAGGATGGGCGTGAAGCGGATCATGCGTCTTATATGGGGCAGGCTGGGCCGGGCGGCAAGACGGCGCGTCGGCGGCCCGTGCCACCGGATGCCCGGATCAGGCCGAACAGCTGGCGCCGCCCAGCACGCAGAACTTGGCGCAATGCGGGTGGTTGAGCGCCACGTCGCGTTCGGCCTCGGCCAGGGTGGTGCCCAGCTCGAACTCGGGGGCGTAGGGCAGCAGGGTGCAGGCCAGAACCGCCGGTGTCTCTGCTCCGCGACGCTTGACCACCATGCGCGAGGACGCGCACATCACGCTGTCGGGGCTCTTGCCGAGGATATCCCAGCAGGCGGTGGTGATTTCGGGCACTTCCACGCGGTCGTCCATTTCGGGGAAAAGCACGGTCTGGCCGGGGTCATGGGCGTCGATGTCGAAGCCATGCGTCCCGTAGAGCGCCGCATAGCCCGCGCGCGAGGCGGCGTCGGTTTCGCCCCAGACAGTGCGGCCCGCGACCGCCATGCGGATGCCCGCATCGCGCAGCCAGCACATGCCCTCGATGGTGCGCTTGAAGGCGTCCTTGCCGCGTTCCTCGTCGTGGCGTTCCTCGGACCAGTGATCGACGGAAATGCGCAAGGTGAGCCTGTCGCGCCAGCGGTCCGCCAGCTCCAGCAGTCCGGCCTTGACGCTTTTGCGCATCATCGGGCGCATCGCGTTGGTCAGGATGAGCACCTCGTAGCCGCGTTCGAGGCAGGCGCGCGCCATGGCGATCATCTGCGGGTTCATGAACGGCTCGCCGCCGGTGAAGCCGATTTCCCGGATCGGCCAGCCGCGCTCGGTGATCTGGTCGAGGTAGTCGGTCACCTCGTCGGCGGTGATATAGACCAGCCGGTCATTGGTGGGCGAGCTTTCGATGTAGCAATTCGCGCAGGTGATGTTGCACAGCGTTCCGGTGTTGAACCAGAGCGTTTCGGGATGCGACAGCGGTACCGTCGCCCGTGGCTGGCCGTCGGCGATGCGCGCGGGGTTCTGAAACTTGCCGGAATTGGCCTGCGGGAGACTGGCGTCCATGATGTCTTCGATCCGTTACTTGCGTTGACCATGGTGCTAACCCAGTGTGGCGACGAAAGAAACCGGGTGCACCCGCTTTGACGCCATTGTGAACTTGGGCATGCGTGGTAGACTTTGGCGGATATGGAGATTAAACGGTGCCTGTTAACGCTAACATAGACGGGCCGCAAAGCGGCAGGAAGGGTCCGATGGTATCGCGCGTCATCCCGGTTGATCCGTTCGATCTGGTGGTTTTCGGCGGCACGGGCGATCTGGCCCGGCGCAAGATCCTGCCGGCGCTGTTCCGCAGGTTCCAGGCCGGGCAGATGGGCGAAAGCTCGAGGGTGATCGGGGCGGCGCGGCAGGACATGGATGCAGGCGCCTATCGCGGCTTCGTGCGCGAGGCGATCGAGGAGTTCGACCCCCAGGCGGCGCGCGACAAGGCGGCACTCGATGATTTTCTGGGGCGGGTGAGCTATGTGGCGCTGGATGCCCGGGGCACGACCGGTTGGGACAAGCTGGCCGGCGAGGTCAGCGCCGGGCGCATCCGCGCGTTCTATTTCTCGGTGGGGCCGGGCCTTTTCGGCGATCTGGCCCAGAGGCTGCATGATTACGGCATGGCCGATCACGACAGCCGGATCGTGGTGGAAAAGCCCTTTGGCCGTGACCTGGTCAGCGCAAGGGCGTTGAACCGGGGGCTGGCGCAGCATTTCCAGGAGCATCAGATCTACCGGATCGATCATTACCTGGGCAAGGAGACCGTTCAGAACCTGATGGCGGTGCGCTTTGGCAACATGCTGTTCGAGCCGTTGTGGAACAGCCAATATGTCGATCACATCCAGATCACCGTGGCCGAAAGCGTGGGTGTCGGCGGGCGCGGCGATTACTACGACCGCGCAGGCGCGATGCGCGACATGATGCAGAACCACCTCATGCAGCTCTTGTGCCTGATCGCCATGGAGCCGCCCGCCAAGTTCGACCCCGACGCGGTGCGCGATGAAAAGCTGAAGGTGATCCGCGCGCTGGATCCGGTCGATCCCGAGAATGTCGTGCGCGGACAGTACGAGGCCGAGGGCGACAAGCCCGATTACCGCACCCAGGTCGAGACCCCGGACAGCCGCACGGAAAGTTTCGTGGCGCTCAAGGCGCATATCTCGAACTGGCGATGGGCGGGCACGCCGTTTTACCTGCGTACGGGCAAGCGCCTGAAGGACCGCGCCAGCGAGATCGCGGTGGTCTTCAAGGAGGCGCCGCATTCGATCTTCGGCCCCGGGGCGGGGCGGCATCGCAACATCCTGACGATCAAGCTGCAGCCCAACGAGGGGATCGAGTTGGGCGTGACCATCAAGGAGCCGGGACCGGGGGGCATGCGGCTGATCGATGTGCCGCTGGACATGACCTTTGCCGAGGCGCTTGGACCGGACAGCGCGGATTTCCCCGATGCCTATGAGCGGTTGATCATGGATGTGATCCGGGGCAACCAGACGCTGTTCATGCGCGGCGGCGAGGTCGAGGCGGCCTGGGCCTGGACCGATCCGATCATCGAGGGATGGGAGGAGCGGGACGAGGCGCCGCAGCCCTATGCCTCGGGAAGTGCGGGACCGGACGATTCGCTGATGTTGATGCATCGCGACGGGCGCCGCTGGAGGGAGATAAAGCCATGATATTTCAGGACTATGCGGATCAGGAAATGCTGGCAATCGACGTGGCCAACCGGCTGGCGGGGGATTTGACGGCAGCCCTTGAGCACGAGGAGCGCGCGCTGTTCGTGGTGCCGGGCGGCACGACGCCGGGGCCGGTCTTCGATGCGCTGTGCGATGCGCGGCTGGACTGGGGACGGGTGGACGTGATGTTGAGCGACGAGCGGTGGGTGCCGGAGGTGCATGTGCGCTCGAACACGCGGCTGATCCGCGAGCGCCTGTTGGTGGGGCGCGCGGCGCAAGCGCGGTACCTGCCGCTTTACGCCAGGGCCGATGCCCCCGAGGACGTGCTGGCGGAGCTGGAGGCGGGTATCGTCCCGCGGCTGCCGATCTCGGTGCTGTTGCTGGGGATGGGCGAGGATATGCACACCGCCTCGCTTTTTCCGGGCGCGGACAACCTGGAGGCGGCGCTGGCGCCGGATGCCCCGGTGCTGGTGGCGATGCGCGCGCAGGGCCTGCCGGAGCCGCGCGTCAGCCTGTCGGCGCGGGTGCTGGATGGGGCGCTGTGCAAGCACATGATCATCACCGGCAATGCCAAGCGCACCGCGCTGGACCGGGCGCAAAGCAGCACCGCGCTGCAGGCGCCGGTGCGCGCGGTGCTTGACGACATGGTGGTGCATTGGGCCGCGTGAGGGACGACAGGCATGTATGACAGGTTGACGGCACTGGCCGACGAACTGAGCGGGTGTGATATCGCGGCGCTGTTTGCCGAGGATGCAGGACGGGCAGGCGCGTTTTCGGTGCGCCATGACGGGATGCTGCTGGATTACTCCAAGACGCGGATCACCGATGCGGTGCGCGCGGCCCTGATCGAGCTGGCCGAGGAGCGGCAGGTGGCGGCGCGGCGCGATGCGATGTTCGCAGGCCAGGCGATCAACGAGACCGAGGGCCGTGCCGTGCTGCACAGCGCCTTGCGCAACCTGGAGGCAAGGCCCGTCCTGGTCGAGGGGCGCGACGTGATGCCCGAGGTCCTGGAGACGCTGGCGCGGATGGAGCGCTTTGCCGAGGATCTGCGCCAAGGCCGGATCACGGGGCAGGGCGGGGCGATCACCGATGTGGTCAATATCGGGATCGGCGGCTCGCATCTGGGGCCCGAGATGGCGGTACGGGCGCTGGCGCCCTGTCATGACGGGCCGCGCTGTCATTTCGTGTCGAATGTCGATGGCGCCGATATCCACGATACGCTGCGCGGGCTTGATCCGGGCCGGACGCTGGTGATCGTCGCCTCGAAGACCTTCACCACCATCGAGACGATGACCAATGCGCGCACGGCGCGCGACTGGATGGCAGGCTCGGTGGCGGATCCCGCCGGACAGTTCGCCGCTGTCTCGAGCGCGTTGGAGCGCACGGCGGAGTTCGGCATCGCGCCCGAGCGCGTGTTCGGTTTTGCCGATTGGGTCGGCGGGCGCTATTCGATCTGGGGGCCGATCGGGTTGCCGCTGATGATTGCGGTGGGGTCTGCGGATTTTCGGGACTTCCTTGCGGGTGCGGCCGATATGGACGCGCATTTCTGCAAAGCCCCGCTGGCTGCGAACATGCCGGTCCTGCTGGCGCTGACGGGGCTGTGGCATCACCAGGTTTGCGGCTATCCGACCCGTGCCGTGCTGCCCTATGATCAGCGCCTGGCACGGTTGCCGGCCTATCTGCAACAGCTGGAGATGGAATCGAACGGCAAGCGCGTCACCATGGACGGGGACGATCTGCAGGGGCCGTGCGGCCCGATCGTCTGGGGAGAGCCCGGCACGAACGGGCAACATGCGTTCTACCAGCTGATCCACCAGGGCACGCAGGTGGTGCCTTGCGAGTTCATGGTCGCCGCCACCGGGCACGAGCCGCAGCTTGCGCATCATCACCGGCTGCTGGTGGCCAATTGCCTGGCGCAGTCCGAGGCGCTGATGGTGGGCCGGTCGCTGCATCAGGCCCGCGAGATGATGGCGGCGGCTGGCCTGACGGGCGATGAGCGGGAGCGGCAGGCGCGACACCGGGTGTTTCCGGGCAACCGGCCTTCGACCACGCTAATCTATGACCGGCTGACGCCGCGCCGTCTGGGCCAGATCATAGCACTTTACGAACATCGGGTGTTCGTCGAAGGGGTGATCCTGGGGATCAACTCGTTCGATCAATGGGGGGTCGAGCTGGGAAAGGTGCTGGCGACCGAGCTGGACCCGATCCTGACCGGCGCCGAGACCGGCGAGGACAAGGACGGATCGACACGCGCGCTGGTGGCCTTCGTGCGAGACTGTGCCGGGTAAGCCCGTGTCGGCCTAGCCGTCCGAGCCGCTCCGAGGGATGTCGAAGCCGGGCGCGGCGAGGGTGAAGCCGTCGAAGGTGAAGCCCGGCGACACCACGCAACTGACCAATGTCCAGTCGGCCGTGCTGCGGGCCATTTGCCAATGGTCCTCGGGCACGATCAGCTGTGGCTGAGCCCCCGAGGCAAGATCGGGGCCGAGGACATGATCGGTGGCGGGGCCGGTATCGGTGGCTGCCAGCGACAGGATCAGGGGCGCGCCGGCGTGATAGAGCCAAAGCTCGGCCGCATCGACGCGGTGCCAATGGCTGGCCTCGCCCTCGCGCAACAGGAAATAGATGCAGGTGGCCGTGGGCCGGTCATAGGGGCCGCCGATGGTGTTCTGCGCGGCCCATGTCTGCCGGTAATGACCGCCTTCGGGATGCGGAGCGAGGTTCAGCGTGGCAATGATCTCGTCGGCGGTCATCATGGTCAGGGTCACATTCCGCTGGCGGGCACGCAGTCGACCATGGAGCTGTCGATCTGCTTGACCGGGTCTTCGGCGGTGCATTCCTCGCCGGAGACGGGGTAACGATCCTCGTTTGCGCAGGCGGCAAGAAACAGGGCTGCGGCGAGGGTCAGGGAAAGTTTCATCACTGCGTCCATTGCTTGAACTCCTTGAAGCTGGCCATGCAGGCCGGGGGATGGTGCTTGGAGGTTTAGCAGGGACGCCCGCGCCGTGACTTGATACGTGTCAAGGCGCGGGACAAGTTGCGGCGCGGGGATCAGCGCAGGATCGAGCGGCCCGCATATTCGGCGGTGTCGCCAAGCGATTCCTCGATGCGGATCAGCTGGTTGTACTTGGCCAGCCGGTCCGAGCGCGCAAGGCTGCCGGTCTTGATCTGTCCGCAATTCGTGGCGACGGCCAGATCGGCGATGGTGGCGTCCTCGGTCTCGCCCGAGCGGTGCGACATCACGTTGGTCATGCGGGCGCGGTGGGCCATGTCCACGGCGCGCAGGGTTTCGGTCAGGGTGCCGATCTGGTTGACCTTGACCAGCATGGAATTGGCGGCCCCGCGCGAAATGCCTTCGGCCAGGCGGGCGGGGTTGGTGACGAACAGGTCGTCGCCCACCAGCTGCACCTTGTCGCCGATCGCGTCGGTCAGCATTTTCCAGCCGTCCCAGTCATCCTCGGACATGCCGTCCTCGATCGAGATGATCGGGTAATCGGTGCAGAGCGCCTTGAGATACTCGACATTCTCGGCGCTGCTGAGGCTGAGACCTTCGCCCGAGAACTCGTATTTGCCGTTCTTGAAATACTCGGTCGCGGCGCAATCGAGGGCCAGGTGGATATCCTCGCCGGGGGTGTAGCCCGCCTTTTCGATGGAGGCGAGGATCAGGTCCAGTGCCTCGCGCGTGGAGCCAAGCTCGGGGGCGAAGCCGCCTTCGTCGCCAAGGCCGGTGGACAGGCCCTTGGCGGTCAGTTCCTTCTTGAGGGTGTGGAACACTTCGGCGCCCATGCGCACGGCATCGCGGATGTTGCCCGCGCTGACCGGCATGATCATGAATTCCTGGATGTCGATCGGGTTGTCGGCATGTTCGCCGCCATTGATGATGTTCATCATGGGCACCGGCAGCATCCGCGCCGAGGTGCCGCCGACATAGCGGTAAAGCGGCTGCGAGGTGAAATCGGCCGCCGCCTTGGCCACGGCGAGCGACACGCCGAGGATGGCGTTGGCGCCCAGGCGGGCCTTGTTGGGAGTGCCGTCCATCTCGATCATCGCGAGGTCGATGCCGACCTGTTCGGTGGCGTCCATGCCGACCAGTTCCTCGGCGATCTCGCCGTTGACGGCGGCGACGGCCTCGAGCACGCCCTTGCCCATGTAGCGCGCGCTGTCGCCGTCGCGCCGCTCGACCGCCTCATGGGCGCCGGTGGAGGCCCCCGAGGGAACGGCGGCGCGGCCCATGGTGCCGTCTTCCAGGATCACGTCCACCTCGACGGTGGGATTGCCCCGGCTGTCGAGGATTTCGCGGGCGTGAATGTCGATGATGATGCTCATGGGTGTCCCTCAAGGCTTGAACCGGTTTGGCGGTGGAATATCAACTCTGCCGGGGAATACAACGCTGATAGGGCTAACGCAGGGCGGCCTTGTGCCGGGCATCCCTGCGGGCTTGCCGCCTGAGCCTGCGTTCGCGCAGCAGGGTATAGAGCCCCGAGGCGATGATGATCGCGGCGCCCACGAGGGTCAGCGCGTCGGGCTGTTCGTCGAAGATCAGCACGGCGATCACCAGCGCAAAGATCAGGCGGGTGTAGCGGAAGGGCGTCACGAAACTGACCTCGCCCACGCGCATGGCGGCGACGATGGCGTAATAGGCCGCGACCCCCAACAGAAGGGCGAAGGCGATGTCGCGCCAGTTGGCGGCACTGGGGCTGACCGCGCCGCCCGACAGCCACAGCAGGAGTGCCCCGGCCGGCACGATGGTGGCAAAGCCGTAGCTGGACAATTGCATGGAGGTGACGGTGTGCGGCACCGCACGGGTCGCCAGATCGCGCATGGCAAGCCCGAACACCGCCTGCACCGCGAAGAGCGACGCGGGCTCGAACCCCGAAAGGCCCGGGCGGATCACCATCAGCACGCCTGCAAAACCCACGAGGATGGCACTCCAGCGGCGCCAGCCCACCTGTTCGCGCAGGAAAAGTGCCGCACCGAGCGTCACCGCCAGCGGCGTGGCCTGCAGGATCGCCGAGGCCGAGGCGAGCGGCGTGAGCGCAATGGCGGTGACAAAGCCGATCGTACCGATCAGCTCGCCCAGATTTCGCAGCATCACCGGCCAGGTGAGCAGATCGCGAGACAGAAGGGCATGGCCGCGCGACAGCGCCGCCAGCCCGAAGATCACCGCACCGCCCGCGCCGAGCAGCATCAGGATCTGCCCCACCGGCAGATCACCGGACAGGCGCTTGATGAACATGTCTTCCAGCGCGAAACCGGCCATGGCCAGCACCATAAGCGCGCTGCCGCGCAGGTTTTCCATCGGGATGCCTCTGGGTCGGGTGATGCCGGACCTGCCTACGCCTGCCGAAGCGGCAAGACAAGGGGTGTGCCTTGGGGCGTGGTCGGGGGCGTGAAAGGGGGCGCGCTCAGTCCTTCTTGAGCGGTACGCCGTAAAGCTCCAGCCGGTGGCCCTTGAGCGTGTAGCCCAGTTTGCGGGCGATCTTTTCCTGCAGCGCCTCGATCTCGGGGTCGACGAATTCGATCACCTCGCCCGAGTTCATGTCGATCAGGTGGTCGTGGTGCTCGCGTTCGGCGTCTTCGTAGCGCGCGCGCCCGTCGCCGAATTCCAGCTTGTCAAGGATTCCGGCCTCTTCGAAGAGCTTGACGGTGCGATAGACCGTGGCGATGGAAATCCGCGGATCGCGGCCCGAGGCGCGGGCATAGAGTTCCTCGACATCCGGGTGGTCGTCTGAATCCTCGAGCACCGAGGCGATGGTCCGTCGCTGATCGGTCATGCGCAGGCCCTTGGCCTCGCAGCGGTCGGTGATGGTGTCGGACATGGCCGCCCCCCGCGTTGCGTGTTCGGGGGGCTGGATAGCTTCTCGTTCAAAATGAATCCACCCGTTTTGCGTCCAAAGGTTGACTTATCGCCGCTGAAGGCGCATGTGCGGACCAACCGACATTTCCTGCCGCGTGAGCAGAGTGACCGACACTGACCGGTCCCCATATGAAATGTCGCGGAAAGTTCCCAAAATCACGCGTGGGTCCGAACCATTTGACCGATCCGGGGCATGAGGCCGCGGGTGGGGTCGGGTGACACCGCGAAAGTCCGGCGCCCCATTGGCCCGGCAATGGCATGTGGCCTGCAAGGCCTGTGCTTGAAAGGATACGACTTGAACCTGTTTCAGGAAATGGGCCTGCCCGGCCCGCTGGTGAAGAAGCTGGCACAGATGGGCATTACCGAACCGACACCGATCCAGACCCATGCGATCCCCTTCGCGCTGGATGGCGAGGATGTCATGGGACTGGCGCAGACCGGCACCGGCAAGACGGCGGCCTTCGGCCTGCCGCTGCTGGCCAAGCTGATGCAGGAGCCGGGCAAGCCCGCGCCGAAAACCGTGCGCAGCCTGATCCTTGCGCCCACGCGCGAGCTGGCGGGCCAGATCCGCGACACGCTGGTGCCGCTGGTCAAGGATTCGCCGATCAAGGTGGCGCTTGTGGTGGGGGGCGCGTCGATCGGCGCGCAGATCAAGCGGATGCAGGCGGGTACGGATGTGCTGGTCGCGACACCGGGCCGCTTGCTGGACCTGCTGGATCGTCGCGCGCTGAGCCTTGCGGACACGCGGTTCCTGGTGCTGGACGAGGCCGATCAGATGCTGGACCTTGGCTTTATCCATGCGCTGCGCAGGATCGCGGGGCTGCTGCCCTCGACCCGGCAGACCATGCTGTTTTCGGCCACCATGCCCAAGCAGATGGAAGAGATCGCCGCAAGCTACCTGACCCATCCACGGCGCGTGCAGGTCAGCCCGCCGGGCAAGGCCGCCGACAAGGTCACCCAAGGGGTGCATTTCATCGCCAAGGCGGCCAAGGGCGATCTGCTGGTCGAGTTGCTGGACAAGCACCGCGAGGAGTTGGCGCTGGTCTTTGCGCGCACCAAGCACGGCTCGGACAAGCTGGCGCGCAAGCTCGAGCAGGCGGGCTATGCGGTGGCTGCGATCCATGGCAACAAGAGCCAGGGACAGCGCGAACGCGCCCTGCGCGCCTTCCGCGAAGGCGAGGTGCGGGTGCTGGTGGCCACGGATGTGGCGGCACGCGGCCTTGATATTCCCGATGTGAAGCATGTCTACAATTTCGATCTGCCCAATGTGCCCGAGAATTACGTGCACCGGATCGGCCGCACCGCGCGCGCCGGGCGCGATGGCGCGGCGGTGGCCTTTTGCGCGCCGGACGAGATGGGTGAATTGAAGGATATCCAGAAGGTCATGAAAATGACCATTCCGGTCCTGTCCGGGCGCCCATGGGAAGAATTGCCGGACCCCAACGCGGCCCCTTCGGGCCGGGGCGGTCCGCGTCGGGGCCGGGGCGGCCCCAAGGGCGGCGGCGGCGGTCAGGGCCAGGGCCAGCCGGGCCAGGCGCAGGGACGCCCGCGCCGGCGCAGGCGTGGCGGTGGCGGCGGGCGCAGGCAGGCGGCCTGAGGCTTTCGCCCGGTTACGACAGGAAAAGCAGGGCCGGGGTCACCCCCGGCCCTTTTGCGGCAGGGCGGCCAGATCCGCCCAGACCGGCAGGTGATCCGAGGCGATATGCGCAGGCCGCCCCCGGTGCACGCCCGAGGCCAGCGCCAGAAGATCATCACTGAGCGCGATCCGGTCAAGCGGCGCCACGGGCCTTGGCGCGGGATATGAGGCCGATGCGGGCAGGAAGCGCACCAACTTGACCGCCGCATCGAGCGCCGCGCCGTTGCCCCATTCGTTGAAATCCCCGGCAAACACGGTGGGCATCGGTGGCAGGTGTCGCAGCGCGCGATTGATCGCCGCCAGTTGCAGCAGCCGGTAGCGCCGCACCAGCCCCAGATGCAGCCCGATCACCCGCAGCGCACCGATGGGCGTCTCGAGGTCGGCGCGGATCGCGCCGCGCGGCTCGAGCCCGGGAAGTTCGATATGCGCGGTCTGCGTCGCCTGCACCCCGGCCCGCACCAGCATCGCGTTGCCATGCCAGCCAAGCGACCCGCCGGGCTGCCCGAAGGGCAGGATGTGCCAGCCGTCCTCTTCGACCATGTCATGCGGCAAAGCCGCCGGACGGGGCGCCAGGCGCTTGTCCACCTCTTGCAGAACCACCACATCGGCTTGCAAGGCATTGATCACCCGAAGACTGCGGTCCGGCCTGCGGCGCAGGTCCAGTCCGACGCATTTTTGCAGGTTATAGGTTGCAATCCGGAAGGGTGGTACGGTCATGATAGCGCCATAAGGCCATGAAAAAGGGGGCTTGCTCAACGTGTTTTCCGATCAGACATGGCTCGCGCGGCTGATTTGGTCGGCCCTGGCGGGGGTGATGCTGTGGGCCATATGGCAGCGCCAGTTCGAGCTGTCCTTCGTGGCGCTGGCGACGCTTGGGCTGTCGCTGGCGCCTGTCTATGTCGCGAAATGGGCGGATATCTTCGTGCCGCCCAGTTTCATCGCGGCGCTGGCGATTTTTGTGGGCGGCACGTTGTTCCTGGGCGAGGTGTTCGATTTCTACGAGCGGCTGTGGTGGTGGGACATGGCGATGCATGCCAGTTCGGCCATCGGCTTTGGCCTGGTCGGCTTCGTGCTGGTGTTCATGATGTTCCAGGGGGACCGCTTTGCCGCGCCGCCCGTCGGGGTGGCGTTCTTTGCGTTGTGCTTTGCCGTCACCATCGGCACCCTGTGGGAGGTGTTCGAGTTCGCGATGGACCAGCTTTTCGGGCTGAACATGCAGAAATCGGGGCTGATGGACACGATGGGCGACCTGATCGTGAACAGTGCGGGCGCGCTGATCGGCGCGGCGGTGGGGTTCGGCTATCTCAAGGGGCAGGCGCGGGGCGGGCTGGCCGCGGTGATCGACGAGTTCGTGCAGCGCAACCCCCGCCTGTTCAGGCGTTGGAAGAAATGAGCAATTCCAGCGGTTTGCCTGGCTCAGGTGCCGCAGAATGTCTGGCTGACAACCTCGGCCGGTTCGGGCGGGCGGGTCAGGTCCCTCGCACCTTCCTGCGGTGTGAACGGATCGGCAAGCACGGCTGAAAGCCGCTCGAACGGGGTAAAGTCGCCCGCGACGGCGGCCTCGATCATCTGCTCGACGCGGTGGTTGCGCGGGATGTAGGCCGGGTTCGCGCGGGCCATCACGTGGTCCGGGTCATCCTCGGTCGCGATCCGCTTTTGCCAGTCCGCCTCCCACGCGTCGAAGGCGCCGGGATCGAGGAACTGGTCGCGTGCGCCGCCATCGATCAAGGCGCGGAAGGTGTTGGTGAAATCGGCCCGGTTCCGGGCCATGGCCTGCAGCAGCCCGGTGATCAGCGGCTCATCCTCGGGGGTGGCTGCGGACAGGCCGATCTTGCGGCCATAGGCCTGCAGCCAATGGGCATGGATGCGATCGGGCATGGCGTGGATGGCCTGTGTGAACGCATCAACGGCGGCGTCCTGATCGGGCATCAGCGCGACCAGTGCGGTGGCCAGCTGCGCCATGTTCCACACGATCACGTTGGGCTGGTTGGAAAAGGCATAGCGGCCATGCGCATCGATCGAGCTGTAGACCGTGTCGGGGTGGAACGTGTCCATGAAGGCACAGGGGCCGTAATCGATGGTTTCCCCCGAAATCGTGGTGTTGTCGGTGTTCATCACGCCGTGGATGAAGCCCACCGACATCCACTGCGCCACCAGACGCGCCTGCGCCTCGATCACCGCGTCAAGCAGGTCGGCGGGGGTTTCGGCCTGCGGATAATGGCGGGCGACAACATGCTCGAACAGCGCCTGCAGACCCGGCACATCCCGGCGCGCGGCGAAATACTGGAAGGTGCCGACGCGGATATGGCTTTGGGCCACGCGCGTCAGGATCGCGCCGGGCAGGGCGCCGGTTTCGCGATAGACGCGCTCGCCTGTGGTGACGGCGGCCAGGGCCCGGCTGGTGGGGATGCCAAGCGCATGCATGGCCTCGCTCAGCACGTATTCGCGCAGCACCGGACCCAGCCAGGCGCGCCCGTCGCCCATCCGGCTATAGGGGGTGGGACCGGACCCTTTCAGTTGAATATCAAGGCGTTGGCCGCCCGAGGTGACCACCTCGCCCAGCAGGTTCGCGCGCCCGTCGCCCAGTTGCGGCGAGAACCCACCGAACTGATGCCCGGCATAGACCTGCGCCAGGGGGGCGGCGCCGTCGGGCGGGCGGTTGCCGGAAAAGGCCAGTGCCATGTCCTCGGGCGTGCCTTGGGTGATGCCCAGATCGGCGGCGAGTGCGGCGTTGAACGCGATCAGGCGCGGCGCCTTGACCGGCACCGGTGTCAGCCGGGTGAAGAACCTGTCGGGCAGGCGCGCGTAGCTGTTGTCGAAGGGGATGTGCAAGCTCATGGCGTCAACATAATCACTGCCCCGCGAAACGCTAGAGGGTGCGTGTCATGCGGCCCGATCCACGCGGCGCCACGAATTTCAGCCGGCTGAAGAAGCGCTGCGCGCGCTCGTCTCCGGGATCCGGCTCGGCATGCAGGGCGATCAGGCCCGCACCTGCCAAGGCCTTGGGAAGGCTAGTCAAAACCTCGCTGCCGATGCCGCGCGCCCGGACGCCGGGGCGAATGTAGATCTCTTCGACGGTGCCGGTCAGCCCGCCTTGCGCCACCGACCAGCCGAACACCAGCACCACGTAGCCGATCGGCGCGCGGCCGGGGCCGATCAGGTAGACCGCGCCATGGGGCGAGCCGTCGAGAAGCGGGGCAAGACCGGCGCGGCGGCCGTCTTCGGTCTGGTCGATGCCGCGCTCGGCATGGCAATCGCCCACCAGTCGGGACAGGCGGTCGAGGTCTTCGGCGCGGGCAAGGGTCAGTTGGGTCACGGGTCGGGGTCCATCGCAAGGGTCGGCCCAGACCGTGGGGCGGATGGGCCGGAATGTCCACCATGGATCTGCGCCGATCGGCGCGGTTTTGCCCGAATCGCCCCCAAACCCCTTGGTTAACAGGGAAAAACCGCTGCGGCATCGCGTCGGTATCACGTCGGTATCGCGTCGGTATCGGGCGCCGCGCGCCGCCGGTTACCAGAGCGGGCGTTGCGTGCTTCTTCTTGGTCCAAATACCCCCGGGGGGAGTCGTCGAAATCCCCCTTCAGGGATTTCGACGGCGGGGGGCTGGCCCCCCGAAACGGCCCGTGGCCGTCACCCGGTGCCGCGTTCCTCGGCCTTGGCGCGGGTCCACAGCGCGTCCATTTCCGCCAGATCGCTGTCTTCGGGGCGTTTGCCCGCCTCGGCCAGAAGCGCCTCGATGCGCGAAAAGCGGCGGGTGAACTTGGCGTTGGCGGCACGCAGGGCGGATTCGGGATCGACCTTCATGTGACGCGCGAGGTTGGCCATGACAAAGAGCAGGTCGCCGAATTCCTCTTCGACCTCGTCCTGGGTCAGGGTTGCGGCGGCCTCGTGCAACTCGGCGGCCTCTTCGGTGATCTTGTCGATCACCTGTGCCGTCTCGGGCCAGTCGAAGCCGACGCGGGCGGCGCGTTTCTGCAGCTTGACCGCGCGCATAAGCGCCGGAAGCCCTGCGGCCACCCCGTCGAGCACACCTGTCTGCGCCTTTGCGGCGCGTTCGGCGGCCTTGATCGCCTCCCAGTCGCGGGTCTGCTGGGCGGCGGTCTTGTCGCGGCTTTCGGGACCGAACACATGCGGATGGCGGGCCACCATCTTGTCGGCGATGGCGCTGGCGACGGCGTCGAAGGTGAATAGCCCCCGGTCGGCGGCGATCTGGGCATGGAACACGACCTGCAGCAGCAGGTCGCCCAGCTCGTCGCGCAGATCGGTCCAATCGGCGCGGGTGATGGCGTCGGCCACCTCGTAGGCTTCCTCGATCGTGTAGGGCGCTATGGTGTCGAAATCCTGTTCGATATCCCAGGGGCAGCCAGTTTCGGGATCACGCAGGCGGCGCATGATCTGAAGCAGGCGGGACAGCCCGTCCTGAGGGTCGGTGGAGAGGGCCGGATCGTCGGGCATTGCAGGCGCGTCCTTTCTGAGGTTCAAGGAAAGCCTGACGCCGATCGACGAAGGAGTCCAGCCGATGGCCGTGATCAACCGAATTGCTGCATTCGCCGATGACATGACTGCCTGGCGGCGGCATCTGCACCAGCATCCCGAGCTGGGGCTGGACTGTCACGAGACCGCCGGTTTCATCGCCGAGCGGCTGCGCGAGTTCGGGATCACCCGGATCGAGGAGGGGATCGCGCAATCGGGGCTTGTGGCGATCATCGAGGGCCGGGGCGACGGGCCGACCATCGGGCTGAGGGCCGATATCGACGCGCTGCCGATCCATGAGGCGACGGGGGCGGCGCATGCCTCGACGGTGCCGGGGCGGATGCATGCCTGCGGGCATGACGGCCATGCCACGATGCTTCTGGGGGCGGCGCGCTACCTGGCGGAGACGCGCAATTTCAGCGGCCGGGTCGCGCTGATCTTCCAGCCCGCCGAGGAAGGGCCGGGCGGTGCCGAGCTGATGGTGAAGGCCGGGATCATGGAGCGCTACGGGATCGCCGAGGTCTATGCGCTGCACACCGCGCCGGGCCTACCGGAGGCGACGTTCCACACCACGCCGGGACCGATCATGGCGTCGGTGGACACGGTGCATATCGACATCACGGGGCAAGGCGGGCATGGCGCCATGCCGCACGAGACACGCGATCCGGTGGTTGCGGCCTGCGGCATCGTGCAGGCGATCCAGACCATCGTGAGCCGCAATCATTACGCGCTGGAGGACCTGGTGATCTCGATCACGCAGATCCATACCGGCAGCGCCGACAACGTCATCCCCGACACCGCCTATATCAACGGGACGGTGCGCACATTCGACGGAGCGGTGCGCGCCATGGTGCGCGAGCGGCTGGAGCAGATCGTGGCGGGACAGGCCGCAAGCTATGGCGTGAGCGCCGTGCTGCGCTATGAAGAAGGGTATCCGGCCACGATCAACGATCCCGACAAGACCGCCTTTGCCGCGCAGGTCGCAAGGGACGTGGCGGGGGACGCGGCGGTTTTCGCCGATCAGGACCGCCAGATGGGATCAGAGGATTTCGCCGCCATGCTGGAGGCGCGTCCGGGTGCCTACCTGTTCCTGGGCCAGGGCGAGGGGCCGGGGCTGCATCATCCGGGGTTCGATTTCAACGACCGGGTGGCGCCTGTGGGCGCGTCGTTCTTTGCACGGCTGGTCGAGCAGTCACAGCCCCCGGCTTGAGGCCGCGCCGGGGCCAGGGGCCGTTCAGGACGTTGGGGATGTAAGGTCGGCGCCGGGATCAGGCGGCAGTTTGATCCCGGCACCGAAGCCGTGCGCGTGAAGGGGTTGCGACTGGCGTCCCTGGCCGCAGGGCAGGGGCCTAGAACAGCCAGCCGGCAAGCGCACGGAAGATCATCACCCAGATCACGAGACCGCCCAGCACGCTTGGCAGGATCCACCAGCCCGAGGGCCAGTCGGTCGTACGGTCGGCCCGACCATTCGGCAGGGGCTGGCCGGGCAGGCGCGCCACGATGCTGGGAAAACTCCCCGCAGGAGGAACGCTGTCGAGCGACGCCGACATGTGGTGGACGGCGCCGCGACCCTGCGCGGAGTGAGGTGTTGTATCGGCCAAATGAACCATTGAAGAACCTGATATCTTGACGTTACGCCTGTGATCTATTGCGCGACATTACGCCGGATTCATCGTCTGCGTGTGCGTTCAAAGGGATGTCGCGCGGCTTCTTTTGTTCGCTGGATTGCGATGGACAGGGGTTTCACGCCAAAGCGTATCGAATTCTATCTTTCGACACGGTTTATTAGCGAATTCGTGCATCAGGACGGGTGTCGGAGAGTGTCCTTCTCTAACGTTGGGCGGTTGCGACTTTCGGGGGGCGGGGTGCATCCTCAGTGCAGACCTATACCTTAGAGATAGCGCGACAGGGCAGGCGCGTATCGCCATGATTGTACCACCTTCTGGTATGGGAAAGGCGAGATCATGAAACGTGCGACAATCGACGGTGTGACCAAGATCACGGCGCGGTCCGAGGTGGCTGACAACAGCGCTTTCAAGCTTGCCGTCAAGTCCTGCCCCTGCACGGTGCTTGTCATTGATGCCACGGAAGGCCCGCTGGCACATGGGGCCGCACAATATCCGGATGTCGTGGTGGTGACGGTCCCGTCGCACACGGCGTTCGATCTTGGGACGGGTGGCTGGATCGCGCAGGAGACGCGCTTTCCGGTGATCATCCACCTGGAATATTTCGACGAGGTCACCGAGGCGCTGGCCCTCAGGCTTGGCGCGCAGGACGTTGTCTTCTCGGAGCAGCCGTCGCGGTCCATCACCGAGCGGATCTCGGCGGTGTATCGCCGCTGGACGGCCAATCTGCGCATAGCTGCGACAGGTGCGGAGGCGCCGAAGCCGGCCCCGGCCGTCGAGCGCGAAGATCCGGTCGTGAAGGTCGATGCGAACAACTATTCGCTGTTTTTCGGGCGCCGTCAGGTCGTGTTCACGGGGATGGAGATCTGTCTGCTGCGCGAACTGGCCAATCGCCTGGGCACGCTGGTGAGCCGGGAGTCGCTGGTCGAGGCGCTCAAGCAAGCCGGGTTCAACGGGTCGGTGCGCGGAATCGACAGCCATATCAAGCGGATCCGTGGCAAGATCGCGGATGCGGGTTTCGAGGCCGGGTTCCTGTCGAGCGTCTATGGCGGCGGGTACATGATGTGCCGCAAGGATCGCGACATCATCGTGGTCGATTGATCCGACGCGTCGCCGGTCACCAGGGAGCGGCGACCCCCGATCCGATCCGATTGGGCAGGGCGTGATCATCCTTGGGTTGTGTTAGCTGAATGTGGATTGCTGAGCGGGTGCGCTCTGCAACCTGAGCCTGTTATCGAAAGATAAAAAATCATGTCCTTCGTAGATATCAGTGAAATTCTGTTCACCGGAGCTAATATCCGCGGCTATGACTGTCCGCGTGTGTGGATTGGTTGATCTCGGTGTCTTTTGTGAGTCAAATGTTCCTGCCTGCTGGCGTGTCCGGGATCAAGACCAGGACCCCATTGAACCGCGATCAGCGGCGCTTCGTGTCGTTGTCGATCATCACCTTGCGGTTCGCCTTGCCGTCTTCCGTGCTCTGGGTGATCGCGTCCTGGTTGATCGGATCGGTCACGCTGACCATCGCCTCCTGCCTTATCATGTTCTGCTGCCTGATCGGCTATGGCCTGCATGTCGTCGAGCGGCATGAGCTGGCCAAGATCGTCTGGCTGGGGGGCACGTCCTGCGCCTTGGCCTATGGCGCCACGGCGGTGGATCCGGCGGGTGGGTTGCCGTTCATCTTCGTGCCGCTGGCGGTGCTGCCGTTCCTGCTTTATTCGGTGCGCCGTCAACGGATGCTCATGGGGGTGATGACAGCGCTGCCGCTGGTGTTGTGGATGCTGTCGTTTCGCATGCTGTTCGTCGAGGATGCGGTTTACGAGGTGTCTGCGCATGATGCCGCGCTCTACCTGGCGCCGGGTGTGGCGGTGACCTGTAGTCTGCACCTGTTGCAGATCATGGGATATTTCGTCATGGCGATGAACCGGGACTCGGCGGAGCTGGTGAAGGCCAGGCGGCAGGCCGAGCGGGCGAGCGCGGCAAAGACCATGTTCCTCAAGAATATCAGCCACGAGATGCGCACGCCGCTGAACGTGATTGCCGGGTATTCGAGCCTGACGAAATCCGAATACACCGATGGTCAGACCCCCGACCGGGAGACGCTGGTCGAACGGCTGACATTGATCGAAGAGGCGGCGGAAACCCTGCAATCGGGGATCAGCAACATGCTGTCCTATTCGGAGCTGGCGTCTGACGGGGCTGTGCGTCTGTTGCCGGTCCGGGTGGCCAAGCTGCTTGAGGAACTCAAGCGCGACATCGCCACGAAAAGCGGCGCCAAGGGCCAGACGATCGAGCTTGTCGCCGATACGGCGACCAAGGTGCAGGCCGATCCGCGCCTGCTGCGCGAGGCGCTGGTGCAGCTGTTGGACAACGCGGTGCAGTTCGCGCCCGAGCAGACGACCATCACGCTGCGTGCGCAGCCGTCCACCGCCGGCCATGTGCGGATCACCGTGGAGGATGAGGGGCCGGGTATCCCGCAAGGCCAGGTCAATCGGGCGTTCCAGCCCTTCGAGCGTCTTGCCGAGGCGCAGGGCACGCGGCTTGGCACGGGCATCGGCCTTTCGATCGCGCATCGGGCCGCCGAAGTCATGGGAGCGACCCTGCGGGTCGAGCCGACCCCCCTGGGCACCCATATCTGCATGGAGCTGGCGGCTGCCTGACAAGGGGCTGCCGGGCCGTGGCGCCAACGCTTTGGATAGAGGGCCAACAACGAAAGACGGCCCTGTCCAGACCTAAGCACATCCCGGAGCGGTGCGTGTTCATGGTAGAAAATCCGTGACGGGTCGGACAATTTTCCGGCAGTGATGATTGCGGTCGCCTTTTGGCTTTTCAGATCCAACAGTATGCTCCGGCTTTCCCCCAAAGCCTTGTTGTAAGTGGTTTGATCTCTGTTCCGGGCGCCGTGTCACAGGGCCATGCCCTTGGGGCTTGTTGCAGCTTAGAGACCCCCTTCGGAGTTCGGCCCGTCACCTTCCCAAAGCGTTTCGCAGAAACCCTGACAGAGGGATTTTCGCGACATGCGGTGCCTGGTTCAATCGTGCCACGCGTTCCGCCTGTCGCTGATGCCTCAGGTCAAAGGCGGAACGGTTCAGAAGAGCGCTGATCGACCGATGGTTCGGTGGCGGCCATGTCATTGGCCGCCCTTCTGATCGGGCTGCGATTTGGGATCGGCCGGGGCGGCTTCGTCTTCATCGTCCCCCAGTTGGCTGAACAGCGCCGCCATCGCGGATTCGTCCATTTTCATCATGGTTGTGCGATTTTGCTTGCGCGCTGGCGGCGGAATGATCTCGGGCTCGGGTTCCGGGACCGGCTCTGGTGTGGGTTCGGGCTCGGGCGGTGGTGGTGGCGGTGCCGGTTCGGGTTCGGGGCTTGGCGCGGGGGCGGGCGGGGGCGCGGGCTGAAGCATGTCGTCGAGGCCCGCGCGCAGAAGGCGCAGGCGCAACTGCATCAGCTGACGCCGCGCGGACCGGGCATCCAGGCTGTCGCGCACCTGCGCCAAGGCGCCGAACGCGTCTTCGAGCGATTGACGGCTGAGCGTGGTGTAGGTGCGGCGCAAGGCCGGGGGCAAGGCGCGCGGGGCGCCTGTGGCGCGGTTGGATCGTGTCTTGGTCATCATTCGGATCCTGTCCTGAAGGCAGTTGGCATCGGTCTTGCAAGATATGGACCAAACCGATGACTGGATCGTGCCGAAAGGAGGTGCCATGACGGGATTGACAGCGATACGGGACAACCTGGGCGTCCATGCCACGTCCCTGACCTTGCGCGAACAGCGCAGCGCCATGCTGGCGTCGAACATCTCGCATGCGGCGACGCCGGGCTACAAGGCGCGCGATATCGACTTTGCCAGCGCCCTTGCGGCGCAGACAGGCCAAGGCCCGATGCGGGTGACCAACCCGATGCATGTGCGACATGCCGGGGCCGGTGTGGCCGATCTTGCCTATCGTCAGCCGATCAACCCCAGCCTTGATGGCAATACGGTCGAGCTGGATGTCGAACAGCGGCAATTCGCGGAAAACACGTTGCGGTACCAGATCAGCCTGACGCTGCTCAATCGCAAGATCAGCGGCTTGACCCGCGCCATCAAGGGAGAATGACGATGAGTGGTTCGATGTCTGTATTCGATGTCGCGGCGCGGTCGATGTCGGCCCAGCTTTTGCGGCTGAACACGATCACGTCGAATATCGCGCAGGCGGGGGCTGTGGCCGGGTCCGAGGCCGAGGCCTTCCGCGCGATCCGTCCGGTGTTCGGGGCGGTGTATTCCGACCAGTTCCAGCAGGACGGATTGTCGGCGGTGTCGGTGCAGGGCGTCGTGCCGCTGGATCGCGAGCCGATGCGTATGCACCGGCCCGATCATCCGCTGGCCGATGCCGAGGGCTATGTCTACGAGGCCGCGGTCAATGTCGATGAGGAGATGGTCGAGATGCTGGAGGCGACGCGCCAGTATCAGAACACCGTCGAAGTGGTGTCGACGCTGCGCACGCTGATGGCGCGCACCGTCCAGATGGGACAATAGGTGAGATCATGACAACAGCGATTACCGGCGCGACCAATGCGATGGCCGATCTGGCCCGATTGAGTGGGGGTACATCAACATCGTCCTCCAACAATCTGGGGCAAAAGGATTTTCTGACGCTATTGTCAGCGCAGCTACAGAACCAGGACCCGTTTGCGCCCATGGAAAACGGCGAGTTCGTGGGCCAGATGGCGCAATTCTCGACGGTGTCGGGGATCGAGACGCTGAACGACAGCATGCGCGCGATGGCCGACAAGCTGGGTGGCGGGGGCCGGTTGTCGCTTGGGGCGTCGCTTCTGGGGCGGCAGGTGATGGTCGAGAGCACCACCGCCCATGCCGACGAAAGCGGCGCGATCCACGGCGCGATCACGCTGGCCGAACCGGTGGAGGCGCTGCGTTTGCGGTTCACCGATCCCAAGACGGGCGCGGTTTTGAAAGAGATGAACCTTGGCGCGCAAACATCTGGAAACGTGAGTTTTTCCTGGGATGACATGCCCGCCGATCTGGCCAGCTCCCGCGGGGCCGTGCGGATCATGGCCGAGGCGACGAGCGAGGGGCGCACAACCGTGCCCCCGACATCGGTTTTCGCCCGGATCACCGGTGTCGAGATGCCTGCGGGCACCGATGAGCTGACGCTGGATGTAGAGGGCTATGGCCAACTCAGCAGCCTGGAAATCAACGCGCTGCGATAAGCGCGCCCCCTGATCAACTTCAAGACAAAGGAACCGACATGGCCTTTCTGACAGCACTTTCCGGCCTCAACGCATCGCAGACGACGATCTCGTTGACCTCGAACAACATCGCCAATGTGGGCACGATCGGCTTTCACGGGTCGCGCGCCGAATTCGGCGATCTGTATTCCAACTCGCTGTTCACCGACTCGCGCACGCAGATCGGTAGCGGGACGCGGCTCAATCGTGTGGCGCAGGATTTCGGTCAGGGCAGCCTGGCGACGACATCGAACTCGTTGGACCTGGCGCTGAGCGGGTCGGGGTTTTTCCAGCTGATGACCACGGGTGAAGGGCAGGAGCGGGCCTATACGCGCGCCGGTGCCTTCATGCTGGATGCGCAGGGCTTCGTGGTGAATGCCGCTGGCGCGAAGCTGGCCTCGTTTCCCACGGCCTTGAACGGCACGCCGCTGTCGATCAACGAAACCCAGCCGCTGAGGATCCCGCCGACCCGCGGAGAGGCCCGCGCGACGGAAACCGTGACCATGCCGACGCGCGTGCCCACGGGGCCCACGGGCCAGGGGAACCAGGCCGCCGTGCCGCCCGCCGCCGGTTTCGATCGGACGGATGCGACAAGTTTCGCGTTCAGCACGCCGATTTCCGTGCTGGACGACCAGGGCCGGTCGATGAATGCCGAAGCCTTCTACGTGATGACCAAGGCGCCGGATGCGGCGGACGCCACCACGCGCTACGAGATGCATCTCGAGATCGACGGGATCGCGGCGGCGCCGGCAGGCCCGGTGGAGCTGGCCTTTGACGGGGACGCGGTGCAGATCGCGGGCACGGCGCCGATGGCCTTCACGGTGGCGGGGCGTTCGATCAGCCTGGACCTGTCGGGGTCGGAATTGAAGGGCGACGGGTTCAACGTGCTGAGCATGCGCCAGGACGGGGACGTGCCGCGCAGCCTGACATCGGTGCAGATCGTCGATGATGGTGTGGTCTGGGCCAATTACGGCGGTGGTGACCTGGTGGCGCTCGGGCAGGTGGCTGTCGCCAATTTCTCGAACATGCAGGGGCTGCAGAGCCTCGGCAATGCAAGCTATGCGGAAAGCCGCGACTCGGGTCCGGCAGTGCTGGGTGCGCCTGGTGAGGACGGGTTCGGCGATCTGCGCTCGGGCGTGTTGGAGCAGGCGAATGTCAACCTGACGGGCGAGCTGGTCAACCTGATCACGGCGCAGCGCAACTACCAGGCCTCGGCCAAGGCGCTGGAGACTGAATCGCAGCTGTCCCAGACGATCATGAACATGCGCGGCTGATCGCGCATCGCGGAGGGTGTCTGAATGGACCGGATGATCTACACGGCGCTGAACGCGCTGCAGGTGATGAAGGATGCGCGGGTGACGCAATCGCAGAACCTTGCGGCGCTGACGGTGCCGGGGTTCCGGCGCGACCTTCCCAACGAGGGCGGGACGCAATTCGTCGATGTGATGGGGGCGGCAGCCACGCGCGCCTTCCAGATCGAGACCGGTCCGGCGACATTCTCGGAACAGTCCGGGCGGCTGGACCGCACCGGGCTGGAGACCGATATCGCCATCGCCGACCAGGGGTATTTCTTCATCCAGCCCGAGACGGGCGACCCGGCGCTGAGCCGGCGCGGCGATCTGCAACGCGGGGTGGACGGTATCCTGCGCGACGGCGCTGGCGCGATGATGCTGGATGCCGGCTTGCAGCCGCTGGCCGTGCCCGCCTTTCGCAAGATCACCGTGACCGATCTGGGCGAGGTGATGATCGAACCGATCGAGGGGCCGGGCGGTGTCATGGAACCGGTGGGCATCCTGGCCACCGTGGTCCCCGAGCCGGGCACACGCCTGCTGAAGGGGGCGGATGGCGAAATCCGGCTGGCCGATGGCACCGTGCCGCCGCCGAACCAAGGGGCGAAGGTGCTGCAGGGCGTTCTGGAGATGTCCAACGTGAACCCGGTCGAGGAGATGCTGGCCAGCATCGAGATGCAGCGCGCCTTCGAGATCGGCATGCGCACGATCATGTCGGCCCGCGAACTGGATGAGGCGGGAACGAGGCTGATGCGTCCGCCCGAAAGCTGATCGCAGCGATCTGGCACGCCGCTTGCATCCTTTCCAGTGAACAACGGCGTTACGGAGAACGATCATGTCGACCAGTGCGATGCATGTGGCCAAGACCGGCCTTGATGCGCAACAGATGCGCATCCAGGTGATTTCCAACAACCTGGCCAACGTGAACACGACCGGCTTCAAGCGCGACCGCGCCAATTTCGAATCCCTTCTCTACCAGGTGTGGCGCCCGGCAGGCGCCCAGACCTCGGAGGCGACGGAAGCCAGCACCGCATCCGCCATCGGCACCGGGGTGCGCATGGTCTCGACCGAGAAGATGTACACCCAAGGCACGTTGCAGATGACCGGAAACGCGCTGGACCTGGCGGTGGACGGGCAGGGCTTTTTCCAGGTGCTGCTGCCGGATGGCAGCATGGGCTACACGCGCAACGGGACATTCTCGCAGAATGCCGAAGGTCTGCTGACCACGGCCAGCGGCTATTTCGTGCAGCCCGAGATCCAGATCCCGGCCGATGCGCTGTCGGTGACGGTATCGGCGGACGGGATCGTGTCGGTGGTGCAGCCCGGACAGGTGGAGCCTGCCGAGATCGGCCAGCTGACATTGGCCAATTTTGCCAATCCGCGCGGACTTCAGCCGGTGGGCGAGACCTTCCTGGTGGAAACCGCCGCAAGCGGGCCGCCGGTGGTGGGCGAGCCGCTGGCCGATGGGGCGGGCAAGCTGGTGCAGGGTGCGCTGGAAGCCTCGAACGTCAATGTCGTCCAGGAGCTGGTCGCGATGATCGAGGCGCAGCGGGCCTATGAAGTGAACTCGCGCTCGATCTCGGCCTCGGACGAGATGATGCGCTACCTGTCCAACAAGTTGTGAGTCACATGATGATCCGTTCCTTTTCCTATATCTCCGCAGGCGTGGCGCTGATGGGCGTGGTTGGCTGTTCGACCGAAATCGAAACCGCCGCATCGGCCAATTACCGTCCGGTCTTTCCGGTCGAGACGGTGGCCGAAACCGGCCTTCTGCCGACCGGCGCGATCTATGCGGGCGACGGGCGCGGCCTGTTTGCCGCCGACCAGCGCGCGGCGCATGTGGGCGATGTGATCACCGTGGATTTCACCGAGTCGTTCCGCGCCCAGAAAACCCAGACCGCGACGACAAGCCGGTCGGATGAAAGTTCGGTCCAGCTGCCGGGCCTTCTGATGGGGGCGTTCGACAACTCGTTGCTGGACAGCGGCGCGGAGCGTCGTTTTTCCGGCAAGGGCAGTGCGGCGCAGTCCAATTCGCTGCGCGGACGGGTGACTGTCTCGGTGGTGCGGGTGCTGCCCGGCGGTATGCTGGAGATCCTGGGGCAAAAGAAACTGACGCTGAACAATGGCGACGAGTATGTGCGCATCAGCGGTTACCTGCGGCCCGAGGATATCTCGGCGGACAATGTCGTGCCGTCGGACCGGATCGCCAATGCCGAGATCACCTATATCGGGGCCGGGGATATCGCCGATGCGGGCAAGCAGGGCTGGCTGCGGCGCGGCATGAACGCGATCACGCCGTTCTGATGGCGCGCAGTGGCATCATACGCGCCCTTGCGCTGACGCTGGCCCTGGCTTGCGCGGCACAAGTGGCTGTGGCGGACCGGGTCAAGGACATGGCCTCGGTCGCGGGGGTGCGCTCGAACCCGCTGGTGGGCTATGGCATCGTCATGGGCTTGTCGGGATCGGGGGACGGCAATTCGGATCTGACGCGGCAATCCATGCAGTCGATCATTTCGCGGCTGGGGTTGGAGACGGAGATCCGCAGCCTTGACGCCAAGAACGCCGCGGCGGTGGTCGTCACCGCCGAGCTGCCGCCCTTCATCAAGCCGGGCCAGACCATCGATGTCACCGTCTCGACCGTGGGCAAGGCCAAGTCGCTGCAGGGCGGCACGCTGCTGATGACCCCGCTGATGGGGGCCGATGGAGAGATTTACGCGATCGCGCAGGGCAACCTGATCGTCGGTGGCCTGGGCGTCGAGGCGGGGGACGGATCGTCGATCGTGGTGAATGTCCCGACCGTCGGACGCGTTCCGGGTGGGGCCACGGTGGAACGCGCGGTGCAAACCGCGTTTCTGGACAGCGAATATCTGGTGCTGAACCTGGACCGGTCGGATTTTTCGACGGCGGCGGCGGTGGCCGATGCGGTCAACGCGATGTTCGGGGACGGTGTGGCGCTGGCGCTGGACGGCACGTCGGTACGGGTGCGCGCGCCTGCCGATCCCGCCGAGCGCGTGGCGTTCATGAGCGTGCTGGAATCGGTCGAGGTCGAGCCGGCGGCGCCGCCCGCACAGGTGATCGTCAACGCCCGGACCGGCACGATCGTGATCAACGGCAATGTGCGCGTGACCCCGTCGGCGGTGTCGCACGGATCGCTTGTGGTCAGGGTCAACGAGGATATCAACGTCAACCAGGGGGCCACCGTGGTCAACGGCGAGAACGGTATCGTCGTCGCCCCCGGCGAGCCAGTCCTGACGCCGGACAGCCAGATCGCCATCGATCAGGAACCGGCCAGCACCTTTCTGTTCAATCCCGGCGTGTCGCTGTCGTCGCTGGTGGATGCGATCAACGCGGTGGGCGCAAGCCCCGCCGATCTTGTCGCTATCCTCGAGGCGCTGCACCGTGCCAATGCGCTGCGCGCCGATCTGATCGTGATCTGAGGCGGGTGCCCCATGGAGATCCCTTCACTTTCGAGAAATCCCGCCGTTGACATCCAGAGGTCGCAGGCCAGCCAGGCCGAGCGCCTGCAGCAGGCGGCCGAGGGGTTCGAGGCGTTGTTCATGCAGCAGATGATGCAATCGGCACGCAAAAGCACGCTTGGCGAGGATCTTCTGTCCTCGTCGGGGCAGGATCACATGCGCGCGATGCTGGACCAGAAGCTGACCGAGATGGGCGCGGGGCGCTCGAACCTGGGGATTGCCCGGGCGCTGTACCAGCAATTCGCCGCAGCCGCCGGGTTGGAGGGCTAAGAGATGTCCAATATTCTCGATATCGGCGCAAGCGGGTTGCTGGCCACGCGCGCGGCGCTGGAAGTGACCGGCGACAATATCGCCAATGCCGATACCGAGGGGTATCATCGCCGCATGACCGTCACCGGCGAGATGACCGGGGCACAGTCCAGCCCGTTCCATCGTGGGCAGGATACCTCGGGCGTGCGGGTGACCGATATCCGGCGGGCCTTTGACGGGCTGGTGGCGGCACGGATGCGCGATGCCACGGCAGGCGCACAGGCGGCACAGGCCGCGCAGCCCTATCTCGAGGCCGCCGAACAGCGGCTTATGCCGGAAGGCGGCGGGATCGGGCCGGCCGTGTCGAGTTTCTTCGAGGCGTTCGGGACGGTCGGGTCGGCCCCGGACGATGCCGGGCTGCGGTCGGTGGTTCTGGAAGCAGGGCGCGGTCTGGCCGCGGGGGTGCGCGACCTGGCGCTGGCGCTGGATGAACTGGCAGCGGGTGCACGCGACGAGGCCGGCCTTCGGGTGGGCCGCGCCAACGATATCCTGGGGGATCTGGCGCGCTTGCAGACCGATCTTCTGCGTGGCGGGGCGGGCGGCAGCCCCAATCCGATCCTCGACCGGCGCGATGCGCTGCTGGAAGAGCTGTCCGGCATCATGGCCGTGCATGTGATCCCGTCGGATGACGGCACGGTGGAGGTGTCGCTTGGGCGTCTGCCGGGCGGGCCGCTGTTGTTGAGAGGCGACCAGGCCTCGGAGCTGTCGATGCCGCAACCGGACCGGATCAGCGTCACGCCGTTCGAAACGGGTCTGGCTGTTCAGACAAGGCGCAGCGAAAGCGGCGCGTTGGATGGCTTGTCGCAGGCGATCGGTGCGTTGGGGGCGTTGCGGTCGGCGATCGACGGCTGGGCCCAGAGGTTGACCGCCGAGATCAATACCGTCCACGAGGCAGGCGCCCGTCCGGATGGCACGGCGGGCGGCGCGCTGTTCGTGGCGCAGGGCTGGCAGACCGAACCGGCAGCCGCCAATGGCGGGCGGATCGGTGCCGAGGTCGAGATCACCGATCCCGGCGCGATGCCGTCCGGTCCGTTGAGCCTGGTGCGTGATGCGCCTGCCAACCTCTGGCGGCTGTTCGACGGTGCCGCCGAGATCGGAAGCGGTATCGACGAGATCACCGTGCCGGGGCTGACGGTCTGGCCGGGTGGCGATGCCGAAGACGGCGACCGTCTGACACTGACGCTGAGGCAGGGAAATGCCGCCGATCTGAGTTTTGCACCCGTCGGGACGGGCGACCTTGCTCTGGCGCAGATGCCCACGGCCCCCGGCAGCCCGCCCCCCGGCGATGGCCGCATCGCCGAGCAACTGGCCGATCTGGCAGCGCCGGTCGATGGCAACGGGCAAGGCGGCTATTCGGCCCAGTATGCGGGCATTCTGGCCGGTCTCGGCGCAAGCGTGGCGGCGGGGCGTGACCGGATCGCCAGTACCGATGCGTTGCTCAACAGCGTCCAGCTGGCCGAGGCGCGGGTGTCCGGCGTGAACCTGGATCAGGAGGCGTCGAACCTGATGCGCCACCAGCAGGCCTATCAGGCGAATGCGCAGGTGATGTCGGTGGCGCGGGACATCTTCGAAACCTTGCTGAGAGCGATCTGAGGAGAGATGCGATGACAATCGGAACAGCCCTGTTTCACGTCCAGGCCGGGGCGCGGTTCTCCGCGATCGGTGCCGAGATTGCAGGTCTGCAGCAGCAGGTCTCGTCGGGCAAGGCGGATCCGCGCCCGTCGGTCGATCCGGTGCGCGCGCTGAACCTGTCGGCGGCACAGGAGCAAGGCGCGCGGCTGGATCGCTATGCCGGCAACCTCGATCGCGCCGCAGGCCGGCTGGCGTTGGCCGATACCGCGCTGGAGGCCGGTGTGGATATCATTCAGCGCGTGCGGGAACTGGCGGTGGCCGCGTCTTCGGACACGCTGAACCTGACCGCGCGCGATGCGATCCGGTCCGAGTTGCAAGGATTGCGCAGCGGTCTTGTCGATGTTGCCAATTCCCGGGACGAGACGGGCCTGTTGCTGTTCGGCGGGCTGGCGACGCGCGGTGTGGCCTATGAGCTGGACGGGACCAGCGTTGTCTACCGGGGGGATGACGGCCAGCAGCAGCTGCGCAGTTCGGAAAGCGGCCTGGTCGCAACGGGGCTGCCGGGGCCGGTGCTGTTCGGCGGGCTGGATGATGGCGCAGGCGGGCAAACCGACGTCTTCGCGGTGATCGGCGCCTTTCTGGAAGAGTTGGACAGCCCGCAGCCCGGCGGCATGAATGCCGTGCTGGATGCCACCGTAGCGGCGTCCGACCATCTGGCGGACGGGCGCGCGCGCATCGGTGCCATGGCCGCCAATCTGGACCGGCAGGCCGATGCGATCGAGGGCCGGCAAGTGCGCCTGGCCGAGACCCTGTCAGGGTTGGAAGATCTGGATATCGCGGCGGTGGTGACCGAGTTGAACCGCAAGCTTCTGACCCGCGATGCAGCGCAGCAGAGCTTTGTCGCGATCGGTCGCAGTTCCTTGTTCGATTACATGCGGTGACCAGAATGTCCGGAGTGCAGTCTTTCTTGCGCCCGCTGATCCTTGGCGGCTCTGCGGTGCTGTGGCTGGTCGCGGCGGGCAAGGCCTGGAGCGTCAGCGACATCGGAGAGGCGCCGTCCTGCGAACGGCTGGCGGCACAGGCGGCAGAGCGTCACGGTCTTCCGCCGGGCCTGATACGGGCGGTCGCGTTGACCGAAACGGGGCGCACCGTGGATGGGCAGTACCGGGCCTGGCCCTGGGCGATCAACGTGGCGGGGCAGGGGCATTACCCCGACAACAAGGCCGAGGCGCTGGCCCGTCTGCGCGACCTGCGCGCCCGCGACATGCGGTCTTTCGACGTGGGCTGCATGCAGATCAACTATCGCTGGCACGGACAGGAATTCGAAAGCCTGGAGGCCATGCTGGACCCTGCGACCAATACCGACTACGCCGCGCGCTATCTTGCGCGCTTGCGACAGCGGGAAGGAAGCTGGGACGCCGCGATCCGGCGCTATCACAGCTCGGACCGTCGCCGGGGCGCGGCCTATCTGGAGCGCGTGCGGAGCCACATGCACAGGTTTGCATCCGCCGGACAGGCGCAGCCTGCCGCGACACCTGCGGCGCCTGCGGCACGCGTCGCCATGATCGGGCGCGTCGGCGTTGCCGTTGCCCGCGATCACCGGTTTTCTGCGCAAAAGCCGCTGGTGCGTCTGTCGCCGGGCCATGTGGATCAGGCGCCGGGTGCGGATCGCCTGCCTGCAGGGCGTCTGCCCAAGCGCATCGATCCCGAAGGCCACGCCATGAGACAAGGCCAAAAGACCGCGACTCGGGTAAGGCCGGACCGGCTGCCGTGAGACGGTCCGTGAACGCGACCCGTCAGCACCGCCTTAACTATCTTTCGATACCGGGTTTCAACCAAGGCTGTGGGGGCCTGCCGTTTGGAGCGCTAAATTAGGCTTAGGACAGATTTGAGACAGAATGTTTCATGTCTAAACAGAATGCGTGGGGTGTAAGTAACCAGGAGCACTATTGATGACTCGGCATTGGAACCTGAATCAACCAGCTGCGGAAACCGTTGCATCTTTTTGTCTCGACAGCCTTCTTGTGGGCCAGTCGGCACCGATGCTGCAATTGAAGGAAACCATTGCGGTCGCTGCGCCATCGGATGTTTCGGTTCTGGTGAGGGGCGAAACCGGTGTCGGCAAGGAGCTGGTGTCGCGTGCCCTTCATCTTCTGTCCGGGCGCAAGGGAGAGCTGGTGGCGGTGAACTGTGCCGCGATCCCGGCAGACCTTCTGGAGGCCGAGCTGTTCGGTCATGAGAAAGGCGCTTTCACCGGCGCGGACAAGCAACGTATCGGGCGCATCGAGCAGGCGCGCGGCGGCACGCTTTTCCTGGATGAGATCGGCGACATGCCTGCGGATCTTCAGGCCAAGATCCTGAGGGTTCTGGAAACGCGCCGCGTGCAGCGGCTTGGTGGCAGTGGCGAGATCGAGGTGGATTTCCGCCTGGTCTGTGCGACCCACCGTGGATTGATGGAGCAGGTCCGGGCCGGGCGGTTCCGCGAGGACCTGTATTACCGGATCGCTGTCGTGCCGATTTCCGTGCCGTCCCTGGCAGAGCGCATCGAGGATATTCCCGAATTGCTGGACGCCATGGCGCTGTCGCGCCGTGCGGCGGGGGCGGTTCGGCCGCAGCCGGTGTTTTCGGACGGCGCCTTGCGCGCAATGGCGGACTATCGCTGGCCGGGCAATGTGCGCGAGCTGCGCAACGTGTTCGAACGCGCGACGGTTCTGTTCGCCGGCGCCGAGGTGTCCGCGGCCGATATGCGCGACGTTCTGCTGAACGAAGATCCTGTGCGCAGGGCCGCGCCGAAGGCGGAGGCGCAGACCGGGGGGAGTGACCAGTTGCGTCAGACCCTGGTCGAGGAAGGGTCGGTCGACTTCCGCCGGCATCTCCAGGCGGTCGAGATCGAGCTTATCGAAATGGCCCTCGCGGCCAAGCAGGGATGCGTGGCACATGCGGCCAAGGCGCTGCGCCTTCAGCGGACAACATTGATCGAGAAGATGCGCAAGCTGTGCATCGAGCCGTGCCGGCCCTGATATGGCGCGCGGCACGGACCAGTGCCGCGCCGCAAGCCGGCGCGCGCCGGAACCGCATCAGTTATCCGCGTTCCACGAATCCATCAGGCTTGTCAGGTATTCGCCGGTCGAATTGAGCTGGGTGATCACCCGCTCCATTTCGGTAAAGCGGTTGCGATACCGGGCCTCGATTTCCGTCATGCGCTGATCCAGAGCGATCAACCGGTCGCTGTTTTCGGCGATTTCGCTGGAAAAGGCGGTTTCGCGGCGGTCGAGTATGCCGCCACTGGCATCCACCTCATCGAGATAGGCGCCCAGGCTTGCCAATGGGCCGGGGCCATAATCGATGGTGCTTTGGGTGGTGCCCGCGTCGACCGTCAGGCTGAGGCCGGACAGAGGCCCGGAGGTGACGGCATAGAGCGTACGCCCGTCATCGGATGGTACGCCTTGTACCAAAACGCCGCCGATTGTGGCGGTATTCGTGTTTGCATCGATCACCACGTCATAGCGCCCCGGCGCGGGGTCCCGCAGGGGGCGACCCGAGACCGAGACCCCTTCGGAGCTGGCGTTCAACGCGCCGCGCAGCAGGGATTCGATGCGTCCACTATCCTGCGAGAGCGTGGCATCGAGCCGGTTGCGATCGAAGCGAAGGCTGCCGTCGCGTTCGGTGATGAGGCCGAAATCGGACAGGAAGACCGGCTGGTCCCCAAGCCCATCATATCCACGCGCCAGAAGGCCATCGAAGGACCGCATCAAGGATTGCAGTCCCGCATCGCCCGCCAGCGGGCCGGCTTCGGCGCCATCCGTGCCGCGTGCGGTCAGACCGCGGGCAAGACTGCGAAACTCGTTCAGCGATTGTATGAGGCTGGTGACGGCTTCGGCGGCGAGGTCGGTATCCAAGCCGGCCGAGATCGTTGCGGGCGGCTGGTCCAGGGTGGTGGCCCGCAGGGTAAGGGTGGCGCCGGGGATCGCGTCGTCGATTTCGTTGGTCTGGCGTCGAATGGCGATGCCGTCGAGTGTCACGATCGCGTCGGACGCGCCGCGCAGTTCGGCGCTGCCGGGGCCTGCCGACATGTCGAACTGTTGCAGCGGGCTTGCCGGATCGGCGCCGTTGACGATCCGCAGCGCATTGGAGGCGCCGGTTTCCGAGAGAATCCCGAGCGACACGGTGCCGTCCCCCACATCGACGATCCGCGCCATGATGCCATCGATCCCGTTCAGACTGTCGGCCAGATCCTGCAACGTGGCCCCTGTCCCCAGGCTGATGGTTTGCGCGGGGCGGGTGCCGACGGTGAAACTGTCGGCGTCCCAGGTGCCGAAATCCACGGTGAGATTGCCCATGCCAAGCGATTGGCCGGCACTGCTGAAGCCCCGGAATTCCAGCACCTGGGATTGCGCCAGGCTTTGCACGCCGACACTGATCGACTGAGGGGCGATGCGGGAGGCATCGTCCACGGTGACGCTGACGTTTGGGCTGTCGCTGCTGACGCGTGTGATATTGGCCTCGGACAGTGCCGTGAGGGTGCCGCGAAGGCCGGCGACGCTGCCGCGTATCACATCGAGCGCGCCAAGCGAGGTCTCGGCGCTGTCGATGCGGGTCTGAACCATCGCCTTGCGCGGCGCGATCTCGGCGCTGGCCAAGTCGGTGCTGAGCGTGGTGATGTTCAATCCGCTTCCGGACCGGTTGAGGGTGCTGAGAATGTCTACGGACATGGCATATCTCCTTCAACGTGTGAACGGCAGCCAGGCGGGAAGTGTTAGCGCGGACGCCCTCAATACTGGATTTCGATCTCGATGCGGCGGTTGCGTTCGCGATCCTGAGGGGTCGCATTGCTGGCGACGGGCTGCGTTTCACCCCGGCTGATCGCGGTCAGGCGGTCGGGATCCAGAAGGCCGCTGCCTTCCATCTCGCGGACCACGGCGGCAGAGCGCGCAGCCGCGAGGCCCCAGTTGTCGCGGAACTCGGCGCCCGGAGCGAGCGGGCGGTCATCGGTGTGCCCGGTGACGGTGATCCGGCTGCCATCACTCATTGCAGAAAAGGCGATCCGCGACATGATCTGGCGTGCTTCTGGCGTCAATTCGGCGCGGCCCGATGCGAATGCACCGCCTGACCCGACCGTGACCACGACGCTGTCCTCGCGCCGTTCGATATCGACGAGACCATCGGCGATTTCCTGGCGCAGGGCGACCTTGAGTTCGGCCTCGGACAGGGTGGCGGAGCGGGCGCCGTCATCGTCGCTGCTGCCTGCGCTGGCCATGTTTTCGCCGCTCTGTGCGGCCTGAACCAGCGCTTCGGCGGCACCGGTGTCGAGCTCCACGCGAAGGTTTTCCGCAGCCTCGGCAAGATCGGGACGCGCTTCGGTGGCTTCGGCGATGGCGCTGGCGACCTCTTGCAAAGCCTCCTGGACCTCTTGGGGGGAGGGGGTTTCGGAAGGTGCGGTCTCGGACGGGGCGATCGATACGACGATTTCGCCGTCCTGAATCTCGACTGTTATGTCCTCCGACGTGATGATCTGGTCGAGCTGCGCTGCAAGCTCGCCGGTGCCTTCATCGCCTTCGGGGGACGCGCGATCGATTTCCGGGCGGTCCTGATCGGTGGTCTGCTGGGTGATTTCCTTGATCACCGCGGGATCCGGCGAGGGGCTGAAGGTCAGGTCCATGACCGTGGTGCCCTTGGGTTGCTGGAACACGGGCTGTTCGCGCTGGATGCCGAAGGAATTGCGCAAGGACCCTGCCACCATCTTGAACTTGGGCTGGTTGAATTCCGCAAAGGACAGGATCAGCACGAAAAACGCCATGAGCAGCGTTGCGATATCGGCGAAGGTCGCCATCCATGCGGGCGCGCCGGGGGGCGGGCATTTCGGGCAATCCGGTTCTTCCGGCTCGTCCACGACAAGCGGAACCGGCAGGGCTTTCTTCGCCATCGGGATGCTCCTATGCGGCCATCATTTTCGCCTGGGCCTTTGGCGGCAGGATGGCGACCATCTGGTCCTGGACGTTACGGCCGGATTCCCCGCGCGAGATATTGCGCAGGCCCTGCAGGATCATTTCGCGATAGATCACCTCGGCTGCGGAATAGCCTTCGAGCTTGGACAGGATCGGCCCGAAAAGAACGTTGGCGATGAACGCGCCGTAAAGGGTGGTCAACAAGGCCACGGCCATGGCGGGGCCAATCGCCTTGGGGTCTTCCATGTTCCCGAGCATCTGCACGAGACCGATCAGGGTGCCGATCATTCCCATGGCGGGGGCGATGTCGATCCAGCCCTGCACGACGGATTGGAATTCGGCGTGACGGGTCTTCATCGCGCGGATTTCCTGCGACAGCTGCTTGACCAGCTTTTGCTCGTCGGCGCCGTCCACCAGCATCTGCAGGCCCTTTTCGCAGAACTTGTCAGGGGTTTCCTTGCCCTCGAGCGCCATGATCCCGTCCTTGCGGGCGATATTGGACAGCTCGACCATGGCCTCGATGGCATCCTCCTGTTTGGGCAGTTTCGGCATGAAGCTTTTGCTCATGGCCTTGAAGCTGCCAAGGAAGGTGCCCATCGGGCTGCGATACATGACGGCAAAGAACGTGCCGCCGAACACGATCAGCAGGGAGGCCACGTCCACATAGGGGCCAATGCCGCCCGATGTGATCATCGCACCCAGGATCATGCCGATTGCGCCGATCATCCCGATAAGGGTGGCTATATCCATGACTAGCTCCGTCCAAGAAGGTTCCGTCCATAGCAGGCAAGAAGGATGCCAAGCGGGCCGGTGCGTGGCGGCCGAAAAGTTGAATCATTGAAAGTGTAAATAAAACAATATGATAGTCCGAATTGTGCGGGCGTGTTTTCCTGTGGATTAAACTTTTTACGGGGTCGCCGTTGTCATCCCTGTCAGCGCCCGGTGCGGCGCATGCCTCGACACAGGAGAGTAAAGATGACCACGATTAACACCAATATCGGCGCGATCAACGCTCAGGCGAACATGACCCGCGTCAACGAGGAAATGAACACCGCCATGAACCGGCTGTCCTCGGGCATGCGCATCAACGCGGCCAAGGACGATGCGGCAGGTATGGCGATCGCCGAAAAGATGACCTCGCAGATCATGGGCCTCAACCAGGCGATGCGGAACGCAACCGACGGCAAGAGCCTGGTGGACACCACCGAAGGCGCGCATGTCGAAGTGTCCAACATGCTGCAGCGTCTGCGCGAACTTGCGGTCCAGTCGTCGAACGACACGAACACCGCAGCCAACCGCGGCAACATCGTTGCGGAATCCAGCCAGCTGATCGCCGAGATCAACGCGGTTGCCGAAAACACCAACTTCAACGGCATGAAGGTTCTGGACGGCAGCTTCTCGAACATGCAGCTGCAGATCGGTGCCGATCGCGGTCAGACCATGTCGCTCAACGTCGAAAGCGCTGCGGCCACGGATATCGGCTCGAACGTCGTCCGCTCGGCATCGACCGTTGATACCGGTGCCGGCCTGACCGACACCGACACGGCGATCGCGGGTGGGGAAACCGTCACGCTGACCGGTTATGCGGGTTCCGCGTCGGTCACCACGACGGCGGGCCAGTCGGCCAAGTCGCTGGCGGACGAGATCAACAAGCTGTCTTCGTCGACCGGCGTTGAAGCCACGGCGATCACCAAGGCGCAGCTGTCGGGTTTCACCGCAGGTGACACGGTCAGCTTCAGCATCGGCACGACCGCCGGCAACGCTGTGTCGATCGGTGACGTGAGCATCACCGACGCCAACGATGTGCGCGGCCTGCGCGATGCGATCAACGCCGTGTCGGGTCAGACGGGTATCACCGCGCAGATGGCCTCTTCGACGGACAACTCGAAGATCATCCTGACGGATGCCAACGGTGATGACATCATGCTGACAGGCGTGTCGTCCTCGACGGCGGACTTCAATGTCGACTCGCTGGATGCAGCGGGCACCGTGACGGCAAGTGCAACCGACCTGGGCCAGACCACGAACTCGGCGGCGGTCACCGGCTCGGTGGAAGTGACATCGACCAAGGGGTTCACCGTGGCCTCCAGCACAGCCGAGCATTTCGCCTCCACGGCTGAAGGATCCACCCTGGAGTCGGTCGCCGAAATCGACCTGTCCACAGCCGCTGGCGCCTCGAACGCGATCAGCGTGATCGACAAGGCGATCCAGAAAATCTCGCAGTCGCGCTCGGATCTGGGTGCCGTGTCGAACCGTCTGGACAGCACAATTTCGAACCTGACCAACATCACCGTGAACGTGGAATCCGCGCGCTCGGGGGTGATTGATGCAGACTTCGCCAAAGAATCGTCCGCCATGGCACGGGGCAAGATCTTGTCCCAGGCAGCAACGGCGATGCTGGCGCAGGCAAATGCGTCGCAGCAGAACGTTCTCAGCCTGCTGCGGGGGTGACGGTAATTTGACATCGCTGGCCCTGCCAGTGACTTCCGGCGGTGTCAATTTTTAAACGGTGAACGCACAAGTCGTCGCCAGAGGCGGGACGTGTCAGAGAGCTGACACGTCCCGTCAATTTTGCTGTCTTGAGATCGGGGGCATGCGTCGTGTTGTGTGGACGTCGAAGGAGAACGTCCATGCTGCTAAACGTGACACCCATCATCGGACAGCGCCAGTCCGTCGCTGCCAATGCCCAGCTTCAACAGGCGATCTGCCTGCTGCAACTGAGCAACCATGAGCTTCAGAGCTTCATTGAAAACGAGGCCGCCGAGAATCCGTTCCTGGAGACCGACATGCGCCCGGCCCCCCAGACCCTGTCAGAGCGCGCGGCGCGCACGGGTGGCATGGATCTGGACGAGATCGGGGCGCGCACGCCGGATCATGCCCCGTCGCTTTATGCCTATGTCGCGGGCCAGTTCGATGTGATGTTTCCCTCTGCCGAAGAACGTCAGCGCGCGGATATCTATCTTGAGGCGATCGAGCCGTCAGGGTGGCTGGGGGAGCCACTGGACGATCTGGCGCTGCGAGCCGGGATCGATCTAGACGAGGCCGAAACCTTCTTGAGGCGCGTCCAGGAGGTCGAGCCGAAAGGACTGTTCGCACGGTCACTTGCCGAATGCCTGGCTTTGCAGGCGCAGGATGCGGGCGTCATGACCCCGGCCTTCCGGACCCTGCTGGACCATCTGCCCAGACTGGCTGCTGCCGATCTGGAGGGATTGTGCCGGATATGCCGCGTGGACATGGATGAGTTGAAATCCATGCTGCGTGTGCTTCGGGGGTTCGACCCCAAACCGGGCGCGTCTTTCGATGCGGGCGACAGTGCCACACGCGAACCCGACCTGATCGTGACCCGCGATGCGACGGGCTGGCGCGTCGATCTGAACCGCTCGACGACGCCGAGCGTGATCATCGATGAAACCCGCGCCGTTTCCCTGCGGCGTGATCCCGAGGCCGGAAAATATGCCGCCAACCGCCTGTCCACGGCGCGCTGGCTGCGCCGGGCGGTCGAGCACCGCAACCAGACCACCTTGCTGGTCGGTGCCGAGATCGTGCGCCGTCAGGACGGATACCTGCGACATGGGCCGTCGCATATCGTGCCGATGACGTTACGGGATGTCGCTGAAACGGTGGGCGTGCACGAAAGCACGGTCAGCCGCGTGACAACGGGTATCCTGATCCAGACACCCCAGGGCACATTGCCACTGAAATCGTTCTTCAGCACCGCACTCGAATCCGAGGGCGAGGGCGCGGCGTCTTCTGCGGCCGTGCGCCACAGGATCGCGGAACTTGTCCGCGGCGAAGATCCGGCCAACCCGCTGAGCGATGACGCGCTGGCCGCTGTCATGGCTGAAGAAGGCACGCGGCTGGCCCGCCGGACCGTGGCCAAGTACCGGGAGATGCTGGGTATTCCATCGTCCTTCCAGCGTCGCAGGCTGGCCCGGCTGAAAAGCGCCTGAGACGCCCCGGGGTCTGGCTGTCCAGACCTCGGCTGTCCTTGGGAATTGACAGGCTCCACCCTATCCGGGTGGAGCCTTTGCCTTTGTGCTGTTGTTTACGCGTCCGCGTGCGATGCAATCGCGGGCTTGGTCGGGGCGCAGATCCAAACGAGGTCGGGATAGAGGCGGCTGACTTCTGCATGTGCGCCGGCTTCGGCGCGGGCGGCAACGACACCGATGGGATCGAGGCCCCGCATGCGTCTGTCCGCGCGCACGAAGTCGGGCCCGGACTTCCAGAACAGGATGCCCATGAAGACCTGCACCGCCACCACCGCCCACAGGCCCGCGATCCCTGCAAAGAGGCTCATCGCGACCCATGCGGCGAGCGGGCGCCACATCCGCATGTGCAACAACCAGATGGGGGGAACCACAAGGGCGAACAGGGACCGGTCAAGGCGTTGGACATCATAGAGACCATCGGCGCTGCGAAACACTTCCCAGTTCGACAGGTAATCGGGATCGATGCGTGTGAAGTCCTTGAGCGCGATATCCTGTGCCCGGTGATCCCATTTGCCCAGCTCGTGCGTGCGGCTGAGAACGGTGATGTATTTCCCTGCGCGCAGGAAGGTCAGCGCAAGCCGGCGGCCCCAGGAAAAGCGCTGCTTGAATTCTGATGGGTCCCCGTGAAAAACCACCCCGTTGATGGCGACGAGGGTATCACCCGCACGCAGGCCAAGGCCCTGAGCGATATGGTCCGGAGTGTCGAGAACGAGCAGCTTGGTGTCTGACATGTCGGGGGCCTCACGGGTAGCTGAAGGGATTGGGTTCCGGGCGCGATGTGCGTTTGGTCTTGGGGCGCGGGGCCTGAGGCGTGCGTGCGGCGGGCTGTGCGGCAACCGGCAGGGCGGGCGCGTCGGCCAGCATTCGGCTCAGGGCCAGTTGCAGGTCCGAGGCGGCTTTCAGGCTGTCGGACCGGGTGGCGTCATGTTCTGCGGTCACCGTTTCGATCAGCGAATTGCCGATCTGAGTGCAGGAACCCGAAACCGATGCCGACATGGCGTCGAGATCCGTCGTGAGACCGTCTTGAAGTGCGGTTATCCGACCATCCAGCGCGCCGATCTGGGCGACGATTGTCTGATCCAGCTCGGCCAGGCGATCGGACAGGGCCGCTGCTGCCGCGATATGGGCGTCCAGTTCTTCAACGCGGTCGGCGAACATCGCCATCGCTTCGATCTGGGTGTTGTAGGCGGTGTCGAGCCTGCCGAGCGTGCTGAAATACACAAGGCCCGCGCCGGCAACCGCAAGCGTCGTTCCGGCCAGCATACCTGCAAGCAGCGGCATCATGCGCCGGTTCGTGCCGTCCAGACGGTCAGCCGCGCGGGTTATGTCCGTTTGAACCGCATCCAGTTCCGCGACAGAGTCGGTCGCGGCTTCTGCTGCCTCGATGGCGAGGCGGATGCCGGATTCAAGATCAGTGGGCGTGTTGGTCATGCATCCTCTCCGTGCCCGGAAAACGGGCCTCTTTCGCCACTGACGTGCAGGTTTCATGCCAGCTCGCGGAATCCCGGCCGATGGCTAAGCTGGAGGTGTTTATTGCCGTTAGGGTCACCACAGGGCTGTGGCGACCGGCGCCGCGGGGTATGGATTATGGAGACCTGAGTGATGCAAGAGACGATTGTTGAGGCCACCACGGATGCGTCGTGCATAACGGCTGCGCGCACCGAAGCCTTTGCGCGAATGACCATAGGACAGCGCACCTATGACATTGCCGAAGCAGATGACGGGGCGCAGCTTTTATTTCGGACCGAATGCGAAGAGAAGTGGATGCGTCTGGAACATACACGCGATGACGGTTGGACCAAGATCGCCGCCGAAATCGTCCAGTCCGACCCGGATGTGATGGATCACTTCCTGTCCACGCACCTTGTCAGGGTCGATGGCGAGTTCGATGCGATGGGCGAAGTGACCTTCGACCTGCTCGGGCGCGATGTCCGGTTGCGCTATGACCCGACGGGGTTGTTCGTGCGCGTTGGAGGCGACTGGCTGCAGGCCGATACGTTCAGCGGCGACGCAATGCCCCTGAGTGGCCGCGCACGGTGCCATGCCGCCCTGGTGCGGACCGGCGCGATGCAGAGCGATGACATGTCCCCGGCCATGAGCGAATGGTCAGGACGGATCGCGCGTGGCGCGCGTGTCATTCCGGTCCTGTGACCGCTGTGCCCATGCGGCATAGGCGCGCGCGATAGGCGACCGCACCGCAGCGGCCAGGCAACTGGCCGCGCAAAGCGTCAGCATCGCGGCCTTGAGCGGCGAGCTGACGGCAGCCTCGGCCAACAGCCACAGCCCGCACCCGGCGAAAGCCAGGGTCGAAATCGTGCCGCCGATGGCCCGTTTCGAGCCGGTGTCGCGTGTCATCTGGTGTCTCCTTTTTCGGGTCGTCCATAGGCATCGAAGCGCATGGTCGGCGGTAGATCGATATCGGGCATGGTCCCTGCAAGCCCCTGTTCGATCCGCCAGACATGCGCCAGAAGGATTGCAACGGCATTATACAGCTCGACCGGGATGTCAGAGCCGATATCGGATGTGAAATAGAGCGCGCGGGCCAGCGGGGGGGACTCGATCCGGGTGATGCCGGCCGCGTCGGCGCGCTCGATCACGCGGTGCGCCATTGCTCCGATGCCCATCGCCACGACCAAGGGGGCATCGCCTGTTTCAGGTTGATACCGCAGGGCCACCGCGAAATGTGTAGGGTTCGTCACAATTGCGGTGGCGTTTGGTATGTCATCGAGGGCCTTGGCCTGGCTTGCGCGCCGAGAGGCTTCCATTTGGCGCCGCCGCATGGCGCCCTTGAGTTCCGGCGATCCTTCGGCTTCCTTGTTTTCGTCCTTGATCTCCTGGTGGGACATCCGCAGCTTTTTCTGGTGCGAGACGATTTGCCAGGCAAGATCGAGCCCGGCGATCACGAACAGCACAAGCAGGACCGCAAGCGACACCTTCGCGATGGATTGGGCGAGGACGGACATCGCCACGCCAGGCGCCATATGGGCGGTGCGCCCAAGCGGTCCAAGCATCGGCAACAGCGCCAGGACGGCGACAGTCATCACCAATCCCGTCTTCAGAATGGCTTTGCACAGTTCGACGAGCGCGGTCATCGAGACCATCCGGCCGATCCCGGATAGGGGGTTCAGGCGCGACACCTTGAAGCCGAACCCCTTGCTGGAAAACGTGACCCCGCCGGTGGCCGCTTGGGTCATGAGGATCACGACGATCAGCGGCAGGCCGATGGCCAGGGTTATCACGATCAGCCACAGCCCCATCTGTTCCAGCCGTAACATGAGAAGCGGCTGCAGGTCGGTGGCGCGTGGCAGAACGAAACTGCTGCTCCAATGCCCAAGCAAACGGTCCATGGACTGCGCAAACAGGTAAAGCAGTGCTGCGCCGCCGGTCAGGGTGGTGAAGACGAAGGTTTCGCGTGATGTGAGGATCTGGCCGTCCTTGCGTGCGTCGTCCTTGCGTTTCTGGGTCGGGTCTTCGGTTTTTTCCTGACCGTCATCCTGTCCTTCAGCCATCGCCCGCAGCCTCCAGGACGGCGCGCAGCGCCATGATGGCGGCATCGACGGTATTGCCCAGAACCGGCGCGATCGTCGGCGCGGTCACGAAGAGCAGCAACACGGTGGCGAAGATGGTCAGAGGAAAGCCGAACGAGAAAACGTTGAGCTGTGGGGCCGAGCGCGTCATCACACCGATCACGATGTTGAGCACCAGCAGAACGGCCACGATCGGCATCATCAGGCGGGCGGCAAGGTCCAGCATCATGGAACCTGCGGACAGGCCGACTTGTATGATGGCCTGCGTATCCATGCCTTCGGCGGGGGGCAGGATGCGCATGCTGTCCAGCATGAGCGACAGCGCCAGAAGATGCCCATCCAGAGAGACGAAAGTGGCAATCAGGAACAGGTTGAAAAATTGGCTGATGACCGGTGACTGGGTGCCGCTGGTCGGGTCGATCTGGGCCGCGAAGCCAAGACCGGCGGTTGCCGCGATCCAGTCTCCGGCGATTGCCGCCGCGCCGAAGATGATCTGCAGCACAAGGCCGCAGGCCACGCCGATCGCCAACTCCCGGATCACCAGGCCAACGGCTTCGAGCCGTGTCAGGGTATCGGTATCGGGGAGGGGGAAGATCGAAAAGACGGGCATCGCCAGAACTGCCGTGAACAGGATGCGGATGGGCAGCGGCACGAACCGCGCCGAGAACAATGGCGCCGCAAGAAGAAACGCGCCGATCCGCAGCATGGCAAACAGGTATTGCAGCGCCATGCCCATCACTTCGGAGAGCGCCAGACCGGGGATCGCCTCGGCGCCCATCTCAGCGCAAGGTCCCTATCGTGTCGAACACATGGCGGAAATAATCCGACAGCGTCGACAGCATGAAGCCCGAAGCCAGCGCCATGGTCAGCATGACGATCGCCATCTTCGGTACGAAGCTGAGGGTGGCTTCGTTGATCTGGGTGGCGGCCTGAAAGATGCCGATCACCAGACCGACGGCAAGTGCCACCCCCAGAACGGGGCCTGCGATCAGGATGATGTTCCAGTAGGCGATCTGCAGGTTGGCGATATTGGCATCGAAATCCATTTGCTCAGACCCCCTGAAAACTGCCGGCGAGCGACCCCATGGTCAGCGCCCAGCCATCCACCAGGACGAACAACAGAAGTTTGAACGGCAGAGAGATAAGGATCGGCGACAGCATCATCATCCCCAGTGCCATCAGGATCGATGCGATCACCATGTCGATCACCAGAAACGGCAGGAACAGAAGAAAGCCGATCTGGAACGCCGTTTTCATCTCGGAGGTGAGATAGGCAGGCAACAGCACCGACAGCGGCACGTCCGAACCGCTTTCATAAGGGCCATCGCCCGCCAGGTTGGCGAACATCAACAGGTCGTTCTGGCGGGTATTTTCAAGCATGAAGCCCGAGACGATTTCGCGGGCGATGTCCATGGCGGGCTGTGCGGCCAGCGTCCCGTCCAGATAGGGTGACAGGGCCCGCGCATCGAGTTCGCTCAGGACCGGTTGCATGACGAAGAAGGTCAGAAACAACGCCAGCGCGATCAAGACCTGATTGGGCGGTGTCTGTTGGGTTCCAAGCGCCTGCCGCAGGATCGACAGGACGATGATGATACGGGTGAATGCCGTCATCCCCAGCACCAGCGACGGAAGGACCGTCAGGGCCGTCATGAGGGCAAGGATCTGCAGTGACAGCGAATAGGTCTGCTGGCCGTCTGCATCCGATAGCGTGAGCATCGGCAGACCTTGTGCGTGCAGCGCACCCGGCAGCACGAGAATGGCGAGAAGGATTGCGATCAGGCGCATGGTGCGACCTCCGCGCTCTCGCTGTGCGAGGGCAGGGGCATGATCTCGACCCCGCCACGGCGGGCGGCGACAACCAGCATTTTCCGGCCCTCGGCCTCGATCAGGAAGGCGCGCGCCTCGTTGCCGAGTGCTGTCCCTCCAAGGCACGTGATCGCGCGTTGCTGCGGCAGGAGCCCGCCGATCTTCGGGCGGAACCGCCAGATTATCGCCCAGGCCAGGATCAAGACGGACATGAAGGCCGCCGTGATCAGGATTTCGTTGGTAATGTCGGTCATGCCGCGTGTTTCCCGGATCAACTCACTGATCCGATACGCAGCATGTTTCGTGCCATGCGCCTCAGATCTGGTCTATCCGGTCCTTGGGATCGACGATTTCGCTGAACCTGATGCCGAAACGTTCGCCGACGACAACGACTTCGCCACGCGCGATCTGCGTGCCGTTCACGAGGATGTCCAGGGGGTCGCCGGCCATGCGATCCAGCTCGACCACGGCGCCTTCATTCAGACGCAGCAGTTCTTCCAGGGTCAGCCGGGCATGACCGACTTCGACCGTCATGTTGACCTTGATGCGCGAAAGACGCCCCAGGGCAATTTCCGACTGCGCCGCGGCGGCTGCCTCGTTGGTCGAGGCGTCGGTGTTCGGTGCTGTGGTGGAGTCTGTCATGATATCCTCATTGATGGGGAAAGGCGCGTTTCAGGCTGACGGCGGAACGTCCGGCGACGTCACCCAGTTCGGCCTCGAAGATGGGTTGTCCTTCGACCAGCAGACGCAGGTCGGGCGCAAGGTCGAGTGTCATCATTTGCCCCGGTCGGGCGTTTTGCAGGTCGGACAGGGAAACGACGGGTTCGGCAAGGCGGGCCGACACGTCAAGGGGGACGGACAGCACCGCCCTTTCGAGCCGTGTGCGCCAACCGACGTCTTCTTCCAATATGTCGGACTGCGCGCGCGACCGGAGCAGGGGCGCAATCGGCTTGAGTGTCTGCACCGGGTAGAGAATGTCGATATTGGCGGGATCCACACCGGGAAGCTGCATGATGAAAGAACAGCAGACAATCATGTCCTTGGAGTCGACGAAGGTCGCGAATTGCAGGTTTTCCTCATGGCTCTGGATCTGAAAGCTCAGGGCTGTCAGGTCGCGCCATGCCTGCGACAACGCCTTGTTGAGACCCTCGGTCACAAGTTCGATCACGCGTGCCTCGGTGGCGGTGAATTCCTGCCGACGTTGGGACGAGCTGCGCAGGCTGCCGCCGAAATAGGCATCCGTGAGCAGGGACACGAAGGACGGCGAAAGCACGATCATCTGAACGCCCCGCAACTCTTCGATGCGGCTGAGCGTCAAAGAGGTGAAGTTGTCCTGTTCATCGCAATACCGGGAGAAACTCTTGATCTCGGGCGGAAAGCCGGAAATGCGCGGGTGAAACCGCAGGAAGGGCAGAAACACGCCGCGGGCAACGCGACAGAACCGTTCGTTGACCATGCGCAGCCCGTGGTAATCGCCCAGCATGGCCTGATTGTCATGGCCCAGCTTGTATGGCTTGACGTTGGCGCCGGGATCCGAGGAGTCGTTATCCAGGCTTTTCAGGCCGTCGACAAGTGCGGCGACTTCGCTGCTGGACAGCTTGTTGCGGGGGGGACGTGCCACGGTGCTCTCCTATTGCAGAACGAAGCTGGGGAAAAACACGTCTTCGATCCCACCGAAGCCTTCCAGCGCCTCGAGACGGGCATTCATCGTGTCGCGCAGCGTCACCGAGAGTGCGTCGCGCCCCTCTTTGCCGGCAACCTGCTCTTCGGTCACACCGCCGAGCACGGCAAGAATATCCGACCTCAGGGCCATGGAATGCGTTTCCACATTCGCGATCACCTGGGCGTCATATTGGGTCGACAAGCCGATGCCGAGTTGCATCAACTTGCGTGACGCCTTGAGATTGGTCACCAGGGGTTCGGGGAACTCGTAATAGCGGGTTTCGAAAGCCGCGATATCCGGTGCTGTCTTGGTCTGCTTTTCAGGGCTGTCTTCCGGTTCGGTGGCTGCTTGACGGTCGATCAGATGCAAGACCTCCTCGGCGGGCGAGGGGCGGGCATCCGCAAAGAAAAACCCGCCGCCGAAGCCTGCGCCAAGAAGGACGAGACCTCCCATCAGCATGGCGATCTTGCGCACCATGCCGTCCGAACGGGCGGGCGCTTGTGGATCTGTGGTCTGGCTCATGGTGCGTCTCCTTATGCCACGAGATCAACACCGGACCGCGACTGTGACTGCGGTGCGCCGGTATCCTGTCCGACATCCTGTTGGTCCTCGGAGTGGCCCGTGCCATGAGATCCAGCAGCCGTTCCACGGCGTGAAGACTGCCCTTCAGAGCCGCCGGACGAGGCGTTGTGGCTGACTGTCTGGTTGAGATCGAAACCGCTGCGCTGCATCTGTTCGGACAGTCGGAACTGGTTATCCATCATCAGCTTCGCCGCTTCGGGTGTCTCGGTGACGATTGTGACGCTGGCCCGGCCGTCGATCATGTCGATACGCAAGGTCATTGCGCCCAGTTTCTCGGGGTTCAGCTTGAGTTCGAGCTCGCCTGCGCCGGTGCGCATGATATCTTCCGCGATCAGGCCCAGATCCCGCGTCCATTGAGGGTCCTGCACGTCAAGCGTTGGCCCGCCCTGGTTGGCAGAGGTCTGTTGGGTCATGTCGAATTGCGCAGCGGAGGGAGCGGGCACTGCGCCCGTTGCGGCCACGAGTGTCGGCGCAGGGGGTGCGCCTTCGCTGGAGGCCGGTCGTTTGCCGGTATCTGCTTTGGGCTGATCGGCGTCATGGCCGGGTTGCCCATCGGCGTGCTGTCCCGCGTTCCGTTCTGTGGTCTGGGCGACGGTCTGCACAGGGCCGGCATCCGGCTTGGTGTCAGTCGCAAGGGGCTTGCTGGTTTCGGCAGGATCCATGGCCGTGCCCGCCTGAGACGCGAGGCCGGGGTCTGTGGCAGCCTCTTGGGGGCTGGCGGTCTCAGCCGGACGTGTGATCGACGGGGCCGGTCCTGACCCCTTGGTCGCATCGATCCGATCGGATGTGGTGCCATCTGCCCGAGCAGAAGCTGTCAGGGCTTCTGAGGGGGCATTCGTGGCCACCGTTGCGTCCACGCCTTTTACCTGTTTGGCCACATCTGCCGTGCCGACGTCCTGCCGAGAGCTGTCGGCCATGGCACCTACCATGGCGGATTGTCCTTCGCCGGTCTGGGGCTGGATCAGCGCGGGAACAGTGCCGTCCGTGGTCAATGCCTCGGCGCCGGGTGTGGTCGGTGCATCCGCGGAAATGCCGGACGGTGCTGTGGGCGGGCTGACGCCTTCGACGACAGGGGGGAGGGCCGGCACGGTGGGCAAAACTGTGTCCACCTGGCCTGCACCCTCTGCTGTCTTGAGGGCCGTGATCTCGGGGCTTTCAGGTGACGTTTCCCCGGGCGTGCCGTGAGTGATCTGATCGGCGCCCAGCATGAGGCGCGCCAGGTTGACCCCCGGAGCAACCGGCGCGGGTGCTTGGGCGGTGGGGGTCGTGGTGGGGGCTGATGAAAGCTGATCCGGCGCGGTCTGCAACAACAGTGCAAATCCCCCATCGGATGGCTTCGATGGAGCGCGCGCAGGTGCCCCCATGGCGATGGGGTTCGACTGCGACAGGGCATGCAAAGTCTGGATCATCTGGCGTCAGTACCTTTTGAGTTGTCACGAATGCTTGTGCAAATCATGTGCCAAGGTCTGTGATCGCCTGATCGGATTTGGCGATCTGCGCGCGATCTTCGGTCAGACGGGCGCGCAGCTCTGCCTGGGCCAGGTCGGCGCGGGCGCGGTCCAGTGAAAGCCGCTGTTGGTCTTGCAACTGTCGAGCCTCGTCGATCTGCTCGACGATGACCAATGACAACTTGTGTCTTGCTTGCAGGGCGCCGGGCGGTACGGGGGCGGCAGCATCGAGTGATGGAATGATGTCTTGCAAGGCCCCGAGCTGTGCTTCGGTGCGCGACAGAGCTTCGAGGGCGAGGCTCACCTTGCGGGCCTGCTGCATGCGGTCGGCCTGCCGTTTGCGGGCAAGGCGGTCCAGAAGGGCGGCGCGGCGGATCATGTGACGGACCCTGTAAGGGCCATGAGGCCGTCACGCGCATCCTGAAAAGGCGCGGTCTCGTTACTGTCCTGGCTCAGGAAGGCCTCGATCTTCGGCCAGAGCGCGATGGCACGGTCAAGCTCGGCATCCATGCCGGGGGTATAGGCACCCATCAGCATCATGTCCCTGTTCTCGGTATAGAGGGCAACCATCCTGCGCAGCTCACGCGCGGCGCGGGCGTGATCCGGCTCGACGATGTCGTTCATCACCCGGCTGATCGAGGCCGGCAGATCAATGGCCGGATACAGGCCCTTTTGGGCAATGGCGCGGGACAGGACGATATGCCCGTCCAGAATGGCCCGGGCACTATCCACCACCGGATCCGCCGTCGTGTCATCGCCATCTGCCAACACGGTGTAGAAGGCCGTAATGGTGCCTTCGCCCGGCAGGCCGGTGCCCGCGCGCTCGATCAGGGTGGGGATCATCGACAGGGCCGAGGGCGGATAGCCGCGGGCCGTGGGCTGTTCGCCAAGCGCCAGACCGATCTCGCGGCGGGCATGGGCCACACGCGTGAGCGAGTCGAGGATCAGCAGAACATGCCTGCCCTGCGCACGGAAATACTCGGCGATCGCGGTGGCGCGCATCGCACCGCGCAAGCGCATCGTCGGAGACCGGTCAGCGGGCACCGCGACCACTGCGCATCGCTTGAGGGCGTCCATGCTGCGAAGCTGTTCGACAAAGGCGCCGACTTCACGAGCGCGCTCGCCCACAAGCCCCAGAACGACGACATCGGCATCGGTGTTTCGGATCATCATCTCGATCAGGACCGATTTTCCGACCCCCGATCCCGCGACGATTCCGACTCGTTGGCCGCGTCCGACGCTGAGTGTGGCATTGATGCTTCGAATGCCCGTGTCGAGGGGCGTGTCAACTGCGGTGCGCGCCAGAGGATTGAGCGGGCGTCCGCGCAGCGGCCAGCGATCCACTGCCTCGGGGGCGGGTCTTTCGTCCAGCGGGGCGCCGTCCGCATCTGTCACCCGCCCCAAGAGAGACGGGCTGACCGCGATGTCCAGCCCACCGGGGATCGTCTGCACCCAGGCTTCGGTTGTCACAGCGGCATCATTTCGATCCAGCAGCACGAGGTTGTGGCCCTTGCTGAATCCGGCGATTTCGCCCTCGGCCTCGTTGCGGCCGCCGGACATGATACGGCACCGGGTCCCGCGCGCCGCTGGAAATCCGGCGCATTCGAGGATGGTGCCATCATACCGCAGGACCTTGCCCGCATAGACGGGTTCCGACACGTCGAGACCCGATAGGCGGCTTGCGAGATGCTTGGTTGCGGGGGTCATGAGCCAGACCCCAGGAGATCGTCAAGCATCACCAGGGGCGTTTCCAGCCTGGCATCCCCGCGCGAGAGGGCAGGGTCGGCCTTGAAGCGGATGGCTTTGCATTGGCTGTCTTGAAGATGTGGCGCAATGGCGTTCAGATCGGCGGGATTGAGCATCACGGACAGGGTCTCCATCGCGTCGGAAATCGTGGTTGCAAGCTGTTCGATCCGGCTCAGGAAGGCTGCCGGAGTGGTGTCGATCGCCAGCCCGGCCCGGTCAGAGGCAAGCCGGAGCACTGCCTTTTCGATCTGTGCGGTCAGCTCCTCGAGCTGCCCGGGGGTGTCCAGCAGGGCAGTATGTGCCGCGACAAAGACGTCACGGGCTGTCTCGAGCTCTGCCATGGCGTCGGCGCGTGCAGCGGCAACGCCCGCGGCATAGGCTTCGGCGCGGATGCTGGCGATGGTATCCTGGTTGACCGTTTCTTCGGCAGAAGGTGCTTGGGTCATCGATGCTACCGGCACGGCGTCGGATTGCGGCGGGAGCGGAGCCTCGGTTGAAATGGCCTCGGGGGTGTCGTGGGCGTCGGCCTGCGGCATCTCCATCTGCAGCGGTGGCGCGGTGACGGACCGGCCAGACTTGAAGGTCACGCCGCGATCCCGGCTTGCGAAAGGCAACCTTGCGGCCTTGAAGGCCGCGTTGGCAGGGCGGGCGTTTTCGACCGGTCTGAAGGTGGCTTGTGTCGCGCTCATGACACCATTGCCTCTCCGCCGCGACCGGCCAGGGTGATCGTGCCGGCGTCGGCCATTTCGCGCGCGATGATGACGATCTGTTTCTGGGCCTGCTCAACAGCTGCCACCCGCACCGGTCCGAGGGCCTCGAGTTCGTCGCGGATCGCGGCGGCCGCACGCGTCGACAGGCAGGACAGGAGCCGGTCGCGCAGGTCTTCTTCGGCATTCTTGAGGGCCAGGGCCAGCTGATCGGGTTCGATCGCGCGCAGCAATGTCTGCAGCGATCTGTCGTCCGAGCTGCCGAGATTTTCGAAGACGAACATATTGTCTTGCAGGGCTTCCATGAGCTCCTTGTCGTTCTTGCGAATGTCCTTGAGCACGCGCTGTTCCATTTGACGCTTTGCGTTGTTCAGGATGCGCGCCGCGGTCTTCACGCCGCCGATCTGGGAGGCGCGCAGCGTCGTGTTGGCCTTGAACTTGAGGTTCATGACCCGTTCGAGTTCTTGCAGCGCATCCGGCTGGACCGTGTTCAGCGTTGCGATCCGCTCGATGATATCGGGCTGCAGGTCGTCGGGCAGAAGGCGGAGCACATCGGCGGCGCGCGACGGATCCAGCGACGCGATCACAAGCGCCATGATCTGCGGATGCTCGTCGGTTATCAGTTCTGCGATGGCAGTCGGGTCCATCCAGTCCAGCAATTCGATGGGCCGGTCGAGTTCCGAGTTCGAAATCCGGCTCAGCACCGATTGCGCCCGATCTTCGCCCAAGGCGTCGCGAAAGACGGCCCGCACATAGGTGTTCGTGCCATGCCCGATATCCGTTTCCTCGGCCAGCCTCTCGAAAAACTCGTCGAGGACGGCGTTGATCGTCGCGTGATCGATATCGCGCAGGCCGTACATCTCCTGGCCGAGCGTCTGTACGATATCGGGCGTCAACGACTTCAGGATGGAGCTGGCGGTGCCCGTGCCGAAGATCATCATCAGAACGGCGGCTTTCTGAACCGGGCGCAGATCGCTGGCTTTCTTGGTCAGGGCTGTCATTTCTGTGTCGCTCCGTCAGCTTCGACCATGCCGCGCAGGACCGATGCGATGCGCCCTGTTTCCTTCTCGCCCAAGGCGCGCAGAAGGGCCACTTTCTCGCTGTAGGCCAGACCACCATCCAGCGCGTCTGCATCGGGTGGCAGGCTTTCGAGACGGGCGCGCAGTTTCGCGAGGCTTTCGCCGGGCGCGACCTCGATACTGTCGGACGGGAAACCGGGCGCAGGATCTTGCGCTGCCGGTGTCAGAAGCTGGGTCAGCAAAGGCCGCAGGACCGCATGCGCGATGATGGCGAGAATGCCCAGTTGCAGCAGAACGCGCCCGGCATCTTGCAGCCATGGAGCTTCATGCCATGCGGGCGGCGCGATCTGCTCGGCTGCGGCGAATGGGCTTTGGGAGACCGTGATGACGTCACCGCGCGCGGCATCGAAGCCAAGTGCGCTTTTGGCCAGCTCTTCGATCGTTGCCAGATCCGGTCCTTGCTCGGTTTGCGCGCCATCTTCCGCGCCTCCTGCCGCAGGTGCAACGGGGCTGCGCACAAGAATGGCCGCGTTCAGACGGTGCAGGGTCGCGGCCTGGGGGCGGCGCGTTTCAACCATTCTGCTGATCTCGAAATTCCGGGCGGCCGTGCTGGACCTTGTCCGCGTGTCCTTTTCCTCCATGACCGGTGCATCCTCTGCCATCTGGGGATCTGGCGGTGGTGCATTGGTCACCGCGCCGGGTATGCCCCCGACACTCTGGTTTGCGGCTTCGTTTAGGCTTTGCTGTTCGCTGCGAATGGCGACACTGTCGGGGTCGAACTCTTCGCGCATGATTTCGGATTCGGTGAAGCTCATGTCGAGCGTCACTTCGATGGCGACGTTTCCGGGGCCAAGGATCGGCGTGAGAAGGCTTTCGACCCTGCGACGCATATGGGCTTCCAGCTCCAGCCGATGGCGCAGTTGCTTGTCGCTGCTGGCGGCAAGGGGATCGCTGTCCTGCGTGGACAGAAGACGCCCGCTTTGATCGACCACGGAAACCGCATCGCGCGGAAGGTTCGGAACAGCCGCTGCCACAAGGCTTTCGATCGCTTCTATCTGCGCTGTCGACAAGGCTGTGCCGCGGCGCAAGGTCAGCATCACGGATGCGCGTGCAGGTTCCGTTTCGCGTATGAAGGCGCTGCGCTCGGGCAAGGCAAGATGGACGCGGGCGCTTTCGACATTCTCGAGCGAGGAAATCGACCTTGCCAGGTCCATCTCCTGCATGCGGCGCAGGCGTGCATCTTCAACCGAACGGCTGGTTCCCATCGGCATGTCGTCAAGAACGGATATGCCTTCCGCACCGCCCGTGGGCAGGCCTTCGGCGGCCAACATCATCCGGGCCCGGTGATAATCCGCGGTTGGAACCGTAAGTGCGCCGGATGCCGGATCCAGCTGCGCGGGCAGGCCCGCGCCAGTCAAAAGGGTCAGGGCCGCTGCTTTTTCGGGCTCGTTCAGCCCCATCAGCAACGTGCTCCGGTCGCTTGGTGCAAGCATCAGGTACGCGATGATGCCCAGACCTGCTGCAAGTGTGGCTGCGATTGCGGGAGCTGCTCGGCGCAGGCCGGGGTCGGATGTTATGCCGCCCATGCGTGACAAGACGGATTGCAGTCGCGGTCCCATACCGGTGGGTTGCGCCGCAGTAAGGGCTTTTGAGGAGTCCATTCGCTTGTCCTGTGTGTGTGTTCAGCCGGATCAGACAGGCATGTTCATGATATCGCGATACGCGCTCAACGCCTTGTTCCTGACAGAGAGCGTCATCTGGAACCCGAGCGAGGCAACTTGCTGTTCTACCATCACCGCCGCGATGTTTTCGGTTTTGCCAGTCTCGAAGTCGTGCGCGGCAGACGATGCGGCCTTCTGTTGATCTGCGACCTTGTTGATCGCATCTCCGAGACGCTCGCCGAAGCTGGGTCGGTCTACGCCGGTTTGCGGCGTGGTCTCAATCTTCGCGGGCGGCTGCGCTGATGTGATCGCAGCCGGGTTCAGACCCGTGGAGATGGAGGATATCGACATGGTGTCGCTCCTCAGGCGGCTGATGCAAGGCGTATATGCGAAGCGCAGGCCGACAGCATGATATCATCGGCCTCGATGCGGTCTGTGCGGTGCATGACCAGCGCGCGCTGCATGACGTTTTCAAGTTCACGAACGTTGCCGGGCCAATGGTGCGCGGTCAGGGCGGCACAGGCTGCCTCGCTCAGCACCGGCGTGACCTGTCCCTGAGGCGTGTGCCTGAGCAACATGGCCGTTGCCAGAACCGGGATATCATCAGGACGCGAGGCAAGCGGAAGCGTTTCGAGAGGAAAGACATTGAGACGGTAGAACAGATCCTCACGGAAGGTGCCGCGGCGGATTTCCTCGTCCATGTTCCGATTGGAGGTCGACACAATGCGGATATCGACCGGCACATCCTTCTGAGAGCCAAGCGGCGTGACACGACGCTCCTGGATGACACGCAGCAGCTTGGCCTGCAGCCCGAGCGGCATTTCGGAAATCTCGTCCAGCAAAAGCGTGCCGCCGTCGGCCGACCGGATCAGGCCGCAATTGGCGTTTCCGGCACCTGTGAAGGCACCTTTTTCATGACCGAAAAGCAGGGCCTCGAGCATGTTTTCAGGAATGGCCGCGCAATTGATCGCGACAAACGGTTTGTCGGCGCGTGCCGATTTGGCGTGTACGAGACGCGCGAGGACTTCTTTGCCGCTGCCGGTCGGGCCATTGATGAAAACACTCACATCGAACTTGGCCACATGCGACGCAAGATCGATCAGCCGTCCCGTCGCCGCGTCCGCGCCCACCATCACGGTATGGGGGGCCGAGATCCGCTCGACCAGCTGCAGCAGTTGGCCATTCTCGAGAACTGAGCCCGCCGAACCAGGCAGCGCGACACGCAGGCACCGTCCGCCGAGTTCTTCTTCGATCCCGAAGGCTGCAGCGGTCTCGTCTACCACGACGATCCGCTTGGCGCCGATTGAGCGGGCCAATTCGATCGCGTTCAGGGGCTTGCCGGCCTCTGCACCAAGATGCGCGGAGCAGATGAGCGTATGCGCACCCGATGCCCCGGCGGCATCCTCGACAATGCGTGTCTTGGCGCGGCGCCGGACAAGCAGATTTTCAAGCGCGTTGGCGATCCCGAGATCGGTCGCAATGATGGCAAGATCGGTCATGGCTGGTGCCTCCTGTGTCTTCGCCGTTCAATAGGCAGGAAGCGTGCCATCCTCTCCGATTGTGCCGCGCCGTCGGTCAAGCCCAGTAAAACAAGGCTATGTTGAAAAATTCCGTCTGATTTTTCCCGAATGGATCGTTCTGAAGCCGGCCATGTGTCATAGAATTGACGCGGTTCACTGTCGGCATTTCGAGGCTGTCGGTGAAGTGACACGTCCTTGGTCGCAAGCCCTTGTCCGATGACAAAAAAATTCGCCTCCGACGCAAAAGGACGACTCTAAAGAGACACGGACAATCCAAAGATATGCCAGCCCCTTTGGCAAATCCCCTCACAATCCCGGGGCGTTGTCCGTTTCAGGCTTTACCGACAGTAACCTGGCAGGTCTGAAATGCTTTCAAAAACATATCATCTCAAATTCCCCGATCTGGATGCAGCCCAAATCGCGGCTCCGTTCGTGACCGAGACCCTCGGGAACGCAATCCCGTCATGCAACATGACCGGACTGACGATCCTTATCGGCAAGGAAGGGGATATTTCCGTCAATGTCTTCTTCGCCTCGACCGCCGACCTCAAGGCGTTCGAAAAAGACTACGGCGGTTTCATCGAGACAATGAAGAAGACGTTCCTGTTCAAATCCACGGGGTTTGAAGGCGTTTGCATATTCAGTTTCGACAGTCGTGAGGACGAGGTCGCCTGATGGCACGTCGATTGCCCGTAAGGGCGAAGACGGCCTGTAAACTGGAGGAAGCGGGCTTGACCGGGCTTCCAAGGAATGGAGAAAGCAATGTCTTTGGACATGGACGCACAGTCTGAGAAATCGGCGGGGGGCGCTCTGCTGCGGGTGTCGTCCGACAAGATCGGGCGGCTCATGGACCTGGTGGGCGAGCTTTCTCTGAGCGTGTCTGAAACCATCAACTCGCCTGACCTTGCAGGGCGCGAGCTGGTCGCGTTCGAGGCGGCGGCCTATCGGCTGTCGTCTCTGGTGCGCGAAGTGCAGGATGCGGCAACCGAATTGCGGCTTGTCCCCGTCGGCGAGGTGTTCCGTCGTTTGCGTCGGATGATCCGTGAACTCGAGCGCGAGACCGGCAAGACAATCGATCTGGAGATCATCGGCGAGAACACCGCGATCGACAAGCTGGTTGCCGACAGGCTTTATGATCCCTTGCTGCATGTTGTTCGCAATGCGGCCGACCATGGCATCGAAAGCCCGGAACGGCGCCGCGAGGCGTCGAAGCCGGAGGCGGGCCGAATCACGCTGTCCGCGTCCCAGGCCGGGTCGGACGTGCGTGTGGTGGTCAAGGATGACGGTGCCGGTCTCAATCGCAAGACGATCCTGAACAAGGCGCGCGAACGTGGCCTGGTCGGACCCACCGAAGAGCCGGAGCCCTCGCAGCTCTGGAAAGTGATTTTCGAGCCTGGTTTCTCGACCGCGCAGGGCGTTACCAAACTGTCGGGTCGCGGCGTTGGCATGGATGTGCTCAACACCACGATGAAAGAGCTTCGCGGGCGTATCTCGGTGGACAGCGAAGAAGGGCAAGGCACGTCGGTTTCATTGCACATTCCCGTGTCACTGGCCTTTATCGACAGCATTCTTCTGCGCCTTGGAAATCAGCTGTTTTCGGTGCCGGTGGAAGATGTATCCGAGATCGTGAAACCCGAAGCCGCGGACCATATTACCGTCTCGGCAGGTGGCAATTCCGAGATGTTGCGACTTCGCGGCGTGTTCCTGCCGGTCCGACGGCTTGAGACATTCTACAACGGCACAGTGCAAGGTCTTCGCCCGCTGACCGAGATGGTGGTGATCGTCTTCAATACCCTGGCCGGGCCGATCGCGGTGCCGGTCGATGAGGTTTTGGATCGTCAACAGGTGGTCATGAAGCCTTTGGCAGGTGCTTTGGCCAAGGTGCGTGCAAGCTGGGGCTGTGCACTTCTGGCCTCGGGTGACGTCGCGTTGGTTCTGGATTGTGAACGGCTTGCGGCGGAGGGCGAGGGATGACCTTCGCAGACGATAGTCGCGGCTTCGAATCCGTTCGTGAATGGCTCAGCAGCCGTTGTGCCATCAGCTATCCCGATCACAAGATCCCGTTATTGCGACAGCGCCTGTGCCGCGTCACCCGCAGCTTTGACCTGCCTGACATGGCCGCGCTCGCGCATGGTGTCATAACGGCCCCGCGCGAGGACATTCAGCTTGCCGTGATGCATGCGGCCTCCACCAACCATACCTATTTCTTTCGTGAACCCGACATACTGAAGAAGTTCACTGATACCGTGCTGCCGGAACGCGGGTCCAACAACCCCGTCCGCATCTGGAGCGCGGCCTGTTCTACCGGGGACGAAGCCTATTCCATCGCAATCCTGGCTGCCGAGAAGATGGGGCAGGGGTTTCTGAACAAGCTTCAGATACTTGGCACCGATATCAGCGCGCCGGTGGTCGAACGGGCAGAGCACGGGATCTTTCCGCGCAACCAGTTCGCCCATACCGATCCCGCGATCCTCAACCGGTATTTCACGCCCACCGGGATCGACCAGTACGCGGTCAATGCCCCGATCCGAAAGACCTGCACGTTCCGGCGCATGAACCTCAAGGCGACCCCTTACCCGTTCACGCACCGGTTCGATGTCGTGTTCTGCCGGAACATCCTGTATTATTTCAATCGCGCGGATCAGACCTCTACTCTTGAGGCGCTTTACGATGCGACCTTGCCGGGTGGCTGGCTGATCACGTCGGTCACCGAGGTCATCAGCGATCTTGGGACGCGTTGGCAGCAGATCGACACCGGTATCTACAGGAGGCCCGAATGACAGGGTCTTCTTCGATACGCGTTCTGGTCGTGGACGATTCCGCGATGTTCCGCGCCGCGATCACCCGCGCGCTGAATGCCGAGGCGGATATACAGGTCGTCGCCGGCGCGGCCAATGCCGAAGAGGCGCGCCAGATGTTGCGGACCTACAAGCCCGATGTCGTCACCCTGGATCTTGAAATGCCGGGTGAAGACGGGCTGAGCCTGCTGCGCGATTACATGACGACCAGGCCCTATCCGACGGTGGTTGTGTCTGGCCGCACCGCAGGGGCGGTGCGCCTGACGATCAGCGCGCTCGAGGCGGGAGCAGCTGACGTGGTTGCCAAACCTCGTGGCGGCACACGTTGCGGCGGGTTCGCGCCGGTCTGCGAGAGTGTGCGGGCCGCATTCGAGATGCGGAACAACGGTCGGCGCTTCCTTCTGCGATCCGAGACGGCGCAGAGCACGGTCCGGGCAGGGTCGTCACTTTGGCGCAAGACCGATGACTGGCCGATCGTGATCGGTGCCTCGACAGGTGGTGTACAGGCGCTTGGCACGCTGCTGCCAAGCCTTCCCGCGGATGCTCCGGCGATCGTGGTGGTTCAACATATGCCCGAGGGTTTCACCGAGGCATTCGCCCGCCGTTTGGATAGCCTGAGTAAAATGACCGTGCTCGAAGCGAAGGGCGGTGAAGTCCTCCGCCGTGGGCTTGTGCTCATTGCGCCGGGCGGCAAGCGGCATCTGGTGGTTCGGCGGCGTGGGTCTTCATTGATGACTGACCTGATCGATGGTGACCCCGTCTGTTATTCGCGTCCTTCGGTGAATGTCCTGTTCGAAAGCATGGCGACTTGCGCAGCCCCAAGGCTGAGCGCGGCCATTCTGACCGGCATGGGGCAGGACGGAGCCACGGGCCTTGCCGCCATCTGCAAGGCTGGCGGCCGCACATTCGCACAGGACCAGGAAACAAGTGGCGTTTTCGGCATGCCCGCCCGCGCGCATCAGGTCGGAGCAAGCGAAAGGTTCGTTCCATTGCCCGACATGGCAAGCGTCTTGCTGGGATCGGTCGGACAACCGCGAACGAGCAATCCGAGCGGGCGCAGAGACCATTTGGTTACGAAAGGATGAAACAATGACAAACGAACACACTGAACAAGCTTCGGCAACAGACAAGTCGCAATACATCGATGCGGCTGCGACAGGTATCGAAACCATGTACCTCACCTTTGCCGTCGGCGAAGAAGGCTACGGTGTTCCGATCGGCATCGTGACGGAAATCGTGGGCATGCAGCGGATCATGAGCGTCCCGGACGTGCCCCGCTACATCAAGGGCGTGATCAACCTTCGGGGCAAGGTCATCCCGCTTCTGGATGTGCGCCTGCGGTTCGGTATGCCCGAGCGGGCCTATGACGACCGCACCGTCGTTATCGTGTTGCAGGTCGATGACGCACCTGTCGGCCTTATCGTGGATCGCGTCAGTGACGTGGTCGATATCCAGCCGGATCAAATCGACAACGCGGGCTTCGGGTCGAGCGATGGTCGGAGCGTGGTCAGTGGCCTGGGGCGTTCTGATGATCGTGTGACGATCCTTCTGAATGTGCCGGTTCTGGTGTCCGATGCCGATATCGCGCTTCAGATTCCCCAATCAGCCTGACCCTTCCTGAACGCCTGGCCGGCAGAGGCCGCAGCGCAAAGTTAACAGAGGATCCAAGACAATGCAGAAGACAGTAATGATCGTCGATGACGCGGCAATGATGCGTCTGTATATTTCGAGCTTTCTGAAAACCCTGAAAGATTTCAAGCTCGTAGCCCAGGCAGCCAATGGCCAGGAAGCGCTGGACAAACTGGCGGATTTTCCCGACCTCGACCTGATCCTTCTGGATATCGAGATGCCGGTGATGGACGGTCTGGAATTCCTGCGCCACGCCAAGCTCAAGACGCGGGCAAAGATTTGCATGCTGTCATCCGTGACAGTGTCGGGATCTCCGCTTGCGGCGAAAGCACGCGAACTGGGTGCCGACGGGGTCGTCGCCAAGCCTTCGGGAACGGTATCGCATGATCTCGAGGAAAAAACTGGTGACGTTCTCTCGCGGGTGATGCGCTCGCTGGTTGCCGCCTGACCGGGCTTTGCCCTGTACCTTTTGAAAGGCTGAATCATGTCGGACGAGATGGAAGAAATCTGGGACCTTTATGTCGATGACGGCAAACAGGCCCTGGACGCGATGGAAGAGGCGCTGGATGCGCTTCTGGACGGCGATGGAGAGCCGGATACGCATGTCGCGGCCCTGTTTCGCGCCGTGCATACATTCAAGGGCAACTCCCGCGTGCTCGGTCTTTCGGTGGTCGAAAGTCGGGCGCATCTGGCCGAAGACCTGATCGGTCTGGTGCGCGATGATGGCGTCGCACTCACGTCGGAGATCCTGGATACGCTGCTGCTGGCCAGCGATACGCTGCGCTCCATGCTGGAACAGACAGCTGCAACGCGTGCCGATGTCGATCCCGGGCCATCCGAGCATCTTTACGAGACGTTGAACGCCCTGATCCAGCGTTTGCGTGTTGGGGATGAAGCCGACGCCGAGCCTGAAGCCGCCGTGCCTTTCAAGACGACCCGTGAGGGGTCCGAGCCTGCGCAACCGGTCGTAAATGAAGAGGTTGCGCCCGAGTCCGACGGATCAAGCGACGAAGCTGACGTCGAGACGCCAGAGCTGACGACTGACGGCCCGGATGTCGCCGCGCAGGATGTCGCGGACGACGCCGAGCCTTCTGCACCCGACGTGGCTGAAGAGGTGCATGACGAAACGGGTTCGGAACGCGACGCCCCCATGGTTGCAAGCACTGGTGCGGTTCAGAACGCGGGCAACCTGGCACAGGACGAAGGTTATCGAAAAATCTTCAACGAAATGGCGTCCGAAACCATGGGTCTCGTGGATAACGCCATGAGTTCGGGCGACGCCGAGGCCATGGCAAAGGCGCGAAATTCGTTGAAGGGCCTGAGCTACGCCGCGTCGCAAATGCAGTTCGCCGATTGGATGGCCATTCTGGACGCGCCGGTCGAGGACGAGGCGTCATTGCGTGCGGTACGCGATCAGATGGAAGCGCTCTCGAACCAGGGTGCGGCGCAAGATGAGCCGGAAGTTGCATCCGAGATCGTCTCACTTTTCAATGCACTTGGACCGGTGCTTGAGGAGATTTCCAAGATAAGCATCGCGCTGCGCAGTGGCGAAGCCTTTGATGCCGAGACTCAGAAAAAGATCCCGGAGAAGGTGGATGCGCTGTTGGGGTCCTATGGCCTTGTCCGGGTCATGGCTGCGGCCGAAGCGATCGCGCAAGCCAGGGTTTTCGCCACGTTCAAGGCAGCCGAGCTTTCGTTCTACGAAGAGCTGGCCGCTTTCGAAACCTCTGTTGCGCCGGACGGGCTTCCCGAAGGTACATTGATGCCCGGCGCGATGTTGCGAACGTGGTGCGCTGACAATGTGTTCGAGACCTTGCAGGCCCTGCGCATGGGTCTGGACAGTGGGCGCAAGGAAAAAGGACTGCACTGGTTCCCGAATTTCGAGGAACTTATGCGGCGGGCCTATCACGCTGCACGAAATTACTACATGGATACGGCAGCTCAGCTGACGATGTCGCTGATCGACCTGTTTTCACGGGTGCGGCATGAAGGGGGTGCGCCCGATGCGATCCTCATTCAGATGGCGCGCGGTTTCGTTGACACGATGGAACTGGTGTTCGACGCGCTGGATCAGGGCGACACGCCCGATACGGCCAAGATCGAGCGGTTGTTCGAAGAGGCCGCGAATGTCAATTTCATGTCCAGCGGGCTTGTCACGTCCAGAAGCATCGAACAACGGCTGAACCTGCCGGCGGGTTTCCGGCGCGTGCTGTCGCCGGAAAGCGTGAAATCGGCTCAGGACGCGATCGATGCCGGCCTCGAGTTTCACATCATCCGGGCGGATCTCGACGACGAACAGATGGCCGAGAACTTTCTCGCGCTGGTGACCTCGAGCAACGTTCGCATGATCACCAACGCCACGGTGTTCCAGGGCGATCGCACCCTGTTTGATTTCCTTGTCGCCACGAGCATGTCGCTTGACAGCTTGGTCGAGGCGATCGCGAATATCGACCCCGGTGGGAAAAACCTGACTTTGCACCTCAGTCTCGAGATTACCGATGAAGATGCCGCGCCGGTCTCGGAAGATGAGGAACCCGAAGACGCAGGACCACAAGCGTCCAGCCTGACATCGGATCTGAAACTGCTCGAAACCATCGGTGAGATTTCGGCGGGTCAGGCAATGGTGCGGCACATGCTCAACGATCTGGCTTCGGCAGACCTTCTGCAACAGATGGAGGCGAGCCTGCGGCAAAGTGGTCTGCCGGCTCTGGATGCGCCGGTGCGCGCCGTGTTCAACGCTATTCTCGAGCGCCAATCGACGACCTTGCAGCAAATCGCCGAGACCGGCACCCAGCTGTCGGCGCAATTGACCCGACTGCAGGAGGGCAGCCTTGCCATGCGGGCGCGTCCGGCAAGTGTTCTGTTGCGTCCGCTTGCGGCTTTCGTATCGACCCGAGCCAAGAAGCTGGGGCATGATGCCAAGCTCAGCCATACCGGAGATGCGGTCCAGTTGGATCAGATCATCATCGATGAACTGCGTGGCTTGCTGCGTCGCATCATCGATCATCGCCTAGCATCCGACAATCCGCCCTATCGCTTCCATCTTGATGTTTCTCAGGAAGAAGAGCGTGTGATCGCGCAGTTGCAGGATAACGGTGACATGCTTCCATTGGCGGATGATTTGGCCCATGACGCATCATCGCTGACGCGTCGCGGCGGTGAGTTGCGCGTCAGCCCTGTCCCATCGGGCGGGGTACGCCACCACATCGCCATTCCGCTGCATGTCAATGTGATCAATGGCATGGTCGTGCGCATCGGCGAGGTGCGCTACGTCCTGCCGATCCATGCGATCTACCGTATACACCAGGGTGAGGAAAGCGTCTCGATATCGGCAGCGGAAGGCATGCGCATGCTGCGGTTGGGGGAAGGGGATCTTTTGCCGATCCAGACACTCAACGGCCATTCGAACGAGACAAGCGCTTCGGGCCTGTACGTCATCCTGTGCTCCGGAGACGAGCGGATTGCGGTTCCCGTGGATGAAATTCTGGGTCAGCAAATCGTCATGCTGCGGCCTTTGCGTGGGGTGCTTGCAGGCATTCGTGGCGTGTCGGGCCTTGCGATCCTGCCTGGCGGAGAAACCGGTATGGTTATTTCGCTGAGCAGGATGGCAAGACAGCGAAATGTGGCTCTGGCCGGTTAAAAACCGGCCGGATCAGCCGTTTTCTTAAACAGAGGATGGCCCACATGAAGCGAACGGAGGCGAACACATGCATTCCAGCCTGGCACTTGCGCAGTACCGAAAGGTCGCACAGCCGCAACCCTCCGAGATCGAGGATCCGCATGCGGTGATCGAAGTTACCCTGCGTGAGTTGGTCCGCTCGTCGCAGGTGCTTCTTGCAGCGGAAAACGCGGGCTCGCGGGGGCCTGACAGCCACCTGAACCGGGCGCTGACTGCGATCTACATTCTCCAGTCCAGCCTTGATTTCGAGCAAGGCGCCGACATTGCCGAGGACCTGTTCAAGCTGTACGAATTTACACGCCTTCAGATCCTCAAGCACTGGCGCCGTGAGGCAGGTGGAGATTTGGAAACCGCTGTGCGCGCGCTCGAGGACATACACGGGGCATGGGTGACCATCGGGAAAGCCGAAAAATGACCTGTGTTATCGAAACCCTGGAAGACCACAGGCAGGCCGCGCGCGTCGGTCGCATCAGCGAGGCAATGTGCCGGGCCGCACTGTCAGGCCGCCTGGAAGAGCAGGCCGAACTGTCCGAGGCCTTGACCAAAGTCCTGGGCGAAAGTCAGCGCTCGCCGGTTGTCTTCGCGGCGGTGATCGACGCACGCGATGCCCTGCGGTCCACAATGCAAGAACTCAGGTCCCGACGGGACGCGGCACGAGGCTGATGATCATGAAAGAGCACACCACCTGTCGGACCTGCATTGTCCTGCGGTCCTTTCTTGCCGTTGCAGGCACGCTGATTGTTCTGATCTGGCTGCGACCGGACGGATTGGTCGCGGCAGCCGGATTGGTGCCGGGGACCAACGCGATCGCGGCCACGCTGATGAGTGTCGGACTGGCCGTGTTCGGATTGCGATATCTCGACTACCGGCGCTCGGAGAGTGGCCGCGCAAGGTGAGCGCCCTTGCGGTTTTCTCTCGTCCTTGATTTGAGCGGCGTGGCGATCAGCTCGAGTGCGGATACAAAGCGCCTTTGCCGCATTTCCCCGGAGCTGTCCAGCATCACGATTTCGATGTGAGCGTCATTCAGCGATGCACTGATTGCAGAGCAGTTTCTGTCATATATGGACATGTATGGCCTCGTTTCCCTCAGGGATTTGGTGTGGCGTGAACGGCTTTGAGAACAAGAACTTCTTGCGCGTAGGCGGGCATTCCATCCCGCTCGAACGCCGCGTTCAGGGCGGTTCTCAGGGCGTCCTTGACCGGGGCTGCGACCTCTGCCCAGGAAAATGGCTCAGGGGCTTGCGCGATGGCTGTTTGCACGGATGTCGCCAGATCCGCCGTCAGCACGGACCGTCCGCTTTCCAGGACCACCAGCAAGGAGGATGGCGTTTCAGGATCGAGCAAAAGCGCGATTTCCAGTGACAGCGTTTGCCCGGACGCAAGAGTGGCGACAACAGGATCGACAATGGCCTGATACATTGGCTTGCCTGCGGGCAAAGCCGCGGCCTGCGCTTCGGGAGCTGCAACCTGTGACAATTCCAGCGGATTGTGCCGCAAGGCCAGGGCGCTTCCAACGGCCACGTATGCGGGCACGGCAAATCCCATGACGGCGACACTTGATAGTTGAGTAACGGAAGGTGATTTCATTCTTTTATCTTACCAGCCTGGGCGCAGCCGCTGGATAGTGCATCCGACACGGCGACTTATCTTTCGCGTTTGCCCTAAGACAGCAAGAAACGTGCCGTTACTTTCCAAGTAGGCGTGTGTCCGAAGCAAGGATTGAAGCAAAAATGACGTTTCGAACATTGCGCGACAGGGTCAGCCGCGTCCGGCAGAAAAAGGTCGAGCAGATCTCAGGCCCGCGTGTCGCTCCCGCACCGCGAGAGTTCGCGCTTGTCGACATGTCCACTCGGCTCGTGGATCGCACCATGGTTGAAGACGTCTTGCCGGACATCCTCGGCCGCGCCCTGGCGCGCGGTTGGATCGATCCGGTGTTTCAAGAGCGATTGCTGGAAGACCCCAAGGCGTTGCTCGAGCGGTATTCGGTCTTTCTGCCAAGCTCGATATTGGTCCGATCTGAACGGGATGCAAACTCGCGCGATCGCCTTGTCGTTTATGAGGTGCTTCCTGGCAAAAGGCCGCAGCGATTGCTGTATCTGCAGCTGGTCATGAGGGCGGGTCGATGAGCCGGGCACACAAACTCCTTGGTATTTCATTTCTTGCGGTTTGGCCGCTTTGCGCCTGGCCCGCCGATGCCGTGGATGATGCCCTCGACGCGTTCCGCGCCGGTGACGCGCAGCAGGCGGTGCGGTTATTGTCGGAGGCTGCACAGGCGGGTGATCTGACGGCTGCCACGAACCTTGGTGTCTTGCTGGCACGGGGTGAGGGTGTGGCGCAAAATGATGGGGAAGCCCTCTACTGGCTGTTGAAGGCGCGCTTGATGGGAGAGCCACGCGCAGCCAGCATGGCTGATGCTGTGGCCCGCGATGTCGGCAAGGACCTGCGCGCCGATGTCGTGGACCGTCTCGCGCGCGACCTTGAGAGCAGGGCGAAAGATGGGTCTATCCAGGCATTGATCGCCTTGGGTGCGCTTGAAACCGCAGTGAGGACTCCGGCCGATCCGGGGCGTGGCTACATGTGGTTCGCCGCAGCAGCAGCCACCGGGCACAGGGACGCCATGATTTTGCGTGATATCGTCGCCAAGGATCTGTCGGTCGAGCAACGTCAGGTCGCGCAGCAAAAACTGTCTGAAATTTACGCGACACTTCAAGTTAACTGAGGTTTAGATCGCAAGGAATGTCGGTGTTATCCGCTAGTTAGGGCGGCGCCGCTGTCTTGCCGTGAGTGTCAGGCGCTGTGTGCGTGCGCGCGGCTTTGCATCCGACCGTGCCATATCGACCACTTGCGAAATGATACGGTCTTCGCGCAACCATTCGATATCGGATTGCAAGCGATCGATCTGTTTGCTGAGTGCTTCGACCTGCGCCCCGAATTGTGCGAACTCCCTGGCGACACCCCGTTCCGTGGCAGCCAGCCAGAGCCGCTTTTCAAGTCGTTTTATGTAGAACACAACGCATACGCCTGTCAGCACCAGGCACATGGCGACACCAACCAGAGTGATACCCGCCTGCGAAACAAGATATGCGGTCATGAATTGGGCTCGTTACAGACGAATGTCGTCGTGACTGTCAAACAGGTGGCGCGTGATCTTGTCCACGTCGATGGGGTATGTCCCGTTTTCGATCGCCTTCTTGATGCGTTCCACCGTATCAAGATCGAACGGAGGACCCTTGGAGATCAGATCGCTGACCACGCTCGATGTGCCCGAGGATCCAAGTTGGACCTGATCACGGCTGATCGATGCGGTTTTGCTGACCTTGTCGACTTGGTTTCTTTCGGACGACGTATCGGCGACCGATGTGCCCGAGGCACTTCGGATTCGTCCTGTTGCTGCCGAGGAAATGGGATCGACCATCATTGTTCTCCCGACTCCGGTTGGGCTGTTACGACTGATGCTTACAACGACCCGGTCTCAGAATGTTTTAGCCACCACCGAAACTTTTCCTGTTCCTGTGACAATACCCGTTAAAATCTTGTCCGATGACACGCTTTGCAATTCCACGCGCTCACCAAGTTGGGCATTTTCCAGTGCGATTGCTTCAGCGGCGACCTTTATGCCCTGCATATCCAGTGTAACGGTCACAAGGTCGCCTTTTTGAAGCGTGTACGACATTTCAAGATGTCTGGCCTGAAGCACCCGGCCCGCGCCAAGGGCCGTCTTGAGGCGCCGCCCAACAGCATGATCGCGCAGGACCAGAGCGGTGGTTGCTGCCGTCGGTGGGACGTCGGTTTCGGCGATATGCGCGGATTGCAATATGGTTCCCGCAGGCAGGCTTTCGACTAGGGTCAACACTGTCCGGGGCAACGTGACCGGGCGCGGTGCCGTCTTTTCACTGATGATACGGAAGATGCGCCGCCAGCGCGGTGCCTGGCATGACACCGTCACGCTCAAGGCCTCGCGGTCGACTTCGATCTTTGGGGGCAGATCGCAATCGGGCGTGGGCCGGTGGGGGGACATGGCGGGCGATCCGGCAAGACCGGCCTCAACGATCGCCGCTTCCAGCCGCTCGAGCAGGGGCCGCGTGTCGGAGGCCATGGCTTGAACCGGCGCCACAAGCATCAGCATCACGGCGGCAAGAGGGCGGAACATCATCATTCTCAGTCCCTCAGGCCGGCTTTGACCAGATAAACCCGGCGCTTTGCAAATTGTTTGGCATGCAGTGACGGATCAAGTGGACGCAGCAATGTCCGCGAGGGCTCGATGCGGATCACCTCCAGCAACGCCAATCCGTCCAAGGTGAGGTCCGGTACACCCAGGCTGCCGGGAGAAATGCCATGGCGGCTTCCAAGGGGAATGCTCAGCAGGTCACCTTCCAGTGCCAGAATGGCTGCGGGGGGCTGACAGGCCAGGTTTTGCAGGAAGCTTTCGACAGCGGTCGTCAGACCGGCGATTTCCGCAGTCGCCGTTTGACGCGCGTGACCGGCTACCGCGCGCAACATGCTGCTTTTGGGCAGAACGAAGTGCTTTCTGGTTGTTTGGAGTGTTTTTCTCCCGTCCGGACCAAGCATCGTCAAATGCAGGTCGACGCCGATGCGAGACGTGCCTTTTGCCGGGGCGATATCGATCGCGACGTCCAGGATACTGTTGCCCTTGGCCGGCTGTGCCTGTCCGCGCATCAGCGTGGCGTAATCGAACTCGGACGAAACCCTTGTGCTTCGCTCGGCAACAATCGAGTCCAAAGTGGCATGGCGACTGGCGCGGATGGTGGCGGTTAGGGCGTGGGCCAGGTGGGTGGCGGCTTGGGCGGCCCAGGCGGGGCTGGAGGGGGTGACGGTGACCCGAGGCGGGCGCATTGTCACGACGAGATGAGAATTTCCTTGGCATTTCAATGGCAAAGGCGGCCTGACCCGCGCCGATATACGCACCTCCCAACGGTCGGCATGACGCGTTTGGGACAAAATACGGTAACTGGATACCTCGGCTGCGGTCTCGAAAAGTGTAAGGTCCGTACGAATTGTACCCTGGTTCAGGACGGAAATGCCCTGGATGCGCGCACCGCCCTGAAGCGCCGCCGCGACCAGCGCATCGCCGATCGCGCGCCGGCGCGCGGCGTCGATATCCGAGGGCCCCGAGATATACCCGACCCCGAGGGCGTCCACTTTGTCGGCCCGCGCATGGGCAGGACCCGCCGGCAGCAGCACGAGCGCAACGAGCAGGGCGAGCATCGGGAGCAGGCTGGAGATCGCGCGCATCGTGTCACGCACCCTGTTTGCCGGTGGCGCGCAGGATGTAGCGCACGGTGTCGGGGCTGAGCGCCATGACCACTTCGTAGCTGTCGGAGCCTTTCGGCGTGATCCGCACCGTGCGCGCCCCGCGAATTTCGCCATCGACGACGGCGCGCAGGTGATCGCTGGTCAGCACGGCGTCGCGCAGGCTGGAGGTGCCATCGAGGCGGATGCCGTGCACCTGTTCGGTCAGGTCGCGCAGCGCTTCGAGCCGGGCGGCACGAATGGCCATCAGGCGCTTGGCGTTGAGCGATGCGCCCGGCTGGCGGGACACCTGGGCAAAGCCGGTTCCCTGGAATTCCTGAACCGGGGTGAGTGTCCCGACGGCGGTTGTCGAGGCCTCCCGAGGGGCGGCCTGAGCGGCGCGTGCCACCGTGTCGAGCGCATCCTTGGTTTCGGCCAGGGCCACGGTGGCGGCATCGGCCTGCGCGGGCAGGGCGGCGACCGCCGTGGCGGGATCTTTCGAGCACCCCGCAAGAGCGAGGGCCGCGCATGTCAGTGCGAAGGTAAATCGGATCTTCATGGGTAGCTCCGGCATGAGGTCATTTCACGCCGGAACATGCAAACGCCATGCCAGACCGAATGCCGTAGCTGGCACGCGACTTGCTTCTCAGGCTGCAGGAAAACACCGGGACTGTCCCGACTGCGCAGCGAGCCTGCAAGGAAGACGCTTAGATGAACGCCACGACGATGCCATCGCGCCCAAACATCCTGCAAGGGCTGATCCTGCCTGTGGGGATCCTGGCCGTCGTGGCGATGATGGTGCTGCCGCTGCCAGTCTTGCTGTTGGATATCTTTTTTGTTTTCAATATCCTGCTGGCCCTTCTTGTCCTCATGGTCGCGCTGCACAGCTACCGGCCCCTTGATTTCTCGTCCTTTCCGAGTGTCCTGCTGATCGCCACCGTCCTGCGCCTGGCGCTGAATGTGGCGTCTACCCGGATCGTGCTGACCGACGGCCATACCGGGCCTGCGGCGGCCGGGCGCGTGATCGAGGCCTTTGGAAGTTTTGTCATCGCGGGCAATTTCGCGGTCGGCCTGGTGATCTTCGTGATCCTGATGATCATCAACCTGATGGTGATCACCAAGGGTGCGGGGCGCGTGTCGGAGGTGTCGGCACGCTTTACGCTCGATGCGATGCCGGGCAAGCAGATGGCGATCGATGCCGATCTCAATGCGGGGCTTCTGACCCCCGATGAAGCCCGCGCCCGCCGCGCCGAGGTCTCGGAAGAGGCGGATTTCTACGGCGCGATGGATGGCGCTTCGAAATTCGTCAAGGGCGACGCGGTCGCCGGTATCCTGATCCTGCTTGCCAATATCCTTGGCGGGATCGCGATTGGCACGACCCAGCACGATCTTGCCTTCGGAGCGGCTGTCGAAGCCTATGTGCTGCTGTCGATCGGGGATGGCCTTGTGGCGCAGATCCCGTCGCTTCTGCTGTCCATCGCAACCGCGATCATCGTGACGCGCGTGTCGTCCGCGCATGACATGAGCAGCCATATCGGGCGCCAGGTGAACCTGTCGCGGGCCTGGGTGCCGGTTGCGATCGTGCTGCTGATCATGGGCCTTGTGCCGGGGATGCCCAACCTGCTGTTCCTGTCGGCGGGGCTGGTTGCGGCCGGTGTCGCCTGGCTTGCCGTCAAGGGCGCTGCGGCGGGCGAGGCGGACGAGGGTGCCGACGCGGAGACCTCGGACGAGCCGTCCGAGCCGGGCCTGATCTCGGTCGAGGATGTGACGGATTACGCGCCGGTCACCTTGCAACTGGGCTACGGGCTGCTTGGCCTGATCGACGAGAACGAGGGGGGCGGGCTTGTGTCGCGCGTGACCTCGGTACGTCGAGAGGTGTCCTCGGGGGCGGGTTTCGTGATCCCGGGTGTGCGGATCAGGGATGATCTGGGACTTGGGACGAATGCCTACAGGATCAGGATCCGCCATTCCATCGTGGCCGAGGATGTCATTTATCCCGACCGCAAGCTGGCCCTGCCGGGCAGCCGGTCCCGGCGGCAGCTGGACGGGATCGAGGCGCGCGATCCGTCCTTCGGGATGGAAGCCGTTTGGATCCTGCCGCATCAGCAGGCCGAGGCCGAGGCGGATGATCATGTGGTCGTCGAGCCGGAATCGGTGATCGTCACGCATCTGAGCCAGGTTCTTCTGAAACATGCCGCCGAGCTGTTGGGGCAGGACGATGTGCAGGCGCTTCTGGACAACCTTGAGCGCCATAGCCCGACGCTGGTGCAATCCGTGGTGCCGAAACTGGTGCCGCTACATCTGCTGACCTCGGTGATGCGTCACCTTCTGGCGGACCGGTTCCCGATTTCGGACATGCCACGGATCCTCGAGGGGCTGGCCGATATTTCTGGGCGTGTGTCCGATCCGGTCGAAATGGCGGAAGCCCTGCGCCCGGCGCTTGTGGCGCAGTTCCTGCAGGACATCACCCCGGTCGGCCAGGCCATTCCGGTGGTCACCCTGGTGCCGGAACTGGAAACGGTCCTGCAGCGCAGTGTCCAGCCCGACGGTTGGCTGATGCTGGAGCCGGGGCTGGCCGCGCAGATCGCCAAGGGGCTGTCCGATATCACCGACCGGCTGGCCGGAGAGGGGCGCCAGCCCGTCCTGGTGGTGGCCGCCAAGATACGCCGCGCCCTGGCGGGCGTTCTCAAGTCACACGGTCTGGATGCCACGGTGCTGGCGATCAACGAGTTGCCCGATCATCGGCGCATCGAGATCGTCGGCAACCTTGGGCAATCGGCCGCTTTGCCATCCGCCGCGGGCGAGGGGGACGCATGATCGCGCTTTCCCCGCACTGCAGCCCTGAACACAACCCTGGAGCACTCAAATGATCGCGCCCAAACGTTATGCCGAGCAGGCGACCGACACGGAAAAGCTGGTCAAGGACAACATGCAACTTGTGCAGCGGATCGCCTGGCATTTCAGTGGCAGGATCGGACATTTCGCGGAAATCGAGGAATTGCTGCAGGCGGGCTATCTTGGCCTTGTGGATGCCAGCCAACGCTATAGCCCCCGAGAAGGGGTGACCTTCGCGGCCTATGCCGCGATCCGGATCAGGGGCTCGATCGTGGACCTGCTGCGGCGCAATTCGAACCTGTGCCGCGCCACGATCGAGATGCGCGGCAAGGTCAATCGCGCCCGCACAGAGCTGGAACAGAAGCTGGGCCGGACGCCCGAGCCGCAGGAGGTGGCGGATGCGCTTGACCTGACGGTGGCGCAATTGCAGGACATCGACGCGCGCCTGCAGGTCAACCAGCTGAAATCGCTCGATGAGGTCTATACCGATCACTCGTTGCTTTTCGCCGAGGATGGCGGCGGCGCCGAGGAAGCGCTTGAAAAGCAGCAGATGAAGGGGTTGTTGCGCGATGCGCTGGAAAAGCTGCCCGAGCGCGAGGCGCTGGTGCTGCAGCTGTATTATGTCGAGGAGCTGAACGTCTACGAGATCGGTGCGATCCTCGAGGTGACGACGGGGCGGGTCTCGCAGATCAAGAAGGCGGCGATCACCAACCTGCGCAAGATGATCACGGCCCGCATGGAATGATGCGGTGGTCTGCGGGCGGTGGTGACCCGCAAGGGGGGATCACAGAAGCGCACGCTCGCGGCTGATGATGGCGGCATGGGCGCGGTTGCGGGCGCCGAGTTTCTTGCAGATGCTGCGCATGTGCATCTTGATGGTAACCTCGGTGGTGCCGAGATCGCGCGCGATTTCCTTGTTCGTCAAGCCTTCGGCGGCCAGGCGGAGCACGAAGAGTTCCTTGTCCGACAGGTTGTGATTGCCCGATTGCCCCGGTTTTTCGGTACGGCTGATTTCTTGCATGGGGACGAAGACCTGTCCCGAGTTCACCAGTTGCAGCACGCTGACCAGCGCCTGGAGCGGCATGGTCTTGGGGATCAGGCCCCGGACGCCGCTTTCGAGTGCGTTGTCGAGGAAATGGCGGTCCACCTCGCCGGTGAACAGAACCACCTGCGATTTGCCGGCGGCCTTGACGATCTGGCGGACGCTTTCGAGGCCGATCATGCCCGGCATCTTCAGGTCGAGCAAGACGAGGTCGAACGGGGTGGTTTGCGACAGGGCTTTCATGACCAGGTCGAAGCTGTCGACCAGTTCCACGGTGAAGCCCCCGTCGGAGACCAGGAGGTTCGCCACGGCTTCGCTGATCAACCTGTGATCGTCTGCAATGAGCACTCTTAATTGCATGGCACTTGCCCTGTCTTTTGCGCGAATTGTCGTTAGCTTAGCAACTTCAGGTCGCATGGCCAGTTCTTTTGAATTCGGTCTGTCTTTACGATCGGCCTTTGGGGGGATTGGATCCGGGTCTTGAGCGAAGGATCTGTCGTTATGATACCAGTAGCTATCCCGGTTTTTCGTTTGTTCCAATAGAGCATTCTAAATGACAAAATTAAGTAGCTTTTGCACCATAATTATATCTTTCGATATTTATCGTCTTGTTGACGCTTCTCGTATAAGGGGGGCTAACGGAAAAAGGAGTATCCCCATGCAAGCCATGCGAGTGTTTGCCGCTCTGTGCTGGGTCGCGGTTTTTGGTTTTTTCAAGGGAGTGGCAGCAAACGCTGAAACGTTGCTTGTCATCGAGGATGAAAGCAACGGCACGGTGACCGAATTCGACGAGGCCGACCTGCTGGCGCTGCCACAGGTGTCGTTCGAAACCTCGACGATCTGGACGGAAGGCCTGAGGCAGTTCAGCGGGCCGACACTTGTCGCGGTCCTGGAAGCGGCGGGATATACCGGCGGCGATGTCACCATGGTCGCCATCAATGATTATTCCGTGAGCATTCCGAAAGACGGCTTCGACGAGGAGGCGCCGATCGTCGCACTGCGCAAAAACGGTGCGCCGTTCGGCGTACGGGACAAGGGGCCTTTGTGGGTTGTCTACCCCTATGACAGCGATCCCAAGTTCCAGAGCGAGGCGATTTATGCCTATAGCGTCTGGCAGCTGAACCGGATCAAGGTCGCCGGAGGCCGCTGAACGTGCCCTTGTCGAAATCGGCGAGACCCCGATTCAACCGGGCACGGCTTCGATTGCCGGTACTGGCGCTGTTGCTGTGCCTGATCGTATCGTCGATCTCGTTGATTTTCAGCGCCATGGGATTCAAGGACCGGCTGGACGAATTCAGCAAGGCCAACAACGACAACCAGGGCTGGATCATCTCGCAGCTCGATGTGGATTATCGTGGTCTGCGGCTGATGGTGCGCAGCGCGCAAACGCCCGCATCGGAGGCGGGCGTACAGGTAAGCGCCGAGGAAATGCGCCAAATCCGGCAGTCTTTCGATATTTTCTACAGCCGTGTTTCCGTGATCTATTCGTCGTTCCAGGACCTCGAGCTGAATCCCAAGGTGCGCGATAAAATCAGTGACCTTCTGGAAATGCGCACCCTTCTGGCGACGGAAATCGACCAGCTAGAGGCCCCCTACGAGCCGGGGCTTGCCGTCCTGATCGAACATCTTGACGATTTGGCCCCGTCGATCCGGGAAGTCACCACCGGTGTTCTGCAGACCTTTATCGAGGCGGCGACCGTTGCGGAGCGAAGTGCGCAATCGCTGGTCGTGCGGTTTCAGTTCGAGGCGTTGACGCTGCTTGCCTTGATGGTGATCTCGTCTTTTCTGACGGTGCGTTTGTGGACCGACCTCGAATGGCGGCGCACCATGACGGAACGTGCCTCGGAGAATGTGACCAAGGCGTATGAGGCGTCGTTGAGCGCGGTTCTTGTCACGGATATTTCGGGCAAGGTCATCCAATGCAACGAGGCGGCGTCGCGCATTCTGCATTATACCCAAGAGGAAATCCTTGGGTCGGACATCAACGATTTGTGCACGCCGCAACGGTTTCGCGCCCAGCAGGATCAGCTGATGGCGGAGTTTCGTCACTCGGGCACGCATCCCATGCTGAACAGGGGAACGGTGCGGACGTTCGCCGAGCGCGCCTCGGGCGAGGAATTTCCCGCCGATGTGTCGATCACCGGCGACTACAACATGATGGATGAGCAGATCTTCATCGTGTTCATCACGGATGTTTCCGAGCAGGTCGCGGTTGAGGAAAAGCTGAAAGAGGCCCGGCACGAGGCCGAACAGCTTGCCGCGGCGAAAAGCATGTTCCTTGCGACAATGAGCCATGAGATGCGGACCCCGTTGCATGGGGTGATTGCCTCGCTTGAGCTGATGGATGTTGCGGCCCTGTCTCGGGACAATCACGACCTGGTCAAGACTGCGCGCGATTGCTCGGAGCGGGCGCTTTTGCAGATCAACGAAATTCTGGATCTGGTCCGGCTGGGTGAAAACCGCGAACCCGACACCGCGTTTTCGCCGCAGGAGTTGGCCCGCAGCATCGCGCAGGAACTGACGCCCTTGGCCAAGGAGCGGGGCAATTCGATCGAATTGTCGGTCACTGGCGACGCGGCGGAAAGATATGCAGGCGCAACGTCGGCCTTTGCGCGGGCGATCTATAATCTTGTCGGCAATGCGGTGAAATTCACCGAAAACGGCACCATAACGGTCAGTCTTGATTTTCAACCGCGCTCTGATGGGCATGCAAAACTGTGCGTGTCAGTCAAGGATACAGGCATCGGTATCGCACCAGAGGACCAACGACGGATTTTCAAAGAATTCGAAACGCTTGACAGTGGTGGCCAGAACGTCGGGACCGGCCTGGGCTTGGCGATTGCCAAAATGGCGATAGAACGCCTTGGCGGAGACTTGCGACTTGAGAGCGCGCCGGGCAAGGGAAGCCGGTTCTATTTCGACATAGACTTGTCACCTGACATGGAGGTGCTCGAGGATCAGAGCACCGAACACGTCCCCATGAGGTCAGTGACGACAGGCAAGACCAACGTCTTGCTGGTGGATGACAACCAGGTCAACCGGACCTTGATGGCGCGGATGGTCGAGCGACTTGGTCACCATGTGGACACGGCGAGCGACGGGCGCGAGGCCGTCGAGATGGCGACGGCGACACATTATGATTTGATCCTGATGGATGTGAGCATGCCGGTGATGAATGGCCTTGAAGCAACGCGTGCCATTCGCAAGACCGGGGAGTCGCGCAACTCGGTCATTCTGGGCGTGACGGCGTTGGTGTCACGCGATGACCCCGAGCTGCGGTCTTGCGGGATGCAGGAAGTCCTGAGCAAACCGATGAAGATGGGCGACCTCGAGGCGGCGTTTTCCAGGCATATCGCATCGCGGGCCCCGGTGGAGGAACAGGCCCCCCACCGCGAAGATCCATTGGACGAGCTGAGCGGGCTGGTCGGGCGCGATACGGCGCATGCCCTTGTCAAGCAATGCTTCGAGGATGCAGGCCAGGCCCTTGCAAGCTTGCGCAACGGGGAACTTCACGCGACCGAACGGGCGCGCGTGATCCATTCGGCGGTCGGATCGACCGGTATCGTCGGCCTGCGATCCCTGAGCGATGCCCTGTCAAGATCCGAGCGCGCGGCGCTGGACGAGGAAAACGACGGGCTGGTGGCCCTGGCTGTCGAGGTGGAACGCGAAATCGCTTCGGCGCGCCAGGTGTTTGGCTCGGCGCTGGCCTGAGCGTCGGACGGGTCAGCCTTGCCAACTGCGGCGCCTGCCGCTGTCGATATGCACGAAGGTGGCATAGGTGCCGACCCCGCCTGACACCAGCTGGCGGGCCATGGCACCGACCTGTGCCGGTGCCAGCCCGGGCAGGGTGAAGTCAATCGCCTGACCGGTGAGATGCAGGGAATTGCGCGCGGCCCCAAGCCCCTTGCGACGCAGGGCCGAGTTGGTTTCACGGGTCCGGTAGCCCGAGTTGATCTGGACTTGTCCGCTCCAGCCCTGGCGGCCTGCCGCGCGCACGACGCGCGCCAGCGCTTCGGTCACGGCAGGGTCGATGGCAATCGCGCGGTTGCGGCGCCAATCGCGCAGCAGATGGTTCAGGGCCTCGGGGTCATCCGCGACAAGGCGGCCTGCGATCGACTGAAAGCGGATGCGCAGATTTTCGGAGGTATGGGCGTTGCGCATGTCGACGGTAATTACGTCGGTCGGGTTGTCTTGGGGGGGCTGGGGCGCGGGTGTCGTCTGGGCCGGATCTTTGGGCGGGGCAAGATCTTTGGGCGGGGCCGGGCGCCGCAGGTCGCGCGCCGTTCTGTTCAGGTCGATCAGCGGGGCACTGGCCGCGCCCAGCAGTGATTTGCTTTCGGCAGGCGCAATGAACCCATAGGCCGCGCCGGGACCAAGGCAGGCGAGGGATGAGGTGATAAAGCCGCGTCGGGAGAGGAGCGCATTCCGGGTCATGCCCGGGTAAGAGCAAGGCCTGTGCCAAGCCGGGTGCCCAGATCGGCCTGCATCGCGGGTTTCAGGCGGGCAAGGCGAGGGGCCTGAAACGCGACACGCTGCCCGGGTCTGTGGTGGCCCCGGGCAGCGTGTTGTTTGATGTGGTCGTCAGAAGCGTTCGTAACCGCGCGGATCGTGATCCGCCCCGTTCGATCGGCCGCTGCCGTTCATGCCGTTGCGCGCGGGTTTGCCGGACTGCGGGCCTGTCGACGACTGCCGCATCATGTCCAGGACGCGCTGACGTTCCTGGGTGCTGAGCCCGGCCATGACGTCGAACCCGCCAGCGCCATTGTCCGGCCGATCATGCAGGCTGAACCGGCTGAGGCGATTGCGCACACCGTCTGTGGCCGCTTCCATCTGCGAGGCGGCGGTGGCCAGCTCTTCGGACTGGGCCGACACTTCCATGCCGGTCTTGGACAGTTCGCCCACGGCCTGCGAGATCTGCGCGATGCCTTCGGACTGTTCCCGGCTGCTGAGGGCGATCTGGTGCGCGGTTTCCTCGATCTTCTTGACCTCGGCGCTGATGCTCTTGAAGGCGCCTTCGGAGGCTTCGGAGCCTTTCACGCCGCGTTCCACATTGGCGGTGGCCGCTTCGATCAGGTCTGCCGTTTCGCGGGCGGCCTTGGCGGAACGCTGTGCAAGGTTGCGCACTTCCTGGGCCACGACGGCAAAACCCCGCCCGTGTTCGCCGGCGCGCGCGGCCTCGACCGCGGCATTGAGCGACAGCAGGTTGGTCTGGAACGCGATTTCGTCGATCACCTTGATGATCTTGGCGATTTCGCCCGAGGAATTGCGGATCGACTGCATCGCGTCGGCCATGTCGTCGATTGTCTTGAGCCCACGCGTACCGATTTCATCGGCGGACTGGACGACCTTGAGCATGCTTTGGCTTGCATCCGCATTGGCGCGCACCACCGCGTCGGTTTCTTCGACCGAGGACGAGATTTCCTCGACCGCGCTGGACTGAACCTGCGAGGTTGCGGACAGGTTGCGGGCCGAGGCGTTGACCTCGTTGGTGGCGCTGACGATCTGGCTGACCTGAGCGGTGATATCCGACAGCGTCATGTTCAGCCCGCTATAGGCCGTCGCCATCGCTTCGATGATGGCGCGGTAGCTGCCTTGATACTTGCTGGCGTCGATATGGCGGTCAAGCTGGCCATTCGCGATGGCCAGGGCCAGCTGTTCGATTTCTCCCGTCATATTGCGGAAGGCGTCGCGGGCGGATTCGACTGCATCGTTGAGGAAGGCCTGTTCGTTCGGGAGTTTTTCCATCACGAAGTCGAAATCACCCTCGGCGAGCGACTTGAGGCAGGACACCAGCAGGCGCTTGCGCGAGATGTGGCCTTCGACCATTGCGTTCACAAGCTCGGCGGCCTCGGCGAAATCCCCCGTGAGCTCATTGGCTGGAATGCGCTGGCTGATATAGCCTTCGACATGGGCGGTCGACATGCCCTTGAGGCCGTCGACGAACCTGGCAAGCTGATCGGCCTGCGCCTGGACAGCCGTGCGGTCCTGCCACTCGACGACGATTGCGGTTGTCTTGCCGTTCTCATCCGTTTGCAGTGTCGCGCGGAACGCAAGGCTCTTGCCGCCGACGGTGAAGGCGCCGTCATGCCATTTGCGGACGCCGTCCATGATCCGCCGCTGATGGGCCGGGTCCTTGTGGAACACGTCAATCGACTTGCCGACCACATCATCCGCGCGGAAATTCGGCAGATCCTTGCGGATATCCGCTTCGATCAGTTGAAACATCTTGGTCGCTGCTTCGTTGACATAGCGAATGACCATGTCGTTATCGGCGATCATGATGGGGTTCGACAGCAAATCGAGTACCGCAAGGGGGCTCTTGGGCATCCAGGTGTCGGATTTCGGTTGAGTTTCAGACATTCTTTTTCACCACAGCATTGTTGCGGCGCGTGGATGCGGTGTGTTTGGACCGCTCGTTGCACCATGTCATTGCCAACGGCAAAAGCTGAGCCATGTAAGCGTATCTAACGAGGCCGGGGACGATACTTTGGATAGCCCGCCCCCGCCGGGCGACTGGCTGCCGCCGCCGCAGTGCCGAATTTCGGAGTGAAACGCGTCGGGATGGTCGCTTGTCTTTCGTGTCGGGCATCCATATCCACGTCGGCACGGTTCGGGTTCAAGGGACAGGAGTTGGCGATGAAATGGGGCGTGACGGGTGTTGGTGTCGTTCTGGCGGTGTTGGTTGCGATCAGCGCCTATGTCCGGCTGGCGCCTGCCGATGCAACCACATGGCACCGGATGCCTGACGGGATCACCAACCGCGATGCCGAGGGCGGCGCCATGCGTGTGGTCGAGGCAGGCGAGGGCGCGCTTGACCGCCTGCATGAGATCATCCTTGCATCACCACGTACCAAGGTCTTTGCCGGCTCTACGGACGAGGGGATGATCACCTATGTCAGCCGCTCGCGCGTTTTCGGATTTCCGGACTACACAACCGTGCGCGACACGGGCGGGCAACTTGAAATTTACGGGCGTTTGCGCTTTGGCAAGTCAGATCTTGGAGTGAACGCCGCCCGCATCGACGGCTGGCTGCAGGCGTTCACGCAGGGATGACGACAGGCAGCCCTGGGAAATTTCGCGCCACATCGGATTGTTGAGCGACATCTGGCATTGCGCCATGAAGCTGCGCCCGCCGACATGCAGGCAGATCATTTCGCCCATTTCCACACGTTTTCCGTTGCTGTCCGTGCAGTAGCAATCGACCGTCTTGCCGCCGAGTGTCTGGTCGGCAAGGCCGGGGGTTGCCATGAGGAACAAAGCGATCAGTATCCGCATGGAGCAAAGGATAGCACAGGCTTTCGTCTTGACCAAACCCCGCGAACGGGGCAGATGCGATGACCATGGTACCCATGGACAGACTGAAAGAGATTTTGCAGCGTTTCGAGTATCTCGAGGCGCAGATGTCTGCAGGCGGCGGAGATATCGCAAAGCTTGGCCGCGAATATTCCGAGCTGCGCCCGGTGGTCGAGGAAATCCGTGCCTATCAGCAGGTTCTGGACGATCTCGAGGCGGCGCGCGCGCTGCTGGCGGACCCTGAAATGCGCGATCTGGCCGAGGAAGAAGTGACCTCGCTCGAGGCGCGCAAGCCCAAGCTGGAAGAGCAGCTGCAACTGGCCCTCTTGCCCAAGGACAAGGCCGATGCGCGCCCTGCGATCCTTGAGATTCGGCCCGGAACGGGCGGCGAGGAGGCGGCGCTTTTCGCGGGCGATCTTTTGCGGATGTATCACCGATACGCCGAAAGCCGGGGCTGGAGCTTTGAGATCATCGAGCAAAGCGAGACCGAGTTGGGCGGCATCAAGGAGGTGGTGGCGCGCGTCGCGGGCGATCACGTCTTTGCAAGGCTGAAGTTCGAATCCGGCGTGCACAGGGTGCAACGGGTGCCGGAAACCGAAAGCGGCGGGCGCATCCATACCAGCGCGGCCACCGTGGCGGTCCTGCCCGAGGCCGAGGATGTGGATGTCCAGATCGATCCGGGCGATTTGCGGATCGACACGATGCGCAGTTCCGGCGCGGGCGGGCAGCATGTCAACACGACGGATTCGGCGGTGCGGATCACGCATCTGCCCACCGGGATCGTCGTCACCAGTTCGGAAAAATCGCAACACCGCAACCGTGAGATCGCGATGCAGGTTCTCAAGACCCGGCTGTTCGACATGGAACGCCAGCGCGCGGCCGATGAACGCTCGGCCAGCCGCGCGGCACAGGTCGGCACGGGCGATCGATCCGAGCGGATCAGGACGTATAATTTTCCGCAAGGTCGGATGACCGATCACCGGATCAACCTGACGCTCTACAAGCTGGACCAGGTGATGCAGGGCGATCTGGACGAGGTGATCGATGCGCTGCGCGCAGATGCGCAAGCCACGCTTCTGGCGGAGATGGACGGGTGAATGAAACGGTTCAGGACGGGCTGCGGCGCCTGACCCGGGAACTGGCGCAGGGCGGGGTAGAGGATGCCGCGCGGGAGGCCCGCCTCATTCTTGCGCATGTCTTGGGCGTGCAAACGGGTCGCATGACCCTGATCGCGCCGGATGCCCTTGACGGCCACGATCTTGGGGCGGCCCTTGCGCTGGCACAGCGCCGGGCGGCCGGTGAGCCGATGGCGCATCTTCTTGGATACCGAGAGTTTCATGGCCGGCGCTTTGCCGTGGATGCCCGGGTCCTCGATCCGCGGCCCGAAACGGAAATCCTTGTGAATTGCGCGCTTGATGTGCCCTTCGGCCGCGTTCTGGACCTTGGCACGGGATCGGGCTGTATCCTGCTCAGCCTTCTGGCGCAGCGGCCCGAGGCCACGGGTGTCGGGTGCGATCTGTCGGCGGATGCGGTTCAGGTGGCGCGTGCCAATGCCGCAAGTCTGGGCTTGGCGGCGCGGGCCGAGGTGATCGTGTCGGACTGGTTCGAGGCGGTGCAAGGACGGTTCGACGTGATCGTCTCGAACCCGCCTTATATCGCGGCCGATGAAATGCCGGATCTTGCACGCGAGTTGCAGCATGAACCGAGGATGGCGCTGACCGACGAGGCGGATGGGCTGAGCGCGTACGGGCAGATCCTTGCAGGCGCGGGGGATCACCTGGTGCCGGGCGGGTGGTTGTTGCTGGAAATCGGCTGGCAGCAGGGCAGGGCCGTGGCCGATCTGGTCGCAAGCCGGGGATTCGCCGAGGTTTCGGTTCAGCCGGACCTTGATGGGCGGGACCGGGTGATCAAGGCCATTTGGCCGGGTTGATCGGTGAAAACAGGACAAAATTCGGCCAATCTTCGATAATTTTCCGGATTGCTCTTGTATCGCGGGGCGGGCCGTGGTTAGTGGAGTGCAGTCAAGCTGTACCAGACGCTACATCTGGCGTTGCGCTTGACCAAAGCCATTACATGTCGGATCCGGGTAGACACACTGGTGCACAGGGCGCCAATCGGATCGAGCGACACTTTGAGCACAGGGCTGAACAGCTAATACAATGAGATCATCAAAGTCACGTTCGCGGAACAAAGCCGGCCGCAACCGCTCGATGGGAAACATCGTCAATCGGGTCTTCGAAAGTTCGGGGCCCGAGGGCAAGGTGCGCGGCACCCCGCAACAGATCATCGACAAGTACAACCAGCTTGCCCGTGATGCGCAGTTGGGCAATGACCGCGTTGCCGCGGAAAACTTCCAGCAGCATGCGGAGCATTACCTGAGAATGCTGGGCGCCGCCCAGAAGGACCAGGATGCGCGCCGCGAACAGCAGGAACGTGAAAACCGCGACCGCCAGGCCGAGCGCGATCGCGACCGCGAGCGCAGTGATCGCTCGAGACGCGCGGAGGGCGATGCGCAACCGGACAACACGGATATGTCCAACGCGCCCCAGCCCGATCTGGAGCCGCGACAGGAGGCCGAGGAAAGCAGCCTGGTGGAGACCCCGGAAAGCCAAAAGGCCGAAAAGCCGAAACGGCCGCGCAAGCCACGCGCCAAGAAGGTCCAGCCTGAGGCCCCCACGCAGGACGGCGACGCCGGTAGCGGACAGCCGAGCGGATCGGACGCCACCGAAGCGGCCGAATAACCCCGGCGTGGCACGTCGAGTATTTTCGGAACGGTGAAACGGGGGCTTCGGCCCCTGTTTTGATGTTCAGCGTGGCGCCCGCCGCGCATGAGGAGCACGGGGTGGGGCGCCCTTCGGATATCCGTGATGCGGGTTTTTTCGCGAAACGCGTCAGGCCTGCAGGGCGCGCGCCAGCGCGCAGAACTGTTCCAGACCCACGGTTTCGGCGCGATCGGTCGGCTGAATGCCGGCCGCGATCAGCCGGTCCTCGAGATCAGGGGCGAGCCCCTTGAGAGCCGCGCGCAGCATCTTGCGGCGCTGGTTGAAGGCCTTTGCCACGACCCGCTCGAGTATGGCGGGATCGGCGGGGTAGCGCGGTTCGGGCAGGGCGGTGACATGGACCACGGCGCTTGAGACCTTGGGCGGCGGGGTGAAGGCCGAGGGCGGCAGGTGCATGACGATACGCGCCTCGCAGCGCCACTGCGCGAGGAGCGCCAGCCGGCCATAGGCCTTCGATCCCGGCTGTGCCACGATCCGTTCAGCCACCTCGCGTTGAAACATCAGTGTCAGGCTGTCCCAGACAGGCGGCCATTGCGCCGGGGTCAACCATCGGATCAGAAGCTCGGTGCCGACATTGTAGGGCAGGTTGGCCACAACCTTGATCGGCGGGCTGAGATGGGCAAGCGGATCAACCCGCAGGGCGTCGTCGTTCAGGACCGTGAGCCGCCCGGGATAGGCCTGTGCGATCTCGTCGAGGGCGGGCAGGCAGCGCGCATCCTTCTCGATGGCGAGGACACGACGCGCGCCTTCGGCCAGAAGTCCCCGCGTCAGCCCGCCCGGTCCAGGGCCGATTTCCAGCACGTCCGCGCCGGTCAGGTCACCTGCCGCGCGCGCGATCTTGGAGGTCAGGTTGAGGTCGAGCAGGAAGTTCTGGCCAAGCGCCTTGCGGGCGCTGAGGCCATGCTGGGCGATGACGTCGCGCAGGGGCGGCAGCGTGTCGATCGCGCTCATGTCGGGGCCTCGGCGCGCGCGCCGCCCATGGCATGGGCCATCTTGAGCGCCTCGATCATCGATGACGGGTTGGCAAAGTCGCGCCCCGCGATATCAAGGGCCGTGCCATGATCCGGCGAGGTGCGGATGAACGGCAGGCCGAGGGTGATGTTCACGCCCCGGTCGAAATCCAGCGTCTTGATCGGGATCAACGCCTGATCGTGATACATGCAGACCGCCGCATCATAGGTGGCGCGCGCGCGGTCATGAAACATGGTATCCGCCGACATCGGGCCAATGAGGTCGAGACCTGCGTCGCGCATCTGTTCGAGCAGGGGCGCGATCATGTCGATCTCTTCGCGGCCCATCGCGCCGCCTTCTCCGGCATGCGGATTGAGCCCGGCGACGGCGATCCGGGGGCGCGGCAATCCGAAATCGCGGATCAGCGCGTCATGGGTGATCTGCAGCGTGTCGCGCAGCAGATCCGCCGTCAGCGCGCCCGGTACATCGGCGAGAGGGATATGGATCGTTGCCGGGACCACGCGCAGCGCGGGCGAGGCCAGCATCATCACGACGCGCGACGTGCCCGCCAGCGCGGCAAGATATTCGGTGTGGCCCGGATAGGCGAACCCGGCACCATCCTGAAGCGCCTTCTTGTGGATCGGGGCCGTGCACAGCGCACGGGCCTGACCCGAGCGCACCAGCGACACGCCGCGCGCGATCACGTCGATCACCGCCTGGGCATGGCCGGGGTCGGGCGTGCCGGGCGTGGCGGGGCCGGCAAATTCATGGCGCAGCACGGGCAGGCCGCTTCGGGCGGCCTGTTCCGTGTCCGCAGGATCGGTGATTTCGGCCACGGGGGTGCCGGGCGGCAGATGGGCCGGATCGCCGATCAGGAAAAAGGGCAGGTCGGGGCCAAGGGCGCGCCACGCCTTTGCCGCAAGTTCCGGACCTATCCCCGACGGCTCGCCGCAGCACAGCGCAACGGGGCCGCTCATTTCAGCTCGACGATCCGCGCCTCGGCGCGCAACTGCGCAAGATAGCCTTCGGCAAAGGAATCGATCCGCCGATTGCGGATCACATTGGTCAGCTCCTCGGGAGAGGGGCCTTCGCCTTCGAGCGCGGGCGTCCGCCCGCAGAGCATCAGGAAGACCAATGTCTGTCCATTCGCGCGCGTCAGCGCCGTCGAGACTTCACCGGGATCGAGCTTGGCCAGCTCGATCGCGATGTCTTGCGGCAGCTCTTCGGGGGCAAAGGAGCCGCGTTCCAGCACTTCGGCGGGTTCGCCCTTGGCGATCCCGTAAAGATCGTCGCAGGTGTCGGTATCTGCGCGGACCCGTTCGGCGCGCGCCAGCGCCTGGTCGCTGCGGCCGCCGGCGATGTAATAGGCGGCGTATTCGATTGCGGCATATTCGGGGTCGGGGGCGTCGGTTTCCTCGATGTCGCGCAATTGAAAGAGCGCCAGCGCGCCTTCGATGGGCAGTGGTTCACTGACATCTCCGGGGCCCAGGCCAAGGATCACCGGGCGCAGCTGCGGCGGCAGGTTGGTGATCGGCATCCAGTCAAGCCGGCCACCGCGCGACGCGGTGCCCGAGGCCGAATAGCGCTGCGCTTCGGCGGAGAATGCCGGGATCGAGTCGAGCTGCGAGATCCGTGCGGCGCGTTCCTGCACCTCTTCCAGGTCCTGCGGTGTCACGGGCATGATGATTTCCGACAAGAGTACACGCACGCCGGTATCGCCGGTGAGCGCGGCGCGGGCACGTTCGAGATCGGCTTCGCTGACCGACACGCGCGACGCGAAGCGGGCCCGTACCAGCTCACGCCATGTCACGCCCGCGCGCACGAATTCACGAAAGCTTTGCTCGGACACGCCGGCCCCGTCGAGCGCGCTGACGAATTCGGCTGCCGTCATGTTGGCGCGGCTGGCGAATTCTTCCATGCCGACCTGGATATCGGCATCTTCCAACACCAGGCCCACGGCGCGCGCGGCATCCACCTTGAGGCGTTCCTCGATCAACTGCTCACGCGCAAGCTCGGTCGGGTTGCCGGGGGCGCGGAACAGGGTGAGCATGCGGGCGCGCTGCTGGATTTCATAGCCGGTGATGGCCTGATCATTGACCTTGACCACCGGAGAAAACAGGCTTTGCGCGACGGCGGGCAGGGCGGCAGCCACGACCAGCGAGGTTGCCAACACGGCGGTTCGGGCGATTCCGGTGAGAAAATGGCGCATTCTGGGTCTCATACTGCCTAGTTTTTGCATGTTCGCGTGTAGCTGCTGTTATCGGTCTTCGCTGTAAAGCCGAGCAGCGCGACAGTGAACGTGATATCCGTTGTTTCCTGCAAGATAGTGGAAGAGCTGTACCAACGCGAGGCATTAACGGACAATTCCACACATTCGTTGGTGTATTTCAGGCCAAGGCCGCTGGAGACCCGTGTATCGCGTGCCACGTCGTAGCGCAGGTTCGCGGTTCCGGTCCAGTGGCGCGCAAGGCGGTAACTGCCGCTGACACTCCATTCCGAGACGTCTTCGGCGCGGTCCTCGGCGAAGTCGCTGCGCAGCCAGATATAGGTGCCGGACAGGCTGGCGCGGTCCGTGTACCAACTTGCGCGGGCCTCGGCCTTGGTGGCGGCGAAGCCGTCGTCGAACAATCCGCGCGCGGTGAGGGTCAGGCCGGTGTCCGACTTGTACTGGCCGGCCAGCAGGATATCCGAGAATTTTTCCTGCAAGCCCGAACTGTCGGTCAGTGAAGGAACGCCGTTTGCATCGATTTCGCGCGTATCCCTGAAGACCTGACCCATGGCCAGCGATGCTTGCCAGCCGTCGGGATCGAGGCGCGTCCATTGCACGCCGTAGGCGGCGTTCAATCCGCGTTCGCGGCGGTCGGGTGCCGGGTAGCGCGAGATGCTGAACAGGTTGCCTTCGTCAAACTCGATCCGTGTGCTTTCGTCATTCGGTATCAGGGGGTTGGAGCCACCCGTCCATGACAGTTGCGCGACGGGTTCGATCACCTGCGTGACGCCCTTGGCCGAGGTTTTCAGGAAGGGCCAGCGCAGTTGCACCGCCGTTGATGGTGTCACCTGGGTTGCCGAGGAGGCCCCGAGCCCCCCTCCTTGGGTCACATGAAAGCTGTCGACGGCAAGGCCGGTGCGCAGTTCGGCGACCACACCCGATGCCAGCGTCCAGTTGCGCAGCCAGTCGGCGCTGAAGGTGAAGCGCATCACGTCGCGGCCATCGGCCCATGGATCGAGGTCTGTCCCGTCGGTGCGCAGATCCGACGAGCGATAATGGCCGTGGGCCTGTGCGCCGAGTCTTAGCTCCCCGCCCAGCCGGTCAGGGTACAGCCTTTTTTCGTATTCCGCGTTGCCCACGATGGTTGGCAGGGTCGCGTTGGATTGCCCGACACGCTGTGAATGATAATAGGTCAGCGCCCCGCGGATATATTCATCGCGGCGGGCGCGTTCGACGGAGATCTCGCTGTCCAGCCAGTCCTTGTAGGAATAGCCGTAATCGAAAAGGTAGCTGTCGTCGCTGGCCACTTCGATATCGAAATTCAGCACGAAATCCCGTTTCAGGTCGAACCGTCCGGCAGCGAAGAGATACCCGCGTTTGGATTTGCTGCCGAAATCGTCATCCGTGACCGCTCCGCGGATCAACAGATCGCCATTGCGGAAGGCCTGCCTGTATCGCATTTCGAGCGTGCGGGTCTTGGTGGTCAGGAACGGCGTCAGCGTGAGGTCGCGATGATCGCCGAGCCGAATGAAATACGGCAGTTTCAGGCCGGTGCCGACCAAGGTCGAATTGATGAAGGACGGCAGCAGGAAGCCCGTCGCGCGTTCGAGGGACGGGTCCGGCAGGCGCAGACGGGGAAGGTAAAACACCGGCACGTCCATGACCCGGAGTTGCGCATTCGAGAAATAGAGCTGCCGCTCCTGGCGATCATGAACGACCTTTTGTGCGCGGATTTGCCAAAGCGGCGGACGCCCCGTTTCGCAGATCCGGCACGAGGTTACCGCCGTCTTGTAAAGCTGCGAATATCGCCCCTCGACCGAGACCATGGCGTTGGCGGCCAGTTGAACCTCGTTTTGCAGGACGACGCGTGCTCCGGTCAGCAGGCCGTTGCGCATTTCGCGATCGAGTTCGGCGTCATCGGCAAGGACCAGAGTGCTGTCGCCCTGTTGCAGGATGATCGGCCCCTCTATGGTCAGCGTATCGGTCTTCCTGTCATAGGTGATCGTCTTGGCCTGCAGGCGCTGATCGCCGTACATCGCCTCGACATTGCCCGAGGCGACCAGACGGTCATCCGCCATCAATCGCACGTCATCCGCCAGCAGAATGGCGCCCGGCTGTGGGGTGTCGACCGCCTGTGCCTTACCTGTCACGGGCACGAGGCAAAGTGCGACACTCGCGAAAAGGGCACGCAGCATTCGGGTCATCCCTCCTCCATGTGCAGAAGGATGCCGAGCGCCAGCAGGAAAGCGGCCACCGGCGGCGCCCAGGCGGCCAGCATGACGGGGATCTGGCCGTTTTCACCAAGGATCTGCGCGAAATTGCGGATGTAGTGCAGCCCGAAACCCAGCATGATCGCCGTCAGAACCGAAATCCCCGTGTTATGAAGCCGCGAATGGCGCATCGTGAAGGCCGCTGCCGCCATCACGAGGGCCACAAGAAACAGCGGGCGCGCCAGTTCCATCTGGAACCAGACGGTATAGCGCCTTGCGGAAAAACCCGCCTCTTCCAGTTGGTTTATGAATTTGGGCAGGTTCCAGATCGAGATGTATTCGGGCTTTCCGAAACTGTCGATGATGCGGTCTTGCGTCAAGGCCGATGGCACGGACAGGCTGTCGAGTTCCTGGGCGGTGTTTTCGGGGTTGATGCCGTTCGACAGGTCCCAAAGTTTTGCATTGGCCAGCCGCCATTCGCCATCGCCGAGTTCCGCGCTTTCGGCGGTCATGCGACTGACCGGAGTTCCATCCAGATCGAAGGCGATGAAGGTCGCCCTGTAGAGGATACTCACATCCGAGCTGGCGCCTTCGGCATGGATCACGGTCTGGCCGTCTTCGCTGCCCTGCCGCAACCACAGACCTTCCGGGGCGATGGCCAGAACACTGGTCCCCCAGTCCAGATAGGAATTCATGAAGTCGTTATGGCGTTTGGCCGATGCCGCAACGATCGGATTGAGCATGGTAATCGATACCACGCCGATCATCCCGGCCATCGCAAGGGGAGCGATCAAGGCGCGCAGCGCCGAGCGGCCGGACGCGCGCACGACCACCAGCTCCGAGTTGCGCGAGAGCCGCAGGAACAGCGCGACAGTCGCCAGGATAATGATCAAGGGCAGAATTTCGTAATTCGCCTCGGGTGCCTTGAGGAACGCGATTTCAATGATATCCCTGAACGGCAGTCCGGGAAAATCCTGCAATTCCTTGATCAGGTCCATAAGCAACAAAAGAATGACGAAGACGGCGAAAATCGCAAGGAACGTCCACAGGAACCGTCGGGCAAGGTAGATATGCAGGATCATGCGGCACTGTCCCCATGCTCGGTCAGGGGCGCGCGCCGCAAGCGTTTGAACAGCCTGTGGCCAAATGCGGGACGCGTCGAGACATGCAGCAAGCCGGCGGTCATCAGGACGCCGAGCGCCGCTGGAAGATAGATCAGCGGCCACAACGCCGCATTGGCCAGCACCAGCCCCGAGACCCTGCTTTCCACAAGCTTCACCACGATAAGCAGCACGAAGGCCAGAAGGATCTGTCGCCAAACCCCGAACCGGCTGTAATTGCCCAGCAACAGGGATGCGAAACCGATCATCGCGGCGACGATGCACATCAAAGGCTGGCTGAACCGGCTGTTGAGCTCGTAGATGACCTGCGACAGGAATGAATTCGTGCGCGTGGCGACGGCCTGCGGATCACGCATCATGTCCAGGGTGGCGGCATAGGTCACCCGGTCCAGGCTTGTGGCATCGGACGCGACCAGAGTGCTGATATCATAGGTGAAATCGGCGAAATGCGTGGTGAAAAGCCGGTTGCCATCGCGCCGGACATTCTGCGCGAGCCCATCCACCATCAAGAGCTTGGTCCACCCTTCGGGCTCCTGGATGAGATAGGCGCGCTGCGAGGTGTAGGTGACCGGGTTTTCGATGTCGCGCCGATCCGACATGAAGACATTGAGCAACTCGCCATCGGGCGTGATCTCGCGGATATAGAAGGTCACACCCGGCGCCGGATGCAGGAACTCGCCTTCGGTCAGAAGTTTGGCCGTGATGTTCTGGCTGATTTCGTCCTGACGTTGGCGCAGCTGGCTCAGGCTTTCCGGGATCAGGAAATGGGTCAGCAAGGACATCATCACCGCAATCAGCACGCCGAACAGCACCACCGGGCGCATCAGGCGCCACGAGGAATAGCCTGTCGCCTGCACAACGGTCAGTTCGCTTTCGGTGCTGAGCCTGTTGGTCACGTAAACGGTCGCGGCAAAGGCGGCGATCGGCAGAACCACGCCGATCACGCCCGGAAGCGTCAGCGCCGTGAACTCGAGAAACACCCAAGCGGGCTGCCCATCACCGATCAGACGGTCGAACATGCGCACGGCCTTGTTGATCCAGAAAATGGACACCAGAACCAACGCAAAAAAACCGAACAGAACCATGAATTGCGACAGCATGTATCTGTCGAATCTGGTCACAAGTCCCCCCAAGAAGCTGTCCTTGGACGAAACCTAACGGAATTGAACGGGGGGGAAAACTGCTAACTGGTCAACCGGCCATGGCCGCGCTAGGACTTGGGGCACACCACAGGCAGGAGCTGACCCATGACCACACCCGTATGCGTGACCTTCGAAGAGACCGATATCGACAAAATCGCCGATGCCGGAGGCCGTATCGCCGTGATCGTGACACCGGACGGCAAGCTGGACACGGCGGCGCGTCGTGTCAATCGGCTGACCAAAGGCGCGCTGAAGCGTCTGACGGACAGCGACGCCTGGGGGAAGGTGAAATCCGGTGAGGTGCGGACGCTGGCCTGGCCGGCGGGTCTGCAGGCCGAGGCGCTGGATGTCCTGTGCCTGGATCGCGGGGCGAAACAGGCCGAGACGCGCCGCGCGGGCGTGGCGCTGGCGCGCGCCAAATCGGGCGCCGAACTTCTGGTGCTGGCAGGCTCGGTGCGCCGACCCGCCGATCTTGCGCTCGGGTTGGCGTTACGCTGCTATCGGTTTACGGAACACAAGACCTCGAAGGGGACTGGTGCGGAAGGCGCGGTCAGGGTCATGGCGTCCAAACCCGATGAGGCGCAAGCCGCCTTCGCGCCGATGGCCGCGACCGCCGAAGGAGTCCTGTTCGCCCGCGACTTGATAAGCGAGCCTGCGAACCACCTGACGACAACGGAATTCGCCAATCGTATCAAGGGCATGGAAAAGCTGGGCCTGAAGGTGACGGTGCTGGAAGAAGACGACATGCAGAAACTCGGCATGGGGGCGCTTTTGTCGGTGGGCCATGGCAGTGCAAGTCCATCGAAGATGGCGATCATGGAGTGGCGCGGCGGCGCCAAGTCGGCAGCTCCCCTGGCGCTGGTCGGCAAGGGGGTGGTGTTCGACACCGGCGGGATCAGCCTCAAGCCGGCGGCAGGCATGGAAGACATGACCATGGACATGGGTGGCGCGGGCGTGGTGTGCGGCGCCATGCACGCGATCGCAGCGCGCAAAGCCAAGGCCAACGTGGTCGGGTTGGTGGGACTGGTGGAAAACATGCCCTCGGATCGCGCAACGCGCCCCGGTGACGTGATCACCTCGATGAAGGGCGACACGATCGAGGTCATCAATACCGATGCCGAGGGGCGGTTGGTCCTGGCGGACGTGCTCTGGTATGCGCAAGAGACGTTCAAACCCGCAGGCATTGTCGACCTGGCCACCCTGACGGGGGCGATGATCATCGCCCTGGGGCATGAAAAGGCAGGTGTGTTTTCCAACGATGACGCGCTGTGCAACGCGTTTCTCAAAGCCGCCGAGGCCGAGGATGAAGCGGCCTGGCGCATGCCGCTGGCGCAGGCCTATGATGACATGCTGAAATCCGACATCGCGGATATGAAGAATGTCGGCGGCAGGCCCGCCGGGTCGATCACCGCCGCGCAGTTCATCCAGCGGTTCATCAAGGATGGTGTCCCCTGGATCCACCTGGACATCGCAGGCGTCGCGTCGGTCAAGTCCGAGACGCCCTATGCGCCCAAGGGGGCGTCGGGATGGGGTGTCATGGCGCTCAACAGGTTGGTGGCGGATATGTTCGAGCAGGGCTGATGGGCGCCGCTTTCTTCTATCACCTGACACGCCAGCCGCTGGAGAGAACGCTGCCCACCCTGCTGGGCAAGGCGCGACAGGCCGGCTGGCGCGTCACCGTACGCGGGCGAGAGCCTGCCCGGATGGAATGGCTTGATGAAAAGCTGTGGCTTGGACCGGAGGAGGGGTTCTTGCCGCATGGCCTTGCGGGCCGGCCGCATGAGGCGGATCAGCCGGTGCTGCTGACCACCTCGGACGAGATCCCCAACGGGGCGCTGTGCCTGATGTCGGTGGATGGGGCAGAGGTGGCGCCCGACGAGGTGACGCGGCTGGAACGGGTCTGTATCCTGTTCGACGGGCATGACGAGACGGCGCTGCAAACGGCGCGCGGGCAATGGAAGAGGCTCACCGCCGCCGGCTGCCCCGCGCAGTACTGGTCCGAAGAGACGGGCCGTTGGGAGAAAAAGGCCGAAGCCTGAACCCGGACCGGCCCGTCGGCAGCGAGGGGCCAGCCCCTCGCGCTCCCCGGGATATTTCCGGCCAGAAGAAGCGGCAGGGCGGCCCGAGCCGTACTCAGCGTGTCAGGACCAGCGTGCCGCCGCTGATCTGGACGCTTGAATATGTCTGGAGATACTCCATCCCGAGCAGGGAATGATCCATCATCCCTTCATTGACGACAGCCCGCATGCCAGTGTCCCGGATCGGGCCGACCGCGATACTGTCAAGCCGCACGGGGGCCGTGCGCACCGGTCCATTGGCCGTGTTGGCGCGACCGGTATAGGCCAGCGTGTCGGTGTCGATGCCTGCGCGGCGTGCGTCGGACTGCGTGAGGACGATTTGCGAGGCGCCGGTGTCCACGACGAAGCGGACGGGTGCGCCGTTGATTTCGGCGGTGAGGTAGTAGTGGCCGTCCGGCGCGCGCGGCAGCTCGATCCGGCTGTCCTGGGCGAAGACGCTCTGGCTCGGGCGCACCGTCTGGCGGATGTCGTCCCAGAGGCCGAAGGCGGCGATCACGCCCACGAAGATCAGCCCCCAGACCATGGCCTGTTGGGTCAGCTTGCCCAATGAGGCGCGATTCTGGGCCACGAACCACATCAGGATCGCGCCGCCGAGCAGCACGAGATAGATCAGCCTGGCATGGTCGAACTCCGTCATGCGACGGATATAGGCGCGCGCCGGGGCGTTGGAAAGATCATGCCGCCAAACCGAAGCCGCGCAGCCCGTCGAGCACGAACTGCACCGCAAGAGCGGCCAGCAGCATGCCGAGAAGCCGGGTGACCACGTTGATGCCCACGCGCCCGAGCGCGCGTTCGAGCAGGCCGGAGGTCAGGAAAAGCACGAACACCATGGCGATGACGCTGAGCATGACGCCGATGACCATCGCCAGCCCCTCGAGATGCGGGCGCTGGCCCGCCAGCAGGATCACCGAGGCGATCGCGCCGGGCCCGGCGATCAGGGGGATCGCAAGGGGAAAGATCGACGGATCGTCGTTGTCATCCTCGTCTTCGGCCTCTTCGGCCTGGCCCTGGCGGCGCTTGCTGCGTCGCTCGAAGAGCATGTCGAGGGCGGTGAGGAACAACAGGATGCCGCCGGCGATCCGGAAGGCGGGCATCGAGATGCCGATGAAGCCGAGGACCTGTTCGCCGAAAGCCGCGAACACGATCAGGATCAGGGCCGATGTCACGCAGGCGCGCAGGGCGATCGCGCGGCGCCGCGCGGGGCTCATGCCTTGGGTCAAGGCCACGAAGAGCGGCGTCATTCCGATCGGATCGATGATCACGAAAAGCGTGACGAAAGCGGTTATGAGGAAAGCTGCGTCCATGTCACCCTTGGTGTATCCGATCGGGCGCCCGTCGGAAATAGCCTGTCATTGCAGGGACCTATCCGCCGGCCTTTTCGAGCCGTTCAAGGGCGGCGATCCACAGGCTTTCGGCGCGCTCCAGACCGGCCATGACCTCGGAATATTTCTTCTGCCATTCGGCGGCTTCCTCGACCCGGGTGTCGTGATACATATCGGGATGCGCCAGTTTCCGGGCGATCCGGTCGCGCATGTCGTTGAGCTTGTCGACGCGCTCTTCGCATTTGCGGACCTCGGCGCGCAGCGCCAGAAGCGCGTCGCGGGCGGGGCGCTTGGGTTTGTCCGCTTTGGGTGCCTCGGGCTTGCGGGGCGGGGTGTCACCTTGCAGAAGCATGGCGCGATACGCCTCGAGATCTCCGTCATAGGGCAAGACGCGGCCGTCCTTCACAAGCCACAGCCGGTCGGCGACAAGGCTCAGCAGGTGCATGTCGTGGCTGACCAGGATGACCGCACCCGTATAGCTGGTCAGCGCCTCGACCAGGGCTTCGCGGCTTTCGATATCCAGGTGGTTGGTGGGTTCGTCGAGGATCAGCATATGCGGCGCGTCGATGGTGGCCAGCATCAGGCTCAGGCGGGCTTTCTGGCCCCCCGAGAGCTTGCCGACCAGTGTTTCGGCTTGCTCGGCCCCGATGCCGAAGCCGCCGAGGCGGGCGCGCAGTTTTGCCGGCGGCTCGGTCGGGCGCAGGCGACGAACATGGTCTATCGGCGTCTCGTCGAGATGCAGCTCTTCGACCTGATGCTGCGCGAAATACCCGATCCGCAGCTTGGACGAGGTGTGTATCTGACCGTCAAGAGGATGAAGTTTGCCTGCCAACAGCTTGGAAAGTGTGGACTTTCCTTCTCCGTTTCGGCCCAGAAGGGCGATGCGGTCGTCCTGGTCTATGCGCAGATCGAGGCGCGACAGGACGGGGTGGCCGTCATATCCCACCGACGCGCCGTCCAGCCGCAGGATCGGAGGTGACAGGGCTTCGGGCTCGGGGAAGGTGAAGCGGCGCAAAGCGGCCTCTTGCGGGCGGGTGATGGGCTGCATCCGGGCCAGGGCCTTGATGCGGGCCTGCGCCTGCTTGGCCTTGTCGGCCTTGTAGCGAAACCGGTCGACATAGGATTGCAGATGGGCGCGGCGGGCCTCTTGTTTCTTGGCTTCGGATTCGGCGGCAGCGAGGCGCGCGGCGCGGGTTTCGGCAAACCGGTCATAGCCGCCCTGGTAGAGGGTCAGCTTGCGGTCCTCGAGGTGCAGGATCGAGCCGACCGCCCGGTTGAGAAGCCCGCGGTCGTGGCTGATCACGATCACCGTGTGCGGATAGCGCGCGAGGTAGGTTTCCAGCCACAGCGCACCCTCGAGATCGAGATAGTTCGTCGGTTCGTCCAGGAGCAGCAGGTCCGGGGCGGAAAACAGCACGGCTGCAAGGGCCACACGCATCCGCCAGCCACCGGAAAAAGCGCTGCAGGGCTGGAGTTGCTCGTCGTCGGTGAAGCCAAGCCCCTTGAGGATCGAGGCGGCGCGGGCCTCGGCCGACCAGGCGTCGATATCGGCAAGGCGCATCTGGATCTCGGAAATGCGGCCCGCGTCGGTGGCGGTGTCGGCCTCGGCCATCAGGGCGGCGCGCTCGGTGTCGGCGGCCAGCACCGTGTCGATGAGCGAGACGGAATTTCCCGGCACCTCCTGGGAGACGCCTCCGATACGGGCGCGCGAGGGCAGGGTGATCTGCCCGGTTTCAAGCGCCAGTTCTCCGCGGATCAGGCGGAACAGCGTTGTCTTGCCGGTGCCGTTGCGGCCCACGATGCCGACCTTGTGGCCATCGGGGATCGAGACCGAGGCGTGCTCGATCAGGGGGCGGCCGGCGACCGAGTAGGAGATATCGTCGATATGCAGCATGTCTGCGGTGTGACGCAAAGCCCGGCGGGCGTCAATCGCGGCTTTTCAATCGCCTGACCCCATGCTATCGGGGCCGCGATATTCAATGGGTGCAGGCAGGGGCTTGCACCCCTTTTCCAGAGGAAAGAGGCTGAAATGGCTGTCGAACGCACGCTGAGCATCATCAAACCCGACGCAACCAACCGCAACCTGACCGGCAAGATCAACGCCAAGTTCGAAGATGCGGGGCTGCGCATCGTGGCGCAGAAGCGCATTCATTTGACCAAGGCGCAGGCGGGGGAGTTTTACGCGGTGCACAAGGAGCGTCCGTTCTATGACGAGCTGTGCGAGTTCATGGCGTCGGCGCCGGTCGTGGTGCAGGTCCTGGAAGGCGAAGGGGCCATCGCGAAGAACCGTGAAGTGATGGGCGCGACCAATCCGGCGGATGCGGCGGCGGGGACGATCCGCGCGGAATTCGCCGAATCCGTCGGCGAAAACTCGGTGCACGGATCGGACGCGCCGGAGACCGCAGCGGTCGAAATCGCGTATTTCTTCTCGGGTCTGGAGCTGGTCGGCTAAGCTGCGGCGACCACGCAGACACCCCGAAAAAAACAGGGCCGCGCAGGGATCACCCGGCGCGGCCCTTGTCTTTGAGATGCCGTTCAACCGGCACGACGCCAGCGATCAAATGCTGGCGAAATCCTTGAAAACATTGCTGGAAATCGTTTTTTCCGAGGGCGCCTGAGCGGCCGATTGCGACGCGGTCGCGGTCTGTTGGGCGCTGCCTGTGCGCGCGGTCTGCTTTGGGGTCTGTGCCATTGTCTGCTCCGGTTTGTGAGGCAATTTCAACGCGTGGCGCGCGTGTGCTGCCCGGGGGGGTGCCCAAGGGTGGGGGAAGAGTTTGGTTGGAATGTGGCGGGGGTCATGCATCGTTCCGGACTATGGCCGGGATGCCACATGCCGACGGTCCGCAGGGAGGGCGGGGCATGGGGTAACACGGGGGTAAGGCGCTGATGTCATGGCGGTTCCGCGAGATTGCGAGGGTCATGTATATGAGTTTTGCACCCATGCAATGCCGGTTCGCGACAAAATGGAGTCGCAGGGGGGCCGTCGGCGGATTTGTGTATGATTTGTACGAAACATACGCGGATTCAGGACCAAATTCCGGGTGATCGGAGAAATTTGTGTCCATCCCGTACACAAACCCGGTTTCCGCCCCTCGGAAACGCGGCCAGCAGGCTTGAATTTCGGGGCGGGATTTTCCATCCTTCGCTGCCGCTGACCTGCGGCTGCCACCTTCGGAGAGACGATGCCGCAATCCAAGCTGAGCCAGGACCCGCACAAGGTGCGCGAGGCGCGCGAAAAGAACCTCGAGACAGCGATCGGGCGCGAGGTGCGCGAGGTGCGGCGCGCGCGCGGCATGACGGTATCGGACCTGGCCGAGGCCACGGGGCTGTCGGTGGGCATGCTGTCGAAGATCGAGAACGGCGTCACCTCGCCGTCGCTGACCACGTTGCAGGCACTGTCGGGCGCGCTGAGCGTGCCGGTCACCGCCTTCTTCCGCCGCTTCGAGGAGCGGCGCGAGGCGGTGCATGTGAAGGCCGGAGAGGCGCTGGAGATCGAGCGGGCCGGAACGCGGGCCGGGCATCAGTACAATCTGCTGGGCCACCTGGGGGCCAACAACTCGGGCGTGGTGGTGGAGCCTTACCTGATCACCCTGAGCGAGGAGTCGGATGTGTTCCCGACCTTCCAGCACGAGGGGGTGGAGCTGCTGTATATCCTGGAGGGCGAGGTCGGGTACCGGCATGGCGACCAGAGTTTCCACCTGCGCCCCGGCGACAGCCTGTTTTTCGATTCCGACGCGCCGCACGGGCCGGACGAGTTGATCCGGCTGCCGATCCGGTACCTGTCGGTGATCTCGTATCCGCAGGGGGGAAGCTGACACCGGCCGGTGCCGGGGCAGGACCGTCGGACAGGGCTGGATGGGCAGGAGAGGTTCCTGTGTGGAAAATTCCGGCAGGCAAATATTCCTCAGAGGAAAAATAAATTCTCTGTATTGAAATGATCGCATAACGGCGCTAGCTTTTCCCCAAGCAGGATCATGGAGGCGTCGATGTGCGGAATCGTCGGACTGTTTTTGAAGGACAAGTCGCTTGAGCCCAAGCTGGGCGAAATGCTGACGGATATGTTGATCACCATGTCGGATCGCGGCCCGGACAGTGCCGGTATCGCGGTCTATGGCACGGATCGGGACGGCTTTGCCAAGCTGACGGTGCAGGCGGATGACCCTGCGCGCTTTGCGGGGCTGGACGAGGACCTGGCAAGCGCGCTTGGCTGCGATGTGTCCCTGAGGATCAAGGACACCCATGCGGTGATCGACCTGCCCGAGGACAAGCTGACCGAGGCGCGCGCCGCGCTGAAGGAGCTGCGCCCCGAGGCACGGGTGATGAGCGCGGGAGAGGTGATCGAGATCTACAAGGAGGTGGGCTTGCCGGGGGATGTGGCCAAGCGCTTTGACATCCCGCATTTGCAGGGCACCCACGGGATCGGCCACACGCGCATGGCGACCGAAAGCGCGGTGACCACGCTGGGCGCGCATCCGTTCTCGACCGGGGCGGATCAGTGCCTCGTGCATAACGGGTCGTTGAGCAATCACAACTCGTTGCGGCGCAAGCTGGCGCGCGAGGGGGTGGCCGTGGAGACCGAGAACGACACCGAGGTCGCCGCCGCCTACCTGACATGGAAGATGCAGCAGGGCCATTCGCTGGGCGAGGCGCTGGAATTCGGACTGGAGGACCTGGACGGGTTCTATACCTTCGTCGTGGGCACCAAGGACGGCTTTGGCGTGTTGCGCGATCCCATTGCCTGCAAGCCCGCCGTGATGGCCGAGACCGATCAGTATGTGGCTTTCGGCAGCGAATACCGCGCGCTGGTCAACCTGCCGGGTATCGAAGATGCCCGCGTCTGGGAGCCCGAACCCGCAACCGTCTATTTCTGGAAGCACTGACATGCAGACATTCGATCTTGAAGCCCAGGGGCTGCGCGCCCTGAACGAGACGCTGCAGGCCCAGAGCCAGCAGACCAACGAGACCGCCTGGGAGGTGGTGAACCCGCGCGGCAGCCATGCCATCGCCGTGGGGCTGGATGCGCCGATCGAGGTGACGGTCAAGGGCTCCACCGGGTATTACTGCGCGGGCATGAACAAGCAGGCCACCGTGCATGTGAAGGGCAGCGCCGGGCCGGGGGTAGCCGAGAACATGATGAGCGGCACCGTCATCGTCGAGGGTGATGCCAGCCAGTATGCCGGGGCCACCGGGCATGGCGGTCTTCTGGTGATCAAGGGCAATGCCAGTTCGCGCTGCGGGATCTCGATGAAGGGGATCGACATCGTGGTGCAGGGCAATGTGGGCCATATGTCGGCCTTCATGGCGCAGAAGGGCAATCTTGTGGTCTGCGGCGATGCGGGCGACGCGCTGGGGGATTCGATCTACGAGGCGCGGCTGTTCGTGAGGGGAGATGTGAAAAGCCTTGGCGCCGATTGCATCGAAAAGGAGATGCGCCCCGAGCATCTGGAGACCCTGCGCGACCTGCTGGAGCGCGCGGGCGTGGATGCGAAACCCGAGGAGTTCCGCCGCTATGGCTCGGCCCGGCAGCTTTACACGTTCGATATCGACAACGCCTATTGAGGAGACCTGACATGGCCAAGGACGACAAACATGTGCCGCGCACCATGCCGGTCTATTCCAGCACCTTCACGCCGGAGGTGAATGCCGAGATCCGCCGCGCCGCGGCCACCGGCATCTATGACATTCGCGGTGGCGGCGCCAAGCGCCGGGTGCCGCATTTCGACGACCTGCTGTTCCTGGGCGCCTCGATGAGCCGCTACCCGCTGGAGGGGTACCGGGAACGCTGTGACACCAACGTGGTGCTGGGCACGCGTTTCGCCAAGAAGCCGATCGAGCTGGCGATCCCGATCACCATCGCGGGCATGTCCTTTGGTGCGCTCAGCGCGCAGGCCAAGGAAGCGCTGGGGCGCGGGGCCTCGGCGGCGGGCACATCGACCACCACCGGCGACGGTGGCATGACCCCCGAAGAGCGCGGCCAGTCGAAAACGCTGGTCTACCAGTACCTGCCGTCGCGCTATGGCATGAACCCCGACGATCTGCGCAAGGCCGATGCGATCGAGGTGGTCGTGGGGCAGGGCGCCAAGCCCGGCGGCGGCGGCATGTTGCTGGGGCAGAAGATCTCGGACCGGGTGGCGGAGATGCGCGACCTGCCCAAGGGGATCGACCAGCGCAGCGCCTGCCGGCATCCCGACTGGACGGGGCCGGATGACCTCGAGATCAAGATCCTCGAGCTGCGCGAGATCACCAACTGGGAAAAGCCGATCTATATCAAGGTGGGCGGCGCACGGCCCTATTTCGACACCACGCTGGCGGTCAAGGCGGGCGCGGATGTCGTCGTGCTGGACGGGATGCAGGGGGGCACGGCGGCGACGCAGGATGTGTTCATCGAGCATGTGGGCCAGCCGACGCTGGCCTGTATCCGCGACGCGGTGCGCGCGCTGCAGGATCTCAACATGCACCGCGAGGTGCAGCTGATCGTGTCGGGGGGCATCCGCTCGGGCGCGGATGTGGCCAAGGCGCTGGCGCTGGGCGCGGATGCGGTCAGCATCGGCACGGCGGCGATGATCGCGATGGGCGACAACGACCCCAAATGGGAGGACGAATACGCCAAGCTGGGCAGCACCGCGGGCGCCTATGACGACTGGCACGAGGGGCGCGATCCGGCGGGCATCTCGACGCAGGACCCCGAGCTGGCGGCGCGGCTCGATCCGGTCGAGGCCGGGCGGCGGTTGCGCAACTACCTCAAGGTGATGGCGCTGGAATGCCAGACGCTGGCGCGGGCCTGCGGCAAGAACCATGTGCAGCACCTGGAGCCCGAGGACCTGGTGGCGCTGACGCTGGAGGCGGCGGCGATGGCCCAGGTGCCGCTGGCGGGAACCAACTGGTGGCCGGGCAAGCCGGGCGCTACATTCTGAGGACAACGACAGGAACGGGGGCGGGTCAACCGCCCCCTCGCATGCCAACAGGGAAAGGAAAAAAGGACCATGACGAAGGATCTGGCCGCCTATGCCGCCGAACACGGCGTCAAGTATTTCATGATCTCGTTCACCGACCTCTTCGGGGGCCAACGCGCCAAGCTGGTGCCGGCGCAGGCGATCGCCGACATGCAGGCCGATGGCGCGGGCTTCGCGGGCTTCGCCACCTGGCTCGACATGACACCGGCGCATCCCGACATGCTGGCGGTGCCTGATCCCGACAGCGTGATCCAGCTGCCCTGGAAGCCCGAGGTGGCCTGGGTCGCGGCCAACCCGGTCATGGAAGGCCAGGACGTGGCGCAGGCCCCGCGCAACGTGCTGCGGCGGCTGATCGCCGAGGCGGCCGGCGAGGGGATGCATGTCAAGACCGGCGTCGAGGCCGAGTATTTCCTGCTCACCCCAGATGGCAACGCGCTGAGCGATCCCTATGACACGGCCGAAAAGCCCTGCTACGACCAGCAGGCGGTGATGCGCCGCTATGACGTGGTGCGCGAGATCTGCGACTACATGCTGGAGCTGGGCTGGGGCCCCTACCAGAACGATCACGAGGACGCCAACGGCCAGTTCGAGATGAACTGGGAGTTCGACGACGTGCTGGTGACCGCCGACCGGCACTCGTTCTTCAAGTTCATGACCAAGTCGATCGCCGAGAAGCACGGCTTCCGCGCCACCTTCATGCCCAAGCCGATCGAGGGGCTGACCGGCAATGGCGCGCATCTGCATATCTCGGTCTGGGACGCGCCCGGGGCTGCGTCCAAGGTCAATGTCTTCGCCGATGACAGCAAGGAGCTGGGCCTGTCGGACCAGGGCCGGCATTTCCTGGGCGGGATCATGAAACACGCCACCGGCATGGCGGCGATCACCAACCCCACGGTCAACAGCTACAAGCGGATCAACGCGCCGCGCACCAGTTCGGGGGCGACCTGGGCGCCCAACACGGTGACCTGGACCTCGAACAACCGCACCCACATGGTGCGTGTGCCCGGCCCCGGCCGGTTCGAGCTGCGCCTGCCCGATGGCGCGGCCAACCCCTATCTTCTGCAGGCGGTCACGCTGGCGGCGGGTCTGGACGGGGTGCGCAGCAAGGCCGATCCGGGCAAGCGCTACGAGATCGACATGTATGCCGAGGGCCACAAGGTGAAGGGCGCGCCGCGCCTGCCGCTCAACATGCTCGATGCGCTGCGCGCCTATGATCGCGACAAGGTGCTCAAGGCGGCGATGGGCGAGGAATTCTCGCAGGCCTTCATCAACATGAAGATGAAGGAATGGAATTCCTTCGTGTCGCATTTCAGCCGCTGGGAAAAGGACAACACGCTCGACATCTGACCGGGCGCCTGCGCCGGACGCCGCCCTGGGGATGCCTCCGGCGGGAGTATTTGGGGAACGATGAAAGAGGGCCCGCGCGCGCGCTTCTTCTGGCCGGAAATATCCCGGGGGTTTGGGGGCAGGGCCCCCAAGTCCACATTGGCGGAAAAAACGGCGCGGGGGGGATGAGCCGCCCGCGCCGCAGTCAAGGCCCGCGCCGCGCGATCAGGGGCGCGCGGCGCGGCGTTTGCGTCAGTGCAGCATCTTCGCCACCGTCTCGCCGAAGGCCGAGGGGGTGGGCACGATGGTCACGCCCGAGCTTTTGAGGATCTCGACCTTTTCCTGCGCCGATTCCCCGAAGGCCGAGACGATCGCCCCGGCATGGCCCATGCGCCGTCCCTTGGGCGCCGAGAGACCGGCGACATAGGCCGCGACCGGCTTGGTCATGTGGGTTTCGATATAGTCGGCGGCTTCGGCCTCTTGCGGGCCGCCGATCTCGCCGACCATGACGACGGCGTCGGTGTCGGGGTCGGCCTCGAACAGCTCGAGGATGTCCCGGAAGCTGGAGCCGTTGATCGGATCGCCGCCGATCCCGATGGAGGAGGACACGCCGATGCCCCTGGCCTTCATCTGGCTGGCGGCCTCGTATCCCAGGGTGCCGGAGCGCCCGACGATGCCGACGCGCCCGGGCATGTAGATATGCGGCGGCATCAGCCCGGCGAAGGCCTGGCCGGGGGTGATGATCCCGGCGCAGTTGGGGCCGATCAGGCGCATCCGGCGATCCGCCTTGTAGCGGCGCATGTAGCGTTTCACGCGGATCATGTCGGCGGCGGGGATCCCGTCGGCGATGCAGACGCAGGTCTGGATGCCCGCATCGGCCGCTTCCATGATCGAATCGGCGGCGAAGGGCGGGGGCACGAAGCTGATCACCAGCTCGGCGCCGGTTTCGGCCACCGCCCCCTTGACGGTGTTGAAGACCGGCAGGCCCAGATGGGTGCTGCCGCCCTTGCCCGGCGTCACGCCGCCCACCACGTTGGTCCCGTGGTTGATCATGTCCTGGGTATGAAACGTGCCGATCCGCCCGGTGAAGCCGGTCACCAGCACCCGTGTGTCGCTGTCGATGAGAATGGCCATTACGATGCCTCCTTGAACTTGGCGTCTTTCCAGGCACCGACCACCTTGTCGGCGGCGTCGGCCAGTGTTTCGGCGGGGATCACCGCAAGCCCGCTTTCGGCGAGGATCTTGCGGCCTTCCTCGACATTGGTGCCCGACAGGCGCACGACGACCGGCATGCGCAGCTCGAGCTCGCGCATGGCGCGCACCACGCCTTCGGCGATCCAGTCGCAGCGGTTGATGCCGGCGAAGATGTTCACCAGGATCGCTTCGACATTGGGATCGTTGAGCACCGCCTTGAAGGACATCAGCACCCGGTCGGGGCTGGCGCCGCCGCCCACGTCGAGGAAATTGGCAGGCTCGCCGCCGGCCATCTTGATCATGTCGAGCGTGGCCATCGCGAGGCCCGCGCCGTTGACGATGCAGCCGATCTCGCCATCAAGCCCGATATAGGACAGGCCCCGATCCTCGGCGAAGGTTTCGCGGGTGTCTTCCTGGCTCTTGTCGCGCAGTTCCGAGATTTCGGGGCGGCGGAAGAGCGCGTTGTCATCGAAGCTGATCTTGGCATCGAGCGCCACGATCTCGTTCGAGCGGGTGACGACCATCGGGTTGATCTCGACCATGTTGGCGTCCATCTCGCTCATCAGGGCGTAGCAGCCGAGGATGGTCTTGACGGCCTGGGCAATCATCGGCGGCTCGAGGCCGAGGGAAAAGGCGATTTCGCGCGCCTGGAAGGCCTGCATGCCCACCGCCGGATCGACCACCGAGCGGATGATCGAGTCGGGTTCATTGGCCGAGATTTCCTCGATCTCCATGCCGCCCTGGGCCGAGGCCACGACGACCACGCGCTCGAGCTTGCGGTCCATCACCAGCCCGAGGTAGATTTCCTGGGCGATATTGGTGGCTTCCTCGACATAGAGCCGGCTGACCAGCTTGCCTTGCGGGCCGGTCTGGTGGGTCACCAGCTTGCGGCCCAGCATCCAGTGCGCGGCGTCCGAGATTTCCTCTTCGGTGGAGCAGATCCGCACCCCGCCCGCCTTGCCGCGCGCGCCGGAATGGATCTGGGCCTTGACGACCCAGCGTTCGCCCGACAGTTCGCTGGCGCGGTAGACCGCCTGTTCGGGGCTGTAGGCGATGCCGCCGCGCGGCACCTGCACGCCGAACCGCTTGAGCAGTTCCTTGGCCTGGTATTCGTGGATATCCATGGTGGGTCCTCCCTTGCCGGTTATCCGTGCTGCGCCGCGATGGCGTCGGCCACGGTGATCACGTTGTTGGCCATGCGTTCGCTGGCCGCGTCTATCATCTTGCCATCGAGGCTGGCGGCGCCCTTGCCCTGGGCCTCGGCCTTCTTGAGTTCCTCGAGGATGCGGCGGGCGCGGGTCACTTCGGCCTCGGGGGGCGAGAAGACGTCATTGGCCAAGGCGATCTGGCTGGGATGGATCGCCCATTTGCCTTCGATGCCGAGGGCGGCGGCGCGCTTGGCCGAGAGGGTGTAGCCGTCGGGATCGGAGAAATCGCCGAATGGGCCGTCGATCGCCCGCAAGCCATAGGCGCGGCAGGCGACGGTCATGCGCGACAGGGCGAAATGCCACTGGTCGCCGGGATAATCGGGGTTCAGCCCGCCGATCACCACGGTGCGGGCGCGGTTGGAGGCGGCGTAATCGGCCACGCCGAAATGCAGCGCCTCGAGCCGGCCGGGGGCGGCGGCGATGGCTTCGACATTGGCCATGCCGAGGGCGGTTTCGATCAGCGCCTCGAGGCCGATGCGATGGGGCAGGGCGCAGGCCTCTTCGATCTGGGAGATCATCGTCTCGACCGTGTAGAGATCGGCGGGCACGCCGACCTTGGGCACGAGGATCGTATCGACATGGGAGCCGGCCTGTTCCAGCACCTCGACCACGTCGCGATACATGTAATGGGTGTCGAGCCCGTTGATCCGGATCGAGATGGTCTTGCCCTTGGCCTTCCAGTCGATGTCGTTGAGCGCCTGAATGATATTGGCGCGGGCCTTGATCTTGTCGGGGGGGGCGACGGCGTCTTCGAGATCGAAGAAGATGTAGTCGGCGGCGCTGTCGGCGGCCTTGTCGATCATCGAGGGGTTGGAGCCGGGCACGGCCAGTTCCGAGCGCTGGAGGCGTTGTTTCTTGAGGGGGTGCAGGGTGTAGCTCATGGTGTCTTCCTTCCGGGGGCAGGGGCGGTGTGGGTGCGTGAGGGCGCGGTATGGGTTCATCCTCGCCCGGATCGGGGGGCGGGGACACTTTCGGCCGGGTGGCAATGTCGAGCGGGGGATGGGGGCTGCGCCTGAACGGGTAGGGCGGCCCTACCCGGTGCGGGGGCGGCGGGATGGCGCGGTGATGGGATGGGACCAAGAGGCATGGCGGGCTCAGGCGGTGACGAGATCGGGCGGCGTGTCGCCGCGCAGGACCGCCACCAGGTTGTCGATGGCCTTGTGGCCCATGGCGGCACGGGTGGCGTCGGTGGCGCTGCCCAGATGCGGGGCGAGCACGCAATTGTCATGCGCCAGAAAGCGCGGATCGAGGGCGGGTTCGTTCTGGAACACATCAAGCCCGGCGCCACCCAGCTGGCCGCTGTCGAGCGCGGCGAAGAGTGCGTCTTCGTCGATCACGTCGCCGCGCGCGGTGTTCACCAGCAGGGCGCCGGGCTTCATCGCCGCGAACACGGCCGCGTTGATCAGGTGGCGCGTCTCGGGGCCGCCGGGGCAATGCAGCGACAGGATGTCGGAGCGGGACGCCACCTCTGGCAGGGTGTCGGCCTGGGTGGCGCGATAGGCGCGCAGCGTGTCCTGATCGACGGGCGAGCGGTTGTAGACGACGATGTTCATGCCGAAGCCGTGATGGGCGCGCCGGGCCATGGCCTGACCGATGCGGCCGAAGCCGACGATGCCAAGCGTGGCGCCCGCCACCTTGCGCCCGATCATGTGGGTGGGGCGCCAGCCCGACCAGCGGCCCGCACGCAATTCGCGTTCGCCTTCGCCGATGCGGCGTGCCGCGGCCAGCAGCAACCCCATGGCCAGATCGGCGGTGCAATCGGTCAGCACGCCGGGGGTGTTGGTGACGGCGATGCCGGCGGCGCGGGCGGCGGCGACATCGATGTGGTTGTAGCCCACGCCGTAATTGGCCAGCAGTTTCACCCGGCCTGCGGCGGCGGGGTAGAAGGCCGCCGGGATCACATCCGAGACGGTGGGCAGGATCGCGTCATAGGCGGTGGCCGCCGCCATGAACTCGTCGGCACTCATCGGTGTGTCGGGGTGGCGGAGCGTCGTCTCGGCCAGTTGGCCGAGACGGGCTTCGGTGTCCGCGGGCCAGGCGCGGGTGACGAGGACCTTGGGTCTGGTCATCTGCTCAGGCGGCCTTGCGCGCGGCGTGCTGCATCATGTCCGGTGTGGTCACGCGGAAATGTTCCTGAGCGGCGGCCACGCCCGAGCCGGGGACGATCTGGGCGCCGGCGTCGCGCAGCGACATTTCCGCCGCCGAGATCGCCGAGCAGAGCATCACCGGATTGAGCGAGCCCAGATGCCCGATGCGGAAGGCGCGGCCCGCCAGCTTGTTCAGGCCCGAGCCGAGCGAGGTCTGGTACTTGTAATAGGCGGTCGAGATCACGTCGCGCGCATCGACGCCGGGCGGCGCATAGATCGCCGACACGGTGTCGGAGTACCATTCGGGGCCCTGCGCCACCAGCGCGCAGCCGTCCCAGGCGGCGACGGCGGCGCGCACGCCCTGCGCCAGGCGCTTGTGCCGTGCCCAGACCGTTTCCATGCCCGCATCCAGCAGAAGATCGAGCGAACAGCGCAGCCCGCGCAGCAGCTGGGTTGCGGGAGTATAGGGGAAATAGCCGGTATCGTTGAGCTTGATCATGTCCTCGAAGCTGAAATAGCAGCGCGGCATGGTGGCCTTGGCATGGGCGGCCAGCGCCTTGTCGGAGACGCCGAGGATGCCGAGCCCCGCAGGCAGCATGAAGCCTTTCTGAGAGCCGGACACCGCCAGATCGACGCCCCATGCCTCCATCTCGAATTCGATCGAGGCGATGGAGCTGACACCATCGACGAAAAGCATGGCGGGGTGGCCCGCGTCATCGAGGGCGCGGCGAATGGCGGCGATATCCGAGGTCACGCCGGTCGCGGTTTCGTTCTGGGTGGCGAACACGGCCTTGATCTGGTGGGATGTGTCGGCGCGCAGCTTGGCGGCGTAGTCTTCGACCGGCACGCCCTTGCCCCACTCGACCTCGCAGAGATCGACATCGAGGCCCAGCCGTTCGGCCATTTCGACCCACAACAGCGAGAATTGCCCGAAGCGCGACATCAGCACCTTGTCGCCGGTGTTGAGCGTGTTGGAAATGGCCGCTTCCCAGGCGCCGGTCCCCGAGGAGGGGAACACGAAGACGCGGCCATTCTGCAGGCGGTAGACCTTCTTGAGGTCGTCCAGAAGGCCGCCGACGAAATCGCCGAAATCGGGGGCGCGCATGTCTTCCATGGGCAGGTTCATCGACTGGCGGACGGGTTCGGGCACGTTGGTCGGCCCTGGGATGAAAAGGTGCTGATAGCCGTTCATGGGGTCTCTCCGAATGATGATTGACCCATGTATCGGCGCAGGATGGCTGCCGCGATATGCCCGAAGGAATGGTCAAGAGGACCGAAGGCGGAGGCGCGCCACCGAACGGGTAGGGCGCAACCACCCGTTTGGGTGACGCAGGGGAAGGATTTGCGGAGGTATGCCTCGGTATGCAGAAATTTCCTTTAAAATCAGCGTTTTCCGGCGGTCAAATGTCGCAATTCAATGCATGGGATTTTATCGAACCTGGTGTAAGATCGTCAGATGGAGGAGACACAGCCCATAGCGGATGCGCCCTTGGAGGAGGGGGTGGACGCAGGCGGCGCGCCGGAGGCGCCCACCGTTGTCGTGGCCGACAGGCAGGTGATCGTCTGCCAGGGGATCGGATCGCTGGTGGCGCAGATCCCCGAGGTGAGCCTTGGGGCTTTCGCGACCGACAAGGCCAGCCTGAAGAAGCTTCTGTCGGCGGCGCAGGGCAAGACGATCCTGATCCTCGGTGTGCGGCTGGCCGATGGTGACCTGACGCAAGTGCTGGAGCAGGTGCGCAAGGATTATCCCGACGTGATGGTCGTGGTGGTGGCCGATGAGACCGAGTTCGCCTTTATCCGCACCGCTATCAAGCAGGGCGCCAATTCGGTCTGCATGATGAGCCAGATCCTGACCAGCCTGCCAAAGATCCTGGGCAAGCTGGTGGAGGGGCATTCGATCGTGCCGTCGGATATCCTCAAGCGGCTGACCTCGGACAATACCGACACGCTGTCGCGGCGAGAGCATGAGATCCTGGCGCTTTTGGTGGATGGGCTGACCAATTTCCAGATCTCCGCCCGGCTGGGCCTGAGCGAGAACACGGTGAAGTATTACCTCAAGGCGATCTATCAGAAGCTGGATGTGAATTCGCGCGGCGCCGCGATCGCGAAATATGTGGCCGGAAATTACTGAGCCGGCCCGACGCGGAGCGATTATGGCCGATGCCCGATAAATCGGCGGCGTGACCTGCCGTTGAACCGGATGTGGCTGGGGTATCTTTTGCCGCAGATCGAAGCGGAATAAACTTGGGCTGCCGGCTTGACTTGACGCCAATCCGACAAAATTTATAAGAAACGGCGGCGTATGGCTTCTGATCGGAGGTTTCATGCGACGGGATCGACGGGAGCGGGGGCCGGCATGACCAAAGATCATGCGGCGATCCCGCCCTGCAATGCGCGAAGAACGTTTACAACGGGGCAGACATGAGCAACGGCGGCAGTCTTTTACCTATCATTGCGCTTCTGCCCTTTCTGGGCGCGCTTGTTCCGGGGCTGATGATCCGGGCGGGGCGTACGGCCTGCGCCAGTTTCACCGCCGTGCCGACCATCGCGGCGATCGTCATGCTGGGCACGCTGACGCCGGCGGTCTTGCGCGGTGAGGTGCTGACCGCCGAGATCGCGTGGCTGCCGCAACTGGGGCTGACGGCGAGTTTCTTCCTGGACGGCCTGGGCCTGATGTTCGCCATGATGATCCTTGGCGTGGGCCTGCTGATCACGCTTTATGCGCGGTTCTACCTGGCCAGCGAAGACCCGATGGGGCAGTTCTATACGTATCTCTTGCTGTTCCAGGGCGCGATGCTGGGCATCGTTCTGTCCGACAACATCCTGCTTTTGCTGATCTTCTGGGAGTTGACGAGCCTGTCGTCCTTCCTGCTGATCGGCTATTGGAAGCACCTTCCCGAAGGCCGGCAGGGCGCGCGGATGGCGCTGGCGGTGACCGGCGCGGGGGGCCTTGCGATGATCGGGGGCATGCTGATCCTGGGCAGTATCGCGGGCAGCTACAACCTGACGGATATCCTGCAGGAGGGCGATGCGATCCGCGCGTCGGAGTGGTACCTGCCGGCGCTGATCCTGATCCTGCTGGGCGCGTTCACCAAATCGGCGCAGTTCCCGTTCCATTTCTGGTTGCCGCACGCGATGGCCGCGCCGACGCCGGTGTCGGCCTATCTGCATTCGGCCACCATGGTGAAGGCGGGCGTGTTCCTGATGGCGCGCATGTGGCCGGTGCTGTCGGGGACGGATGCGTGGTTCTATATCGTGAGCACCACGGGACTGATCACGATGGTGCTGGGGGCGCTGATCGCGCTGTTCAAGGATGACCTGAAGGCGCTGCTGGCCTTCTCGACGGTCAGTCACCTGGGGCTTTTGACCATGCTTCTGGGGTTCGGGACGAAATTCGCCGCGGTGGTGGCGGTGTTCCACATCATCAACCACCTGACTTTCAAGGCGGCGCTGTTCATGACCGCCGGGATCGTCGATCACGAGACCCATACCCGCGACATCAAGCGGCTTGGAGGCCTGCGGCACCTGATGCCGATCACCGCGCTGATCGGCACGGCGGCGGCGCTGTCGATGGCGGGGATCCCGTTCTTCAACGGGTTCCTGTCCAAGGAGATGATGCTGGATGCGGCCTCGGACACGGCCTGGGCGGGGAGCGAATGGGCGGTGCCCGCGCTGGCCACGCTTGGAGCGCTGTTGTCGGTGGCCTATTCCTTGCGGTTCATCGTGCATGTCTTTTTCGGACCCAAGCGCGACGATTATCCCGCCAAGCCGCATGATCCGCCGTTCGGCATGTGGGCGGCGCCGGCGCTGCTGGTGGTGATGGTGGTGCTGATCGGCATCTACCCCAAGCTGGTGGGGCCGGTCGTGGCGATGGCGGGGGCGGCCGTGACGGGGGGCGAGTTGCCGTATTATTCGCTCAAGATCTGGCATGGCGTGAACATGGCGCTGATCATGTCGGTGATCGCGGTGATTGGCGGCCTGATCCTGCTGGCGCTGCACCGTCCGCTGGACCGTGCCTGGCTGGCGGCGCCGCGCCCCGAGGCCAAGGCCATTTTCGATGCGCTGGTCGAGAGCCTGGCCGCGCTGGCGCGGCGGGTGACCGAGGGGCTGCATAACGGGTCGATGAGCCGGTACCTGGCGATCTTCGTGGCGGCGACGCTGGCGCTTGGCTATGCGGCCTTCACGGGCGGCAGGATGAGTCCGCCGACGCGTGAACTGCTGCCCATTCCGCCGGTGGCGGCGGCGGGGTGGCTGTTGCTGATCGTGGCGACGGCGCTGGTGGTGATCAACCACCGCAACCGGTTCCGCGCGCTGGTGCTGATCGGGGTGATCGGCCTGATGGTGGCGAGCGGCTTTGTGTACCTGTCGGCGCCGGACCTGGCGCTGACGCAGATCTCGGTCGAGACGGTGACGATCATGCTGCTGTTGCTGGCGCTGTATTTCCTGCCCAAGTCCACGCCCAAGGAAAGCACGGCGCGGCACCGGCTGCGCGACGGGGTGATCGCGGTGGCGGCGGGGGGCGGCGTTGCGGCGCTGGCGATGGCGTTCCTTGTGCGGGACCTGTCGTCGATCTCGCAGTTTCACCTGGAAAATTCCTATACCGGGGGCGGCGGTACCAACGTGGTCAACGTGATCCTGGTGGATTTCCGGGGCTATGACACCTATGGCGAGATCATCGTGCTGGGGATCGCGGGCCTGACGATCTATGCGCTGATGGAGGCGCTGCTGAACGGGCCGGCGGGGCGCAAGCTTAAGGCCGCTCCGGTGCCGCCCGACCGTTCGCGCGACCGGCATCCGCTGATGATGGTGGTGGCGACGCGCGCCATGCTGCCGATCGCGGTCATGGTGGGGGTCTACATCTTCCTGCGCGGCCACAACCAGCCGGGCGGCGGCTTCGTGGCCGGTCTGGTGATCTCGATCGCGCTTTTGATGCAGTACATGGCGTCGGGCTTTGCCTGGACCCAAGGGCGCCAGCGGATCGAGTATCATTCGATGATCGGCTGGGGCGCCTTGATCGCGGGGATGACGGGGGTTGGTGCCTGGCTGGGCGGTGCGCCGTTCCTGACCAGCATCTATGGCTATATCAAACTGCCGCTGATCGAGAAATTCGGTCTTGGGTCGGCCTTTGCCTTCGATCTGGGCGTGTTCCTGACGGTGCTGGGGTCGGTGATGCTGATGCTTTACAGCCTGTCGCGGATCGCGCGTCATGCGGGCGAGACGGTGAATGTCGAGCCCATGGATTACGACCCGTCCTTGCGGGTCCAAGAGAAAAAGCCGGAGGCGGAATAAGATGGAACTTGTCGTGGCGAGTTCGGTGGGCGTGCTGACGGCGGGCGGGGTCTACCTGATCCTGCGGCTGCGCGCCTTTCCGGTGATCCTTGGGCTGGCGCTGCTGTCTTATGCGGTGAACGTGTTCCTGTTCGCGACCGGGCGGCTTGCGATCAACGCGCCACCCGTGCTGCAGCTGTATGGCGAGGCGAGCTATACCGATCCGCTGCCGCAGGCGCTGGTGCTGACGGCGATCGTGATCTCGTTCGGGATGACCGCCGTTCTGGTGATGGTGGCGCTTGGCGCCTACCTGGAGGCGGATGATGACCGGATCGACCTGGAGCCCGACGACGAGGCGCAGGCGGACATGACAGCGAAGAAGGAAACCGGAGCATGACGCATTGGATCATTGCGCCGGTCATCCTGCCGGCGCTGCTTGCCCCGATCATCGCTTTTGTCATGCGCCACGACATCGGTCTGGCGCGGGCGGCCTCGTTCGCGGGGACCATCGCGCTTTTGGCGATCTCGGTCGGGCTGACGGTGATGGCCGCGGGCGGCGAGACCTTTGTCTACGAGCTTGGCAACTGGCCTGCGCCCTTCGGGATCGTGCTGGTGCTGGACCGTCTGGCGGCGGTGATGCTGCTGCTGACGGCGCTGCTGGCGATCGTGGTGCTGCTGCATGCCACCGCAACCGGGTGGGACGCACGGGGGCGGCATTTCCATGCGCTGTTCCAGTTCCAGCTGATGGGGGTGATGGGCGCCTTCCTGACGGGGGATGCGTTCAACCTGTTCGTGTTCTTCGAGGTTCTGCTGATCGCCTCCTATGGCCTGATGATCCATAGCGGCGGCCGGGTGCGGATGAAGGCGGGCCTGCAATACGTGGTGATGAACCTTGCCGGATCGACCCTGTTCCTGTTCGCGCTTGGCACGGTCTATGCGGCCACCGGCACGCTGAACATTGCCGACCTGGCCGAGAAGGTCCAGGCGCTGCCGGTCGAGGATGCGGCATTGGTGCGGGTGGCGGCGGTGCTGCTGCTGATGGTCTTCGCCATCAAGGCGGCGCTGTTCCCGGTGCAGTTCTGGCTGCCGGCGACCTATTCCAACGCGCCCGCGCCGGTGGCGGCGCTGTTCGCGATCATGACCAAGGTGGGCGCCTATGCGATCATCCGGGTGCACACGATGGTGTTCGGCCCCGATGTGGCGGTGACCGACGGGTTGATGGCGACATGGCTGATGCCCGCCGCCGTGATCACGCTTGCGGTGGGCGCCGTGGGGGTTCTGGGTGCGCGGCGCCTGATGCCGCTTTTGTCCTTTGCGGTCGTGGGCTCGATGGGCACGATGATGATCGCGGTGGCCGCGTTCACGCCTTATGCGATGACATCGGCGCTGTATTACATGGTGCATTCGACCTTTTCGGCGGCGGCGCTGTTCCTGCTGGCGGACCTGGTGGTGTCGCGGCGCAAGGGCGGTGACCTGCTGAGGCCCGAGGCGCCCACGGTGCAGAACGGGCTGTTTGCGGCGCTGTTCTTTGCCGGGGCGATCGGCATGGCGGGGATGCCGCCGCTGAGCGGGTTCCTGGGCAAGCTGATGATCCTCGATGCGATGAAACCGACGCCCGAGATGGTGACGGCCTGGGTGGCGATCCTTGTTGGGTCACTGGTGACCATCGTGGGCTTTGCGCGGGCGGGCAGTAACCTGTTCTGGAAGGCCACGGCGATCGCGCCCGATGAGGCCGCGCCCGAGGATGGCGAGGCCGCAAGCCGCCCCGCAGGGGCGCTGGAGGTGGCGCCCACTGTTCTGGCGCTGGCGATGCTGGTTGTATTGGCGGCGGGTGCCGGGCCTGTGGCGGGCTATCTTGAAGGGGCATCGGGCCAGTTGTTCGATCCCGAGAGTTACGTGGCGGCGGTGCTTGGCGGCCAAGGGGAGGCAGGGCAATGATCCGGTTCATCTTTCCGCATCCCGTGTTGAGCGTGGCGCTGACCCTGATCTGGCTGGCGCTGGTCAACAAGGTGACGCCGGGCAACGTGCTGCTTGGTGCGATCCTCGGGGTGGTTGTCCCGATCCTGACCGCGCCTTACTGGCCGCGCCGGGCCAAGGTGGGCAACCCCTTGAAGGTCATCGAATATGTGCTGATCGTGCTGTGGGACATCATCATCGCCAATGTCGAGGTGGCGCTGATCATCCTGTTCAAGCGCAACCGCGACATGCACTCGCGCTGGATCACGGTGCCGCTGGAGCTGACCTCGCCCGAGGCGATCACGGTGCTGGCGGGTACGATCACGATGACGCCGGGCACCGTGTCGGCGATGCTGTCGGCGGATGGCGGCAGCCTGCTGGTGCATTGCCTGCATACCGATGATCCCGATGGCGTGCGCGACCAGATCAAGAGCCGCTATGAAGGCCGACTGAGGGAGATTTTCCAATGATCACCATCGCGCTTACCTTTGCCTTCGGCTGTTTCGGCCTGGGCCTGGTGCTGAACCTGTGGCGCATCGCGACGGGGCCGGATTCGGCGGATCGGATCCTGGCGCTGGATACGATGGTCATCAATATCATCGCGCTGTTGATCCTCTATGGCATCTGGCAGGGCACGGCGGTCTATTACGAGGCGTCGATGCTGGTGGCGATGGTGGGCTTCGTGTCGACTGTTGCCTATTGCCGCTTCGTGCTGCGCGGCGACATCATCGAGTGAGGGGGGCAGGACCATGGACATGACCATCATCACCGAGGGCGTGATTGCCTTCTTCCTCGTGATCGCGGGGGTTTTCGGGCTTGTCGGGTCCTTCGGCATGATCAAGCTCAAGGACACCATGCAGCGGCTGCACGCGCCGACCAAGGCGACCACGCTTGGGGTGGGGGGCGTGTTGATCGCGTCGATGCTGTATTTCTTCCTGGTGAAGGGGGATTTCTCGTTTCACGAGCTGATGATCACGCTGTTCCTGTTCCTGACGGCACCGATCAGCGCGAATTTCATCGCCAAGACCTATTTGCAGGCCAACATGCGCGCCGAAGACCTGCCGGAGACCGGGCGGGACTATGGCTGGTCGATCCATGATGATCCTCCGGTCCGGTCGGAGCCGCAGGACTGAGCAGGCGGGGCGTTGCGCGGGGTCACCGCGCGGCGGCATCTTCGAGGATGAGATCGGCAGCGCGATGCGCCAGCATCATGGTGGGCGCGTTGGTGTTGGCCGAGGTCAGGTTGGGAAAGACCGAGGCATCCACCACCCGAAGCCCCGCGATCCCATGCACCCGCAAGCGCGGATCGACCACGGATCGGGCGGCGTCGCGGCCCATGCGACAGGTGCCCACCGGGTGAAACACGGTGCTGGCGCGGTCACGGAAATCGGCCAGGATCGCGGCATCGTCCATCGCGCGCGGATCGGGCCCCATGGCCGAGGCGACCAGCCCGCGCAGCGCCGAGGTGCCAAGGAGCGACTGGCAGAGCCTGCCGCCTGCGATGACCTGGGCGCGGTCCTCGTCGGTGGACAGCGAATTGGGCCGGATCAGGGGCGGGGCGGCAGGATCAGCGGCGCTGATATCGATCCGGCCACGGCTGGTGGGGCGCGAGGGCTGAAAGCCCAGGATGAAGCCTGCAAAGGGATCGGGGCGGATCACCGTGCGGGTGCCGTCGGGCGTGGTGGTATAGGTGACGGGGTTGAAATAGAGCTGCTGGTCGGGCCGGTTGAGGCCGTCCTTCGACCGGAAATACCCGCCGCATTGATTGACCGACAGGGCCAGCGGCCCGCGCCGGGTGAGCGCATAGCGCAGCGCGGCCAGTACCTTGCCATGGAACGGGGCGAGCTGGTTGTTGAGCGTCGGTTCGGTCGCCTTGAAATAGTAGTTGATGCCGAGGTGATCCTGAAGGTTGGCGCCGACATGGGGGGCGTCCACCAGGGGCGTGATGCCATGCTGGCGCAGGATATCGGCCGGACCGATGCCCGAGAGTTGCAGGATGCGGGGCGAGGTGACGCTGCCTGCGCTGAGGATGATCTCGGCGCCGGCGCGCAGGGTGTGGGTCCGCGCGCCGCGCCGGTAGGTGACGCTGGTCGCGCGGCTGCCGTCACATCCGATCCGTTCCACGAGGGCGCCGGTCACCAGCCGCAGGTTCGCGCGCCGCAATGCCGGTTTGAGATAGCCGCGCGCCGAGGAATGCCGCATCCCGCCCGAGGTGTTGATCCGGTAGGCGGCGGCGCCTTCCGAGTTGGCGCCGTTCAGATTGTCGGTGCGCGGCAGGCCCAGCTCGTTGGCGGCGGCGAAGAAATGGCGGTTGACCGGGTGGATCTGGTCGGATACGTCCTGCACGTGGATCGGTCCCGCGCCGCTGCGCGCGCCGTCGCAGGAGACCTGCGTTTCCATCGCGTCGAAGACCGGACCGACAGTGTCCCAGCCCCAGCCATCGGCCCCGGAGGCTTCCCAATCGTCGAAATCATGCGGCAATCCGCGCGCATAGACCATCGCGTTGATCGCGCCCGATCCGCCGACGCATTTGCCGCGCGGCCAATAGCCCGGACGCCCGTTCAGCCCGTCATCGGGCTGACCCTGGTATTTCCAGTTCACGGCCGCGTTGTAGAAGCTTTTGCCATAGCCGAGGGGCAGGGCGATCCAGGGGCTGCGTCCGCGCCCCCCGGCTTCGAGCAGCAGGACGCTGTGTCGGCCAGATGCGCTGAGCCGCTCGGCCAGAACGCATCCGGCCGAGCCTGCGCCGATGATGATATAGTCGTAATCCGCCAAGGTGACCTGCCTGATGCCATCCGCCGAGCCGCATTCCGCATGTCACATGCCGTGCGGTGTCATGCGAATGTTACAAACGCCAAGGGGCGGGTTTCCATGCCAAAAGCGACATGGCCCGCAAAAATCCGCTGGCGGCGTGGCGCGGTGCGGGGCGTGTGCCGTTCTTGCGCCGGGCGTCAGGCGGGGTCTCAATCGGCCTGATCCTTGCGGCGGAAGGCACCTTGTACGATCCGGTCGATGACCATCGCGCAGAACAGGATTGCAAAGCCCCCCAGAAGGCCCGGCCCCTTGGCCGCGAATTGCAACGCTTCTAGGATCACCTGGCCCAGGCCGCCCCCGCCGATCAGCGAGATGATCACGACCATCGAGAGGCACATCAGGATCGTCTGGTTCACCCCGGTCATGATCGAGGGCAGGGCCAGCGGCACCTCGACATCCTTCAGGAGTTGCCATTTCGAGGCGCCGAAGGCGACGGCGGCTTCCTTGATGCTGTCGGGCACCCCGCGCATGCCGAGAGCCGTGAGGCGGATCACCGGGGGCATGCCGAAAATGATCGTGGCAAGGATGCCCGGCGGGTTGCCGGTGCCGAAAAAGGCGATGATCGGAATGAGGTAGACGAAGGCGGGCAGGGTCTGCATCAGGTCCAGCACCGGCTCGGCGGCGGAATAGGCGCGGCGCGACTTGCCGAACCAGATCCCGAGGGGAATGCCGATCACCACGCAGATCAGCACGGCGGCACCGACCAGGGCGACCGTTTCCATGGCCACCTCCCAGTATCCCAGAAGTGCGATATAGGCCAGGGACGCCGCGGTGAAGATCGCCACGCGCGGGCCTGCCGACCGCCACGCGGTGACGACGATCACCACCATGACCACGGGCCAGGGCGAGCCGTTTAGCGCCAGTGTCAGCGCGTCGAGCACCGCCCGCACGCCCGAGGTGATGCCATCGAAGAGATCGCCGCCCGCAAGGGCCGCAGCGTCGATCCGCGCCTCGAGCCAGGTGGCCAGGGCGCCGAAGATCGTCCTGTCCTCGGACCCGAGGATGAGCCGGGACGCGGCCTGTTCGGGGAAGGCATCGAGCAGTGCGATCGATGCATTGACGGTGAATTTGTAGATGATCAGCGGCGCGATCGCGAGGCTGAGCAGCGCACCCATCACCGTGTTGCGCGTCTGCCGCCCGTGTTCGGTGCCTTCGGGGTCGATCCGCCAGCGCGAATACTGTTTTTCATAGACGGTGTTGGCGTAAGCCCCCTGGATCAGCTTGAACAGCAGCAACAGGCCAAGCCCGGTCAGCAGGATGGCGGTGCCCTGGGCCTGTGCGGCCTCGGCCTGGGCGAGGCTGTTCTGGGCGGCATTCGTCAGGTTGTCGGCCAGTTTTTCGAAGCGGGCGGGGTCTTGGCCTGCCTCGCGCGCGGCGGCGGCGCGATCGAGGAAGTCTTGCGCGCGCTCCATCTGGCCGGCGGCGCGATCGGCGAATTCGGCGCCGGGATTGCCCCAGAGCCCGCGCCCGATCTGCACCCAGGCGATGATTTCGAGGATCAGGAAGGCCCAGAACATGCCCCAGATCGCCCGGGACGCGGCCCATAGCGGCCCCAGAAGGGCGGCCCAGAGGTTGAAGCTGCGCGGCAGGGCGCCGGTGGCATCGTGGATCGTGTGAAAGGCCCGGACGTAATAGTCGCCGTTGGGGCCGGCGAATTTGCGGATCGACGCATCGAGCGTGTCGCGGTCGACCTCGATATCCGATGCGGCGGTGATCTTGAGATCGCTGGCGTCAGTCATCCTTGCCTCCCTGGATGCCACGGAGCAGGCGCGCCTTGGTGACGACGCCCACATCGCGGCCGTGTTCGGTGATCACGACCGGCAGGTCCGTGCCGACGGACAGGTCGATGAGTTGATCGAGATAGGCGCTTTCGTCGGCGCGCGGCGCCTGGTCGAGCGTGGCGGCATCCGCCGGGGCGACCGTTTCGAGCGGTTCCATGATGGAATGGGCGCGCACCAGCTTGAGCTTGGAGATGCCCTGGACGAATTCACGCACGTAATCGTCGGCGGGGTTCATCACGATGTCTTCGGGTGTGCCGATCTGGACGATGACGCCATCCTTCATGATGGCGATCCGGTGGCCGATGCGAATGGCCTCGTCGAGATCATGGGTGATGAAGAGGGTGGTTTTCTTGAGCTGCGCCACGAGCGCCTTGAACTGGTCCTGCAATTGCAGGCGGATCAGCGGATCGAGCGCCGAGAACGGCTCGTCCATCAACAGGATCTCGGGGTCCGAGGCCAGGGCGCGGGCGATGCCGACGCGCTGCTGCATGCCGCCCGACAATTCACGCGGCAGGCGGTCTTCGTACCCGGCGAGATCCACCAGCTGCAGCGTGTGATCCGAGATGGCCCATCGCCGTGACTTGGAAACTTTCCGGATTTCAAGGGGATAGGCGACATTGTCGCGCACCGAGCGATGCGGCATCAGGGCCATGTGCTGGAACACCATGCCGATCTGCTGGGCGCGAATGCGGCGCAGGTCTTTTTCGGACAGGGCCGACATATCATGGCCGAGGATTTCGATACGGCCCGCTGTCGGCTCGATCAGGCGGTTGACGTGACGCACCAGCGTCGATTTTCCCGAGCCCGACAGGCCCATGATGCAGAAGATTTCACCGCGGGCCACGTCAAAGCTGGCACCTTGCACGCCGACGACGCAGCCGAACCGTTCGAGCACTTCGGGCTTGCCGATTCCTTCGGTTTTGACAGCTTGCATGGCGTCCTGCGCGCGCGCCCCGAAAATCTTCCAGACATCTTCCAGCTTGACGACAGGCTGCTCCATGCGGTCCCCCGGGGATTTGTGCAAAAGACGATGAAATTGGCCAAGGATCAGGCCGCTCTCGCGGGGTGCGAGAGCGGCACAACGGTGTCACCGGGCGCTTACTGGGTCAGCCAGCCAAGCACGCGGTCCTCGTTTTCGGACACCCATTGGCGGGCGAATTCCGCCGCGTCCATGTTGTCGATGGCCAGCGCCTTGCCCATGGCCGAGAGCGCATCGCCGTCCATGTTGTAGGCGCGGAAAAGGGCGGCCACTTCGGGGTAGGTCTCTTCCAGCTCCTTGGCGTAGTGCAGGTGCAGCGTGGCGCCGTTCCATGCGGTGGAGGCTTCGGACTTGGCCAGCCAGTCGGGATCATCGGTGGGCTGCACGATGGTCCAGGTGGCGGGATCATGCGGCGGCTCTTCCAGCACGGTCAGGTCCTGGGTGACGAAGATGTAATGCGGGCTGTAGCAGAAGCCGATCCAGGGCTCGCCCGCGGTCGTGGCGTTCGCGAGGTTCGCGTAGGCGATGGTTTCTTCGTATTCCGTCAACTCGAAGATCTGGTCGTAGCCATATGATTTCGCGCGAATTTTCTCGACCACGGTCGAGGCCCAGCCGGGCGCGCCGACCCAGACTTCGGGGGTGCCGTTGCCGTCGGTGTCGAAGATCGCCATCTTGTCGGCATCGCTCAGGTCGTCGATCGAGGTGATGTCGTATTCTTCGGCGATATAGGTGGGAACGCACATGCCCTGTTCGGCCTGAACGGGGTTTTCGTTCATCACGACCGAGCCGTTTTCCTTGACGTATTTGTCATGCAGGTTCTGCTGGTTGGGCATCCAGACTTCGGGGTGGACATGCATCGAGCCCTTGTCCATCGCCTCGAACACGATCGGGTTGGTGCCGTTCTGCAATTCGACGTCCAGCCCGAGATTTTCCTCGATCACGACCTCGAGCACATGGGCGGTTGCGTTGACCGATGCCCAGTTCGGCACGCCGATCACGATATCGGCGGCCAGCGCGGGGCCCGCGCCGACAAGTGCCGTCGCTGTCATCAGTGTTGCGTATGTCTTCATGGAAGTCCTCCTGTCTGTTGGGTGCGGATCATCGCCTGCGTGGCGAGTCCGCTTCTTGTTATGGTCGGGCCTGTCCCCCGGGTCGTTGTCACGTTTTTTGGCGTGTGCGTTTCACACGCAGGGTCATGGTGCGAGTTTTTCAGGGGGTACGATAGTTGGAAAGCGAATTTTTTTGCATGTCTAATTCGAGTTTTTCGATTTCTGGAACTTGGTGTTCGGATCGCTTGAAGCGGGGTGCCGGACACGCGCGACCAAATCGTCGAACCAATCCCACGTCGCGGCGGCGGCATCGTTGACGATCAGGTATTTCTTGCGCGTATAGACCGGCGCTTCGGTCAGTTCATGCAGCCGCCCTTCGGCGACATGCGGTTCTGCCAGTGCGCGTGGCAGATAGGCCGAGCCGCCCCGGTCCAGAAGAAATTGCAGCGCCCACCAGGAGCTGTCGAAGCTGATCCGCGCGATGCCGGCGTCATGGTAGCTTTCGCCATGGCTGCGCCGGTATTCATCGCCGTGATCGACGAACACATATTGCGGATCGGCCTTGATCGAGCTGCCGGCCCTGTTGGAATAGAGCACCAGCTCTTCCGAGGGCAGGGCATGCACCGTCTGGTTGCCGCGCGCGACCGAATCATATGTCAGGATCACGTCGACCAGACCCGAGGCCAGCCATTCCTCGAGATCGCGGGCCGATCCCTGCTGCACTGAAATGGCCATTTCCGGGTGCCCCGAGACGAGCCCGTCGAAAAACGTCCGGCCCGGCCCGTGCCAGAGCTCGCGGTCGCAGCCGAAGGTGCAGACCGAACTGAGCCCCGCAGGCAGGCCGGTTTCATAGCGCGCCTGCCGCCACAGCCCGGTGATGATCCGGGCATAGCGCAAGAGCTTGGCACCCGCAGGTGTCAGGGTCGCGCCGGATTTCTGCCGGTTGAGGAGTTGCTGTCCCAGTTCTTCCTCAAGCGTGCGCAGGCGGGCGGTGACGGTGGATTGCGTCACGTTGAGCTGTTGCGAGGCCCGCACGAGGCTGCCGGTGTCGACGATGGCCAGGAAAGTGCGCAGGGAGGTGATGTTCATGACGGTCCCAAAATTCGAATATTTTGCATTTATAGATCAAAACAATTCGTTTTGAACAAGTGAGTATCTGTGTCAGCTTCGGCCAGACCTTCCCGGGAATTGGACATGCGGAAGGAAAAAGGAATGCAGACCATGAGCGAAGATCTGGTGCCGCGTGCGCGGTTCATCGAGGCGATGCGCGGCGTTGCAGCGTCGGTCACCGTGGTGACCACCGACGGAATCGCGGGCCGCCACGGCGCGACGGTCAGCGCGTTTTCATCCGTTTCGGCGGACCCGCCCACGGTGCTGGTCTGCCTGCATGCCGACAGCCGGATCGCGCGGGCGGTGACGGATAATGGCCGGTTTTGCGTCAATGTGCTGCCCGAGACCAGCGCCGAGATCGCGGATCGTTTCGCGGGGCGCCATGATGGCTGGATCGCGGACCGGTTCTCGGGGATCGATTGCCATGGAAAGCCGGGGTCTTCGCCGCTGATCGACGGGGCGACGGGGTTTTCCTGCAGCGTGCAGCAATCGGTCCGGTCGGGCACGCATCTGATCGTGATCGGTCATGTCGGGGACGTGATCGAAGGTGGCGCCAAGCCCTTGGCCTGGCGCGAGGGCAGCTATCACCGGGTGGTTCCGCAAGCGTTGGGTGCGGCGGGTCACGCGGCAGGATGACAGGGGCGCAGACATGACGAAAACCTATGCGATGTTGATTGATGGCGAGTGGGTTCCGGCATCGGACGGGGCGATGTTCGAGACGCGCAACCCGGCCACCGGAGAGGTCTGGGCGCAGGTGCCCGAAGCCACGGCCGATGATGTGGACCGGGCCGTGCGCGCCGCACACAGGGCGTGTTACGAGGGGCCATGGGCGACCATGTCGCCCACCCAGAGGGGGCATTGCCTGCGCCGTCTGGCGGATCTGCTGGCCGAACGGTCCGAGGCCCTGGGCGAGACCGAGACGCGCGACACCGGCAAGATGTTCCGCGAGACCCGGTGGCAGGCGAAATATATCAGTGAATTCCTGCATTTCTATGCCGGAGCTGCCGACAAGATCAACGGTGAGACGCTGCCTATCGACAAGCCCGACATGTTCGTTTTCACCAACCGCGAGCCATTGGGCGTGGTGGCGGCGGTGGTGCCATGGAACAGCCAGCTGTTCCTGACGGCGGTCAAGATCGGGCCGGCGCTGGCGGCGGGCAATACCGTGGTGCTGAAAACATCGGAACACGCGCCTGCGGTGATCCTTGAATTCGGGGAGCTGCTGGCCGAGGCGGGCATTCCCGACGGTGTGGTGAACATCGTGACCGGCCATGGCGATCCCTGCGGCAAGGCCCTGACCGAGCATCCGCTGGTGGCGCGGATCTCGTTTACCGGGGGGCCTGTCGCGGCGCGGCATGTGCTGATGAACTCGACCCGGAACTTTGCCGAGGTCAGCCTTGAGCTGGGGGGCAAATCGCCGTTCATCGTCTTTCAGGACGCCGATCTCGAGAGTGCGGTCAACGGCTCCGTCGCAGGGATTTTCGGCGCCTCGGGGCAAAGCTGCGTCGCGGGTTCGCGGCTCATTGTGCATGAGGACGTGGCCGATGCGTTCCTCGAGCGCATGACCGCGATCGCGAGGGGTATCCGGATCGGCGATCCGATGTCGGATGACACCGAGATGGGCCCGCTATGCACCACCGGGCAACTCGAAACGATCGAGGCGCAGATCGCCCGCGCGGTCGCCGAGGGCGGCACGGTGCTGTGTGGCGGACAGCGCGCCGAGGCATCGAGCGACATGTTCTTCCAGCCCACCATCATCGATTGCCCGCGCCCCGACATGGAGATCGTGGATACCGAGCTTTTCGGCCCGGTCCTGTGCGTGTTGCGGTTCCGGACCGAGGAGGAGGCGCTGGCGCTGGCCAATGACACCGAGCACGGGCTGGCGGCGGGCATCTTCACCCGCGACAATGCCCGCGCCCTGCGCATGAGCCGTGCGGTGCGTGCCGGCATCGTCTGGGTCAACACCTATCGCGCCATTTCGCCGGTGGCAGAGTTCGGCGGCATGAAGAGCTCGGGCTATGGCCGCGAAAGCGGCTTCCAGGCGGTTTACGATTACACGCGCCCCAAGACCGTGTGGATGAACACATCCCCGGATCCTGTGGCCAATCCGTTCCAGCCAAGGTGAGGAGGACACCGACATGAAGTTTCATCTTGCCATCAACCTCGAGCGGATGACGCCCGACACGGACATGATCGCGGTGCGCGATCATACGCTCGACATGGTCCGCATGGCCGACGCGGCGGGGTTCGAGATCGTCTGGGCCGCCGAGCATCACGCGCTCGAGATGACCATCGCGCCCAACCCGTTCCAGATCCTGACATGGTGGGGCGAGCATGCGCCCAATATCAGGCTTGGCGTGGGCGTGGTGAACGCGGCCTATTGGCATCCGATCAACCTTGCCGGTGAGGCGGCCTTCCTGGACCTGACCAGCAACGGGCGGCTGGAATTCGGCATCGGATCGGGCGCCTACCAGCGAGAGTTCGACCGGATGAAACCCGGCCTCGATCAGCGCGACAGCTGGCGGTACATGCAGGAAATGCTGCCCGTGGTGCAAAAGCTGTGGCAGGGGGATTACGCCCATGACGGCGAGTTCTGGCAGTTTCCCACGGCCACGTCCTGCCCCAAGCCGCTGCAGGCGCAGGTGCCGGTCTGGGTCGCTGCGCGCGCGCCGATCACCTTCGATTACGCGGTCGAACATGGCTGCAACATCCTGAGCTGGCCGCTGACCATGCCGTTTTCCGAGGCCGAAGCCTATCGCGAACGGCTGGATGCCTCGATCGAGCGCAATGGCGGGCGCTATGAGGGCACATGGGCGGTGATGCGCCACGCGGCGGTCTATGAGACCGATGCGGATCGGCAGGGCGCCATCGATGCGGTGCGCGGTGTGCTGGGCCAGTTCGGCAACCTGATGATGCAGAAGGGCGACGTGGTCAACGGCTTCCCCGAGCCTGTTCCGCTGGAGGAGCTGGACGGCAATGTCCGGGTCGATCCCGACATGCTGGAAGAAAACCTGATGTTCGGCAGCCCCGAAGAGGTGGCGCGAAAGCTGCGCATGTACGAGGACATCGGGGTGGATGCCTTTGTCTATTACGCCTCGATGGGCATGGACATGGCGCAGCAGAAACGCTCGCTGAAGCTGTTCATAGACCGGGTCATGCCCGAATTCGCACAAAAGGAACTGGCGCATGCCGATTGAAATCCGACGCACGCTGACACTGACGCAGACGACCCATCTGGAAGGCTGGAAAAAGGTGGCCGAGCCGACACGGCTGGTGACGGCCATGGCGATCATTCGCAATCCGTGGTTCGGGCGCGGCCATGTCGAAGACCTGAGCCCCGAGGTGCGCGAGCATGGTCCCGAACTCGGCAAGCTGCTGACCGGCATGTTGCTGGAGCAGACGGGCGACGCGCTGGAAGGCTGCGGCAAGGCCAGTGTCGTCGGCATGGGCGGCGAGATCGAGCACGCGCAGGCGCTGACCCACACCCTGTGGTTCGGCAACCAGTTCCGCGAGGCGATCAAGGCGAAAAGCTACCTGGTGTTCACCAATACGCGGGGGGCGGCGGGCTGTTCGCTGATGATCCCGCTGATGGACAAGGATGATGGCGGCCGGCGGTCGCATTACCAGACGATCCATACCTGTGTGCCCGACGCACCCGCCGATGACGAGATCATCGTGGCGCTTGGCGCGTCGGTGGGCGGGCATCCCAATCACCGGATCGGTGACCGCTACAGCGACCTGCGCGAAATGGGCCACGATGTCGACAATCCGGCGGGTGTCTGATGGCGGTGACGGAGCAGGGAACGGCCTATGACCTGACCGGCCCGGCCGACGCGCCGGTCGTGGCCCTGATCCACGGGCTGGGACTGAACCGGGACGTGACGTGGCGCGCGCTGGCCCCGGCGCTGGCCGAGCGGTTTCGCGTGCTGAGCTACGATCTGCCGGGACATGGCGAAACGGCCCTGCCCGAGGGGCCGGTGACCCTGACCACGCTGAGCGCGCATCTGATCGCGCTTCTGGATGCGCTGGAGATCCCGCGCGCGGCGCTGGTGGGGTTTTCGCTTGGCGGGATGATCAACCGGCGCTGTGCGATGGATCACCCCGACCGGGTGACGGCGCTGGCGATCCTCAACTCCCCGCATGAGCGCGATCCGCAGGCGCAGGCGCTGGTCGAGGCGCGCGCGCGCGACACCAGCAAAGGCGGGCCGGGCGCCACGATCGACGCCACGCTGGAGCGATGGTTCACAGCCGAATTTCGCAAGGAGAGCAAGCCATTGGTGGATGAAGTTCGCGCGGTTGTGCTGGCCAATGAGCATGGCAATTACGCGGCGCATCGGCAAGTGCTGGCCGAAGGCGTGAAAGAGTTGATCCGTCCCGATCCGCCGATCACGCATCCGACGCTTGTCATGACCTGCGAGAATGACAGTGGCTCCACCCCGGCCATGAGCCACGCGATCGGCGCCGAGATCCGGCAGGCCGAGACGATCATCGTCCCGGGCCTGCAACATCTGGGCTTGATCGAGCAGCCGGCGCGTTTCGCCGGCCCTCTTGGGGAATTTCTTGGCCGGACACCGGGCTGAGACAGAACAACAGGAAAGACGACCATGACGATGATGACCGGCGGCCAGGCCGCGATAGAAGCCCTTAAGGTGGAAGACACACGCCATGTCTTCGGGTTGATCGGATCCGCCACCATGGAAATGTTCGACGCGCTCTATGATGCGCCCGAAATCGGGTTCATCGGGGTGCATGACGAACGGACCGGCACGCATATGGCCGATGGCTATGCCCGAATGAGCGGGCGGCCCGGTGTCATCCTTGCCGGTCAGAACGGGCCGGGCGCCACCAACCTGGTGACCGGGCTGGCCCAGGCCAAGGCGGCCTATTCCCCGGTGGTGTCGATCGCGGGGGCGCTGGCGTCGGGGCATGTCTATCGCGATGCCTTCCAGGAGGTCGACCAGCAGGCGCTGTTCAAGCCGGTGACCAAGAAGACATGGACCGCCACCGCCGCCGAGCGCGTGCCCGAGATGTTCCGCGAAGCCTTCCGCGAGGCGCTGGCGCCCCGGAGGGGGCCTGTGCAGCTGAACCTGCCACGCGATGTCCTGTCGGGGCAGGCCGAATTCGGCGCGTTCCAGTCGCCCGAGCAATACCGTCCCTATGCTGCACCCGGCGGCGCGCCGGGCGCGATCGAGGCGGCGGCACGGCTGCTGGCCGGGGCGGAGCGCCCGGTGATCATTGCGGGCGGCGGGATCAAGAATACCGGGGGCGCAGATCAGTGCATGGCTCTGGCCGAGGCGCTGAACTGTCCGGTGGTCACCTCGCCCGGGCATGGCGATGCGGTGCCCTTCGGGCATCCGCTCAATGCCGGGCAGATGGGGCCGCGCGGCAACGTGGTCGCCTCGGAGCTGGTGAAGCAGGCGGATGTGATCCTGGCGCTCGGGACGCGGATCGGGTTCAACGCCACGTTCTACAGCTATGACAATATCAATCGCGACGCCCGCATCATCCATGTCGAGTTGGAGCCGACGGCGATCGGGCGCTATTTCCCGGTCGAGCTGGGGATCATGGCCGATGCGCCGACAGCCGCCGATCAGCTGCGCGATGCGGTGGCGCGGATCGAGGCGCGCGGGCAGGCCGAGGCGTGGACGGCCCGTTTCAAGGAGGATCGCGCGGCGTTCCTGGCGCGGCGCGATGCCGAGGCGCAGGTCGATGCCATGCCGATCCAGCCGTCGGGCCTGTTCAAGACCCTGAGGGATGTGCTGCCACGCGATGCGGCGGTCACGATGGATGCGGGCACGTTGTGTCTGCAGGCCACCGATGCGCTGAATTACTGGCACGAGCGCAGCCTGTTCACGCCGCTGGATTTCGGGCTGGTCGGATTTTCCTTTGCCTGCGGGCTGGGGGCGAAGCTGGCGGCGCCCGAGCGGCCCGTGGTGTCGCTGATGGGCGATGGCGGGTTCGGGATGACCGTCTCGGAGCTGAGCACGGCTGTGGATTACGGGATCAATACCGTCACGGTGGTGATGAACAACCGCTGTTGGGGGGCTGAAAAGGCCTATCAAAGGGACTTCTTCGGGGAACGCTATATCGGCGCCGATATCTCGAGCCCGCCTTTCGACAAGCTGGCCGAGCTTTACGGGGCGAAAGGCTACCGTACCGAGACGCTGGATGACACCGCGCAGGCGATCGAGGATGCGCTGGACTGCGGCAAGCCTGCGGTGATCGATGTGCAGGTCGACCCGGAGGCGCTCTATTCGTTCCGCCGCGACAGTTTCAAGCACCGGGGAGGCTGAGATGACCGACAAGACATATCCCGCAACCGAAGCGCAACGCGCGACAGGCGACTGGAACCCGTTCTGGGATACCCTGGCCGAGGCCGATCCGGATTACCTTGAGGCGTTCCTGGCGTTTCGGTCGGTGCCGCAGAAGAACGGGCCGCTGCCGCAGAAATACAAGGAGCTGATCTTTATCGCGATCAACGTGGCGACGACGCATCTATGGGCGTCGGGCACGCGCCGCCATATCCGCAACGCGCTTGACGCAGGCGCCACGCGCGAGGAAATTCTGGAGGTGATCCAACTGACCTCGATCCTCGGCATCCATTCGATGACGATGGGCCTGCCGATCCTCATGGAGGAACTGGAGCGGCACGAGGCGGGCAAGTGACCAGGTCCTGACGGGGGAAGACATGGCAGACGACCACGACCGGGCGATGATGGAAAACCTTTATTGGTGGGGTATTCCCACCATGTTCCGCTGTCCCAACCTTCAGCCTGAAGGGCAGGATATCGCCCTTGTCGGTGTGCCGCATTCCACGGGAAACGGCACGACCGAGCGGGATCAGCATCTGGGCCCGCGCGCGCTGCGCCATGTCTCGGCGGTGCAAAGGCGGGTTCACGGGCTGTTCGGGATCGACCCCTGGGCGATGGCCCGGATCGCGGATGTGGGCGACGTGCCGTTCCCGCGCGCCAATGACAACGAGGATTGCATCGCCCGGATCACCGAATTCTACCGCAGGATAGATGCCGCGGGCGCGCGGCCGGTTTCGGTGGGCGGCGATCATTCGATCACCGGGGGGATCCTGCAGGCGCTTGGCCGTGGGGCACTGGCCGGCGGGGAGCCTGTCAGCCTGCTGCATCTCGATGCCCATACCGATGTCTTCACCACGGTGGATCACTTCCTGGGTGCGCGAAAATCGGCGGCGCATTGGGGCGCGTACCTGGCGGATCAGGGGCAGGTCGATCCGTCGCGGTCGATGCAGATCGGGCTGCGCGGCAATCCCCGGACGCTGGACTGGCTGCAACCGGCCTATGACTATGGCTACAACATCGTGACGATGCGGGAGTTTCGCCAAAGAGGGCTGGAGGATGTCGTGGCGCAAGCGCGCGAGGTGCTGGGTGACCGGCCGGTCTACATCACCTTCGACCTGGATTGTCTCGATCCGACCGTGGCGCCGGGTGTCTCGAACCTCGAGCCCGGCGAAAAGGGCTTCGACATCGACGAGGCGATGGGCCTGTTGCGCGCCGCACGCGGGCTGAACATCGTGGGGGGCGACGTGGTATGCATGATGCCGACCAAGGACAGCCCGAACCACATCACCGCGCTGAGCGCCGCGGCGGTGATGTTCGAAATGATCGCGATGATCGCCGAGACCACCGCCTGAACGACCCCGCGCGGCGCGGGGCGTGATGACTATTTGCGCCCGCGCATGTGCATCAGGCGGGCAAGATGCTGTTCCGCCTCGTCGACATCGGTGAACACGAGGTCCACATCGGCGACCGCCTTCAGGTCTTCGGGATCGACCACCGCCGGGCCCGCCACCACGATCAGCGCATGCGGCACCGAGAGCCGGATCGACACGCAAAGCTGCGTCAGGTCGCTGAGCCGTTCGGGGTTGCTGAACGAAAGGCCCACGATTTCCGGCTCGTTCGCGGCGATCTGGTGCAGCAACTCGTTGTGGCTCAGCCCCAGCTTCAGGTCGATATCCCAGCCCTGACGCCGAAAGAGATCGGCGGCGACACTGACCCCGAGGCTGTGATTCTCGCCGGGCAGGGTGCAGAAGAACGCATTCTTGCGGCCAGGGGCGCCCGGTGTGGCGTCACGATCGGTGGGGCGCAGCGCCCGCATCAGCGCATAGAGATAGCCCGATGCGCTGGTGACCTGCGAAAACGACGCCTCGTCCTCGTCCCACATCTTGCCAAGCCGTTGCGCCGACCCCGAGATATAGCCGAAATAGATGTCCCGAGCGGTCAGGCCATCGGCCCTTTCCTTCTGGATCAGCGCCAGTGCGGCGTCCGGGTCGTTGTTCAGCAGATGCGTGCAGAATACCTCCAGACGTGTCGCCGGAGCGATGTATTTCGGGCCGAATTGAGCGGACGCGGTCAAACTCGCGGCCTTGTTTATAACGCTTTGTGCAAGCCCTTGCAGGACCTCTGCCGCGAAACTGCTCTTCTTGCGCTCGAAGAGCTCTGTTGTTTGCGCGAAAAGGTCCAAGTCAAGGGTGACGTTCCCGTGATCACCCATGTCTTCCTCCCTCGCCTGCATGCCCGGCATACGAGTGTACACTTGCCATGCAGGACGCAACATAGCCCGGTTGTGGCGAAAAATCATCTTTGAAAACGACCTTTTCGCGAATTAAACAATTCCGCCCCGCGCATCCCATTGACGGGCCATGGAATTTGTCTCTGGGCAAATGGTCGGATGCGCCTATTTACCGGGTAACCAGCCGCCGCGCGCCGCGTCTTGCGCCCTGGCCGCAGACTTGAGGAGACCCCGGTGAACGAACGTCCCGATCCGCCCCTGACATGGGGCTCCGACCCCGTAGAGCCAGAGGCCACGCAGGGTGTCTCGGTGCCCTCGGGGCGTGTGGCGCGCCTGCTGAGGATGGGGGGCATGGCCGGCGGTATCGCGGGTGGCATGCTGGCGGGGGGCGTGCAGCATCTGGCCTCGGGGCGCAGGCCCCGGGCGGCTGATCTGCTGATGACGCCGGCCAATGCACGGCGTGTCGCCCAGGAGCTGTCACGGATGCGTGGTGCGGCGATGAAGGTGGGGCAGCTTTTGTCGATGGATGCCGGTGACGTATTGCCGCCCGAGATCGCCGCGATCCTCGACCGGCTGCGCGAGGATGCCGATCCGATGCCGCCCAAGCAGTTGCGCCGCGTTCTGGACGCCGAATGGGGAGATGATTGGCGGCGCCGGTTCGAGCGCTTCGATGTGCGTCCGATCGCGGCGGCGTCGATCGGGCAGGTGCACCGGGCGCGCACCCGCGATGGCCGGGACCTGGCGATCAAGGTGCAGTATCCCGGAATCCGCGAGGCGATCGACAGCGATGTCGACAATGTCAGCGCCTTGATGCGGTATTCCGGCGCGCTGCCACGCGGGCTGGACCTGCGCCCGTTGATGGAGGACGCAAAACGCCAATTGCACGAGGAAGCCGATTACCTGCGCGAGGCGGATGCGCTGCAGGCGTTCGGCGGTTTCCTGGAGGGCGCGCAGGATTTCGTGGTGCCGCGCCGCCACGAGGCGCTGTGCACCACCAACGTGCTGGCCATGGACTACATGGAAAGCTGGCCCATCGCCCAGCTGGTCGATGCCCCGCAAGAGCTGCGTGACCGGGTGGCGGGCCTGCTGATCGATCTGGTGCTGCGCGAGCTTTTTGAATTCGGCGCGATGCAGACCGATCCGAATTTCGCCAATTACCGCTATGATCCGTGCAGCGGGCAGATCGTGCTGCTGGATTTCGGGGCTGCCCGCTGGTTTGCGCCCGAGCTGCGCGCGGCGTTCCACCGGCTCATGGTTGCCGGTCTGTCGGGGGACAGGGCAGGCGCCGAGGCCGCAGCACTGGACCTGCGCCTGTTCGATACGGGAACCCCGGCGCATCACAGGGACATCGTTTTCGCGATGATCGACACCGGGATGGAGGCGCTGCGCCATGACAGGCCGTTCGATTTCGGGACCAGCGATCTTGCGATCCGGCTGCGGGACATGGGGCTCGAGATCGGCACCGAAAGGGATTTCTGGCACGTGCCCGCAACCGACACCTTGCTTGTGCAGCGCAAGGTGGCCGGGACCTATCTTCTGGCGGCCCGGCTGCGGGCGCGGGTGAACCTGACACGGATCGTGGCGCGCTATCTCTGAGCGGCACGCTCAAGGTCGGCCCCGAGTCGATACGCGCGCCCCGGTTTCCCTTGCCAGACCCCCGCGGGCGGGGTACGATTTTCGGCATATGACCAGCTGATACATGCGACACCGGGTCGGGCGGGAACCGCCACGTTCGGGCCCGGACACCTTTGGGGGCATTTTCCCCGACAAGACGATTTACGGCCCAGGTTGCGGCCCTGCCGGACCAGGATTTTCAAACCGAAGCTTTTGAATACGAGTGCCTTTTAGCCATCATGTCGGATCACCCGCCGAACGAACGAGAGGCCCTGTCATGGGGCTATGTGGTGGCTTGGGCCGCGCTGACATTCGTCACGGTTCCATATGTCCGAACCGGGGTCGGTTTCGTCAGGGCGCATTGGGGCAGCGATGTGTTCACCTATGCTGTTGCGGCCTGCGTCCTGCTGGCGACGGGGGCCGCGTTTTACGCCACGCGCGGGCGGTGGACGGTGGCGTCGCTGCTCTGGCTGGCCGGTATCGCCGGGCTGGTGATCTATCTTGCGTTCGGCCTTGCGCAGGGCAGCCCGGAAGAAGCGATCCATTACGTTCAATACGGTGTCCTGTCGTTCCTTCTGTTCCGGGCGTTCAGCCACCGGATGCGCGACTACGGTATTTATCCGGCCGCCACCGTGACCGGAACGCTGGTCGGAATGATCGACGAGACCATCCAGTGGCTTGTGCCGGGGCGATACTTCGACCTCAGGGATGTCTTTTTGAACTTCAAGGCCGTGGCCCTTGTGCAGATCGGCCTTGCTGTGGGTGTCAGGCCAAGGCTGATTTCCGGCGGGCCGGGTTATGCAAGCCTGCGGCGCCTGTGTTACCTAAGCGCCGTGACGGTGGCGTATCTTGGCCTGTGCCTGCAGAACACGCCTGAGCGCGTCGCCTGGTATGCGGCCAATCTGCCGGGGTTGGGATTCATCGATGCCGATCGCAGCATCATGGTTGAATACGGCTATCTTCACGGCGATGCCGCCAATGGCATTTTCCGATCGAGGCTGCCGGTGGACGCGCTGCGCCAGGCGTCGATCGAGCGCGCGCAAGAGGGGCGGCGCATCCTCGACCTCTACCGCGACCGCGAACTCTATCAGGAGTTTCTGGCTGTCTATTCGCCCTTGGCCGATCCCTTCCTGCACGAGGCGCGGGTGCATCTTGTCAGGCGCGACAGCCACATGAGACGCGCCGCGCAGGCCGCACCGGGTGACCGCCAGGCACGGTATTTCGCCACCGCCTATTGGGAAAACCGCATTCTCGAGGCGTATTTCGGCGGGGTGGTCGCCGGATCCAGCTATCAGTGGTCCGACGCTCAGGCCGCCCAAGTGAAGGCTGCGGCCGATCTGTCGGAGCCTTACCACAGTGCGGTCAGCCGGCACCTGATCGTCGGGCTTGGCCCGGCGCAAATGGCGGTGGTCTTTGCCGGTGCGGTCGCTCTGCTTGTCCTGGGTGGCGTGGCCTGTGGCCGAGCCTTTAGACGAGGCGCCGCGCCATGAGGCCGTGGGTCACGCGGCGGCGCTTTCTTCAGGCGGTGGCCCTTGGTGGCAGCGCGATCGCGTCGCCCGTCCTGGCCCGGACATCATGGCGCGTGCAAGGGGCGGACCGGGGCACGCTGCGACTGGTGTTTTATACCGACATTCACGCCGATACCGCGCCCGAGACATCCCGCGCCCTCGAGATGGCCGCCGGGGCCATCAATGCGCAAAAGCCGGATCTTGTTCTGTGCGGAGGAGATATGATCGCAGGCGGGATGACGGCGCGCCCGGATCAGGCGGCGCGGCGTTGGGATGTCTACATGGCGATGAGGGCGGCCATAAAGGCCGAGTATCACGCCGTGATCGGCAATCACGATCTGGTCGGCCTGCGCCCTGCGGACGGGACCGACCCCGAGACCGATCCGCAAAAGATGTTCAGACAGCGCATGGGCCAGCGCCGCACCTATCGCGCCTTTGACGCGCTTGGCTACAGGTTTGTCCTGCTGGACACGGTTTATCCGGTGCGCGAAGGCGATCTTTACGAGGGGCGGGTGTCCGACGCGCAGCTTGCATGGCTGCGCGAGATGCTGTCGGCCACGCCTGTGGGGATGCCGATCGTGGTGATGCTGCATATACCGTTGCTGACCAATTTTTTCACCGTAACACGAGGCGCGACATTCGCCGCACCATCCAACCGTGTCGTCACCAACAATACCGCGCTGCTGAAGCTCTTTGCCGGGCATAACCTTGTCCTTGTCCTGCAAGGCCATCTTCATGTGTCCGAGGCGGTGCAGTGGCGCGGCACGACCTTTCTGACGGGCGGGGCCGTCTGTGGCAATTGGTGGAAAGGCGCCTATTTCGGCACCGCCGAGGGGATCAACACGATTACCCTGACAGGCGACCGTATCGACTGGGAGTATATCGATTACGGCTGGACCATGCGCCGCTAGGGCCCTTGCAGCCGTGCGCGGCGTGCGCTGCGACAGGGCCGGACGGCGCCGATCGCAGCCTCAAGGACCTCAAGGGTTGTCGTGGCGGGCGCCGTTCCCGCTATGATGGGGGCAAGGTATGGATTTTGTTACCTGTTCAAACGGGCCCTGCCGGTTTATCCCTGCGCGTCCCAAGAGGAGGGTGACAGCATGGTGGGGGAGTTTCTGATCATCACGGTCGGAGCAAGCGCGGCATTCGCGTTGTTGATGCTGCTGTTCTAGCACGGTTCAGGCAATCCCCATCACCTCGGGCGCGGGGGCGCGCCGACCCGACGGGACGGGCGTCATGCCAAGGGGCAGTCCCGGGTTTCAGACGGTATCTTGAAGGGCGGCGGCTGTCGCACTCAGCCCGGACTGGTGCAGGATCTCTGCAATGACCTCGTCCACCCCGATCCTCTTGCCGAGCGCGGTCATGAAGAACGGCCTGCCGCCGCGCATGTTGGTGGCGTCGCGGCGCATGACGTCAAGCGATGCGCCCACATGTGGTGCAAGATCGGTCTTGTTGATGATCAGGATGTCGGACCGGGTCAAGGCCGGCCCGCCCTTGCGCGGGATGTCTTCGCCGGCGGCCACATCGATCACGTAAATCGTCAGGTCGGCCAGTTCCGGACTGAAGGTGGCCGACAGGTTGTCGCCGCCGGATTCGATCAGGATGATATCCAGATCGGCATGGCGCGCCTGCATCTCGGCGACGGCGGCCAGGTTGATCGAGGCGTCCTCGCGGATCGCGGTGTGCGGGCAGCCGCCGGTTTCGACACCCAGCACCCGGTCTGCGGGCAGGATCTGCATGCGCATCAACGCCTCGGCGTCTTCCTGAGTATAGATGTCATTGGTGATGACGGCGATGGAAAAGCGCGTCTTGAGGCTTTCTGCAAGCCGCGCCGTCAATGTCGTCTTGCCGGCGCCGACAGGGCCGCCGATCCCGATGCGCAGGGGGCCATTAAGAGAGGTCATGACTGGAAAAGCCTTGGTTGCTGGGTTTCGTGGAGCAGGGATGCGATATCCGACAGGAATGCATTGCTATAGAGGTCGCGGGGCGCGGCCTCGGACGCCTCTTGCGCGATCCGGTGGCAGAGGGGGGCAAGCGCCGCGAGCACGGCTTGTCCGTCGGTCTGGCCCAGTGGGCAGACCCGCACCGCCGCAAGGATCAGGGTCGAGGCAAAGCTCTGCAGGTAGAGGCTTGCCGCGTCATGTCCGTCGATCCCCTGCAGGGCTGCCGCATGTCCCACGGCGACAGGCAGGACCAGATCCGGCAGATCGAGGTGCCAGACCGCATTGGTCGTGCGCACAAAGGCGATGCCCTGGTTATGCGCCTCGCGCTGGCGTTCTGCCGAGCAGGCAAAGGCCCGGGCCTGCGCGTCGACGCCTAGCAGCTCTGCGCGCCCCTGTGCGCGATGGGCTTGCCACAGAAAACCGGCATCGGCCCGCCCCGTGCCGTGATCCAGCACGTCCTCCATCCAGAGCTGCAGGCTGCCCGCGTCATGCACCGCCGCCTCGGCCATCGCGGTTTCAAGCCCGTGCGAATACGCAAAGCCCCCGAGCGGATAGCTTGGCGACAGCCATTGCGACAGCGTCAAGAGGCCGGGATCAATGGGCATGGGCGCTGGCCCCGTGGTCATGCCCGTGGGTGCGCCCATGGCCATAGGCCCCGCCTTCGGGCGTAAAGGGCGCGCGGGCCGGTGTCAGGCTGGCGCCCAGGTGGTCCAGCAAATGGCCGATCACCGGATCGTTCTGGATCACGAGGCTGTCCTCGCGGATCTGGCAGGGCGTGTGCCGGTTGCCGATATGCCACGCCAGCCGTGGCAGATCAGGTCCGGTGACGATTAGCACCTCTTCGGCGGCGGCACGGATCACCACAAGGCTGCCGTCGTCCAGCTCCAGCGCGTCGCCATCATCCAGCGAGGTGCTTTGGGGCAGGTCCACCACGAAGGCGCGGCCTTGGTCGGTCTGCAGCCGTTTGCGGCGCAGGAAGCGTCCATCGTATTCGAGGGTGCAATCCTCGGCCGGTCCGGACCAATGGCCCTTGCGGATCAGACGCTGTGCAATGGGAAGTGCCATCATGCCGGCCTCGTCAGAACAGGAAATAGCGCTGCGCCATCGGCAGCACTTCGGCGGGTTGGCATGTCAGCAATTCGCCATCGGCGCGCACCTCGTAGGTTTCGGGATGCACGTCGATCTGTGGGGTGGCGTTGTTGAGGATCAGGTCCTTCTTGCCGATATCGCGGGTGTTGCGCACCGCGACCGTGCGCTTGGCCAGCCCGAGGGACGCGCCGATGCCGTCGGCTTGCGCGGCTTCCGACACGAAGGTGACGGCGGAGTGTTCGACCGAGCGGCCATAGGCGCCGAACATCGGCCGGCTGTAGACAGGCTGTGGCGTCGGGATCGAGGCATTGGGATCGCCCATCTGCGCCATGGCGATCGTCCCGCCCAGCAGGACCATCTCGGGCTTCACGCCGAAAAACGCCGGGTTCCAGAGGACCAGGTCGGCGCGCTTGCCGATCTCGATGCTGCCGATCTCGTGGGCGATGCCATGGGCGATGGCGGGGTTGATGGTGTACTTGGCGATATAGCGGCGAACGCGCAGGTTGTCGTTCTCGCCGGTCTCGTCGCTCAGCCTGCCACGCTGCTTCTTCATCTTGTCGGCGGTCTGCCAGGTGCGGATGATCACCTCGCCCACGCGGCCCATCGCCTGGCTGTCCGAGGCGATGATCGAAA